>SAMEA3663015__coassemble_75_pt1 | contig 193418 bp, 157 predicted proteins | sample SAMEA3663015__metabat2_low_PE_008 | metagenome-assembled genome bin SAMEA3663015 (sample SAMEA3663015) | pig gut metagenome | biome: pig gut; feature: pig-associated habitat; material: faeces | place: France | collected 2012
GTCCTGACCAGATTACTGTATCGATAGGAACTTGGTAGTCCCAATTTGCTGCACTATTTTGTCCCAATTCCAAGTCCCACCAGAACACATAGCCGTTGTCAGCACCCCAGTCGTCGCAAATTCTCACTGACCACTCACCATTCAAAGGGCAACCGACCAAAGATTGAAATCCGTTCAAATCAACAGTTTCCCAACCTGTTGCCATACTTGTCGCATTCTGCACAGGCGTTTGGAAATATCCTGTGGTATCCACTGTATTTGTAGAATCGATAGGCGAAGACATATTTCCGTTGATTACTCCGCGTGCATTGGTCAAATACTGATTGGAGAAACAATATGTCCAACCCACTCCCGGCGGATTGCAATTTGAATCACACTGATTGGAACAGCTTGTTGAGCTTGTTGCCAGTCCCAAGTCTGAGCCTCCCGAGTGAGTATTGTATTTAAGGATAACACTCTGTCCGTTAGGACAAACAAGCGTAAATCCCAAGTCTCCCAAGAATGTATGTTCCATGTTTATGCAGACCGACATGACATCACTTCCGCTGCCGACCGTAGAGCCGGAAGGGAATTGGTCAAATGTTACGGGAGCATCATAGCAACCTGTAGGACTAAGGTTGTAACAATTCGGTCCATCGGGAATGAAGACCGTATTTTCATATCTTTCCTTTGCACCACGACGAAAGTCCAACGAATCGACTATAATCTGGCTATTCTCGCCATAACCTACAGTAAAGCCGACTTCTGTGCCGGAACACATATCGGGCATTTGTTGTACTGTTTTGATTGGGTTGGTTGCCATACGAACACGAGTGTCTATGACATTTCGGCTTCTACAACCTCCGTTGGCAGTATCTTCCACAACGAGCATGAGGTCATATCCGCTCAAATCTTCCCATCTGTGTCCCACTTGTGTATTATAATTGACTGTTGCGGTCTGTCCGTCTCCGAAAGACCACTCATATATACAAGTGGAAGCATCTTGGTGATATACATTGTCGTTTTCGGGGAACAAAGGCTTTGCAACTAAAACCACAGAGTCGCCAAAGCAGAAATCCACACTCTTATATCGAACTATGTTTAAGCTGCCGTCTTCGTTTATCGAGGTATCTGCACCATCTCTTACGGGACGAGGAATCAATGTTCCGTCTGCGGCAACTCTGTAAAACATTTCGTCCAAGGCAGCCTCCGGATATTGACACAACGATGCACATTCTATTTTTGCCTTAAAGCCACTCGCTTCATTGCTTCCGTCACTTGCCAATCTCACCGTCAAACAACCCGAAGGCATCATAAGAGACGGCATTATCGTTCTACCCAACAAATCATTGTTTTGAAAGAAAGGAACATTGTCCGAAGTCGTCATATAGGGGTCATTTATGCTTGTACCCTGATAGATGAACACTGTATCGGTCGGATGTATGTTAAACTCTTCAAAGGTAAGCGATATACGACCCGTGTTTCCTGTTGAGGCAGGCGGACATATCGTTATCCAACGGTCTTGGTTCGCCTCGTAATTGCCGTTCTTTGAATTGTCATACAAATAACCGCTGCAAGTGTTCTTGGTTTTGTTGTGGTTGGTGTTGTTCAGCAAGTACTCCTGTGCCGAAACCTTCCCACAAACTGCAAGCATAAAGACGCTCACACAAAACAAAATTATCTTCTTCATATCTGTCAATTATTTAGTTACAAAGTTAAACATTTTCTTTTCAACCACCAAATTTATTGCTCTTTTTCTTTTCTCTCTTGTTGCACTCACTACCTCATCACAGCACTTGAAACTATTGATTTACAACATTTTGAAACCACAAAAACAAATCGTTGTTTCAGCTTGATAAAACGCCGTTTTATATTGAGCAAAATGCCGTTTTATTCTTATCAAAACGCCGTTTGTGTCAAAGTTTTGCAAACTCATGCGAACCTCAAAGAGCAAATTTCAATCGGCCCTCTGCACCCATAGACAGAAAAAATCGCAAAAAGTAAACAGCAGAAGGCAAAAAAAATCAAAAAATTTTTACCTTTGCAGCATAAAACACATATTTACAGACTAAAAGAAACGACATGAATTACAAGGTAATCAAGGGAACAAGAGACTTTTTGCCGATGCAGATGCAAAAACGCAACTATATTTTCGACACAATCAGACAGGTTTATACTCTTCACGGCTTTCAACAGATTGAAACGCCTGCCTTGGAGGGCTTGGATACCCTGATGGGGAAATATGGCGAAGAGGGAGACAAGCTGTTGTTCAAAATATTGAACTCGGGCGACTTTACAGAGAACAAAGACCTGACAAGTGGCGACTATAAGCAGATAACAAAGCAGATATGTGAGAAAGGCTTGCGATATGACCTCACCGTGCCTTTTGCCCGCTTTGTGGTCAATCACCAAAATGAGATTTCTTTTCCTTTCAAACGTTATCAAATTCAGCCTGTTTGGCGTGCCGACCGTCCTCAAAAAGGCAGATACAGAGAGTTTTACCAATGCGATGCCGACATAATCGGAAGCGACAGCCTCCTAAACGAGGTAGAACTTATGGAAATCATATCCGAGGTATTTGCTTTGCTCAAACTGCGAACCACAATCAAGTTCAACAACCGAAAAATCCTCCTTGCAATAGCTCAACACATCGGAAAGCAGGACAGACTGACCGACATTACGGTTGCAATAGACAAGTTGGACAAGATTGGTTTTGACAACGTGGTGAAGGAACTGCGTGAAGAGCGAGGCTTTTCGCAAGAAGAGATTGACAAACTAACACCCATACTCACCCTTGGCGGCACAAACGAAGAGAAATTGAGCAGTCTGAAAAGCATATTGAGCGGCGAAACTGCCGAAAAGGGCATTGAAGAAACCGAATACGTCCTTAGTCGTTGCAAAGAGCAGGGAACAGAAAACATAGAACTCGACCTGACGCTTGCAAGGGGCTTGAACTACTACACAGGTGCCATTGTGGAGGTAAAAGCCGCCGATGTGCAAATAGGAAGCATCTGCGGAGGCGGACGATATGACAACCTGACCGGCATTTTCGGCAAGGAAGGACTGTCGGGTGTCGGAATATCGTTTGGAGCAGACAGAATATATGATTGTTTGGAGCAATTAAACCTCTATCCCGAAGAAGCAACCGCACAAACCGACATTCTCTTTATCAACTTTGGCGAAAAGGAAAGCCTCTTTGCATGCAATGTTGCAAAAAAACTGAGAGAAAGCGGAATAAAAGCCGAAGTTTATCCCGAAAATGCCAAGTTAAAGAAGCAAATGAACTACGCAAACTCAAAACAAATCAAGTTTGTGGCACTTTCGGGCGAAGAAGAAATGAAGCAAAACAAAATTTCCTTGAAAAATATGCTCACCGGAGAGCAACAGCTGCTCAGTGTCGAGGAAATTGCATGCCATATTTCTTAAAAATCCCCCTTGCCCAATTTTTGTTTTCGGGCTTATACCAAAAGAAAATCCTGTTCTGCATCTTTTTTGCGGCAGGATTTTTTTCTGTGAACACCCTTTCTTTGGTGTAGATATCCACTCCCGTGTAGTAAGTCTCGGTTGCAATAGTCATGGGTGTGGGAGTAAAGTCCTGCACTTGTTGCAAGCGGTAGCCCAAGGCGGCAGTTTGTGATGCCAAGTGAACCATGTCTTTCATCTCACAAGCCGGGTGGGACGATATAAAATAAGGTATGAGTTGTTGATTGAGGGCATATTTGTCATTTATCTTGTCAAAGCGTTTTTTCAAATCGACAAAACTATCGAACGACATCTTACGCATCTGCTTCAACACCTTGGGTGAAGAATGTTCGGGGGCAACTTTGAGCCGTCCGCTGACATGATAGCGGCACAGGGTCTCGAAATAGTTGCTTCGGTCAAACAAATCGTATCGTATTCCGCTGCCCACAAAGGCTTTCTTGATGTACGGCAAAGCTCTGACCGAGGAGTAGAGTTCCAAAAGCGGCTTGTGGTCGTTGTTCATGTTGCTGCACAGCGTCGGGAAAAGGCATGAGGGTCTGACACATTTGCGGCACAGCTCTTCGTTTCTGCCTTTCATCATGTACATATTGGCAGACGGTCCTCCCAAATCGGACAAATAGCCCTTAAAGTCGGCATCTTTCGATATTGTTTCTATCTCTTGAAGTATGGATTGTGGACTTCGCGATATTATTCGCTTACCTTGGTGTGCCGCAATGGTGCAGAACGCACAACCTCCGAAGCAACCGCGATGTATATTGACCGAATACTTAATCATCTCAAAAGCCGGAACGCTGCCTCTCTTTGCATACTTGGGGTGGGGTTTGCGTTCAAACGGCAGAGAGTAAATCTTGTCCAAGTCTTCTCCCGAATAGCTGCGGTCAAAGGGGTTCACGACAACACTCACCCCCAATTTTTCGTATCGTTGTATCAGGCGTTCGTCTGCAGATTTGTTGCTGTGGCGTTCAAAGAGCCTGATTGCCTCGGCTTGGGCGAGCTTGTCTTTGCGGCACTGCTCAAAAGAAGGAAGCAGAGTGTCATTCCAGCCCTGCGGACTTGCGACAGGCTTGCGGCAAAGGTATGCCGATTGTCTTATATCGGTGAGTTCTTCTATCTTTTTGCCCTCACGGAGTTTGTTGCAGACCTCCGAGACCACCTTCTCCCCCATTCCGTAAATCAACATATCGGCTTTGGAATCCAAAAGTATGGAAGGCATGAGACAGTCCGACCAATAGTCGTAGTGAGCGAGCCTTCTCATCGAGGCTTCTATGCCTCCGATAAGCACAGGTGTCGAAGGATATAGTTGTTTGAGTATGTTGGAATAGACAATGGTCGCTCTGTCGGGTCGAAAGCCTGCCTGCCCTCCTGCCGTATAGGCATCGTCGCTTCGCTTTCGCTTTGCCGCCGTATAGTGATTGACCATTGAGTCCATGCAACCCGAGCTTACGCAAAAGCAAAGGCGGGGTTTGCCCATCTTCTTGAAGTCTCTCAGATCGTCTTTCCAATTTGGCTGAGCCAAAACGGCAACTCTGTATCCCGCATTCTCCAAATAGCGGCAGATAACCGCACAACCAAACGAGGGGTGGTCGATGTATGCATCTCCACTTACGAAGATAACGTCCACATAATCCCAGCCTATTTGTTCCAATTCCTTTACTGTCGTAGGTAAAAAAGCCATTTCTCTGTCAAAAATCAGTCTGCAAAGATAGCAAAATATCGATTGCGACAAGAAAACGGCGTTTCACGAAAATCAAACGCCGTTTTACAGATGCAAAAACGCCGTTTTGTCAATCGAAAAACGGCGTTTTGTTTCATGTATGTTTTCGTTTAGGTCTTTTTATTTGATAATCAATTTTTTGCTTATGGTATTTGTGCCGCTTGTAAGCCTGATTACATACACTCCTGCAGGGAGTGAGAGATTGAGTTCTGCCGACGAGCCTATGGTTTGGCGGAACACTTCTCTCGATTGCAAGTCAAATATGCTCACTTGGCTCCTTGGCGACGATGTTTTGACAAATATGCGGTTGCTTGCAGGGTTAGGATAGACTTCTGCCTGCAATTCTTCTGCCAAAACGGGAGCATCAAATTGTGTTTCGGCAGTTTGGCAAGTCAAACCATCGACACAGAAATATGAAGGAGGATTAAGGTATCCGTAAGCCAAGTCATTTGAGGTTAAAGTGAAGACTATCTTGTTGCACTCGCCAAGCGGAGCAAGGTCGAGGAAGATCCAGTCTTGCACAGCTTCGGGACAAGTGCCTGTTTGTTTGTCGATAAAATATGCAGTCGAGCTTCCTGTTGTGTTTCCTGCCTCGTCATATCCCGTAGCCACTATTGAGTGATAACCGTCTTGAGGAAAGGTTTCGCCTGCAAGGTGATCGTACAATGCGGTTGAAGGTGCTACGTATATGCCGTTTGGAATGAAAGAAGTGTTGTCGGCTTTCCTTATTATATTGTGCTGAGCTGTTCCGAAATCTGAGTAATATCCCACCATATATGTTGCTCCTGCTCCCTCCAAGCCTCTCAACGATACTGCGGAATAGTAGCCCGACGCAGTAGTATGGTTTGAAGGACCAAAGCCCATAGGCATGAAATAGTCATACTCTGCCATATATTCTCCCAAAGCCTCAAAGACCATGTCGCCGTCTTGATAATCTTGGTGGTAATTGCCGTCTTCGCCAAGTGTGCCGGTCTGTTGTTCTATCAATTCGTGGCTGTCGGTGGTTGAAAGCATATTTTCGCAGGAAGAAACGGCGTATGGTCTTGCCGCATTGAGTACAGCAATTCCCGTAAGGTCAAATCCTGCCGAATAAGAGCCTGCTCCCGGAGAGTCATAGACCACATTGCCGTGGCTGTCGGTGTCAATTCCTTCATTTACATCGACCAATCTGACAAATCTCACATTGTTTTTGTCCAACAAGTCGTTGTCTTCAATGTCCGAAAGGTCGAAAGGTGTTCCGTATCCGACTGCATATTTGCCTGCAAGATTGTTGTAGTGTTGTGCCTTGATGTCCGAAGTGCCGCTGCTGAGCGATGTGGCAGGAAAGCGGAAGAAGTTGATGCCGTCGCTGCTCACCTCAACAAAGGCAAGTTCCAAAAAAGTGGAGTCAAATCCGTTCTCATACACTGCAAAGTCTGCTCCCTCGCCGTCAATTATCGGACGGTCAAAACTAATCAATGCGTTGCCAAAATAGCCGAGCGAAACAGCCGTGGTGGTTGTGCTGTCGGGTGTCCCTTGTGCCAAATCGGGTGTACCGTAACTTACCTTTGTGTCGCTTTCGGGCGAAACAAATCCTTTATTTACCTGAACTCCGAACGCCCATGATACTATCCGGCTGTCCGAAATACCCACTGCCCTGCTTCCTTGTGTGCCTGCAGGTCCGTCAAACTGGGAAAATGCCGCCATTGAGCAAAGCATCAATCCCAAAATACAAAATGTTCTTTTCATCACTCTATTGTTTTTAATTATACAATCAAAACCAATCGGAGCAATCTCAAAAAAGATGACAACGAAAATGCAACAAAAAAAACTACAATCAGAAGATTTCTTTGCACAACGTTTCAAGCCCTTTCCTCGAAAGCCCTCAACTCTGAATGCAATCGGCAGGTCTTCTGACTTGTTCAAAGACACCACGCCTTCCCATCGGACTATGCCGCCCGACAGTGGCAAAAGGGTTCGGTATCTCTACTTTGTGAACTCACAGCAGCGGGACTGTTCGGGATTTACACCCGATTCCCTTTTAATCTCGCTTTGAGCAAGAACCGTTTGCGGCTGCAAAAATACAACAAATCTGCAAAACAACAAAAGGAAGACGTGTTTTTCGCCTTCCTTTTGATTATTTCGATGTTTGCAAATCTTAGTTTATTGATTTTCTTTCTCCCATGAATGAATCAATTCCAACTCATCTTCTGCCTTATTGAGGATAAGCAATCCCCGAGCATCGTTTACAAGAGGAGAATTGGGATAAGCGGCAATGAATTTGTTGAAACACTCTGCTGCTTTCTCTTTGTTGAGACATACTTCCTGATAAATCACTCCTTTTAGGAAGCAAGCCTGAGGTGCATAGTCCGATTGGGGATATTTTGTTTCCACTTTTTCCAACAATTCCACTGCTTTGAGACATTCTTTGCGGTTTGCCATGACGTCTGCCGCACGATAAAGATAGGCAGCCGACATTGTGTCGTCGGGATATGTGTTTGCATAGTTTGTATATAGGCTTACAAGGCTGTCGGCTCTCGAAGGGTCGATAGCTTTTGCGTCTTGAAGAAGACTATGTTCCGCATCGGCAATCTGTTCTGCCGCAATGCGTTGCTCACTCTTGGAGTTGCAGGCAAAAAGACAACAACTCAACACAATAAGTACAAAACTTCTTTTCATCTTACTTTCTTTTTGTTGCAGGACGCTTCATTTTGTAGTCGGCAATTACCTTTCCCGATGCTATGTCTGACAATTTGCGTTTGAGAAGTGTTCGTCTCAAAGGGCTGAGACGGTCGGTAAACACCTTGCCTTCAAGATGGTCGTATTCGTGTTGAATAACTCTCGCTCTTATTCCGTCAAATTCTTCGGTATGTTCAACAAAGTTTTCATCAAAGTACCTCATCACAATGATGCTCGGGCGTGCAACCTGCTCGTGAATGTCGGGAAGAGAAAGGCAACCCTCTTGAAAATCTGACCAAATCTCGCCTTTGGTTTCCAAAATCTGAGGATTGATAAACACTTTCTTAAATCCCTCGCCTTCGGGGTAAGTTTCCTTGAACGGGTCGGCATCGACAACAAACAATCTTATCGAAAGGTCAATCTGTGGGGCTGCCAAACCAACTCCGTTTGCCGAATACATGGTGTCAAACATATTCTTAATCAACTCCTCAAGCCCTTGATAATCCTTATCTATCTCTTTGGTCTGCTCTCTCAAAACTTTGGAGCCGTAACCTACTATTGGTAAAATCATAAATTCTGCTATTTTTTCATCTGCATGAAGTCTTGCAATATCAAAACGGCGGCAATCGAATCTACAAGACCTTTTTCCTGACGTTTTTTCTTCTTCAATCCCGACTGAACGATGGTTTGCTCTGCTATCTTGGAGGTAAACCTCTCGTCAATCATGTATATGTCTTTGTCGGGAAAGCTCTTGGCAAGATTATCCACAAAGACATGGACTGCTTTTGCCGACTGCGAAGGGGTATTGTCCATTTGCTTGGGGTCGCCCACCACTATTGCATCAACCTCTTCCCGAGACATATATTCTTTAAGGTAAGGGAATACATCTGTTGTGGGAACGGTCGCAAGTTTTGTTGCTATCACTTGCATATAGTCGCTTACCGCCAATCCCACTCTTTTTGTTCCGTAATCTATTGCCAATAATCTTCCCACAATATGCTGTTTTTTTGTCAAATAATAAGGAGACGTCTTGCCGACATCTCCTTATATATTGTTGATATTTGTTACTTGGAAATAAAATGGAAGTGTGAGCCGTATCTTTCAAAGGCTGCTCTGTCCAACTCTTCTCTGTGGTCGGGGTGAGCAACCGAAATGAGCAATCTTGCTCTCTCTTGCAAGCTCTTTCCGTAAAGATTGACTGCTCCATATTCGGTAACGAACCAATGGATATGGTTTCTTGTGGTTACGCAACCTGCTCCCAAGGTGAGTGTAGGGGCAATCTTCGATATTCCGTTCTTGGTTACCGAAGGCATTGCGATGATTGCTTTTCCGCCTTCGGAACGTGAAGCTCCGTAAATGAAGTCTATCTGTCCTCCAACGCCCGAGAAGAATTTTGTTCCCAAAGAATCGGCACATACTTGTCCTGTTATGTCTATCTGCAAAGCCGAGTTGATTGCGGTCATCTTTGGTTGTTGTGCCACAATGAAGGGGTCGTTTGTATAGCCTACGTCCATCATTGCAACCATTGGGTTGTTGTGAAGAAAGTCATAGACCTTTTGGCTTCCCATAAGGAAGGTTGATACCATTTTTCCTTTGTCCAACTTCTTGTTTTTGCCGTTTATGATGCCCTTTTCGACCAAAGGAAGCACTCCGTCGGCAAACATTTCGGTGTGAATACCGAGGTCTTTGTGTCCTGTAAGCTGTGCAAGAACTGCATTTGGAATTGCACCTATTCCCATTTGCAAACAAGCTCCGTCTTCTATCAAGGCTGCACAATGCTTTCCTATTGCAACTTCTTGTTCGTTTGGTTCAGAAAAATGAGCCGGCAACAAAGGAGTGTCGTCTTCAACAAAGATGTCAATCATAGACATTGGAATCATTGCATCTCCAAAAGAACGCGGAACGTTTGGATTAACCACCGCAATCACTGTCTTGGCTGTCTCTACCGCTGCCAAGGTTGCATCGACGCTTGTTCCCAAAGAAACATAGCCATGTTCGTCCGGCGGGCATACTTGTACCATTGCAACATCACAAGGCAGGTATCCCTCTCTGTAAAGTCGCTGTGTCTCGCTCAAAAAGATTGGAATATAATCTGCATATCCTGCCTGAACGTCCTTTCTCACGTTTGAACCCACAAAGAAAGCGTCATGTTGGAAAATACCTTCAAACTCTGCACTTGCGTAAGGGGCAGGACCTTCGGTGTGAAGGTGATGAATGTAAACGTTCTTAAACTCTTTATTTCTGCCTCGCTCACACATTGCATCTATGAGGCATTTTGGTGCCGAAGCAACGCTGCTCAAATGCACATGGTCGCCGCTTTTGATAACCTTGACGGCTTCTTGTGCCGATACTGCCTTATATGAATTGTTCATAATGTTGTTATTTTTGGATTTTCGTGCTGCAAAGGTACAAAATTTGTTTTTAGTATGACTTTAAGTCGTTCTGTTATTTGAGCAAATCAACAATAAGCGGGCAAGATATTGCGTTAAAGACTTGTTACTAATTCTATTACAAATAACAATCTTATGAAAAAGACGATTACATTGGTGGCCGCAGCAATTTTGAGCGGCGGTATGGCAGCCTCTCAGGGGGTTTCAGAACAATCAAAAGCAGTTATGGAGAATATTTTTACCCGAAGCAGTGTGAGAGAATACGTCGAAGGTAAGAAAATCAAGGTAGATGAGTACATAGAATCTTTGTTGCGTGCAGGCATGTCGGCTCCTTCGGCTATGAATCGTCAGCCTTGGGAATTCATTGTGATAACCGACCGTGAGCGATTGGCAAATATGTCAGAGGAGTTTAAGAATGCTTCTTATTTGAAGTCGGCTCAGTTTGCCATTATAGTATGCGGCAACCTCAAAGAGGCAATCGAAGGCGAGGGAAAAGAGTATTGGGTTCAAGATTGCTCGGCAGCAACAGAAAACATTTTGCTTGCGGCACACTCGATGGGCTTGGGAGCTGTGTGGTGCGGCATTTACCCGATTGAGGAACGCACAAAGGCTTTGCAGTCTTTCCTTTCACTTCCCGAATACATCATTCCGCTCAACATTATCCCCGTGGGAGTACCTGCAAACAAGCAAGAACCAAAGGACAAATGGAAAAAAGAAAAGATACATTGGGAGAAATTTGGCAACACAGACAAAAAAGTCATGGAAATTGACCGCAACACCATACAAATAAAGCAAAACGCCACAAAAATAACCCCTTCAAAAACAGCAAAGCCGACAAAACAAAAAACCAAAACAAAGGCTGACGACAAAAAAACAAGCAAATAATCAGTCTATATAACAAGCTGATTATCAATATATGAAATTTTACTCAAAAAAGTCGCCGTTTTAAGAAAACAAATCGGCGATTGACAAAAATAAAACGGCGATTTGTCAGTGATGAAACGCCGTTTTTATTTTTTTGCACTCTGCAAAGTGCGAAAACCAATCGCACAAACTCAGCACTTTTTTGGCAAAAAACAAAATAAAAACGATTTTTTTAGTACCTTTGCAGTCCAAAACGGCGATTGGAATGTAGAACATCAACAACAGAAAGGAGGATAAGGTGATTGAAACTATCAATTTTGAGGAGTTAAAGTGGCTGCACGTGGCAGACCCTGACGAAACAGATTACGAATATCTTTCAGACACCTTTGCATTCCACCCCTTGGACATCGAAGACTGCCGTGCCTCAAACCAAAGACCGAAGATTGACGAGTACGATGATTACTACTTCCTCATCTTACACTTCCCCTATTTGGACAAAACAAACAAATTTGTCAGGCTTAAAGAAGTAAAAGTCTTCTGGGGCAAAGATTACATCGTTACCATAGGCAGAAGCCACTGGGTTGTCAAGAATTTGTTTGACCAAGTAAAGCAAATGGTTCAACACTACAACGAAGACGTTGCCGGAAAAGATGAAGAAGAACTCATAGAACACATAGGAGCATCGTCCGATGCCTTGTTGTACCACCTTTTGGACCGATTGATGGTCGAAACCTACACTCTGATACTCAGAATTGGAGGCGAAGTCGATAGCATCAACTATGACATTTTCATGAAAAAGCCCGAAAAGGTCATCGAACACCTGAGCCTGACAAGGAAAAACATCATCTTGCTCAATACGACCTTCAAACCACAAATCAGAGTGTTCCACAAATTTGAATCGGGAGGCATCAAGGGCTATGCAGAAGACATGGAAGACTACTGGGGAAACATTTTGGACCAATATCAACGAATGTTCGATATGGTAGAAGACTATGGAGAATTGATTGAAGGACTGAGCAAGACATTCGATTCGCTGCAAACCAACAAGACAAACGAAATAATGAAAGTCTTGACCTTCCTTTCGACAATCATGTTGCCGCTTACGGTGGTATCGAGCATCTATGGAATGAACGTAACCCTGCCCCTGCAAAACTCAACGCACATCTTTGAGTTCATAATCGCCCTCATGTTGGTGATAGTCGTCATCTTTTTCTTCTATTTCAAGAAACGAAGATGGCTATAAACAAGCTCTCGTAGTTCAATGGATAAAACACAGGATTCCGGTTCCTGAATTGCGGGTTCGAGTCCCGCCGAGAGCACCAAGAAGGAACACAAACACCGCAAAGCAATCGAAAGATTGGAAAAACGAGCGTAAAAGACAAGAAAAACAATCGAAATATCGTTATTTTGTAAAATTGTCGTACATTTGCAAAACGATACAAACAGAGCAAGAATATGAACGCATTGTTATTCTTCCTTGTGATATACAGAAACTTTCTCAACATCAAAGAGAGAGACTTCTTTATTGCCCTATAGTATCCCTCTCTTTCGGGAGAGCAAATCCGCAGTTAATTTTTTCATTATTATAAATCAATTAAAAATCAGTATTTATGGAATTACCTTTTGCAGAATCTTGGAAAATCAAGATGGTAGAGCCAATCAAGAAATCCACACGTCAAGAACGTGAAAAATGGTTGGAAGAAGCTCACAACAACATTTTCATGTTGAAATCGGAGCAAGTTTATATCGATTTATTGACAGACTCGGGAACAGGAGCGATGTCAGATCGTCAATGGTCAGCATTGATGATGGGAGACGAGAGTTATAGTGGAGCGCGTTCGTTCTTTGAACTAAAAGACACAATAACCTCTATCACAGGATTTCAATACGTTATCCCTACTCACCAAGGACGTGCAGCCGAAAACGTATTGTTCTCTTATTTAGTAAAGGCAGGAAACGTCATTCCGGGCAATGCACACTTTGACACCACAAAGGGACACATCGAATCGAGAAAAGCATTTGCAATAGACGTAACAACAGACGAAGCAAAGGACACTCAATTGGAAGTACCTTTCAAAGGAAACGTTTCTTTGGAGAAATTGGAAAAAGTATTGAAAGAAAACAAAGGAAATGTTCCTTTCATGGTATTGACAGTTACCAACAACACCGTTGGCGGACAGCCTGTGAGCATGAAGAACATCAGAGAAACTTGTGAGCTTTGCCACAAATATGGTGTTCCTGTGAACATGGACTCGGCTCGTTTTGCAGAAAACGCATACTTTATCAAGACTCGTGAAGAGGGTTACGCAGATAAGTCTATCAAAGAGATAGCTCGCGAGATGTTCTCTTACGCCGACTGTATGACAATGAGTGCAAAAAAAGACGGATTGGTAAATATGGGAGGCTTTATCGCAACCAACAAAGAAGACTGGTACGAAGGAGCAAAGAAATTCTGCATTCCTTTTGAAGGTTTCTTGACTTACGGCGGTATGAACGGAAGAGATATGGCAGCATTGGCAGTCGGATTGGACGAGAATACCGAATTTGATATGCTCGAAACTCGTATCAAACAAGTGGAATACCTTGCAAAGAAATTGGACGAGTACGGAATACCTTACCAAAGACCTGCCGGCGGACACGCAATCTTCGTCGATGCAGACAAAATCCTTACTTGCGTTCCAAAAGAAGAGTTCCCTGCTCAAACTTTGACTTGTGAGCTTTACTTGGAAGCAGGAATCAGAGCTTGCGAAATTGGATATATCTTGGCAGACAGAGACCCTGTAACAAGAGAGAACCGTTTCGGAGGATTGGATTTTGTTCGTTTGTGTATCCCTCGCCGTGTTTACACCAACAATCACATGGACGTTATCGCAGCTGCCTTGAAGAACGTTTACGACAAAAGAGAGACCATCACAAGAGGCTTGGAAATCACTTGGGAAGCCGAATTGATGAGACACTTTACGGTAAAATTGAAACGTTTGGGCAAGTAATCAATTTGTCAAAAAGAGGGTTTGTCCGAACAAACTGACGACAAACCAAACGATAGAGCGGTGTTTGCAATGCAAATACCGCTTTTTGTGTGTCTTTATTCAAAAAAATTATCAAAACTTACTGCAAGCGGTAGCCGATAGAGGGGCTTGGTTCGGGGGAGACGGCAATGCGGTCTTGCCTTATGCCGCTTTTTTGCAGATAGTCGGCAACTTTGTTTGCCAAACCTTCGGGAGCAGACAGCTCTATTCTCAATCGCGGATTGGCTTTCAAAAACAAAACAAACTCATCGAGTATCACAAGGGACGATTGGCTCAGATGTTTTCTCTCGTCAAGGGAAATGTCATACAGAGGATAGATTTCGCCCGAAATAAGTTGAGAAAGCTCAATGTCAATGCGGCTGTTGGTATCGCTGCTTTGCAATATCTTGGCATAAAAAGCATAGCCTTCTTTTTCTATCTTCAAAAGGTGATTGTCTTTTTCGGGCAGCGAAAGCACATAGCTGCCGTCATAATATGCCGAATTGAAGGTTACACTTGTGCGTTTTGCCATATTGTAGAGCTTTATTGAGCAGGAGTGGTCTTCACTTGCCGATACATTCACTCTTCCTACGATAAGGCGGACGCTTTGTGAGCAAACCTCGTCGGGAAGTGGGAAGAAACAAATGTCATAGTTCGACTTCACACTATCATAGCAACTTGCGTATGCGGTTTTTCCGTCGGCAAGCACGCCTATGTTGGTTTCGTCGTTCTCGGTGTTGATGTAAGAGCCTATGTTTCGGGGAGTTTTCATCTTTATGTTGTCCAAATCAATGTAGAAAAGGTCGCTCCCTCCTATTGTCTTCCAACCATTTGAGGCAAAATAGAAGCTGTGGCAGTCGGGGTGTATGAATGGGCTGAGTTCGTCTGAGGGAGAGTTTATTCTTTTTCCCATATTGCTTGCTTTTGACCATGTGCCGTCTTTTTCTTTGTGGCTTACATATATGTCATATCCCCCTATACCTGTCTGCCTGTCGGAAATGAAGTAGAGAGTGTTGCCGTCGGCAGAGATGCAGGGAGAAGTCTCGTTTGCTTCCGCCGTATTGATTTCTGTTCCTATGCTTTTGGCTTCACTCCATTGTCCGTCAATGTTTTCGCAAACAAAAATATCCAACGAGCTTTGGGAGTTTTCATATACCGGCTGGGAGAAATACAACAATCTGTTGTCGCTTGTAAGGCTCACTCTTCCTGTTTGCCGTGGCAGGTTCATCGTTTCGCTCACAGAAAATCCCATATCATATTCTCCGTTTTCGTCTTTGTCGCTCCGGCAGAGTGTTTGAACTTCCTTAAACTCACTTTTGTGATAGAAAGTCTCATCATTGTTCTGTCGAACCGCCATTTTTCTTGTGAAATAGATATGTTTTTCGTCATGGGTTACAAAAGGAGCGGTTTCGTCGGAAGATGTGGAGATGTTTTCTGCCTTTTTGGGATTGAAAGGAAAGCACTTACCACTTGTTTCGGCAAGAAAACTGCACCACGAAATGTAGTTCTCTGCCTCTGCCTGCAAGGCTTGGTATTCGTCTTGTCTGACAAGAGAAAAGAAGGTCTCAAAATCATTCGTTGCCTTTGAGTAGTTCTCGTTGCTGTAATTGATTACACCCAGATAGTAGTGCAACAAAGGGTGCGAAAACTGCGGACAGAGTTCGGCAGTCTGTGTCATATATTTTTCAATCATCGAAGGCTTGTCATTAACCACGCCTATAATCCCGAGCAAGAAAGGAACAGAGGCAAAATCCGGCTCTTGCTCCGAAAGTTCTTTCAACATGGCAACACTTTTGGAGTAATCACCCTTACGATAGGCATCAAAAGCCTTGTCGAAACTCTTTCGGGAAGACTTGCTTATTGCTTCGGCACATTCGTCATAGGAGAGTATGTCGTTGGTTTGAGCCAACAGGGCGACATTTCCCGAGTCACATAACACCCAAGCCGACAGCAAGAAAACAAAACGCCGAAAGGGCAAAACAAAACGAAGTTTCATTTTGCCAAATCGGTATTTCATTTCGTCGGAAGGGCGTTTCATTTTATAGAATTGCAAAGCTCTGTAATTCAATGCAAATCAAGCAAGCGTTATTGACCGATTGCAAGATTTTATTTCAACACTTCTTCGAGTATTTGTCTTATCTGTTCTCCTCTCAAATCCCTCTTGACTATTGTGCCGTCGGGAGCGAACAATATGATTTGTGGAATGCCCGAAATGCCGTAAGCATCGGTTGGAATTTGTTGGGCATCGACAATGTGATTCCAAGGCATATCGTTCTGTTTTATAAACTTCTCGGTAGCCTCTCGCTTATCCCACACCGCAACACTGAGAACAGTTATTTTGTCTCCATAGTCTTTGTAAATCTGTCTGAGGTTCGGGATTTCTCTTTTGCAAGGTCCGCACCACGTTGCCCAAAAATCTACAAGCACATACCTGCCTTTTCCCACAAAATCGGACAAACTTACGTCCGTTGCCGAAAGTGAGCCGCCCTTGATGGTAAAATCGACAAACATCTTGCCTTCGGCTGTCTTTCTTTGGGCTTCAAACGATTTGTAAATATCGTTCAGCTGAGGGTATTGCCTTGTTTTTTCTGACAAAAGGTCATAGAAATCAAAGAACTCTTCCACGCTCAACATCGAATAGACATAACAAAGAGCGTATGCGGCAACCTGTGAGGACGGATTGTGCTTAACACACTCTTTGACAGTCGATTTGAGGCCCTCAACAGCCTTTGAGTAAATCTCTTCCGCCTTGGTTTCTTTCTCCTTTTCGCTCATTGCCGCTTCCGAAAGAGACTTCATTTCCTGTTCATAAAGGGTCTCCGGCTCTTGAAGCGAAGATTTGAGTTCCGAAAGGAGCTTATTTTGTTTTCCTCCTTCAATCTGTCCTTTCAAAAGGTCAATTTTCACTGTCCCTTTCTCACAAACGAAAGCCACACTCTTGCGAGAGCTTTTCTCTCCGCAAGAGTAGAGTTGGTCATCTGCCCTCATGTCAATAGCAAAGCTGCCGTCCGAAGCTATCTTTGCACTGTCTGCCACACTTCTGCCATAAGTTACATAGACATATTCTCCCGAACGGGACTTGTCTGCCTGTCCCTTGATTTTGCAATCGCCTTGTGCCATTGTCGCAAGCGGCATTGCAAGCGACAAAAAAGCCAATACTATTTTATTCATCATGATTTATGTGTTTGATTTTCTGTTGTTGTTTCAAAATATTGCCATAGGGGTTCATCGGGAACGGGAGCTGTTATCACAAGGCTCTGTTTGCTCACAGGGTGTACAAACTTCAACTCTCTGGCATGAAGAGCTATTGAGCCGTCGGGGTTGCTCCTTTTGGCCCCATACTTCAAATCTCCCTTAATCGGGCAACCTATCGCAGAGAGTTGAACTCTTATCTGATGGTGTCGCCCTGTTTTGAGAGCAATTTGAAGAAGAAAGTAGTTGTTGCTTTGACCCAAAAGAGCGTAGTCAAGCTCTGCATACTTGGCTTGTTCAGAGGGCTTGACAATATAAGATTTGTTTTGTTTCTCGTTGCGAACAAGATAGTTGCAAAGAGTATCTCTGTCTTTGGCAGGTCGGTTGGAGACAACAGCCCAATAAGTTTTTTGAATTTGATGAGCTTTTATCATTGCATTGAGCCTTTGCAAACTCTTGCCTGTTTTTGCAAACATCACAACTCCGCTTACCGGACGGTCCAATCGGTGAACCACTCCGCAAAAAACATTTCCCGGCTTATTGTATTTACATTTCAGATAATCCTTAACCTCTTGCTCCAAACTCTTGTCCCCTGTTTTGTCGCCGTGAACAATTTGCCCTGCTTTCTTAGCAAGGATTATTATATGATTGTCCTCATACAACACTTGCGAATGAACCGGCAGTAATGTGTAATTGCTTTCCATTGACCCAAACCCTCAAAATATCTCGGACAAACAGAGCTTTTACAATCCTACAAACTTGCCAAAATCGAAAGACCGCCCTTGACCTTGTCTTCCAAATCGACATGGACGGTGGAATCAAGGGGTATGAACAAATCGACACGAGAACCGAACTTGATAAACCCAAGCTCTGCTCCCTGAGTTACCTGTTCTCCTTCTTTGGCATAGCACACTATTCGTCTTGCCAAGGCTCCTGCAATTTGTCTTACCACGACTTTCTGTCCCGATTCGGTCTCTATGCAGATTGTTGTACGCTCGTTGAGTGTCGAACTCTTGGGGTGTTTGGCTATAAGGTACTTTCCGCTGTGGTAATTGGTATATACGACCTTTCCTCCGACGGGATAACGATTTACATGCACGTTATTAGGCGACATAAAGGTCGAAATTTGTATGCACTCCTGATTTAATACTTCGGGTTCAAAGACTTTTTCGACCACAACGATTGTTCCGTCTGCCGAGGCTATGATTTGGTTTGCGTTATGCACCAATTCTCGTTTGGGAATGCGGAAAAATCTTATCACAATGCCTACCAAAATCCACACAAAGGCAACAAGGATATACCAATAGACATTCCAACTATCCAAAATGAAGACCAACAAAGATGTTATACCTATTGCTATTGCTATTGCGGCGGCACTTATCTTGTATCCTTCTTTATGTATGTACATATCGTTATTTTATTTTTGTCATTTGAACAAACTAATATATCATTTTCCAAGTAATCATTGTGAATAGCTCAACAACAATCCACACTGCGGGAAGAACCGTCAGCAAAATGTCAAATCTGTCGAGTATTCCTCCGTGTCCGGGAAGTATGTTGCCACTGTCTTTCACGCCCATTTGACGTTTGAACATCGATTCGACCAAATCGCCAAACGTTCCGACTATCGAAACAATCAAAGCAATCAAGTGCCAAAACAAAAGGTTGCCTCCTTCTATCCAAAACACAACTCCTGCCGCCAAAAGGGTCGCTGCCAAACCTCCGAAGAAGCCTTCCCAACTTTTCTTGGGAGAATGTCTTTCAAAAAGGCGGTGTTTGCCAAATTTACAGCCGACAAGGTATGCAAAGGTGTCGTTGCACCACGCAAAAACAAAGACTGCAAGCAACAAATTGAAACCTCCCTCTGCTCCTACGTCAAAAAGAACGTTGCTCAGAGCCAAAGGGAAAACCACATAGGCAAGCGAAGTGAGCGAATAAGCCAACGAGGTGAAGGGCTTGTCGGTTTGGGTGTACAAAGAGGCAATTATCAAACACAGAACGGCGGCAAAAAATGCCAAACGCAAGACATTGCAAATCAAGAACCACTGTTCGCAAACCAAATCGAGCGGAAAACAAGACGCTGCAACTGAGCAATAGAGCAAAGTAGCACAAAGATAGACCATGGGTTGGTTTAGTTTTATTCCGTTTTGCTTTGCGATTGACAAAAACTCTTTTAAGCCGAGTGCTGCAACGATTGCAAAATATGCTGCGGCAATATAGCGGTTGAAACACACCGCAACAATGACGCTAAGCACATAGACAGCTCCGGTAATCGTTCTCTTGGTAATCTCTTTCATCTTTACAATTATATATATCGGGGTTAATCTGCAATGACAAACATATACAACTCTCTGATTTCCTCTTCCACCAAATCGCCTGCCTTTATGCTCAAAATCCATTGGGGAGGTGTTTCGGGCATATTTTGAAGTGTTGTTTTATATCCTTGATGTATTTGGCTCTCAAAGGCAATGAGTATCATAATCGGGGTAAAGTGTCGAAGATGTGTGCCTGCTCCCTGAGTGGAAGTAAGGATTATGCTGCCCGAACGGGCAATAACCGAATGGCACAGCCCTATTCCGACCGTTGTATCTTCGTCGTCCAAGCCTGTTTGCAAGCCATACTTTGACAAATAGGTTTGAAGGCTTGGCGAAAAGGAGACTACCTTTTTCCACTGCCTGTAAGCAATCAGGCTTGTGAGGTTTGAAATGAGTTCACCCTCGTCTTTGCAATAGAAAAACTTGCCTTTGCCCGAGACAAACTTCTCTGCAAAAACCATAAGCGGTTCATCGGTCAAAGGAGTGTAGTCTTCGCTCAAATTGGCTGCCACACAGCTACCCTCGTCCTGCTTTTCGAGCAGAGCATATCGCAAGAGCTTCAAAACTTTCTCCTTTCCCGAACTTTCTTTCATTGTTCCTCACTTGTGGTTTGAGCTTCCGAATTGTTGTCAGAGGCTTGGGTCTCGGCTTTTTCGTCCCATGGTCTCGGTCCATAGATGTTTTCCACGTCTTCTCTGAAGATTACTTCTCTTTCGACCAAGATTTGAGCCAGCTTGTCTAACTTTTCTCTATTTGTAATGAGAATTGACTTCGCTTTTTCGTATGCCTGTTCGACCATTTGGTGAATTTGAGCATCTATCTTCTCGGCTGTCTTTTCGCTGAAAGGCTTTTGGAAGCCGTATTCGCTTTGTCCCGACGAGTCATAGAAACTTAAATTGCCTATTTCTTTGTCCAAGCCGTAGTAAACGACCATTGCGTATGCCTGTTTGGTAACTCGCTCCAAGTCGTTCAAGGCTCCGGTGGATACTTCGCCGAAAACAACTTCTTCGGCAGCTCTTCCTCCGAGCAAAGAGACCATCTGGTCCATCATCTGTGCCTTTGTGGTGATTTGTCTCTCCTCCGGCAGATACCAAGCTGCCCCGAGGGCTGCTCCTCTCGGCACTATGGTTACCTTGACAAGCGGATTGGCGTGTTCGAGCAGCCAGCTGACAGAGGCATGACCTGCTTCATGGTAGGCAATGGTCTTTTTCTCTTGAGGTTTGATGATTTTGTTTTTCTTTTCCAAGCCTCCGATAATTCTGTCCACCGCATCAAGGAAGTCTTGCTTGCCTATAATTTTCTTGTCGCCCCTTGCAGCAATCAGAGCCGCCTCATTGCACAAATTTGCTATGTCCGCACCCGAAAAGCCCGGCGTTTGCTTGGCAAGGAATTCCAAATCCACCTCCTTCTCATCATATTTGAGGTTCTTGGTGTGAACTTTGAAGATAGCCTTACGCTCTTCCACATCGGGCAGTTCAACATGTATTTGTCTGTCAAATCGTCCTGCTCTCAAAAGTGCCTTGTCCAATATGTCGGCACGGTTGGTTGCAGCAAGGATTATCACTCCTGCGTTAGTGCCAAAGCCGTCCATTTCGGTAAGCAGCTGATTGAGTGTATTCTCTCGCTCATCGTTTGAGCCAGAAGCCAGACTTTTGCTTCTCGCTCTGCCTATGGCGTCAATTTCATCAATGAAGACTATGCAGGGAGCTTTTTCCTTTGCAGTCTTAAAAAGATCTCTCACTCTTGAAGCTCCGACGCCGACAAACATTTCAACAAAATCACTTCCCGAAAGGGAAAAGAACGGCACTTTTGCTTCTCCTGCAACAGCCTTTGCAAGCAAGGTTTTACCCGTTCCCGGAGGTCCTACAAGCAATGCTCCCTTTGGTATCTTGCCTCCGAGTTCGGTATATTTGGAAGGGTTTTTCAAAAAATCGACAATTTCTTTTACCTCAACCTTTGCTCCCTCCAATCCTGCAACATCAGCAAAGGTTATATTGACCGCTCCTTCCTTGTCGTACAAACGAGCCTTGCTCTTGCCCACATTGAAAATTCCGCCGCCCATTCCGCCGCCTGAGGAGTTGCTTCTCATCATTCTGAAAAACACAACCCACACAACAATCATCAGAAGCATGGAAATAAGGAACATGGAGTTCTCTCCAAAGAAACTTTTTCTTGTTTCGCTCTCCACATTTATCCTTAAATCGGAAATGATTTTTTGTTTTTCAACTTGGCTTTCAACTCCTACGGTGTCTTTTGCAATCCATTGGTTTTCCACTGTTTGAAGTTGCTCGCGAAAGTCGTCGTAATTTACAAACTTATAGACGTAAAAGCCGCTGTTTGTCTCGCCAGAAGAGCCGAACAAGCCGCCTTTGTTTCTCAAATCTTTGTATTCATCATTGTTTGCAATGCTTTCGTTTTTTATATAGACCTCTGCAAACTCCTTATTGACGACATTGATTTTTGAATAGTCCTTATTGACCAACACTTTCTTGAGCCTGTCCCATTTTATGTCTTTGCTGACGGTGCTTTCTCCGCTTCCGCCAAACCAAACGAACATCAAAACAATCAAAACAAGAGCATAAATCCAATAGAGATTGAATTTGATTTTCCTTCCTCCCAGAGGGCTTTTCATCTTCCCTCCTCCTTTGTTTGTATCTGCCATATTCTAATCCTCGTCTTGGTAATGAACTTGTTTTACGTCTTTCCACATTGCCTCGATGTTGTAAAACTCCCTTGTTTCGGCAAGGAAGATATGTATAACCACGTCAAAATAGTCCAACAACACCCATTGACAATTTTGCAAACCCTCCACTCTTCGCGGACTTATGCCCGTGATTTCCTTAATTTGCTTTTCTGTTTCGTCTGCCAACGCATCGACGTGCGAAGGCGAGTTTGCAGTGCAAAGAACATAGTACTCAAAAAGAGAACCCTCCACACCGTCAAAGTCAATCATAGTTATCTGTCTGCCTTTCTTCGATTGCATGGCTTTAACCGCAATCTCGGCAAGAATTTTTGCTTCTTTTTTCTGCTTATTCATCTATTAACACTGAATTTAGTTGCAAAGATACGAATATAATAGTGATATACCAACGTCAAAAAAGAACAAAAGTTATGACAAACGGCAAATTTAGTTGCAAACAGCCCTTGCAAAGGGAAATAAAACGCCGTTTCAGCAAAATAAAACGGCGTTTTTTCAGAAAAAGACGCCGTATTTTTTGAAAAAGACGGCGTTTTATTTGAGGTCGTTGCCGCTTTTACAAAAAAAGGGAGCAGAACTAATCCGCTCCCTCGGTATTGTGTTTTGTGTCTGTCGGTTATTGAACAATAAGTTTCGCAGTTTTCACAGCTCCATTCGTAACCACTTGAATCATATATACGCCTTTCTCCATTGAGCGAAGGTCGATAATTTGAGAATGAGAGCCTGAGGATTGCATTCCTTTATCCAAAGAAGAAACCAATCTGCCGTTCATGTCAAATATATTCATGACTACCTTTGATGAAGTAGCGAGGCTGTAATTCAAAACGGTATTGTTTGCTGCCGGATTTGGATACAAGTTCATCTGAGCAACGGTTTGTGCCGGCATATCGGCAAGTCCCACGCTTACAGTGTCCATTGGCGATTGCAACTCGTCTCTGTACATAAACAATCCCTTGCCGTATGTTGCCGCATAGATTGCTCCGACATACTTAGTTCCCTCAAACGCATTCTCTGTTGCGTTGTTGTTCAAATAAGATAGGTATTCAAAGTAAGGAAGGTTTGATGTTTGTTGATACAAATCGTAAACAGGAACTGATGGGAAGTCGCTTACCTTGTTCCAAGTGATGCTTGCTGCATTACGATTTGCTGTTTCGTACAAACCATCGTCCGAACCAATGTATGCTTTGTTTGAGAAAGCGTCTAAAAGTATCGAATGAACAGGCTTAACGTCAGAACCGTCGGTTGCAGGCAAAGCAATGTCTTCAAATTGTACCGATGCAACATCACCCAAAAGACCGCTTACTCTCTTAGCATTTACTTCCGAAGGATTGTATCCCGAGAATGTGATGTATGCAACGTCCGAATTTGCTTCGTAAGCTATGGAAGAAATTGTTCTGTTGAAGGTTGCCAAAGTGTCCAAGCGGAATTTGTTAGGGTCGGTGAACGAACCGGTAAATCCTCCTGTTGCAACATTTCCCAAATCTACCGTATCGGTTGCCAAACCGCTCACTCTCAACAAATCGGCTTCGCCTGTTCCCAAGTGATCTACCGAAAGCAACAAAGAGTTTCCGTCAGCCGATGCAGCCATTGCGTGAACAGGGTTTCTATATAGGTCTTGTGCAGAACCGCTTCCGCCATTGACGTTGAATACTCTTGCCCATGGAAGTCCGGTTGCTCCTCTGTAATAAGTCTTAGTGAAATTCATTATCTCATCGCAAGCATATACTCCGTTGGAGGTTGCAACGAACAATCTGGATTTAATAGGTGAAGGAACAAGTATTGCTGTATCGCCCATAGGAGCAAAATCAAGATTACCCTCCGGGGTTGTTCCAAATCTCTCTGCTGTCAATGTATAAAGGAAAGGATAATCCAAGCTGTTGCTTTCAACAAGCACCTTGTCGCCGTCCTTTAATTCTGTTCCTGCAACAAATCTTATCACCTCATCTCCTCTGATTATTCGAGTAGCTCCTATTGACAAATCGTTGCTTGTTACTACAAATTGCAAGGAAACTGTATCTCTTATTGCCTCAGGAGCATTGAAACTTTCCCAATAAACCATTGGTGCAACAAAAGGAGCTGCGCCCATCTCGGTTGACATTTGCGGGTTCATCAACATTGCTTCTCCGTTTCCGAAGTGCCAAGTTTGGTCGTTGATTTCATTGTAATCATTGTTGTCGCTGTATGTTCTGGTCAAACCATTGTACGAACGCATCAAGATATAAGGCTTTCTGACGTTTGGTTTTGTACGATATATTGCAGAGCTTGCAACGTTTGAACCTGTCTGTGCGTCCATTGTGAACGAGTAATCGACACCATCTCTGTCTGTTTGTGCCATATAAGATGTGTATCCCGGGCTGTTAGGCGACCAAACTATGTCCGCAGATTTTTCTGTGTCCAAAGAAGGATTTGCAATATAGGTTATGGCGTTGCTTTGTGCCGCTCCCATCACAGAACCATCAGCTGCTGCTGCAACATTGTAGTATTGAGAACTCTTCAATCCTTTGTTTGCAGCCTGCCAAGAGTAAGTTTGTGTTGCGTCTTTGCCAAATACGTAAACTCCTGCGTCGGTTGCAACATATATTGCCAAAGAATCTTCTGTCGTTTGTGGGTTTTCCTTAAACAATATGGCGTGCATTCCCGGTGCAACGAACATTCCCGAGTTGCGTCCGGCAGTTGTGTAAGTTTGTTGCTCGGCATAGAATACGTCTGCACTGTTTGCATCAAACAATCTTTGAAGGTTTTCGCATCCGATGTAGATATATTCCTCTTCCAAGTCGTTTACGGCTATTGTCATGGCTTCGTCCATAGCCGAACCGATATATAGGTTGTTTGAAGTCATCTTTGGTCCGAATGTAACGCTCTCTGCATTTACGTCTGCTTTATATACGCCTTGCAAATTGCCGTACATGTAATTTGAAACCAAAGCGTAAAGCATATTGTTGTTCTTCATACCGAAAGTAAGTTCTATTCTGCCGTATGCATCTTCGCCCTGAGGAGCCAAGATTGACGTAAAGGCAGGAATGTTTCCCTCCTGCGTAAAGGCAGTGTTTGACAAGGCTACTTTGAATGTAGTTCCTGCGTCATAGGCTATGGCAACCTTGTTGTCTCTGTTTACTTTTACGTCTGTAACATTGACTGTCGAACTTCCGTCTATGCTGATTGTCGAAAGGTTGCTGCCGTCCCAAACTTTCAAACCGCCGTTCTTTGTGGCAATCAACAACTTTCCTGCAACAAATGCCAAATCGTTCACATAGCAGAACTCGTGTGTGAAATCATACTTGGTTGGTTGAGTTCCCGAAATGAGAGTCGATTCGCTGTTGGTACTGATGTAGTTGTACTTGTCTGCGTCTGAGGCAAGTCCTGCAGCCCAATTTTGAACTCCGAAGCTGACTCTGTAAACTCCGTTGCCGGGCAATCCCGACTTTCTGTTGTTTTGACCAGAGAACATATCCGAGTAATATCCTTCTCCGGTACCTACATAAATCGCTCCGTCGTCTCCTTGTGCCAAAGCGGTGGCTGCATAACATTCTCCGTTGGAAAAGTCTATTTCTTTCCAATTTGCACCATTGTTTACAGAGACATACAATCCGCCTCCGACGCTTGCGGCATACATTACGCCGTCATTGTACTTGTCGAACATGATTGCACGAACACGACCTGCCACATTATCAGGTCCGATGGAGACCCAGCCTCTTGCCTCGGGCTGATTGTCTTCTCCCTCTCCCTCACTATACATGAGCGAAGAGGCTTTGGTTGGTACGAAAGCACCAACAAGAAAGAAAACTGCTAAACTTAAGAGTAACTTTCTGCTTTTCATAATTTATTCTTTGTTTATTTTCTAATTAAATTCTACTCTTTCAAGTCGGCAAAAGTACAAAAAAAACATCACACTGCCAAATAAGTAAAGAAAAATCCTTTGTCCTTCGCCTGTTTTTAAGATACAAATTTGGCTCATAGCACAGAAAAACAACGCTGTGTTTCAACAATTTAGCAAATCGCCGTTTTGTTCTGACGAAGTGGCGTTTTATTTTGGCAATTCGCCGTTTTATTTTGCTGAAAGGGCGTTTTGTTTCGAGCATTGTTTTGAATAGTTTTACGTCTTTCAAAATACTAAACCTTTTTTGATAACGTTCTCCTATCCAAAACGAGTATATAATATAGGAATATTATGGATATAATGGAGCTAAACAAGAAAATTGAGCAGGAAAGTACCTTTGTCGATGCCATAACCTCCGAAATTTCAAAAGTGATAGTTGGTCAAAAGACCATGGTGAGGCGTTTGATTATGGGCTTGCTTGCAAATGGTCATATCTTATTGGAAGGCGTTCCCGGGCTTGCAAAAACTCAGGCAATAACTGCCCTTGCAAAGAGCATAGATGCCAAATTCAGCAGGATACAATTCACTCCCGATTTGCTGCCTGCCGACATCACCGGCACCATGATTTACTCTCCCAAGGACGAGACTTTCTCTGTAAAGAAGGGACCGATATTTTCCAATTTTGTTTTGGCAGACGAGATTAACCGTGCACCGGCAAAGGTGCAGTCGGCTCTACTTGAAGCAATGCAGGAAAGGCAGATAACCATAGGAGAAACCACTTTCAAACTTGAAGAGCCTTTTTTGGTGTTGGCGACTCAAAACCCGATTGAGCAAGAGGGAACTTACCCTCTTCCCGAAGCACAAATGGACCGTTTCATGATGAAGGTTGTCATTTCTTATCCCACAAAGGAAGAAGAAAAAGAAATACTTCGCTCCCACATCATGCCTTCTCAACAGGGGATTTCGCCGGTAATAAGCCCCAAAGACATACTTCACGCAAGAGAAGTGGTAAAGGAGGTATATATAGACGGCAAGATCGAGAACTACATTGCCGACATAGTGTTTGCAACTCGTTTCCCGCAAGATTATAACCTCAACGACCTAAAACCTTTCATCGCTTACGGAGCTTCTCCTCGTGCAACAATCAATCTTGCCTTGGCTTCAAGAGCCTTGGCTTTCATAAAAAGAAGAGGATACGTCATTCCCGAAGACGTAAGAGAGGTTTGCATGGACGTACTCCGACACAGAGTGGGCTTAACCTACGAGGCAGAGGCAGAAAACATCAAAGCCGAAGACCTTGTAACCGAGATAGTAAACAAAATAGAAGTTCCTTGATTTTTGAAATGAACACAGAGGACTTATTAAAGAAGGTTCACAGAATAGAAATCAAAGCAAAGAGGCTCAGTCAGAACGTTTTCTCGGGGCAATATCACAGTGCGTTCAAGGGCAAGGGTATGACGTTCAGCGAAGTGAGGGAATACACCTACGGAGACGACATAAGAAACATAGATTGGAACGTTACGGCAAGAAACAATCGTCCGTACGTCAAAGTCTTTGAGGAAGAAAGAGAGCTGACCGTGGTGTTGCTTATTGACGTGAGCGGAAGTACGTTCTTCGGGTCAAAGGATTGTTTGAAGGCAGAGGTGATTGCGGAAATTGCAGCCACCTTGGCGTTCTCTGCAATCAACAATAACGACAAGGTAGGGGTCATTCTCTTCTCTGACAAGATAGAAAAATACATTCCTCCCAAGAAAGGACTCTCGCACATTCTCACAATAATCAGAGAACTGCTCGCTTTCAAACCCTCGGAAGGCAAAACCGACTTTGCAACCGCCATGGTATTTATGAACAACGTCATCAAAAAACGCTCAACCTGCTTTTTGATAACCGACGGCTTCGGAACATTTGACCAAAGTATGCACATAGCAGCCGGAAGACACGACATGAGTTGCATTCTTATCAATGACAAAAGCGAATTTGAGCTTTGCAATATGGGACTTGTCAATTTTGTCGATAGCGAAAGCGGAAAGAGAATATGGATTGACACTTGCGATGCTCAAACTCGGAAAGCCTTCGGAGCATATCGCCAAAAGCAGAGAACAGACTGCATAAACGAACTGACAAAGCACGGAATTGACAACACTGCAATACTCTGTGGCGAAGACTATATCCCTCAACTTGCAAAACTATTTGCAAAAAAGGAAAGGAGATAGACCGATGAAGAAATTGAAAATAACATTTTTTGCGATCATTGCCTTGTGTTGCCCGCTGCAAACCATTGCTCAAAACATCAATGCCACAATAGACAAAAAGCAATACGACATCGGAGATGCAATATACTTCAAGTTCAGAGTGCCGTTTGAGAAAGGCGAAAACCAAGACCTCTTTTACACAAGAGAAAACAGCGACACACTCGAGCTGCAAGCAACAAAGACCGACACCATTCTCTCAGGCGACAAAACGTTTCTTGAATACACTCAAAGATATATGAGCTTTGTGCCGGGCGTTGTGTCGGTTGGCGACAGCCTCTTTGTGAGACGACAAAGCACAAAGCAGGACAGTCTTTACAAAATAAACCCTTGCCAAATCGAAGTGTTGCAATACAACATCGACACCACAAAAGCCGAAATCAAAGACATAAAAGGAATAAAGCAAGAGCCGTTCAGCTTCAGGGAAGTGCTGCCTATAATATATGTAATATTGATTGTAGCTGCTCTTTCGGCAGGGTTGTATTTCTTTGTAAAGTATTGGAAACGTCGTCCCAAAGAGATAAAACCACAAGAGCAACCAAAGGTCATAATCCCCGCCCACATCAAAGCACTGCAAAGCCTTGAAGACCTCAGATTGAAGCGATTGAGCGAGCAAGGATTGAAGAAACAATATTATAGTGAGCTGTGTGAGATTATCTGGACTTACTTTGAGGAGCGTTTTTGCATAAATGCAACCGAGCTTACGAGCGAAGAAATCCTCATGAAGGCAAAAGGCAAGAGTGAAATAGCAAGTCAAGACATCAACATGATAAAAGAAATATTCACAACTGCCGATTTGGTAAAATTTGCAAAGGCTCTGCCCGACGGAATGACCGACAAAAAGGTCTGGAACTTGGCAAAAGACTTTGTAAATGACACCACTGTGAGAGATGAAAACCCTAAAACACAAGAGCAATGAACCAAATAAGTTTTCAATATCCTTACCTGCTTCTGCTGTTGCTTGTCATTGTCCTACTGATACTCTATCGCATTTATTTCGATAAGCAAATCAATGCCCGAATGCTCTATTCGGACACTTCCCAATTTGAGGGTGCGAGAAAGACATTGAGACTTCGTCTTCGCCTTCTGCCCGATATTTTGAGGTACTTGGCAGTTGCTGTTTTGATTGTGGCGATTGCACGACCCCAAACCCACTTTTCAAAAGACGAAAAGAGCATTGAAGGAATTGACATAGTCTTTGCCTTGGACGTTTCGACTTCCATGCTTGCCGAAGACTTCAAACCAAACCGATTGGAATCGGCAAAGAGCGTAATCGAACGCTTTATCAACGCACGAACAAGCGACAACATGGGAATAGTTGTCTTTGCCGGCGAAGCATATACAAAATGCCCTTCGACGATAGACCACAACATTTTGCTGCAACTGCTTTCTGCCACCGAGAGCGGAGAGATTGACGACGGAACTGCCATTGGCGATGGTTTGGCGACAGCAATCAACCGAATGAAAGACTCAAAGAGCAAGAGTAAAGTCATCATTTTGGTTACCGACGGGGTGAACAACATGGGAGCGATTGACCCTTTGACCGCCGCAAACATTGCAAAAGAATACGGAATCAGGGTCTATACAATCGGAATCGGCAAAATGGGCTACGCACCCTACCCTTACCAAACACCTTTCGGCAAACAATATCAAAATGTTGAAGTAAAGATTGACGAACCACTGCTAAAAGAAGTTGCAAAAGCCACCGGAGGAAAGTATTTCCGCAGCACAGAGAACTCATCACTCAAAGCAATCTTTGAAGAGATTGATAAAATGGAAAAATCCAAGATAGACGTTTCGTTCTATAGGGAATATACCGATGTGGGACAAAAGTTAATTCTTGTGGTACTTGCATTGCTTGTTGTTGAAGTGCTGCTCAGAAAAACAATTTTAAGAACCAACCCTTAGAAAGAGAGATTATGTTGAAGTTAGAGACCCCGGAAGTTTTATATCTTCTGCTGTTGATACCGATTTTCTTTGTTTTGCATTACTTTTTCTTGCGTTCAAAGAAACGAAAGCTCAAAGAAACAGCCTCACTCAGGATTCAGGAGGTTGTGATGCCCGATGTGTCAATCGGAAAGCAGAAACTCAAATTTGTTCTGCTCAACATAGTGTATGCACTCTTGGTTGTGGCAGCTGCAAACCCCCAATACGGCACTTCTGTCGGCAAAAAAGAACGCTCGGGTACCGATATGATAATCTGTTTGGACATTTCAAACAGCATGCTCGCCCAAGACTTGAAACCAAACAGGATAAGCCGTGCAAAACAGTCCATAAACCAATTAGTAAATCAACTTGAAGGAGACCGAATCGGCTTGGTGGTCTTTGCAGGCACCTCTTTCATTCAGCTACCCATGACTTCGGATTACTCGGCTGCCAAAACATTTATAGACATCATCTCTCCGAGTATGATAGAAACCCAAGGCACTGCAATAGGAGAAAGTTTACAAACAGCATTGTCTGCTTTCGGCAACGAAGAAAACAGCAAACGCTCTCGCAGCATAGTCTTAATTTCGGACGGAGAGGACAATGAACAAGACGCAATAGAGATTGCAGAAGAAATTGCGGACAAAGGAGTTGTCATAAACACCATAGGCATAGGACATAGCGAAGGCTCGCCAATTCCAATCAAGACAAGAACCGGACAAACAGAATACAAAAGAGATGCTCAGGGCAACATAGTTTTGACAAAGCTCAATGAAGAGTTGTTAAAGAAGATTGCCGACAAAGGAAACGGCATTTACATCAAAGCAAACAACTCTTCGATAGGTTTGGAGCAAATTTTGGCAAGAATAAACAAGATGGAGAAGAACGAATACGAAGCCTTGGCATACAAGAATTACGAAAGCAGGTTTTATATTCCCGCAATGGCGGCCCTCATTCTGCTCTTGATTGAATATCTCATCTTTGAAAGAAGAAATAAGTACATAAACCGCAAATTTTTCTTCGGAAAGTAAACTTAAAACCTCATGAAAAGAACCATATTGTACCTTTTGGCTGTTGTTTCTTTGTGCTGTGGTTGCGACAAAGAGAAGAACGCTTTGAGAGAAGGCAACAAACAATTTGAGAAAAAGGCGTTTGACAAGGCGGAGAGTGCATATCGCAATTCTCTTGCGGCAGATTCTCTGTACAAAACGGCAGAATACAATCTTGCGGCAGCTTCCTACAAGCAGGGAAAGAGCGATAAGTTGCTTTCTGCAGCCAAATACTATGAGAGTTATCTCTTGTCGCTTGACCATAATGACACTTTGCAAACCTCTGCCTGCACTTACGACATGGCAAACACCTATTTTCAAATCTCGCAGTCAGATTCGATAAAGGCTTCCGAGCAATCCAAGCTCTTTCTTCAAAAGGCGGCAGAGCTGTACAAACAATCGCTAAGGCTCAATCCGCAAGACACAAATGCAAAATACAATCTTGCTCTGACGCAACACCTTTTGAAAGAAGACGAGCAGCAGAAAAACGACCAACAACAGCAACAGCAGCAAGACCAAAAACAACAACAAAATCAACAACAGCAGCAACAAAAACAACAGCAGCAGCAAAACAACAATCAAAACCAAGATAAAAATAAACAAGACGACAATCGACAAATGTCTTCCGGCGAAAACAAAGACAAAAAACAGATGGAAAAGATGTTGGAAGCCCTCAAAAATAATGAAAAGCGAACTCTCAACAAGATAAAACGCAAAGAAGACGCTTCGGCACAAAAACGTAGAATTGAAAAAGACTGGTAGAGATGAATAAGAAAGTGTTTTTATTTTTCGCAAGTTTGTTTGCGACTTTTGCTCTTTTGTCCCAAGAGATTACATTCAGGTGTGAAGCTCCCAAAGTGGTGGGACTGAACGAGAGATTCAAGGTCAGCTTTACCATAAACGCCTCAAATCCTCAGAACTTTGTCGCTCCGACTTTTCAAAACGTAAATATACTCGGAGGACCTTCCACTTCGCGAAGCTCTTCTGTCAGTATAATCAACGGAAAACGCACCGACAACTCCTCAACCTCCTTTGTATTCTTTTTGCAGAGCCTTACAACCGGAAAAATCATCATTCCCTCAGCCCGAGTCAAGGTAGATGGAAAACTATACACCACAAAGCCCGTAACAATCACCGTCGAGGACAATCCTTCCATGGCTCAACGCTCTCAAAACAGCAGAAGCAACAACCGTAACGCCCAAAGCACACAACCATCGGTCAAAGTAATTGACGACAAAGCCGTATTTGTGAGAGCCATTCCGAGCAAAACCAAAGTAGTAAAGGGAGAAGAGATTGTCATATCCTACAAAATATACACCCTTGTGCCTATTTCGGAATACTCGGTCGATAAGTTCCCGACTTCGCAAGGCTTCTGGGTTGAAGAATTGGACAATCAGGCAACGCCAACTCTCGAAAAGGAAGTGATAGACGGCAAAGTCTATCAAGTGGCAACCCTTCGCAAAGTGTTGGTTTATCCTCAGAAGGCAGGCACTCTGCACATCAATCCCATGGGGCTTGAAGTTGTGGCACACATTCAAACAGGCACTTCACGCCGAGAGCGTGTCTCGACCGGAGATCCTTTTTTCGATGCATTTTTCAACGACCCTTTCTTTGCACATTCAACACCTGTATTTGAGAGAGTAAACAAGAAATTGAAGACAAACGCCTTGACCATAGAGGTTGAGGAACTCCCTCAGACGACAGAAAACTTTGACGGAGCAGTGGGTCAATTTACTCTCAGTTCGTCGGCAGACACTTCTTTCTCTCGCACAAATGAGGCAATAACTCTTTCTTATACCATAAGCGGAAAAGGAAACCTCAGTCTGATTGACCGTTTGCAATTAAACCTTCCTGACGAATTTGAAGTATATGAGCCGAACATTTCGGACAAACTGACAAAAAACGCCTCGGGACAAAGCGGCAGCAGAACGTTTCAATACATCATCATTCCGAGAGTAGAAGGCAACTACACCATTCCGCCTTTGAAGTTCACATACTTTGACCCCGATACCAAGACTTACAAAACCATAGAGGCACAAGAGTACAAATTAAACATTGCCAAGGGAAGAAGCGACAACAAGTTTGCAGAACAAATGTCCGAAAGGGAAAAGTACCGAAACATGGACATAAATGACAACATCTGCAAGGCAACCGGCAAAGACATTTCGCTCGCAAAGCCTTTCTCTTCGGGAGTGTTGTATGCCCTTGTCGCCCTTATTCTATGCGGTTTGGTCGTTATGATAAAGCTGACACGCAAAGAGCTTAAACTAAGAGAAGACACAGTGGGATTGAAGCTCAAAAAAGCCGACAAAGTTGCAATGAAACGTTTGAAGAAAGCCAAGAAATATCTCGACAGCGACCTCAAAGAAGAGTTTGAAACCGAAATCGGTCAAGCTCTTTGGAACTATCTTTCGGACAAGTTCAAGATTGAAACTCGCAATCTCAGCATAGAGACGATTAAAACCACTCTCAATCAAAGCAATCTGAGCGACGAGACCTTGCAACAGACCATAAAGACGCTGAACGATTGCGAATTTTTGCGTTTCTCTCAAAGCAGCGACAAAAGCAATCACAGAGAATTGTACGAACAAACGGTAAAAACAATCAGCGACATAGAGACCGAAATGAGCAAAATAAAGAAACAAAACAAGCACTCCTCAAAAGGGACAATCTGTCTTCTTCTGCTTGTGGCATCGGGCAGTCTTTTTGCACAAGATTTGACCAAGGCAAACGCCGCATACAAGGCAAAAGACTACCAAACAGCCATAGAACTATATCTGCAAGCAGAAAAAACAGCTCCGAGTGCCGACCTTTACCATTCGATTGCCGACACCTATTTCAGACTTTCCGACTATGCAAACGGCATTCTCTATTATGAGAGAGCCTTACGCCTTACACCCAATGACAAAACCCTCATTACCGATTACAAAATTTGCAGAAGCAGGCTCATGGGCGAGGTTTACATCATGCCCGACTTCTTTCTGCTTCGGTGGATTAAGGCAATTTCAAACCTCATGCCTCCTTTTGCATGGGCAATAGTGTTTGTAGTGCTTTTCTTTGCTACCTGCGTCCTTTTCTTTATTTATTATTTCACCTCCGACAAGAAGAGACTGATGTTTTATCTGAGCCTCTGCTCTTTGATTTTGAGCCTCTGCTCCTTCGGCTTGGGCTTTGAGAGACAAAACAGGATACATTCAAAGGACTATGCGGTGGTTTTCTCTTCCGACACAGCCCTCAGACAAGAGAGTTCGGGCAATCAAGAGAGCAAAACCAAACTTTTCAAAGGTCAAAAGGTGAAAATCAAAAAGCAGGCAGGCAAAGAAGTGTTCGTTCGCACCGAAGACGGCAAGGAAGGCTGGATTGACAAAGAAAACATAAAGATAATCTGAAACCAAAAACAAAAAAGAAAATGGAAGACTGCTCAACCCAACACGGAATAGTTACAGAGGTACACACCGACAGAGTCTTTGTGCTTGTGGAACAAAAATCTGCCTGTGCCTCCTGCCATGCAAGAGGAGCTTGTTCGAGCTTTGACAAAAAGAACAAGACGATTGAAGTTGCAACAAAGCAAGCCTCCGACTACCAAAAAGGCGACAAAGTTGAGGTAAGCATCTGTACACGCTTGGGAATGAAAGCCGTGGTGATTGCATTCCTTGTTCCCTTTGTGTTGCTTGTCATTTCGCTTATTCTTTGTTTGAAAACATTTGATTTTTCAGAACCTCTCTCCTGCCTTGTTGCCATTGCGGTAACTGCAATTTACTATTTTGTTCTCTTCAAACAAAAAGACAAGCTGTCCTCAGGCTTTAAGTTCGGAATAAGACATTTGTAAACCCAAATCAAAATGGCGTTTCGTAGCTGCCGAAACGCCATTTTATTTTGACAAGACGCCGTTTCATTCTGACAAAACGGCATCTTATTTTACCCAAACAAAAACTCCTGATTTTCTGTGCAATAGACCATGCTCCCACAAGGAGAGAACCACCGTTTGACAGCCCTGTGTCGGAGGCTCTTTTTTGTAAATAATTGAAATCATCTACAAATTCTCATCAAAAAATCAAAATAAAATTTGTAAATTTGCAAGGCAGAATAAAACCAATTTTTCGTCTTATGCAAAACGAACTTAGAATCAAGATTTTATCTGATGATAATTTCTTTGCGAGAAAAGTAGAACATCGTCTGAAAGCCGAAGACGGCTGGACATGTTTGGTAAAGAACAATGTCGAAAGAGAAATTGACGTGCCGGATTTAACAGCGGACATCGTCATCATTGCATACGACTTTATCAGACTGACGCCCGAAATAGTCTTAGAGAAGTTAAAAACATCTTATCCCCACGCCAAAATCATCGGAATAGTCCCCGAGAACTCCCTTGTGATAATGAAGGATTTTCTTTTGGACAAAGACGTCATCGACATTGTGCGAATGTGCGACATTGTCTATGATATGATTTTCAATCACGTCATAAATATCCGTCAAGACTTGATTTTGGTCAAGCAGTTGCGAAAGTTGAGCAAACAAAACAGCGAAGTATTTTTGTCAAAAGCCCATTCAATGTCGCAAGTGCAAGAATTGATAAACAAAGCCGCCAATTCGGACATCAATGTCAGCATTTTCGGAGAGACCGGAACGGGAAAAGAAGTGGCAGCCCGACGAATACATTCTCTCTCAAAGCGTGCGGACGCACCCTTTGTTGCGGTCAATGTTACAGCTATTCCGAGCGAACTGATAGAAAGCTCTTTCTTCGGACACGAAAAAGGAGCCTTTACAGGGGCAGCAAGTTTGAAGAAAGGCTTTTTTGAAGCAGCGTCGGGAGGAACTCTCTTCCTTGACGAAATAGGAGACATGGATTTGAAAATGCAGACAAAAATTTTACGAGCTTTGCAAGAAGGAGTTATCACAAGGGTCGGAGGCACAAATGAAATCAAAATTGACGCTCGCATAATCACGGCAACGCACGTCAATTTGCAGGAAGCAATCGAGAAAGGCACTTTCCGCGAAGATTTGTTCTACCGTTTGATGGGTCTGAACATCAATATGCCGAGACTATCCGACCGAGGTGAAGACATACTTCTGCTTGCCAATCACTTCATCAGAGAGTATTGCACCAAAAGCAAGAAGCCTCTGTGCAAGATAAGCAAAAAAGCACAAGACGTTTTGCTTACTTATTCTTTTCCGGGCAACATTCGAGAACTCAAAGCGATGATAGAGCTTGCCATTGTACTGAGCGAAGACAACATAATAAGAGCCGAAGATTTGACACTGAGGACCTCCTGCGTAAGGAAGAAAGACTTCTTGGAAGAAGAACGCACATTGGAAGAATACGAAGCCATAATCATCAAACACTTCTTGGAAAAGTACAGTAATAAGGTACGTTTGGTGGCAGAAAAACTTAATATCAGCAAAACCAAAATTTACAATCTGTTGCAAGAAAACAAATTATAGCTATGAGAAACGTCAAATGTCCACGCTGCGGCAAAGAATTTGTATGCCGACACGACAAAACCTGCTTTTGTAACAACTATACTTTGAGTGAAAATGCAAAAAGAGACATTCGATCCAAATGGAGCGAATGTCTCTGTGAAGATTGCCTGCGACTATATGCCGAGGCTACTGAGCCAAAATCTGAATGTTGTTGTCCGACATCTCGACAAGACCTCCCTTAATCTCGAAAGACAAAGACTTATCGTCCTTATCGACAATCTTTATCAGCCCTTTGTCCAAAGCAGAGACTATGGGAGCATGGTTGTTCAGTATCTGAAACTTGCCATCGGTGCCTTGCAACTGCACACTCTTCACCTCATCTTCGTAAAGAGTGTCTTCGGGGGTTATGATATTCAGTTTCATTGTCTTGATGTATGATTATTATTTTGAGGCTTGCTCAATCAATTTCTTACCTTTTTCTATTGCCTCCTCAATCGTGCCGACCAACATAAAGGCTGCCTCAGGGTATTCATCAACTTCTCCGTCCATTATCATGTTGAAGCCTTTGATTGTGTCTTCTATTGAAACGAACGCACCCGGAATGCCTGTGAACTGCTCGGCAACGTGGAACGGTTGAGACAAGAAACGTTGTACTCTTCTGGCTCTTGCAACCACCAATTTGTCTTCCTCAGACAACTCTTCCATACCGAGAATGGCAATGATGTCTTGAAGCTCGGCATATCTTTGAAGAAGAGCTTTCACCCTCTGAGCGGTGTTGTAGTGTTCTTCGCCGACGATTTCGGGTGTCAAGATACGCGAATTTGATTCCAAAGGGTCCACTGCCGGATATATTCCGAGTTCCGAGATTTTACGACTTAGCACCGTCTGAGCGTCAAGGTGTGCAAAAGTTGTTGCAGGTGCAGGGTCAGTCAAGTCGTCGGCAGGAACATAAACCGCTTGCACCGATGTGATTGAACCACGGTTGGTAGAAGTAATTCTTTCCTGCATAAGACCCATTTCAGACGCCAATGTAGGTTGATAACCCACCGCCGAAGGCATACGACCGAGCAAAGCAGAAACCTCACTTCCCGCCTGAGTGAAACGGAAGATGTTGTCAATAAACAGCAATATGTCTTTGCCGCCCGTAGTCTCGTCTCCGTCTCTGTAATACTCCGCAACGGTCAAACCCGAAAGGGCAACCCTTGCTCTTGCTCCCGGTGGCTCGTTCATCTGTCCGAAAACCAAGGTACACTTACTATCTTTCAATGCCTTGACATCCACCTTCGACAAATCCCAACCGCCTTTGAGCATATCCTCTTTAAATTCCTCTCCGTAGGATATAACTCCGCTTTCAATCATTTCCCTCAAAAGGTCATTACCCTCACGAGTTCTTTCACCAACACCTGCAAATACCGACTGACCTGAGTATTGCTTTGCAATGTTGTTTATCATCTCTTGAATGAACACAGTCTTTCCTACACCTGCTCCTCCAAACAGACCAATCTTTCCTCCCTTGGCGTAAGGCTCTATAAGGTCTATCACCTTGACACCGGTAAACAACACCTCGGTTGAAGAAGACAAGTTCTCAAACTTAGGAGGCTCTCTGTGGATAGGGTAAGACTTTTCACCCTTGACGGGAGCTATTCCGTCTATTGTTTGTCCTATGACGTTGAATAGTCTTCCGTTGATATCGTCTCCCACAGGCATAGAAATAGGTCTTCCGAGATTTTCAACCTCCAAGCCTCTTTGCAATCCGTCTGTTGAGTCCATGGCAATGGTTCTCACAGTGTTCTCTCCAATATCTTGTTGGCATTCCAAAATCAACTCACTGCCGTCAGCCTTTACAACTCTCAAAGCATCGTATATGTTTGGCAGCGCTTGATCTGCAGGGAAGCTCACATCGATTACCGCACCGATTATTTGCGAAATCTTACCTCTGCTTACTATATTACTCATCGTCTATCACGTTTTATGAAATCAGATTGCGAATATACACTTTTTAATCGGAAAACAGCCAAACAATCGGCAATAATTTTCAAAACTAAATTTCAGAGAATTGATTATCAGCTATTTATTTTGCAACTCCAATTTCCCCTGCACTACGATTTTGAAGCACAAACAAGCGAAACAATTCAGCCCATTGTCGCAAAAAACTCTCCCGAAGAAGTTCGGCAAAACCAAAACGCCCTTTCAGCAAAATAACTCGCCGTTTTATCTGACTGAAACGGCGTTTCGCTAATGACGAAACGCCGTTTTCATTTCTTTATTTTTCGCTTCTTTGCAATCAACTCAAAACAAAATCGTTATACATTCCTTTAGGATAAAAATAAATGCAACAATCGAATAAAGGGCTTTGAGAACTATTCCGACCAAAAGACCTATCAGCGAACCGAATGCCGATTTGAGTGCGTTGTCTTTGTTTCCCTTGTAAATCTCTCCCAAATAAGCTCCCAAGAAAGGGCAGAGTACTATCCCCAAAATGCCGAACGGTCCTATGCTTATGCCCAAAAGAGGCAGCAAAAACATTCCCACGAGCAAGCCTATGGTGCTTCCTCTCACTCCATATTTGCTTCCGCCTGTTTTCTTTGTGCCGTAAATCGGGATAAGAAAGTCTGCCACGGTGATAATCAAGGCAATAACGCCCATAATCACCACAAACCAAAGTCCGATTTGAGCTTGGGGAACAAGCATAAGGAGCAACAAGCCGACAAATGCAAGAGGTGGTCCGGGGATTGCCGAAACGAACGAGCCGACAATGCCTGTCAAACCCAAAATCAACGACAAACAAACAATGAAACCGCTCACCTGCAATTACAAATCAAGTTCTCGGACAACGGAAAATCAATCTTCAAATCGCTTTTCGTTGTATGGAAATTCTTTCGCAAGCTCTCCCGAATAGTAGAAGTCAAATCCGATAGCTCCAAAAGTGTAGATGTGGTCGCCAACCGTGATATGGCTTCCTCCACACTGAGGATTGGCACTCGGATGACTTTCAGAAAATCCTATATTGAAGAGTGTGAACAAAATCTCGGGGCGGTTGCTTATGTCAAACCCTGCTCTCTCCCATTGTTTTTTGGTCTGGTGGAGAATGCAACCGGTATAAACATACGAGTAATAGTGGTTGCGATAATCTACAAGGCGGTTTATTCTCTCTGTTTGGTGGTCTGCGGTGTGGAAGTCCAAGATATGCTCATATCTTTTGCCCATATAGAAAGCCGAAGTGTCGTTTTTGAGGTTTCTCTCGACCCATTCGGCTGTAAAATCTTTAATTCCGTTCACTCCGAAAGAGAACTGACTTTGAACCGACAGCACTTTGACCGGTCCGAGGTACTTTTTGTACATCTCTCTCTTGGAATTGAATAGACGTATCTGCTCTCCGATTAAGCAACTGACAATCATTCTTGCCTCAACCCCCGTTACTGCGGCTGCACTATCGATAAGAGCCTTGTCTTTTACTATGGCTTCTTTGAGGGCTTCCCATTCGGGCGTGTTCATCCAAAGGATTGCGTGTTTGTTTTCTTCTTTGCTCTTGGCAGAAGTGAGGGCTTGCTTTTGCTTTTCGACAAGCTGCATATATTGAGGCTCGTCTTTGATGTACAACTCGCAGGCTGCAATCATCTGATTGACATCTACGCCTCCGTGAGCGTTCTCTATTGCTTGCAACATCAGCTCTGCATTACGCGGATAGAGCTTTGAGATAACCGAGAGCTTGACATAGTTCTCTGCCAACTTGTCGGCATCAATCTTCTTGGCTTTCTTGGCTTGCGAACCCATTTGTGAAACCTGTGCCAAGTAGCGATTGTTTTGGTCAATCGCACCTTTGTTCTTTGTCCAGCCCAACTGATACACTCCCCATGCACCAATAATTGCCACACCCGCAATGGCAAATCCATAGAGTGCCACATTGTAGCACAATTTGCCGAACATCTTCCACGAAGAAAAGTATTCCTTTATCTTTATCATCTTATTTGCTTTTTTGAAACAGTCGGCAAAATTACTACTTTTTGTTGAAACCGAAGCAAAAAAAGGAGAACAAGCTATGCCCGTTCTCCTTTTGTATATCTGAATTATCAATATAATCTAATCGAAAAAAGCGTTTAGTCCCAAAATATCACTCGTCTGTCAAGCGTAAATTCAAATTGGTGTTAAAACAAAGAATTAAAAAATTGACAAACCGAGGGTTAAAATCAAAAGAACTATCTTTTCGGAAACTTAAACCTTGATACCAAGCAAACAAACGCAGTTTGTCTGCCCGCAAAAGGCTTTTCAGAAGGCTATATTATGAGGACTCTCAGCTGCGAAAGGTCTTTTCTGAGCAGCAAATTTGCATTCAGATTGTGCAAACAAGTATTAAGGCTGCTCGACTTGTGGAACTCAAAATCGCAAACGGGAACATAATCCAAATCATCTTGGCTTATGTTGGTCGTATGTCTTGTTTCGGAAAGGGCGACCTCTATATCCTTTCTGTCTTTGCCCTGATTGGAAGACAAAGCCTTGGTTCTGCCGCTCTCCGACGCCTCGGTGAGCAAGGTAACCCCCGAAGCTAGACGAGAAGTCTTGATTAAAGACATATCCCCTATGCTTTGCGACAAAACAACTGCCGCAAACAGAACCACAAACCTTACCATACTGCCCTTAAAAACCGACTTCATATCATCTCTTTGTGCAAATATAACTTCGCAAAGGCGGGAATTATTGCAACAGCTCAAAAAATTGCCTGCATTCTGCCCTCGTTTCGCTCTGCAAAGATACACACAATAAAGAGAAAAAACAAATTTTATCGTTTTTTTCGCAATTTCACATCTCATGAAAGGGAAAAATCATAACTTTGGCGACCAAAAAAAGAGAGATTTTTATGTCAGACAAGGTATTGTTTTTGGAAGAAAATAAGTGTGTGAGTTGTTATGCGTGCGTAAGAGCATGTCCTGTAAAAGCCATTCAAGTAAGCAGCAAGAGTACCAAGCCTTTTATAATTGACGACAGGTGCATAGCTTGCGGCAACTGCCTGTCGGCTTGTGCCTATTCTGCAATAGAGCTTGAGGGAAACATCGAACAAGTAGAGCAACTGCTTGCCTCGGGACAAAAAGTGGCTGCAATATGCGACCCGAGCATTGCAGGAGAATTTGACGATGTGAGAGACTATCGCAAATTTGTTACAATGATACGAAAGATAGGCTTTTCTCTTGTGTGCGAAGTAAGTTTCGGGGTCGATTTGGTTGCACAAAAGCAAGCAGCTCTTTGCAACAGCTTCAAAGGAAGAAGTTTCATCACCTCGCACTGCCCTGTTGCCAATATGTATATAGAGAAGTATCAACCCTCGCTTGTAAACAATCTCTCCCCTATTGTTCCCCCTGCCGTGGCAACGGCATCTACAATACGAAAACACTACGGACAAGACATAAAAGTAGTGAATATCACCCCCTGCATTGGTTTGAAGAAAGACAATCGAAGATATGACAGCGATATGAGGCTTGACGCTTTTCTGACTTTTGTTGAGCTGAGACAGATGTTTGAGAAGCGTGGAATAAAAGAAGAAATGGTCGAATACGGAGAGTTTGACGAGCCATTCGGATTCAAAGGTTCTCTCTATCCGATAGCAGAAGGCTTTGCCGAGGCTTGCGGAGCAAGCACCACAATGGAGGAAAACCACTTCATCACCGTAGAAGGCAAAAAGGACGTGGCAGATGCCCTCAAACAATTCGCAAAACACGGCAACGAATTTTCGACACACCTCAACCTTTACTTCTGCAAAGGCTGTCTGATGTCGTCGGGCTGCACCAAAGGACAGAAATATATAAGATATAACTTAGTAAGAGAGTATGCAAAGAAGAGAATGCGAACCATAGACTTGGAAAAATGGAAACAAAATATCGAACAATACTCCAACAAATCCGAATTGGTAACATTCCACAAAGCAGACGACAAAACACTTCCCACTCCAAGCAAAGCAACAATAGAACAAGCCTTTGAAACTCTCGGCAAGAGTTCAACCAATCGACACACCAACTGCAAGGCTTGCGGATATGACAGCTGCACAGACCTTGCCATTGCAATAGCTCAGGGAATAGCATCGCCGGAAATGTGTTTTGCTTATACCCAAAAAGGAACGAGAGACTTCAGCAACCAACTTAAAAACACAAAGGTAGAACTTATCGACCTGCAAACAGAGTGCAACAACCTCAAAGAAGAACTCTCTGCACAAAGAGTAAACAACACAGAGCTGTCCCGCTCACTCTCTTCAATCGTTCATCATATCTACCCGGGCATTGCAATAGTTGATGCCTCAATGCGAATAAGCGACTCAAACAGCGGCTTTATCGAGATATTGGGAGACGATGCCAAAGAAATTGATGAAATAATCCCCGGACTTATCGGAGCAAGCATCAAAACCCTTCTGCCTGCCGAATTGTACAATCAGCTCGAATATGTTCTGAAAACCTCCGAAGACATCATCAACAAAGACTTTGAGTATGACAATCGACTTATCAACGTATCAATCTTTACCCTTGTTCCTCAAAAATCGGTCTGTGTAATATTCCGAAACCTTTATGACGAAGAAGAACGCCCCGAAGAGATAATTCACCGAGTAAACGAAGTGATAAAAGACACCCTTTTGCAAGTACAACAAATAGGATTTATCTTGGGAGAAGGAGCAGCCAAAACAGAAAAACAGCTCCGCTCGATAATCAAAACCATATCACTAAAATAACAATCGGCAGCAAGCAACTCCCAAACACCAAATCAGAAAAGACAATACCCGAATTAGAAGAACAAATCTTCTCTTTCGGGTATTTCGTTCTCCAAAAACATCAGATGATATATAGTCGAATCTTAAGAAGGTGTTAACTTGTGCATATCAATAAAATAAGCATTATTTTGACCGAGTTTGAATACTATGACACACCCCAAGCAAACGAATACCGCACCTCAAGACATCAGCACAAACACCTCAAGACAAGGTGTTTGAATACTGCCGCACACCCAAAAGCATCAGAGAAATAGCTGCCATGCCGGGGTGAAAGACACAAAATGGACAAGAAAAAAGTACGTCGCCTCATTCTTGGGAACAAGATTGCGAATGACAATTTCCGACAAACCCAATAGTCAAAACCAAAAATATCAGACAATAGAATAAACGTTGCAGGCAAACTAAATCTGTTCTGTTGCTCTACAAGGTTAAACGCACCGAGAAGCCTCCTTGTGTGGTGGAGTTGGGATAGGAATTGGAAACGTAAGGGGTGTTTGAGGTCATCTCAAAGTAGGCTTTGAGGATAATTTGTTCCGTAAGCGAGTATTCGCCCGAAAGGTTGAGGGTAAAGACCTTTGAACCCGACGAAACAAGATTGACATTTTGGTCTATCTTGCGGAGGATTGTTCGATTGATATTGACAGACATATCTGCTTTCAAAAGAATGTCGCTTTTGAACTTGCGAGTGTTCTCTCCTCCCATTCTCACATTGATCTCTACGTCCTTAAATCGGTATCCTGCTCCCAAAACGTATGAGGTTCGGTTTACTTCGGTTACTTGTGAGTTGGCAAAGGAGAGCGAAAGGGTGCGTTCTTTCCTTATTTCTATGTTGGTTTGGAAGCTGTTTTTGAGATTGATGTCGGCTTTGAACAAAGGTGAGAGCTGTTCGCTGATTGTAATCTGGTCAATTACGTCTTTTGCAATAAAGTTGTTGCTTATCTGATTTCTCACCCATTCTGTTCCATAGTCGTATCTGTCGTCCAACGGCACTCTTGTGTCGGAGGTAAACGCTCCTATGTTGTAGTCGCAACTATAATTGGAGGAAATGGTTATGGAGTTTGCCCACTTTTTAACCCAATCCAATTTGCTCAATCCTGTATAGCTTATCTTCCAATTTGGCATCGGCATCTTTATAAATGGTGAAAGGCTCTGAGTGCTTGGGTTGCTACCTGTGTAGGCTGCCAAAAAGGCAGGTATCAACACTTGTTGGCTCAATGCTCCATAGCCGTCGGGATATAGTTTACCTGTTGCCGAGTCGGCTATCATCATGCCCGAATAGTCGGGATTGGCTGCGGCGTTGCTCGATGCCAAACGTCTTGCAATCTCATCTCTGTTTTCCAAAAAGGTTTGGAATACTGAGCTTACGTTGTTGTCGTCCATTGCCGCAAAAAGTGTAGGCAAAGCGATGATTGAAATGCTATATCGTCCCGTCCTCAGTGGTGAGAGAGGTCCGTTAAGCATTCCGGTGGCAGCATCATACTTGTAGTAACAAGTAAATTGCTCGCTTTGGTTTCGCTTGAAGCTGATGTCGATGTTGAAGTCTTTGAATGGTTCGACCTTGATTTGGGCATTGATGTTCTCGGTGCTTTTTTGCATCATTGCCGAGTTGAACATTGTGTCGGTGCTGAGCCACGAATTTGTGATTGCTCTTTCCATTATGTCCATGCTTTGAGAGCCGAAAACAAATCCGAAGCCGGGTGCAAACTTATCGTCAGGCGTTGTTCCTAACCATTTTGCAACAGGCATAAAGCCGGGTATGCTTGTGCCTTCATTGAGATTATAGTTGATTGAAACCGTTTTGACACAAGTAATAAATCGTAAGGTGTAGTTCAGAGCTTCTTTCAAGAACTTGTTTATCGCAGGTATGCTGTCTTTGGTAGAGGACAAAGTGTCTTTGGTGTTTTTCTCTTCTTTCTTTGGAAGTCGAGTAGGCACTCCGCTAAAGCTGTTGCTCTTTTTCTGTGCTTCATAGGCTTTCTTGATGAAAGGCACTTTGGTGTAGAGTGTGTTGAGAGAGAAATTTGCCGTTGCCGAAACTCGTCTCGAATTTTCGATGTCGTTACCAAGTGAGCGTGTTGCTTCGGTTGAGGAAACAAACTTGTATGTTCCGCTGTAAGATCCGTTCAGTCTCACCCAATCAAAAATTGGTATTTTGTTGATAGGTACGTTGATGCTCAACTTGTAGTTCTGAGTAAACTGCTGTGCCTTGCCAAGTTCCAAAACCGAAGTCCAGACAGAGTCTCGCTTGTCCTTGGTGTCTATTCTGCCGCGAGGCTCTTCTATGAGGGCATTCATGGTCGCATCATACTCCATTTTGATGTTTGAGGTAAGGTCATACTTGAATGTGTATGCCCTGTTGGCATAGAACTGTTTGTAGATGTAGGGTTCCATGATTACAATTCCCTGACTTTTGGCTCTGAGCAAGGTCTCTTCAAAGTCTCTTACGACTTCTGTGCGGAAAGAGAAGGACTTGGGAATGTAGTAAAGCGTCATGTCTTTCAGTATAGCAAAGGCTTTCTTTTTGAACAACGGCACTTTGGCAAATGGTTTCCAGCCTTTTGAAGTAACATCGTACTGATATGCAAGAGAACCTCGGTGTTGTATCTTGTTGTTATGCTCTATATCTACATCTCTTGCGTAAGTTGAAGAGTACGAATAGGAGGCATTCCAATTCTCTATGTCGTAAAAATGTCTCTTCAAGGCTCTGTCGCCCAATCGGTCTTTGCGAACGTTCATAAAGTTGAGGTTAGTGCGGCTCACATAGTCTTGAACTAAGTGTCTGATAGAGTCTCTTTCTGCTTCGGTTCGGTAACTCATAAGGTCGTTTTCCAACTTTACGTCGGGGTCTAAGGGGTTGTACTTAGGATTGCTCACCGACTGAGAGTAGTCAAAGTGAACAGGCAGTCTGATGCCGAGCTTTTCGGGGAAGAGCTTTCCTACTTCTATATTGGTTGCAATGTCAAACGTTCCTATGTTGTCTTGTGATATTTCGGATACTTTTTGTTCTATGCCTCCAAATCCTGCCGAACGATAGCTTGCCGACAAAGACAAATCTCCCAAATCGGCAAGGTTGGTTCTTGCAAAGCCTGTTGCAGCCCAACCTCCGTCTCGATTAAAATCGGTCATACGCAATTCGTTAATCCATATTTCGGCAGACTTTGGCAACATATCGTCATTGTCATATTGGCTTTGCTTCTTTGGGTTGCGCACACCTATCATTATTACTTTGACGCCTGCAATGTTCGGTGTTCCCAAAACGGTCATTTTTCTTCCGTCAATGTTCTCACTGTATGGTATAAGTGAATTGACGGTGTTGTCGTTTGAGCGTATCTTTGCATTGCGGTTCTCTTTTACCTTCACCAACTTTTCGAGGTCGATGTCCAATTCGTTGGCTTCGGGCCATATTGCTTCTCTGTTGCTTGCTCCTGTGTACCAAGGAGTGAAGGTAAGAGGCACTTCGTACTCGTAATAGTTGTTTGTAAAGTCTGTTCCCAAGCGTATGAATACCGACAAATCGCCTGTTTTGTATTCGTCAAACTCGTTCAGTTTCTCTGCATGGACAAACATTTTCAAGCGTTTGTACTGTCGCAAATCCAACTCGGTGGTTTTGTAAATCGCTCTTGCGTCTCCGTCCGACAACTCGCAAATTTTGAGGCTTTGAGCCTGCTCATTCATGTTGGTAACAGAGGTTGTGGAATACATTTGTTCTTGTTCTATTCCCGGAGGAAGAGCATACGGCACAGGCAATCGCTTTCCGTTTTCTTCTATATTGACCGAAGCAACCGAGAAAGTAGTGTTTTCGCTTTGCGTTCCGGTAGGATAAAGCCCCGGTTCGAGCAAGTTGTCGGTAAACTTTCGCCATTCTCCGCTCACAAGTTCAAAAGTTCCAAATCTCAAAATGATTGGTTCTTCAAACTCTCTGAGGAACATACGCATAAAACGAATGGATTGAAATCCGCTAATATCGCCCACTGTTCTGTTTGGTTCTCTGATTGGTATTTTGAATTGATACCATTTGCAGTCGGCATAGTCTCCGTTTGGAAGTTTTATGCTTCTTGCGTCTTGTATGTCGGTAATGCAGTTTCTACCGACGACCATATTTTCCGGCGAGAGGATAATCTCATATTCGTAATAGTTCTCTGCTTCCGAGAGGGTGTTGTCTTGGTTGATGTCTTCGACGTTTGGAAGTGAAGAAGATTGAGATGAATAACCCGAATTGTCCGAAACAACCGAAGAGTTGCCCTCCGAGTTGTTGTATCTCTTATATCTGTCCAAAATTTTGGCATTGCTTTGGTCATACTCATCACTTCTGAAATACATAAAGTCGTCTCCCGAAGGGTCTTGAAGCAGTTTGTCGTATGCCTCTTGGTCAAGCTGTGCGTTTGCAATGGTCAAAAATCTCTCAAAGAAAGAAGTTTCGTCTTCGGAAGACAAGCCGTCATAACCAATGTCTTGGTATTGTCTTGCGGCAGGGTCGTTGCTAAATGCGTTCACAATGGATTGCAAACGAGGAACTCGTCCCCAAATGGTTGTATCTACATCGACAACTTCTGCACTTGTAGGCAATCCGTTCTCAAAACTCTTTCTTCCGTCTCTCAATATGTCTTCCGAAATCTCTCCGAGGTTGAAATAGAGCTTACCACCGCTGTGTTGAGGATTTTCGATAAAAGGATCCATCATCCAAAATTCGATATATTCTATATTGGCTGCCTCAAAGTCGGTAGGCTCTAACTTTCTCATTATTCCGCCCCAACGTGTCTGCGGATCTTTGAGGCTGCCGTCCGGCAACAATCCTGCCGAATAGGACGATGTGGTGTCGAAGTTGTAAGGTCCTCGCTCCGAAGGATAAAACGCAATGTTGAACTCCCTTATGTTTCTCATCTCTTCCTGAGTGAGTTCCTTGTTTGGGTGAAACTCTCTTTCTTCAATCGGGCGAGTATAAGGCAGAGAGCAATCGTCATTGCTTATGTTGGCAGGCGGCTGACGATAGAAATTCTCGTCTATGTAGTACCATGCAATCTTTGCTCTGTTAAATCCGTATGTCAATCCCAAGTGTTTGGCTGTTTCGGGGAACATCGGGTTATGGGTGTTGTAGTCTTGAGGGGTCGAAGCCAAAGACCACGAACTGACAGCTTTCATGTCGTAGGAACGTTTTGCTGTTTCAAAGTCATCAATGTATGCTGTTCCTGTTTTGCCTATCACTTTGGGATTGCCGGGAATAAAGTGTGCAAACTCTCCGCTGAAATTCAAATAAGACGGTGCTTTGGTTTGGTAAAACGGAAGCAAATCGACCAATTTTGTAATCAGAGGAACTTCCTTGCGAAAGTTCATATCCACTCCCCAAATGGTGTTGCTCGAAGGCTCTTCTTGGTAGTTCACTTTTTGAGTTACGGGGCTTTCGTGCAGCTTCATCAAGGTAGCTCCGAGAGTGAAGTCTTTGTTTACTTCGTAGTTGGCTCTCAGTCCAAACAAGCTCTTGGTTACCGAACTGAACACCGAGTTGGCTTCTGTCGATACGGTAATCGGTGTTCCCGAATTGAGATAGCCTTGGTTGATAATCCTAACTCGTCCCATTGCATAATCGACAGTATAGTCTGTTCCTTCGGTAAGTGTTATTCCTCCTGCCATTACCTTTACCGAACCTTGGGGTACGTTCATCGAACCGAGAGAAATCTCCGCTCCCGACGAGGATTTGAACCTTCCTTCCAAGTAGAACTTGTTTTGATTGGGGTACTGCTCTGCCTGAGACTTCGAAAGGGTGTAAAGAGAGTCAAAACAATACTTGTCGGCAAGCTCGTCATTGTTCAAGGTAGCCCTCAAATCTTTGCCAAAAGGCTCAACGGTCGGAAAGAATATCAAAGCCTTGTCTCTTTGTATTGTTCCACCTGCGGTTGTGGCATTATCGACAAAGTCGAACACTCCGTCGGGATACATGTATTGCTGATTGTCCATTCTGTCCAAGCCGAACACCTGCAAAAGAGGTATGCCCTGATAGTCTCCATCTCTGAAATATCCCGTCTGCACTCCGTCTTCGTCTGCCTGATACAAAATATTCAGACGAAAATCCTCTTCCGAAATCTGGTAAGCATCGGGAATGCGATAGACATTCTTCATCATCAGTTTCCAAATAGGGTTGCGAACATTGAGCGAAGAGCTTTTCAACAGTTTTACAACCAAGGTATTGGGATCTGACACTCCCTCGTCCGAAAACTCTCCGACCTGATAAGTTGCGGTATCTCCCACAATCTGATAACGGAAAGCAACCGCCAAAACCTGATCTGCCGAAAGAGGTGTGGTAAGAGAGATAAATCCAAGTTTGGGATTGAATGTATATTCGTTTGAAGAGAGCTTTCGAGCGCTTTCTACTTTCTCATAATTCTGTCCTGAAACAAAACCCATTCCCTGCAAATAGGAGCTTATGGTGTTGATGTTTCTCAAAGAATTTACATCTACCACATCGAGAAGTCTGTTTGATAGATTTTGGTCGGGCAAAGCTCCTGCCCCCGGACGCTCAATCGAAGGGTTTTGTCCGTAGGGCTTGGCTTCTCCCAAGTCCGAGAAGGCAACGATGTTTCTGTTGTTGGTAACAGCCGCTCCCACATTTGTCCTCCACACTTCTATCTTTGTGATTACGATGTTGGAGTTGATTATCGGCAGGGTACTCATTGCATTGTTGTAGTTGTCATAGAAGTATTGAGAAATGAAGAAGTGTCTGTTGGCATCGTATTGGTCGGCTTTGAAGTTAAACTCGTCCATTTGAGCCCCGCCCTGCACGGTAACCGACGAAGACTCAGACTTCTGTTGCGAAACAACAGCGTCCAAGGTGAGGTTTCCGAACTTCAACTTGGTTTTTGCACCAAAAAGAGATTGTGTTCCCTGAATGAGTGAAAGCGGAAGCGGAAAGCTGATATTTCCTCCCTCAAGGAGTTGAACAATATCGTCTTCCTTGCCTTCATATTTGAGCTTCATTTCGTTCTCAAAGTCAAAAGTAGCTTCGGTGTTGTAGTTAAAATTGAGGTTGATTGCCGTTCCTATCTGTGCAAGCACATTGACCTGAAAGTTCATGTCAAAATCCAAGCTCGTGTTGCTTCGCTGGCTTTCGCTCAATGCAAGGTTTTCGTTTCTATTGTTGAGAAATCCGAGTTTTATCTCTGCATTTCCGCTCGGTCTGATGTCTATTGTCTGTCCTCCGAATATGGTCTCAAACAGTTCGCTGTTGATTTTCAGCTGCGGGATAAGGCTGCTCAAACCTCCGTCAGTCGAAGCGGCTGCAACTTTCGAGGTCATGGAACGATTTTTCCAATAGTCGTCAATCATCTTGTCCAAGTCGTAGTTCTGATATTCCGAAAAGGACAAAATTTTTCGCTCAATCACAATATCTCCTGCCTTTTTTATCAGATAGTATTCATTGTCCTCGGCAGAATACTCCACACTCGTTGTGATATTTTGGGGAGTAGTGAGATAGAGAGGACTTTTGGTGCTGTCGTTTATCGGGTATCTGAGGTCGTCTTGCTGAGCCATGAGGCTGTCTGCAAAGCACACACAAACCACTGTGGCAAAACCAAGTAACCAAACAAATAATCTGTCCTCAAAAAACCTCATCGGCAGCCTTAACACAAAACAATATTATAATATTTTCAGAGCCAAACGTATCAAGTCTTCAACACTTGCCTCTCTCTTGTCTTTGCAAATCTTATCCAAAGCCTTTTCGATAAGCAGCTTGTTGAAACCGAGCGTCTGCAAAGCTAATAACGCCTCCTGTCGGTTTTTATTGTCGCTGCAAGTATTGCTTTGTTCTGTCTCAAACTTCGACAAAACATCTTTAAGCTCTATTATGACCCTCTGAGCCGTCTTCAAGCCTATGCCCTTTATGCTTTTGATTTTTGCAATGTCCTCACTGACAACGGCTCTTATGAGTTCATCTTCGCTAAGCGAAGAGAGCATCATTCGTGCCGTGTTTGCACCAATGCCGCTCACCGAAATCAACGCCCTGAAAAGCTCTCTTTCTCTTGCAGAAGCAAAGCCGAACAAAAGATGAGCGTCTTCTCTTATGATTTGATGAATAAACAGCCTGCCGTTTTGTTTGTTTTTCAACCCCTCATAGCAATTCAACGAAATCTCGACCCGAAAACCCACTCCCGAAGTGTTGATTATCACATACGAAGGAGTAAGCTCCTCAAATATACCCTCGATAAACTCAAACATACACTCAAATTTTCCACAAAAGTACGAAGAATTACCCATTTGGGGTCTGCAAAAAGAAAATAAAACAGCAAAAAACAAGCCAAAAGAAAAAACATTGCTAATTTTGCCCTCGGAAAAGAACACACATAAAGAACAAACAAAAATGTCAGTAGCAAAGAAAGACAGTAAGAAAATCACCGTCAAAACTCTGCAAACCATGGCAGACAAAGGCGAAAAGATAGCAATGATAACGGCATACGACTATTCGATGGCAAAGTTGGTCGATATGTCGGGAGTGGATGCGGTTTTGGTGGGAGACTCTGCAGCAAACGTAATGGCAGGATACTCTTCTACCCTTCCGATAACCCTCAACGAGATGATATACCATGCTTCAAGCGTGGTGAGAGCCTGCCAAAGAGCATTGGTTGTTGTAGATTTGCCATTCGGAACCTATCAGGGTAACTCCAAAGAAGCACTCTGTTCGGCAATCAGAATAATGAAAGAGACCGAAGCCAATGCCGTCAAAATGGAGGGCGGAGAAGAGATTTTGGAATCGGTCAAACGAATTATCTCGGCAGGAGTTCCCGTAATGGGACACTTGGGACTGACGCCCCAATCAATTAACAAATTCGGCTCTTATGCCGTAAGGGCAACCATGCAGGCAGAAGCCGACAAGCTGATAAGAGACGCCCACCTGTTGGAAGACGCAGGCTGCTTTGCCATAGTGTTGGAAAAAATCCCTGCAAGCCTCGCAGCACAAATCGCATTGGAACTCCGAATACCCATAATCGGCATTGGTGCAGGAGGAGAGGTCGATGGACAAGTTCTTGTCTTGCATGATATGCTTGGAATTACGCAAGAGTTTACTCCACGCTTTTTGAGACGCTATGCAGACATAGGAAACCAAATCACACAAGCTATAGGGCAGTACGTCAAAGACGTAAGAGAAAGGGACTTTCCAAATTCACAAGAGCAATACTAAGCACTGACAAAGCAAAACATTAAAACAACAAAAGCAAAACGCCGTATCGGAAGAACGATACGGCGTTTTGCTTTTCTCCGCAACCAAACTTGCGTAAACACTTTGCTGTTTTTGGCAGGGTATATACTTGTTTCAAATTTGCATCTGAGCTACAAACTCTCTGTTTTTACAAATCACTTCCGTCAGCCTCATTGTATTTGTTGTCATAGAACATAGCTATCTTGTAACCATCGGAACCTTCGACTATCGTAAACCAAACTATCCTTTTTTCATCTACCGTTCCGTCTTCGCCTTTTTGACCAAAAACAGCCTCATATTGTTTCTTGTTCACTGTCATTTGGTATGATATATCCTCATCGTCAGCTATTGTTTGTTCATAAAAGTATACATATTTATCATTGTTTTCAAATTGTCTGACAAGAGTATTAAACCGTATTTTGATTTGGGTTTCATCACGATTATTCTTATCTGAAAGACAAATTCTACAAACCTTATTTTGTTCAACCAGAAGCGATACTCTGACTTTTTCTCCGTTAAAACGTCCAATCAACAACTCCGGTCCGTCCCAATCAACGGAACCACGTTTGACAGCCTGTATAAAATCCTCGTCTGTCTTAAATCCTTTAGTCTTTAACTTTTTAATCATTTCTGTGGGACTGCCATCGACCGGTATTCCCATAAACTTTGTAACTTCTTTTTGTGCAAATACGCTTGCTGAAATGGCAATCATTGCCAACAATGTCAAAAATTTTCTCATCTATCTGTTGTTTTTAATCCGTTTTCTTTTAATCTGCCCAAGTCAAAACAATAATTCGTTCTTTTTCTCCTTGTGCTTCTTATTTTTCTGTTTGATACTCGAAAACCTTTTCGCTTTGTTTTCCGACTACAAATATAGAAAATGTTTTCTGATTGACAAATTGTTGCTGTTTTTCTGTCAAACATTTCAACCAAATCAAGGCTTCAAATACACAAATACTATATTGCAAATAAATGTTTTAGAAATAGCAAAAATGAAACGCCGTTTTGCGGCGACAAAACGGCGTTTCGTTTTTCTCAATCGCCGATTTATTTTCGCAAAACGGCGTGTGGGAGAATGCCATTTGGAGCAAAGGTTGCAAAATCGTCTTGCAATCTGACCTCATCGGGCAATTTTTTCCTTCAAAAGGATATTGTTATAAAAAAAATAATACCTTTGCATCATGATAGTTGAATACAAAAACATAAAAATAATACCTTATGAAAAAAGCATTGGTTTTAATCGCTGTATTTCTACTTGGTTACAGCACTTTTTCGCAGAATGACAAGAGAGAAAACTTCTCGTTGAGTTTGGTGGAGAACGTATTGCCGTTTGCTGATGTTTCGTATGATTACGATATGTCGGACAGTCCGATGAGGTATGGCTGCGGTCTTCAATTTTTGAACTACTTGCCGCAAATTGAGTTGGGGTATGACAACAGGCTTTTTGCTCGTTTGAGGTTCAATGTGCTGCACGCCGACGAGGGAGGCGGCGAGTTCGATTCAAATATCGACTATGTACACCCTCCATACAAGCAAAACTATTTCAATCACGACATTGCAACTTCGACTTCGGTGGCATTGGGATACAATTTCTTGCCAAACTCCAAAGCTTTCCGTCTGAAAGCAAGCCTTATTCTCGGAGCTGTCTATGTGTATAAGGATTACTATTACGGCAAAGAGTACTCCGAGGGCTATTCTCAGCCTCCGACAATGTACCCTGTGCCGACAGAGCGTTCCCTTCACTTTCAGGCAGGAGCAGAATTGGCATTTCAGTACTTTTTGCCGGCAACCGACTATCGCTTGGGCTTTGGTGCAAGCTGCGAACTCTCCTACGCAAAGGGTTTCAACGCCCAACCGACAATCGAGACTTTCAATCTGAACATCAGTTACAGGATATTCAACTTCTAAACTCTGAAAAAGAGATTGTTCTCCGCCGAAAGGGCAGAAGCCTAAGCTCGCACAAGAGAGACGCTTCTGCCCTTTCGAGATTATAAAACAGGTTCTACAATTCGGGAATGGGGTAAAACAAAAAGAGGCAAGCCGTTTGGCTTGCCTCTTGTGACCACGGCAGGATTCAAACCTGCAACCTCCTGAGCCGTAATCAGGGACTCTATTCAGTTAAGCTACGTGGCCCTTATTGCTTTTGCGACTGCAAAGGTACGACTTTTTTTGAAACCTGCAAAAAAAATGTCGTTTTTCTTCGTTTTTTTTGTCTGTTTTGGGTCTCTCATGCTTCTTTTTGCACTCCATAGACCTCTCTGTGCAGGTGTTCAACCACCTTTTCAAATTCCTTTTCGCTCAGAGCTTTGTCGCTTTGGGTCATTATAAGCATGGGAATGCTGTGTTTGTCTTTGTCGTATGGCGGCTGGGTATATGGATATGGCAACACATCGAAACCGCATCGCTTGTAGAAGTCTATTCTTCGCTTTGCCAAGGGATTGTCGGGCAGTTCGACCTCAAAGATGATTGGTTTGCTTATGGTGTTTTGCAGCCTCTGCATCACCCTTGCCCCTATTCCTTGTCCTCTGAAAGCCTCACAAGTTGCAAAATGCTCAATATACACAAAGCTCTCAAAGTCCCAAAGCGATATGAAGCCTGCAAGCTGTTGATTTTCGTTCCTTATCAGAAAGAAATCGAGGCTTGTGTCGCCGTCCATTTGGCAGACGAGTTCAAAATCTCGTCTTTCGTCTTCGGGGAATGCAGAATTGTACAGCTCTCTTACAAACTCTTCTGCCAAAAAGTCTGTACTTTTACCCTCCGGGTATAGTTTCTCGAAGTGTAGTTGTTCCATTTTGAAAACAATGTTATTGAAGTTCCTTACAATCTTTTATCATTTGAGAGAGAAATTCTCTCGCTCTGAAAAGTTTTGCCTTGACTGTTCCTATGGGGATTTGCAGTTGCTCTGCAATTTCGTCGTATGTCTTTTCGTCAAAGTAGCGAAGCTCTATGAGAATTTTGTAGTGCGGTTTGAGCTTTGCCACAATTTCTCTCATGGTTTCTTTCTTTTGTCGGTCGATTATTATCTCTTCGGGGTCGAGGTTCTCGGAAGGGATATTTATTGCCACATTTTCGCCGTCTATGTCGGTATATAGGTTGTCCATAGAGACGGTGGGCGCTCGTTTCTTCCTTATAAAGTCGATGCAATTATTGGTTGCTATTCTGAAAAGCCATGTGCTGAAAGCATAGTCGGGTGTATATGTGTCGATAGATTTGAATGCCTTGCCGAAGGCTTCTATTGTCAAGTCTTCTGCGTCGGTGGTGCAGCCCGTCATCTTCAAGAGCATGTAGTACAAAGGCTCACGGTATCGGTTCATCAATGAGGCGTAGGCTTGCTGGTCGCCTTTGTCTCTTGCCTTGATGACCAATTCGTAATCCATTTCGGCTCTGTTTGACAACTTATGAGGACAACTCATCTATTTCTTCTTTCTAAACAATGACAATAATCGCAATTCTGCATTAAGCAACAAAAAGTACAATTCAATCAGCGGTGCAAAGATAAAAACTCTTTTTATTCCGAGACGCTTGCAAGACTTGAAATATATTAAAATTTGCAACACGAACTTGATTACTATTGCCAATATGACGTACTCAAATGGTAACGACAAAAGCAGCAATGTTATTACAAATGCGTAGAATAAAAGAGTTGTGATATTGGGTATTGACAACAAGAACTTGATGCTTGGTTTGTAGTATTTGTAGGTTGAAAGACGGTCGATTTTTTGTCGTTTCCATTCTTTGTATGTGTGTTTTGCATCGGAGGAAAGAAAGCTCTCGGGCGTCAGACTGACGGTTGTGTTTGAGGCTGTGGATACGTTTCTTATGAAGATGTCGTCTTCGCCAAGCGGAAGATTGTAGTGTTTGGTAAATCCGCCAACTTTGAAAAACAAGTCTTTTTTGAATGCAATGTTCCTGCCGTCTCCGCGATATGGATGCCCCGAAAGTGCAAGTCCCATGTAGTTCATTGCCGTCGTAAGGTTGTCATATTGCAAGAGAAATTTGAAAAGCCCTTTTTGTTTGGTGTAGGTGCAAAAACCGAGTACCACTTCTTTTTTTTCGGAGAAGTTACGAGCCAAGTTTTTCAACCATTCAAAGCCCGAGGGTACACAATCGGCTCCGGCAAGCACTATATGGTCATATTTTGCAGACTTTATGCCGAGAGAAATGGGAAACTTCCTGCCTCTGAACTTGTTTACGTTCTCGACAATATTGACAACTTTGAGGCAGGGGTACAATTTGGAGAATGCTTTGAGTACATACTCGCACTCATCTGTTGAAGCATCATTGACAACTATGACTTCAAATTCGGGATAGTCCTGTTCCAAGAAGAAAACGAGCTTGTCTTTCAAATGATATTCTTCATTTTTGGCAGCAATGACAACAGACACAGGAGGCAGAGCCTCAGTCTGAGAGCCGGTATCTTCGGTTTGCTTTTTCTTTTTGTTGAATATCAACTTGCCATAGACACAAAAATAATAAATAATCTGTATTGCCAGCACAACTGCAAGGCAGATAACTATCACCAAAACCAAAGTTGTGGGTCTGTACTGCAAAAAATTCATCTCTTTATTCGATTTTTTGAGGCAAAAATATCCTTTATTCGACTTTTAGCACTACCTTTGTACAAAGAAATTATAAACTCTTTTTGTTGATAACTCGAAGATGAAATTCAAATTACTCTCAAATTCAAAAGATTGCAAGGCTCGAGCAGGAGAAATTCAAACCGACCATGGTAAAATAGAAACTCCTATTTTTATGCCCGTCGGCACAATCGGCTCGGTAAAAGCCGTTCATAGGGACGAATTGGAAACACAAATCCATGCACAAATAATACTTGGAAACACATATCACTTATATCTGCGTCCGGGACTGGATGTCATTCGTCAGGCAGGGGGCATTCAAAAGTTCAATTCGTGGAACAAACCCATGCTTACCGACAGTGGAGGCTTCCAAGTCTATTCTTTGGGCGACAGACGCAAGATAACAGAAGAGGGTTGTGTATTTCGCTCCCACATTGACGGCTCCAAACATATCTTTACTCCCGAAAGAGTGATGGATATTCAGCGAACGCTCGGTGCAGACATCATAATGGCTTTCGATGAGTGTACTCCGTATCCCTGCGAGTACTCTTACGCAAAAAAATCCTTGGATTTGACCAATCGCTGGCTCGAAAGATGTGTAAAACAATTTGCTCAAACCGAGTGCGAGTATGGATACAGTCAGACTTTGTTTCCCATTGTTCAAGGAAGTGTTTATCCCGATTTGAGGAAAAAAAGTTGTGAATATGTGGCTTCTTTTGACTGCCAAGGCAATGCAATAGGCGGATTGTCAGTTGGCGAACCTGTCGATAAGATGTATGAACTTACCGAATTGTGTTGCGATATACTACCAAAAGACAAACCACGTTATCTCATGGGTGTAGGCACTCCGATAAATCTGTTGGAGTGTATAGAAAGAGGAGTGGATATGTTCGACTGTGTTATGCCTACCAGAAATGGACGAAACGCAATGTTGTTCACCTCCGAAGGGGTTATGAACATGAGAAACGAGAAATGGAAGAGAGACTTTTCGCCTCTTGACGAAAACGGAACTGCCGATGTAGATAAGATTTACTCCAAAGCATACCTCAGACATCTTTTCATATCGGGAGAAATCCTCGCCTTGCAGATTGCAAGCATTCACAATCTTGCGTTTTATCTTGAACTTGTAAGGCAGGCTCGGGAACATATCATAGAGGGAGACTTTTTGAAGTGGAAAACTCTGATGGTTGAGAAATTGTCAAGAAGACTATAAGCTCAGAAACAATGGCTTGGAGAAAGAAAAAGTACATTGCTGCCAACATATTGGACATTTATATCATGAAGAAACTGCTTGCGACATTCTTCATCGCAATCGGCTTAATCAGCATGATAATCATCGTTTTTGATTTGTCGGAAAAATTGGACGACTTCATCTCCAATCAAGCTCCAATCAAGGGTTTGATATTTGATTACTACATTAACTTTATCCCTCACTTTGTAAATATGTTCGGCTATCTCTTCTTTTTCATTTCGGTCGTCTTTATCTGTTCGCAGCTCACCGGAAGAAGTGAAACGATTGCCGTTTTGAGCAGCGGAATCAGTTTCCGAAGGTTCATGAGACCCTTTTTGATTTGTGCTTTCTTTGTTGCCCTTATCAATTTGTGGCTTGGCAATGTATTAGTTCCTAATGCCAACGTTCCCAAGTTGGAATTTGAAAAGACATATTACCGTAATCCTTACCACAATCAGTTTTACAACATTCACATTCAGACCTCCAAAGACACCCAAGTCTATGTTCAACGTTACAACAATGCCCTTGTAACCGGCTATAAGTTCACACAAGAGAAGTTCAAAGACAAACAAATCGTCCAAAAAATACATTCCGAAACCATAGTTTACGATTCTATCAGGAAAATGTGGAAGATGGAGAACTACTTCATCAGGAACATAGACGGATTAAAAGAAACAATAGAGCAAGGTGAACAAAAGTATATCAATATAGGTTTGCTGCCCAACGACTTCAACATCAACCAAATCAAAACCGAAGTGTTGGATTACAAACAGCTGAACGAGGCTATAGAAAGAGAAACCATGAGAGGAAGCAACATTGTTACCAAATTGCAAGTAGAGAAATACCAAAGGCTGATAAACCCTTTGGCATATATCATTCTGACAGTAATAGGTGTATCGTTGTGCAGCGAAAAGAAAAAAGGAGGAATGGGACTTAATCTTGCAATAGGAATAATGCTTGCGTTCAGCCTGATAATGATAATGAAGATGACACAAGTTTTTGCCACCAATGCAAATATGCCTGCAGCTGTTGCGGTATCTTTACCCTTGGTTGTGTACGGAATAATTGCGGCAGTGTTGGTTGCAAAAGCTCCAAAATAAGCAAAACGGAAATGATAAACGAATTGATGAGCAAAGTGATGAGCAAACGCATTCCTCAAATAGAGAACTATATGCGTCATCCTATTGAAGTGCAAGATGAATTGTTGATGGGTCTTATCGACAGTGCCAAAAATACAATTTGGGGCAGGTACTACGACTACAAATCAATAACAAGCTGGCAAGACTTCGCTCAAAGAGTACCAATAAACGACTACAATAGTCTTTTACCTTTCTTTGACAGAATAAGAAAAGGGGAAGATAATGTGCTGTGGGCTTCTCAAATCAAATGGTTTTCCAAGTCTTCGGGTACAACCTCCACAAAATCGAAGTTTATTCCCGTAAGTGAGGAGTGCTTAAACGACTGCCACTACAAGGCAGGCAAAGATATGCTTGCCATGTATTGCAACAATCACCCCGACACAAAAGTATTTTCGGGAATGAATCTTGCTCTTGGCGGTTCGAGACAAGAGAACGAATACAACAACGACATATTCTGCGGAGATGTATCTGCAATTTTAATTGACAATCTTCCTTTTTGGGCAGAGCTTTATCGCGTTCCAAAAAAGGAAATAGCCCTGATGCCCGAGTGGGAAAGCAAATTAGAAAAGATGATAAGCTCTGTCATCTCTTCAAATGTGGTCAGTCTGTCGGGTGTTCCTTCGTGGATGATGGTTCTTCTCAAAAAAGTAGAAGAACAAACGGGCAAAACAATCGGAGAGATTTGGCAAAACATAGAAGTATATTTCCATGGCGGAGTGAGCTTTGCCCCATACAGAAAACAATTTGAGCAAATGCTTCCCGACAAAATGAACTATATGGAGACCTACAACGCCTCTGAGGGTTTCTTCGGCTTGCAAGACCGCAGCGATTTGGACAGCATGCTGCTTCTTTTGGACAGTGGGATTTATTATGAGTTCCTTCCTGTTGAACAAGTCGGCAGCAGCAACGCCCGAGCAGTCAATCTGTCGGAGGTCGAAGTGGGAAAGAACTATGCAATGCTCATTACCACCAATGCCGGATTGTGGAGATATATGATTGGAGACACGGTTATGTTTACCGAAAAGACACCTTTCAGATTTAAGATTACGGGAAGAACAAAGAACTTCATCAATGCCTGTGGCGAAGAGGTGATTGTCGATAATGCAATCAAGGCTTTGGAGATTGCCTGCAACCAAACAAATTCGAGTGTGAACGAATATACTGCTGCCCCTTTGTTTGACAACAAACACAACAGCACTTTTCACCAGTGGGTAATGGAATTTGAAAAAGAGCCTGAGGACATGGAGCAATTCACCGACCTGTTTGACAAAGCGCTTCAAAGCGTCAATTCCGACTATGAGGCAAAACGTTACAAAGACTTGGTTTTGCAACGACCTCAAATCATAAAAGCAAAACCCGACACGTTCTACCTGTGGCTCAAAAGCAGGGGCAAGCTCGGAGGACAGCACAAAGTGCCTCGACTTTCAAACGACAGAGAATACATAGACGAGATATTAAAAATCATAGAACAATGAACACGATAGAGGAAATAGAACAGCAAATCATCGAAGAGTTCTCAAACTTTGACGAATGGATGGATAAATATGCTTACATCATCGAGTTGGGAAACGATTGTCCGATGATAGATGAAAAAGACAAGGTTGAAAGCAACCTCATCAAGGGTTGCCAATCGAAAGTATGGGTAAGTGCAAAAATGTCGGGAGATGTCATGGACATAAAAGCCGACAGCGATGCAGTGATAACCAAAGGAATAATCGCTCTTCTTTTGAGAGTGTTCAACCATCAGAAACCCGAAGATGTGTACAAAGCCGACTTAAAGTTCATTGATGTCATAGGGTTGAGTTCACACCTCTCTCCTTCTCGTTCAAACGGACTTTTGAGTATGATTAAACAAATAAAGTTGTACGCTTTTGCCTTTTCGATCAAACAAAACCAATAACCAATGGACCAAAAAGAGATATTAAAAGACCGAATAATACAAGTGTTGAAGACAATCCACGACCCCGAAATTCCGGTGGATATTTACTCGTTGGGATTGATTTATCTGATAGACATAGACGACAATAACGACGTTCTTATCGAGATGACACTCACCGCTCCAAACTGTCCTGTTGCAGAAAATCTTCCTTTGGACGTGGAGCAGGCGGTGAAACAGACCGAGGGAGTAAACAACGTACAAGTCAGACTGACTTTTGAACCGGCATGGACGCCCGACAAGCTGAGCGATGAAGCGAAACTCACACTCGGACTGCTCTGAGAGCCTGTGGCACAAGCTGCTCAAAGACCCTCTTTCGCTGATAAGCATCTGCCTTATCGGCTTGTTTGCCTTTTGTGCGGTGTTTGCCTACCTCATCTGCCCCGACAGCACTCCATACGCCAACGAACAGCACCTCGAAATTGCCGTAAAGAAGCCCGGATTTAAGGTAAGTATGCTCCAAACTCCCAATGCCGATACTCCAAAAGTAAACCTATTTGAACGCATACTCTTCGGCAAACCCTCACAGCACATTTCCCAACCGATATATCGCACATGGAAACAAGGCGACAAACAGATGTTTGAACTATATACGGGAGACAATCCCAACTGTGGCGAAGTCATATCCCTGCCTTACGGAAGTGATTACCGGATTGTTCAACGCACCTACCTTCTCGGCACAGACAGATATGGCAGAGATATGCTTTCTCAGCTCATTGTCGGCACTCGTATTTCCCTTTCGGTGGGTCTGATTTCGGTATTGATAGCTATTTTTATAGGGGTGAGCCTCGGAGCTGTTGCAGGCTACTATGGAGGAAAGGCAGACAACATTATCATGTGGCTTATCAACGTTGTGTGGTCTGTTCCCACCGTTTTGTTGGTCGTCGCAATCACTTTTGCTCTCGGCAAAGGCTTTTGGCAGGTCTTTGTTGCGGTGGGGCTGACGATGTGGGTCGATATTGCCCGAATGGTTCGCGGACAAGTCAAGTCTCTAAAAGAAAAAGAGTTTGTCGAAGCCTCAAAAGCCATAGGGCAGAGCAACTTCAAGATAATCACACGGCAAATCCTTCCCAATGTTGTGGGAGCGATAAGTGTCATAACGGCGTCCAACTTTGCCACGGCAATCTTGCAAGAAGCCGGATTGAGCTTTCTCGGACTTGGAGTTCAACCTCCTATGCCCTCATGGGGCAGCATGATAAAAGAAAACTACGGATACATCATCTTGGACGCTGCCTACATGGCAATAATCCCCGGAATTGCAATCATGCTTTTGGTCTTGGCGTTCATCTGTTTGGGAAGCGGTCTGAGGAAAGCCTTAGACGTAAAAAGCTAAACCCCAAAGCACGCCTCAACATTCCCAAAAAAGACAATCAAAACAGCAAAAGAGTTGTTTTAAGCCCTCGTTTCATGCTGTGTTTTGCGATTTGTCAGTAATTTTGCAACATGAAGGAATTGATTGAAAGGTTCGCAAATTCGGAGAAAGTAAACTCTTTTGCGAAAGAATTGTTGTTGCCAAATCGCAACTTGGCACTCTGTGGTCTGAAAGCATCGTCCTTGGGCTTGTTTGCCACAGGTTGCATAAACAAAACCAAAGACAGGGTTCATCTTTTCTTGTTTGCCGACAAGCAGAGAGCTGTTTATTTCTACAACGACTTGGAGTTGTTCTTCGACACTACCGACACGCCCCAAGAAGACAAGGACATCGTTTTCTATCCTGCCTCATACACACACCAAGACGATGTTTCAAGCATACAAAACGCCAATGTTGTTTTGCGAAACATGGCTCTGCAAAAGCTCATATCCCACAAGGCGAGAGTGATTGTCTCCTATCCTCAGGCAGTAAGCGAAAAGGTCGTTGCCTCTCGCACCCTTCACTCCAAGATGATAAGCGTCCGAACAGGCGATACGCTCGACATTGATGAATTTATCGACAAATTGGACGACTACGGCTTTGAGAGAGTTTCACAAGTGTACGATGCAGGGCAGTTTTCTCTTCGCGGAGGCATAATAGACGTCTATTCCTTTGCCTCACAACAGCCTTTCCGCATCGAGGTGTTCGGCGACCAAGTCGATAGCATAAGGACTTTTGATATTGCCTCTCAGCTTTCAATCGAAATAAAAGACCAAATCACAATCCTTGCCGACAATTCCTCAACACAAACCCTCACCGAAAAAGTCGCCCTTACCGACTACCTGCCCCAAGATACCATTATATGGGTAGAGGAACGAAAACGCTGCACGGCAGAGTTCGCCTCGGCAGAGCAGCTCAACAAAGAACACGAAGCAATCTTTGCAAGCAGCGAGCAAATGGAAGCACTGCTCACCCAAAACACCAATGTGGATATACTCCATAGCGAAACAGCATATCCGGAACGCTACTCTTACATTCTGTCTCTTGAATGCGAGGGACAGATGCAGTTCAATTCTTCCTTCGACTTGCTGATAAAAGAATTAGAAAAGTGGTTTGAGCAGTCCTACACGTGCTTCATAGGGGTAAACGACCGCAAACAGCAAGACCGAATAGAGAAAATCATAGATGAGTTCAAGCCAAAAGACCACATATTGAACCTCCACTTCATCAGAGCAGGCTTTCAAGGCGGATTTATCGACCATTCCACCAAGACACTCTTGTTTACCGACCACCAAATCTTCAATCGCTTCCACGCAAGCCGCCTCGACGACAACTCTTCTCAGCGAGAGCGTCTCACAATGGAAGACCTTATGACCCTAAAGCCCGGCGACTATGTTACTCATATTGATTACGGAGTGGGAAAGTTCGGAGGATTGGAAAAAATCAACAACAACGGCAGAGTACAAGAGACAATACGCTTGGTTTATAAGGACAACGATATACTTTACGTCTCCATACACGCCCTGCACAAGGTAAGCCGCTACTGCGGCAAGGAGGGAATAGAACCAAAGCTCAACCGTCTCGGCTCAACCGCTTGGCAAAAACTAAAAAACAAAACAAAGAGCAAGGTCAAAGACATTGCAAAAGAACTCATTGCCCTCTATGCCAAACGGAAGATGAGCAAAGGCTTTGCATTCAGTCCCGACAGCTATCTGCAAAACGAATTGGAAGCCTCCTTTCTCTACGAAGACACTCCGGACCAATACAAAGCCACAAGAGATGTAAAACACGACATGGAGTCTTCTTGTCCTATGGACAGGCTTGTTTGTGGCGATGTGGGCTTCGGAAAAACCGAAGTGGCAATACGGGCAGCCTTCAAAGCAGCCTGCGACGGCAAGCAGGTCGCTGTGCTTGTTCCCACAACGATTTTGGCATTTCAGCACTACAAATCGTTTTCCGAACGCTTGGAACACTTTGCCTGCAAGGTCGATTATCTCAACCGCTTCCGCACTCGCAAAGAGATAAAAGAGATTTTGAAAGACTTGGAGAGCGGAAAAATAGATGTACTGATAGGAACACACAGAATATTGAGCAAAGACGTACACTTCAAAGACTTGGGGTTACTGATAATCGACGAAGAACACAAGTTCGGAGTGAGTGTCAAAGAAAAGCTCAAAACCCTCAAAGTAAACATAGACACTCTCACCCTCACAGCCACCCCCATTCCGAGAACACTTCAATTCTCCCTCATGGGAGCAAGAGACCTCTCCGTAATCAACACTCCTCCTGCCAACCGACAACCGGTAAACACAGAAATAATCCCCTTCAACCGCGAGAAGATAAGAGATGTCATCATGTTTGAACTCTCACGCTCGGGACAAGTCTATTTTGTTCACAACCGAGTGCAGAACATAGAAGAGGTGGCAGAGCTAATTCGCCAACTTGTTCCCATGGCAAGGGTAGTTGCAGCCCACGGACAGATGAAAGGCGAAGAATTAGAGGAGATAATGATGGACTTTATCGAAGGAGAGTTCGATGTTTTGGTATCCACAACCATTGTAGAGAACGGATTGGACATTCCAAACGCCAACACCATCATCATCAATCAGGCACAGAACTACGGTCTGAGCGACCTGCACCAGCTACGAGGACGAGTGGGCAGAAGCAACAAAAAGGCTTTCTGTTACCTGATAGCACCCGACGAATGTGTGTTGAGCGACGAGGCTGCCAAAAGACTGAGAGCAATAGAAGAATTTTCCGCAATAGGAAGCGGATTTGCCATTGCAATGAGAGACTTGGACATAAGAGGAGCGGGAAACATCTTGGGAGCAGAACAGAGCGGCTTTATCACCGAAATAGGCTTCGATGCATATCAAAAAATCCTCAACGAAGCAATGCACGAGTTGAAAACCACCGAGTTTAAGGAGCTGTTCTCCGACCAAGTAACCAAAGACGGCTCTTATGTCGAGAATTGCACCATAGAAACCGACCTCGAAATTTTCATTCCCGACACCTACATCAGCGACATTGTCGAAAGGCTCAAAGTCTATAAGCGATTGGACAACATGGAAGAAGACATTGAAGTTGAGAAGCTCAAAAGCGAGCTTGCAGACCGCTTTGGCAGAGTGCCGAAACAAACAAGTGAACTATTTGAAGTGGTGAAACTGCGTCGCTTGGCAAAGAAACTCGCAATCGAAAAACTGAGCCTCAAACGCGGCAAGCTGACTGCCTGCTTCATCTCCGACCAACAGAGCGAGTTTTATTCGAGCGAACTCTTCGGCAGGCTGTTGCACTACGTTCAGTGCTATCCCCGCCTGTGTGCCTTGCAACAGAGCGACGACAAACTCTCACTTACAATCGACCAAGTCGGCAATGTCTATTCGGCGGTGAAGATTTTCCAAACCATAATACAACAAGGGTGAATGCGTCTGCCCTCGCACTCACCCTCAAAGCTGTTTTGAAGATTTCTTGTCGGCTTAAATACCAAAAGTAAATCCTATTGAGAAATATAATGAACCGAGCTTGTTGAATGGATAATTATTGTAAGGCTCATCCGTGCCAAAATATTTGCTTGAACCTGTTTCGATACTTTGTCTGTAAAGCAAGCTCATGCGACTATTTATTCCTGTTGAAACAGGAACATTAAGTGTTAGTCCGACCGGTATGAACAAATTGTAATTTTGTTTCACAATCTCCGTTCCTAAGGCGATGACTTTATTGGCTTTCTCTATCTTGCTGTTATATAAGCCAAATCCGATACGAGCATCAAGAGAACATCCATTTGAACCTATTTTCCAAATAGGATACCCTGCATTTATTGCTACAGAGTTTACAGATGATTCTATACAAACATCATCATCGGACATATTCACAAACTCATCTTCAACAGAAACAAAAAGATACAGATTATTGAAAGTGTATCCAAGCTCAAAACCCGCACTCCAAGAGTTCAAAACATTTGATTTGCCTCCGTAAAGGTCTGCAACCTTGTTATCGTTATTCAATGTAGATAAACCGACGTAAGGAGATACCCAAACTTCATTCTTTTGTGCAAACAAGCATCCGCCGATTAAAGCTATGAATGCAAAGGCACATAATTTCTTTCTAATCATATACCCTCCTATTAATTATTTCCTACGTTTGTACTATCGGGAACTTCTGGTTTTGGATTTTCTGGTTTTTCGTTCCAATCAATCACTGTTGTAGCAAACGCACTAGCTGATATTGCTGTTCCCACATTTCCCGTTAGGACTCCTCCCAAAATATCAGCACAAGCTACAGTAATATACTTCCATACTGGTCTTTTTGATTTGAACATTAAATCCTCAAAAGAAAACCAATAATACAAGGAATATCTTGCAATAGATGTTGCTTTTAGTAAGGTTATCTTATCATTCCTATTGAGCGTATTTGAAGAAGTAATGCTGGTTTCCATGTCTGTTACTATTTTTTTGAAATCTGCATAACTATCACTTGTCTCTGCTTTAATCTCAAAAGCATTAAACATTGCAGCAATCTGATTAGCAACATCCTCACTAATCCCCATATTCGAGATTTTATTGATACACAAATTCTGAGCATCGGATAGAATATCTTCTAATAATGCTTGAGGAACTTCCCTTAAGAATTCTTCTTCTGACGAAAAAAGACTATCTTTCACTAACACATCTCTCGTAATTTGGTACATTTCAGACTTTGTAATCGTATTGATTGTACCATATTTCAATAATGCTTCGTTCATGATTTTGTGAACTTTCTCGTTGTGTAGTGCCCCAATATAATCATAAGGGTTATCATTATTCTCGGGCGTAGCAGAGGACTTTGTAATTACATTTACTTCTTCTCCATTATTTTCATCTTCAGAACATGAAAATATTCCGAAGAAAACAAACGATGCAATAGCTATCGTTGCAAACAATTTCATTCTTTTGATCTTCATAATCTATAAAATTAAAACTTTGGAGTCTCTGAAACTATACACTAATGACAAAAATAGAGAGACTGCCGTTACTATTTTGTCATAATCTTCTAAAAAAAAGTACAAGCATCATAACTTGTTCTATCGGCAACCTAATTATAGTCGCAATCCTTACATTGTTTTACATAACAACCTCCTTTCATTATCCTATGCCAATAATGGCATTCATTTAATACAATTAACCGATTTTTACCTACTCCTACATCTTGCAAGACGCTGCAAACTTACGACATTTTTACCTCCCCTACAAATTTTTCGCCAACTTTTTTCGGTATTTAAGCAATTTTTTGCAATACTCACATATACAACGCTCTATCCACAATATTCCAAACCATAATACAACAAGGGTAAGCATGAAATGACCATGCTTACCCTTTGAAAACGTTTTTATCACTCGGTTGAATATCGTTCTACTGTACCACAACCTTCTTGACGCTCACGCCTTCCGGTGTGGTGATTGCCATGATGTAGCTACCACTTGTGAGGCTGCTGATGTCTATGGTTTGAACAGGTGAAACGCTTTCAAGTCTGACCACTTCTCTTCCGCTCATGTCAAACATCGAAACTCTTTCTGCTCCTTTTGGTGCTTGGATTGTCAGGCTTGTGTTTGCAGGATTTGGATATACGTTCCAATCTGCCGCAACCACGCTCACAATGCTTGCACTGCCCACCTTGTCGCCTGCTGCAATAGGAGTGTTGGGGCTTGTCTCTACCGCATATTCATATACGGTGAAAGTCTGATTTGCATTTACCGAGAGCTTTACCCATGCGTAATATGTGTTTGCTCCAAACTTCACTTTAAGTCCTGCATATTTGGTTTGACCAACCCATGCGGTGTGCAGATCTCCGTCGTGCAACACAGGAAACATATCATTTGACCAAGAAGATGAAGCACCTATCTGAGCACCTTCTGCAAGCGGCTGAACCAATCCTGCCGAGAACTCCGCACTCGGGCTTACCACCACTCCTGCTCCCTCGCCAAACACGGCAAGATAAGAAGATGCAGGATAATCTGCGTACCAATAGTTCTGTACATAGAACTGAGCTTCGCCCGGATTTTGATTTCCTACTGCGATTGTCAAGGGATAACCCATTTCGTCCTCGGTTGTTACCGTTGCATCGGGGTTAATGTCGGTGTATTGAACCTGTCCGATTGCCAAATTTGCACAAAGTAGTGCAGTCAAAGAAATAATAAATCTTTTCATGTTTAGATTGTTTTTTTGTTATTGTCTCCTTAAAGACACCGCTTCTTTTGATTTCGTTTCGCAAGAGCCTGCAAAAATTTCCATACCACAAGAAAAAAGCCCTCTCGCAAGCCGCCAAACTTGGGGGCATCGCCTATGCTCTGCCAAAGCCGTGTGCTTTCCGGACTTTCAGTCCGAAAACATAAAAAATCAAAACGCCGATTTGGGAAAATAACTCGCCGTTTCAGACGGATAAAACGCCGTTTTATTTTGCTGAAACGGCAGTTTTTTCAAGGCTTTTTCAAGCAAAAAACTCCACAAAATCGAGACTTCATCCGCCACGATTTAATTATAAACAAAACAAAACCTGCATTTTCTTAAAACGAAACCTTATCAAATCAAAAATAATGCATACCTTTGCAGCATCAAAAGTGTCAAAAAACACATGATGAAAAAAATTAAACTTTTTCGTATCTCATTCCTCCTGCCATTATTGGCTCTTGCAGGATGCAATGAACAAGATACAAAAAAATGGTTCAAATGGCATATTATAGCAAAAATGATAGACAATCAAATTTTAGACAAAAAGCAAATATATGATTGTTTAAATCAAGATGTTAGAACTCTTGAGCAGTTCAAAGAAAAATTAATCGAAAACAATCCAAGCACAGCTTATCATATAGAGACAGCATTTTTAATTAACTTAGGTATATAGTATGAGAAAATCGATATTTATTGTTGCGATTGTGCTTTTGTTTTCGTGTTGTATGCCCGAGGGACACACTTATATAAATTTCAGTGTCAGCAACAAGTCTTCGCAGACTTTGCTTTTGGGTTTCAATGAGGGAGAAACAGAGATTTTGTGCTTGACACAGCTCGACACAAACAAAGCGTGCGTAATTCGAGAATTGGATTTTGAGAAATTTGATGACAAAGACGCTGCTTTTTGTACGCTTTGGATAAGTCCGCAAAGCGAATTCAGAGTGTATTCTGCCGATACTGTGCTTTTGAAATCATGGAAGCCTGTTTTTGATGCACAATCGACAGAGAAAGAGTTCTTTCGTGAGAGTGATTGGTCGCTGTATGAGTGGGGCGAATGGGGTTGCCCTATCTTTGATTTCTCATTTACAATCACCGACAGCGACTTGCTGCCTGCTGACAGCACGAGTTCAAGTGGAAAGGCAATAAATCAATAAAGAATATGCCTGCAAGAGCGAAAGGGTGATGCCTTTCGCGGGGCAGAAATGTAATTTTGTTGGTAAATAATTTGAGAAAAGAAAAGGAGAGCGTGGGGTTGCTCTCCTTTTCTTTTTGAGGCTCTGCCTCCGTTTTACCACGCTTTCGCACAAAAAAACGGCTGAAAGCACCACAAGGCAGTGGGTGTTGTTTGATGTTATTCTATGCAGGAGGCAATCTTGTCGGCTATTGCTTTCATTTGCTCGGAGGGTAGTTGCAGCTTTTCTTTGGCAAAGTTGAGATCGCCCACTTCTTGCAACGGTACAAGGTGTATGTGGGCGTGTCTTACGTCCAAGCCAATCACTGCCACGCCTACTTTTTCGCATGGTATGGCTTTCTTGATTGCCTTTGCTACCTTCTTGGCAAAGAGCATGGTGTGCGAAAGCAGTTCGTCTTCGATGTCGAAAATGTAATCAATCTCTTGCTTTGGTACTACAAGGACGTGTCCTTCTGCCAAAGGTGCTATATCCAAAAAGGCATAGCATTTGTCGTCTTCTGCCACCTTGTAGGAAGGTATTTCCCCGTTTATTATCTTTGTGAATATTGATGCCATGTTATTCTCTTGTTATTTTCGTTATTTGCAGCTTCATTGTGCCTGCAGGAACTTCGATTTCGGCTATGTCTCCAACCTTCTTGCCAAGCAATCCTTTGGCTATTGGTGAGGTGATAGAGAGCTTGCCGACTTTGATGTTTGCTTCGCTCTCGGGAACTAACTCGTATGTCATTGTCTTTTTGAGTGCAAGGTTGATAAACTCCACCTTGGAAAGTAACAATACCTTGGAGGTGTCTATTTTTGTCTCGTCCAATAGTCTTGCATTGGCTATGAGGGCTTGCAATTTTGCTATCTTGGCTTCCAAAAGTCCTTGTGCTTCCTTGGCTGCATCGTATTCTGCATTTTCGGATAGGTCTCCCTTGTCTCTTGCCTCTGCAATGGCTGCCGATATTGCAGGTCTTTCGATTGTTATCATTTGGTGCAGCTCGTCTTTGAGCTTTTGAAGACCTTCTTTTGAATAATACTTGATTTCTGCCATTTTTTCTGTTTCTTTCTGTTTTCTCTGATTAAAAATAAATCGAAGGCTGTTGCTCAGCCTTCGATTTTGTGATTTGTAGATGTATCTTCTTATCTGTTACAAAGCGAGCGAAAGTCCTACCGAATGAATGCCTCCCATTACTTTGGTTGCTCTGAAGCTGTAATCCAAAGAAAGGTTCATGCCATTCTTTCCGTTCTTTGCTTTTGACAAAGGTGCAACAACAGATGCTCCACAGGCAAAACCTCCCATTATGCTTGTAGAACCATCTTCGTCGTAAATACTCTTGGTCAAACCTTCTTCGTATGTGTAAGAAGCTCTCAACATAAAGTATTTCATGAAACCATATTCTACACCGGCTGTGTAGAGGTCTCTTCCGAACGCCATTGAAGCAAAGTTTCCTGCAAGGGTAACTCGGTGAGTGTTCTCTGCAAACAACAAGTCATAAGAAATACCGATGTTCAAACTTGAAGGTAACTCAAACGAAGAAGAGCGTTGCTCCAACGTTTGGTAGTGGTTTGAGTTCTCAAACAAGGCATTGACTGACAATCCGTCTCCTGAAAAACTCATTGATGGTCCCCAATTCTTCAATGCTATACCAAACTTCAACTCGTAGTTTTCGCCCGTAACGTACTTAACACCTGCATCGATTGCAAAACCTGTTCCTGTTACGTTGTCAATTCCTTCGTTCACAATCTTGAGTGTTGCTCCTGCATAGATAGTGTTTGAGAAAGCCTTAGCGTATGATAGGGCTATGTTCATCATGCTTATCTTGTAGGTTCCGTTGTTTCCCATCTCGGGGCTGCCAACGGTTGTTCTCTCGATTGTTCCGAAGTTCATCGAATTGACCGACAATCCCAACACTCCATAGTCGCCCAAGCTCTGTGCCAAGCCTATGGCAATGTTGCTTATTCCGGAGTTTTGAAGCCATGCGGTATATCCGAGATTTGCTTCTGTACCGGTTGTGTGTGCCAAACCTGCAACGTTGCTGAACAAAGCATCAACACCACTACCGCAAGCTGTATTCACTCCTCCCCAACCGGAACTCTTAACCCAAGGATTGATTAGAAGTTCGCCTGCTCCGGAAGTTCCTCGTCTATCATCGTTTCCTGCATTGGCGTTCATGCTTGGCATCAACAAGATGCCAAACAAAACGCACGTCAATATTCTATGTATGTTTTTCATATTCTCTATATCTTATAAATTATTTACGCTGTCGATTGTTAGATTATTGGAATGAGTTCAAATCTACCGGTCTTAGTGAGCCAAACCATTTAATCAACTTCTCACCAACGCCATCTGCTTTTATATGAATTAGATAAACACCTCCCGAGATTGGCAATCCTTTGTGGTTCTTCAAATCCCAATCAACAGAAGTAAGGGCTGTTCCTCCTCCGGAAACCAACGATGCAGAAGGTCCTCTCAACTTTCTTATCACCGTTCCATCTACAGAGTAAATTGTAATGTAACAATCAGGTGGAAGATTGGTTATCTTCACAAGGTTCTGAATTTGGTCTTGTTCGTACAAAGATGCTGCGAAATATGGATTTGGAACAACGGTGATGTTATCCAACGCACTCTCTGCCGTTTCTTTGTGTCCTATCAAAGTTGCCAATCCTGCATCTATGGTGAATTGATACATAGGATAGTTATCATTCATTGCAGAAGCAGATGTTGCTCCTCCGTTGAAGTCAGACCAATTCTTTGCGTATGGTTTTCTTACTCTGATTGATATTGTTGCATCGGTAGGTATAAGAGATTGTGATTTCTTCGACAACTCTACGTTTGCATTACCATACTCAAAGCATGATGCAATTGGCATTCCGACCCACATAACAGTCGAGAACAACTGGTGTGCTGCCTTGATAGCTCTTTGGTTGTTCACTCCGTTGTTTCCTGTTCCGTTAAGAGCTGTAACCGAAGCCAAATCATTCAAAATTCCGTATGCCCATGCTCCTTCGTCATAACGTGGAGGATTAACGACTTCGCCGTTAATGTACTTAACTTGTGAAGTTCCCAATACATATACATAGTGCATACCTCCAAAGACATAACCTCCGTTGTCGGCTGAAACAGGTGTCGGATTCCACAAAAGGTCTCTACCATTGTGGTGTCCCAAAGATGAGTTCTCTCCAAAGATTATGTTCAATCTTTCTCCTGTTTCAAGATTGATTGCATATCCCGGGAACCAACCCATACCGTTTGTACCACTACCATCAGGTAGTCCGTCTTTGCCAACCGATGGGTGATTTCTCAATGCAAAACGTTTTGCATGACCTTCGGTCAAAAGCGGATCGAGACCCATTTCTATCACAGGACATCTTGTCCACTTGGTTTGGTCGTTTGTAAACACTATATCAACAGAAGCAAGATTGTTCATGTCGTTGCATATCAAACTTGTTATCTTTGAAGCATCTGTCAAAACAAGTGAGTCTGAACCATAGGTAGAAGCATCGTCTTGTGTGAAGTATTGTGCTTCCAAGAAAGCAGGGTGCAAGTAGTTATTGGTTGCAGAGGTTAATCTGTACGGACCCCACCAGCCTCCTGCACAATTCTCATACTCTGAACGTGCGTCCATTGGAGTTTTAATCGCAATACCATTAGAGTTTGCATATCCTGTGTGGTAATAATCTAACCATGCGTTTGACAAGTTTTGATCGTCTGCTCCCGTAATACCTCCTGCTCTAATCCAATCGGTGGCTTCAAGAGCATCATTGTCAATAATTCCGCTCAACCATGCTTTTGCAGGATTTGCGAAGGTTACAGAAGATGAAAGCAATGAACCTTCAATCAAATCTCCTCCCTTTGCCTCTCTTGCAGAGATTGAAGCATTGTTAGGGTTTGCCACGCTCTTAGGGTTGGTTAGCTGTACTGATATTCCCAATTCAAAGATGATTTCTTCATTTATATCTCCGATTGGTCGAGAAGAACGTATCTCCATAACGTCGTCATAAACAGGCTTTGTAGGGTCTGCATTTGTCAATACCCAATCGCTCTGGTTCATAACGCCCGATGCCGAAGGTACTATTCTTATCAAGTAAGAACCGGTACGAAGTTTCAAAGGATCTACAATCTTGATGTTCAACGGTCCGTAGTTGGTTTTGTACATAGGTGTTTCAACAAAGTTGTTGTACTTGCCGTCTATTCCATCTATGCCGCTTTCAGGGTTGCTTCCTGTTGCTCCCATAAGCTGAGCAATAGTCGATTTGTCAAAGTTCAATATCATTCCTCCGTTTCCTTGTCCTTCCAATCTGATGATTTCAGGAGACATTCCGTAAGAAGATTGAACAAGTGTTCCGTTTTGCTCAGAGTTTGTCATGTGAGGAATAGCAACAACCGGCTCTATTGAACCGCCACCGCCAACTTTTCTACTTGCCAAGTATGGTTCTTTCTGTCCGTCCAACTTGGTTGCGTCCTCATTGTTGTATGGCTTGAAGTTGTTGTAAGCATAAGCTATCGCAATGTAGTAGTATTTCTTGTTGTTTACAATTCTCTTGTCGTTGTTTGCCGAGAACTTGTCTTCAGTAATCAAGAATGAGTGTCTGATTCCCTTGTTTTCTCCGCTTACCATGACTTGTGATTGCAATCTTCCGTCAACCTTGGTCCAATTTACCAATTCTCCGATTGCTTGGTTGTTTTGCAAAGAGTCGTAGTTCTCAATATCGCATTGAGCTACCAAACGTGCTTTGTCATTATCGTATATGTCAGCAACTGATACACTTGCATCTTTTACTTGGAAGATTTGATAACCTTCAAATCTGTAATGTCTGTCATATTCAACAGAGATACTATCGGTGCCGTCTGCTGCTTTCACTACGTATGAACGAGGAATTGTAACATCTTCAACATCGAAGGATTCGTTTACATTGTTTCCTGCTTCGTTGGTCAAGTAAAGTATAACTTGTCTGTCAAGCTCTTGAACAACTACTTGTGGAGCATCAGGTCCTTCCAATACGTTGAAGCAGTTGTCAAACAATGCCTGACATTTATCGTCAATTTGTCTCAACAATTCAACCGATGCCATTGGACCACCACTTGTTGCTTGTGCAAATGGTATTCCGACGGTGATATAGTTGATTGCTCCTGGTTGCAAGGTGAATGGTCCTGCAGATTGCATGAAACGTCTGTCGTCTGCTGCGTTTCCTGCTGTTTGCTCTGTCCACTCTATTGTTTTACCAACGCTTTCATTTCCATTGGTTGCTGTTCCCCAACCCCAAATGTCTGATGTTCCGGGGAACATGAAGTCTGCATAAATTCCATCTTGGTATCCGATACTATTAAGGTTGTAACCGTCTCCTCCATAGCACATTCTCTTTCCGTCTTTCCAGATACCTCTCAAGTAGTTGTAGTAGTCGGTTGCCTTATCCGGTTCACCATTATTTGCACTACTATTGTTGTAGTAAATAAACCTACGCATACCGAAACGTTCATCATCGACAATACCGTTTCCAAAGTTTACTCCGTTGATTGCACAAGCATCAACAGGGTCTTTTGATTTTGGATACCATGCATCTTTAAATTTGTATGCATCATCAGTCAATAGGATAGGGTTTACAACTCCGTTGGAGTCTTTGTACGGCTCCAATGCCTCAGCTCCGTAAAAATCTATGAAAGCTGCAACATCAACCTTAGGGTTATCTCTTCCGTCAGGGTCCATGTATGGTCCTTGGAAGAAGTCTATACCGATTGCAGGAGGATTTCCTGAATAAGCACCTGTTCCCGGACCGTCGGTTGCCTTTCCGTTGTAGCAATATCCCAAACCTCTTTCAACATCACAACCTACATAGTCGTCGGCTGCATATCCCAAATCGGGATCGACCCATTGTGAGAAGTAAGTGTTTGTCAAAACGAATGTCGAACGGTTGATGATTTCGTATGAATAGAAAGTCATGTTGTTGATTTCGTCGCTCATTGTGAAAGCAAATGCCTGAGCTCTGATTTCCAATCCGATTGGGTTTTCAGAACCTGACTCGGTGTGAGCATTTCCCTTGTCGTTGAACACCCACCATATTGTTTGGTCTCCCTTCAAGACTTGATCGACCAACAAACCGCCTTTTGCTTCCAACGCTCCGCCTGTTCCATAGTTAGGATTGGTTGTGTTTGACTCAAAAGTAGGGGTAGGAGTATAAGCCGAACCTGCAGGAAGATTTGCTTTTATCTTTGCAGGGCAAAGCTCTCCTGACAAATCATAGTAAGGATAGTCTCCCATTTCCCACTCATAAACACCATTACCATTTTGGTCATAGAAAGGTGCCAAGAACTTGGATTGTTTTTTGGAAACATCTCCGTGTGCAGGCCATGTCTTGATAGCCTCTGTTGCTCTTGAAGCATCTACGCTTATCACATTTCCTGCTGCATCTTTTTCAATTCCTGCAACGAAGTATTCAACCTCTGCTTTTGTGATGATGAAATGTTTGTCCCACTTCTCACAAACCGACTTATCGACAGAGGCATTCATATCTACTGTCAAAGGACCGGGCCAAAAATCATCTCCATCTTGTCCGAAACGCAATGCTGCAACACGTAACTGGTCGTTGGCATCAGTACCTCCAATCCACAATGCAGCACAATACATCGCTGTACTATTGCCATCTTTTGGAACAAAGTAACGAGCTGTCGAACCATCATACCACATGTTACCCGAAGTATTGATACGTGCCCTGACATTGTTTATGCTCAATTCGGCAGAGCCTTGTCCTCTTCGACATCTTTCCAACTCTGCTTTCTTTGTCGGCTTTTGCTTGACTGCTCCCTTATATTTCTCTGCTTGAGCAGCACCACCAACAAGTAACAAGCACATCAATAATAATGATACTTTACTGCTAATATGTTTCATATAATTTCCTATTTATCAGTTACACATTTTTAGAATTGGTATGACACTCCCAAATAAACCATTCTTGGAGTTGAATAGTTGTAATTTGCCATGTCTAAGTACATAGTATAGTAATCTCTGTACGATTGCTCATTCAACTGACCTGCAATGATAGTCTGAGTTTCAGGGTCTGTCAAATATCCGTTGTCGTCAGGGTCTCCCGTAACACCATAAACACTTCTGATGTTCTTGATGTTGAAGACATTGGTTATACGAGCAAAGAAACTCAACACTGTCATTCTCTTGCCAACTTTCAAGTTGTAAGCCTTATCAACACTCAAATCCACACGGAAACTCCAAGGAAGTCTTGCTCCACGGTAGCTACCAACTATTGTTTGTTGCAAATTGCTATGGTATTTTGTGTAAGGAGCTCCTGATTGAACAACTCCGGTGATGTTAAATCCAAAGTTTTGCAACCAACGGAAGTTCTTTGCTATTTCGTTTCCGTCTTTGTCTGTGGTGATTTTTGTTGTTGTAGGTCCATTATACTTGTCTCCTCCCAAATAACGGAAGTCCAAGTTTACCTTAAACTCGTGTCTTCTGTCGTCAGCGATAGGGAAAAGCATCTTGATGTCAGGATAACCTGCTTTAATCAAAGAAACGATTGTAGAAGAAGGCAAACCGGTTGTTCCCTCTGCATACTGCAAGGTATAGTTTGCGTTTATTCTAACATTCTTTGAACGTCTCAAATCGTACGATACTGTGAAACCTTTGGTCGTTCTGAAGTCTTGGTTGTCGTAAGAGTAATAAAGGTTGGTAGGGTCTGCTCCCACAAATTGCTTAAGTGCAATCAAATCTCTTGTTTGCTTGTAGTATGCAGTGATACCCATTGCAGAAGAAGAAGACAATACTTGTTGGAATCCCAACTCATAGTTTGTAATCTTTTCAGGCTTCAAGTTAGGATTGGTCAATAATGCTCCGTTCATCTTTTCCATGTATAGGTAGCTTGCATAGTTTGCCTGCCAATAGCCGGCTCCCGGTCTTCTTGCGATAACATCGTATGAAGCCTTGAACTCTGACTTATCTGATACAGGGAAAGAGAATGCGATACGAGGCATCACAACAACTTGTGGTTCGTAATCCTTAAATGCGTCTATGGAAATCACCTTTGGCAAACCTGTTTCCAACAACTCACCTTTTCTGTAAGGCAATGGTTGTCCTGATGAACCTGATATATCGTTAGGGTTGCTTACAACCTCACCATTTGCATTGTACCAAACATTATCGTTTTGGCTGCGGTATCCTCTTACTTCCACATTATCCAAAGTAGAGTTTGAAGATAGTTTATCCACATATACTATATAGTCATCTCCGATACTTGAAGGGATTTCGCTACCTCTTCCTGCAGCTCTCAAATCACCTGCTGTGTATGAAGAATACAACAAGTATGGGTCTTTCAATCCTTGTTGATTACCGTCAAATCTATCGACACGAATACCGACATTGAATATCAAGTCATTGAAATAGAACTTATCTTGAATGTAACCTGCCATATAGATTGGTTCCCATGCTCCTATGTTTCTTTGTCCGTTAGCTCCCGTAAAGAAGTCTTGCAAAGATTGCTTGCCTGTTATCTTCTTTCCTGTATGATCGTATCCGTAGTAACTTACCAAAGTATTTCCTGCATTGAACAACTCATCTGCAGAGAACATATCCAAAGAGAAAGTTGAAGGATCGTAGCTGTCAATATCTATGTATTCTGTTCCATCAACTGCCAAGCCTAACTTTTGACGAAGTTGCTTATCAAAGAATGTCTGACTACCCTCATCGTACTTACGGTCGTAAGAAACAACAGGGTACATTCCGCTTTCATCTATTTGAGGATTGTCCAAATCACGATACAACAAGTGTTGGTTTGCCTCTTGTTTCATGATTGTCCACAAACTTGAAGCTGCCAAGCTGTAACCTCTATATATAGATTGGTCATATTGAAATCCCAATTCTATAGAGTGTTTTCCAATGTCGGCAGAAACTCTTGCTGCTGCATAGATGTATTGGTTCTCTGCCTTAGAGTAAGAAGAACCTACAACTCCGACGTTGGTAAACATTCCATAAATGCTGTTTGGAGAATCTCCGTTCACCAATCCCTTGAATGCTCTGATGTAGTCATAATTTATCAAATATGGTTGAACATCTGAGAACTCATTGTCATAGAACAACTGAGTGGTGTAAGCAGACATACTTGGATTGTATTCGCTCGGAGTGTAATCAACTCTGTAATCCATCCAACCATTTTGTTCGTAAACGTATTCTTTGCTTCCGTCTCCGTCAATATCCATTCTTGTAAGCTCATAGGTTGGTCTCTTATAAGTATGGAATGTTCCGACATGACCATAACGGAAGAAATTGTCTCCGTGGTCTTTGTTGTAAGACTCGCTCGATTCCTTAGAGTATGAACCTGTCAAGTTGAAGATTACGTTTTGAAGCAAAGAAGAACTTTCTGTAGGGAATTTTTGAGTAAAGTCTCCCATTATCTGATAGCTGTAACTCCTGCTTTCTGTATTGTTGTCATTGTTCATCAACATTGAAGAAACAGAACCATTCATTCCGACACCGTGAACAAACTCGGCATTGAGTTGCAACGAACTATTCTTGGAAAAACGAAAATCCAATCCTCCTTCGAGATATATGGAGTTGGACCATAAATTTGGCTTACGACCTACTCTCTCAAAGTCTTGAGCTGTCAAGAACTCTGCAGTGTAATTCACCGCACCTGTTGAAGGGTCATATACCAAAGGATTTTGTTGCAAGTTTGCCAACACATCATCCTTTATCATATAGTAACGTCTGTCTTTTGGTCTGATGTAAGGGTCTGCAACGTAGGTAACAAATCCTGACAAACGGTATCCGATGATACTGTTTGAAACACCCATTGCATCTGTCTTTCTCAACAACGGACCTGTAAAATAGAAATCACCTCTGTGGTATCCACGAGTATCCAACAATTCAGAAGTTTGATACTGCAAGAATCCGCTAAACTCATTTTGAGGTGGTTTCAAGGTGATATTGGTTGCACCTCCTATGGCTTCACCAATACTTGCAGGCGTACCTCCCAAGATTACCTGAATTTCGGCAATCGCTGTTTTAGGAATGTTTACGCTACCTTTCTTTGTTACACCATTGACACGTTGTACCATGTCGCTCTCACCACGAGCGCTACCTGCTCCTCCGTCAGAGTCTGTGATACCACCGACGTTTGCGATGATTGCATCAACCGAATTGGCAGTCATCTTGTCCAAGTCTTCGGACGAAATACGTTTACCTGATTCGGAAGTACCTGTTTCCAAAAGAGGGATTGCATACTCGACAATCTCTACAACATCAAGCATTTCAGATGTTGCGGTCATCTCTATGTCTCCTCCGCGAGAGAAACCGGTCGCACTAACTTTTACACCTGTCTTTAGGACTGTCTTGTAGCCCATGAAAGTAGCCCTGATATCGTACTCGCCCGGTGCCAACGGCTTAATTTGATAGTTACCATCCATGTCTGTTGTACTTCCGCCCATTTGCTGACCTTTCTGTTCAACAATGACATTTACAAATGGCATAGGCTCTTTCGTTGAAGCGTCTATGATTGTACCCGTCAGTACTCCCTGAGAATACAACATCAGACTGGTTGCGAAAAGCAACCCGAGAGTGAAGAATAATTTTCTCAACATACCCATTTTTAATGTATTTTCGTTTGATTTATATTTCACTTTACTTATTACTTGTATGGTCTGTCCAAAATAGCAGAATAAATCACGGCCTTTCTCAGAGAGAACTGCTCATCTTTTTTCTCAGATGGTGTTTTCTCTTTTTTGAAAGTTTTTTCGTAATTATCATCTGTCGATTTGACTTGGGCAGGCTCTGCGGCTTTTGGAGACTTGGAAACTGTTCTGACTTGGTATTCGTCATTCATTTCTTCATAGACATACTCCTGCCCTTCCGTCCGGCGAGAGGGAGCTGACGAACTTTCTTTTGAATTTACCTTTCCGGCAAATTTCACAAAGACCAATGCCAAAAGCAGCAAAAATACTATTGTTCCCATATCTATAACAAGCGGCAAAATTAAGCCAAATATCAGACCTTACAAACTTTTTTCGGCAAAATCTTTGCAAGAGAACTCTCAATTCGTTCTCTTGCAAAGATTTATTCTTACTTCTTATTTACTTCTGCCAATGCTTTTTTCTTCTCGGAACGAGTGATTAGAGCATACGCAACCGGACAGGCAACGCACAAGGAAGCAAATGCACCCACTGCAACACCTACCAACAACGCAAATGCAAATCCTCTTAGAACTTCACCTCCGAATATGAATACTATCAGCAACACCAACAAGGTCGAACCCAAAGTGTTGAACGTACGACTTAATGTTTGGTTCATTGCATCATTCATTACCTTTCCGTAAGGAGCTTTCGGATACAACTTAACATTCTCTCTTACTCTGTCAAACACAATCACCGTATCGTTGATAGAGTATCCTATAACGGTAAGGATTGCTGCTATGAAATCTTGATTTACTTCCAAATTGAAAGGAAGCAATCCGCTGAACAAAGAGAATATTCCTATTGTAATAAGAGCATCGAAAGTCAAAGACACAAGACCTGCCAAGCCATATTGCCATCTTCTAAATCTCAAACCGATATATGCAAATATCAGAACAAGAGATACTGAAACGGCTATCACTGCTGAGCGTTGAATGTCTTCTGCCATTGTAGGTCCTACGATTTCAGAGCTGATTATTCCGAGCGGACTCTTCATTGTGGACTCAAATTGCTCCACTGTTATGTCCTTATTCTCAAAGAAGTTCTTTGTACCTGCATGCAGTTTGGCTATTACTTCTTGCTTTACTGCATCACTATCTTCTTTAACCTTGTAGTCTGTTGTTATTTTTACTTGGTATGCAGGACCGAAAGTCTTGACTTCGGGAGCCGAACCAAATTCTTTTTGCAACTCGTGTCTTACATCTACAGGGTTTACGTCCTTGTCAAATCTTACAACGTAGGTTCTACCTCCCGAGAAGTCAATACCGTAATCCAATCCCTTGAATACCAAAGAACCGATTGCGATAATTGCCAATGCGGAGGCGATTATGGTTTGTACTTTATGAGTTCCGACGAAATTAACTTTCGGATTTTCGAGGAAGTGTTGAGTAAACTTGTTGTAGAAAGTAATCTTTCGTTGTCCTTTCTTGCTGCTCAACATTGCCTCGAACACCAATCTCGAAATAAAGATACTTGAGAACAAAGAAGTCAAGATACCTATACACAAAGTTACTGCAAATCCTTGAATAGGACCGCTTCCGAAGTATGCCAACACAATACCTGTCAATAAGGTTGTAACGTTACCGTCAATGATTGCCGAGTAAGCAACTTTGTATCCGTCTTTGATTGAGGCTCCGACATTTTTACCTGCCAACAACTCCTCCTTAATACGTTCATATATGATAACGTTTGCATCGACCGCCATTGCCATTGTCAAAACAATACCTGCAATACCCGGCAATGTCAAAACAGCTCCTATCGATGCCAAGACACCAAACAAGAAGAAGATATTGACAAGCAAAGCACAGCAAGCAGCAATACCCGCCATATTATAGAAGAATATCATATATATAAATACCAAGACGAAAGCAACGACAAACGAAATCAAACCTGTACGGATTGACTCAGCTCCCAAAGATGGTCCGACAACTGATTCTTGTACCATTTTTGCAGGAGCTGTCAATTTACCCGACTTTAAGATGTTTGCCAAGTCTTTTGCTTCATCTACGGTAAAGTTTCCTGAAATTTCGGAACGACCTCCTGTGATTTCACCATTTACTCTCGGTGCAGAATAAACTACATCGTCCAACACAATGGCGATGCTGTTTCCTACATTGCTTCCCGTAATCTTTGCCCACTTACGAGCAGCCTCATCTTTCATCTCCATTGATACAACAGGTTGTCCTTGTTGGTTGAAGTCGCTTCTTGCGTCTGAAATCACATCTCCGTCCAACAAAGCTGTCTTTGCCTTGTTTGTATATTGGAGAACGTACAATTCATATTCATTTGTTTTTTCCACAGGCTTTGCTCCCCACAAGAACTTCACATCTTGAGGAAGTATCTTTGCTGCACGAGCCAACAATCTGTCAATCTCTGCTCTGTTGGCAGCGGTTGCCGTTCCCACAACACAGCTTTGAAGAGTTCCGTTGTTCAAATGAGAAAACTTCGAGAACAACGGGTGAGCCTCTTTTTGTTTTGCAACTGCGTCTTTCTTCTCTGTTTGAAGTGTGGAAGTTTCTGCTGCAAGTTCGGTTTCGCTCTCGGCATTTTCTGACAAGGTTTCTTCTTGCTCATCTCCAACGTCAGCCAACCATTTGTCGGCAGCTTCCAAAGCCGAGCTTACCTTTGCCAAATCGCCTGCCAACCAGAACTGCAACTGAGCAGAACCTTCCAAAAGGTTGCTCACTCTCTGAGGATCTTTAATTCCGGGCAACTCGATGGCAATTCTCTCGGTTGCTTCCAACTTTTGGATTGTAGGTTGTGCAACTCCGAACTTGTCGATACGCTTCGACAAAACTTGGAAAGTTCTGTCGTATGCCTCCGTACACTCTTGACGGATAGCCTTAATGACATCAGAGTTTGAAGAATTGGCAGTGATTCCTTTGTCTTTCAACTTCACTCTGAAGAAAGCCGACAAATCGACTTTTGAAGTTTTGGTTACCTCACTGACAGTTCTTTCAAAACAATCAATAAATCTGTCTCCGGTTGCAAGATGTTCTTTCTCTGCTGCAGAGACTAATTTCACCAATTCGGGATCGTTCGGGTTGGTGGCAAGATTGGTGAGAACATCTTTGGTGGAAACTTCCATCATGACGTTCATACCGCCTTTTAGGTCCAAGCCCAAATTAACCTCTCTCGCTTTACATTCCTTATAAGAGAACTTTCTCATCCAAAGGAAGTTGTAGGCAGTCTTTTCAGACACCGAATCCAAATAGAAGTTCTCCCTTGCCGTGGCAATGGAATCGAACAATTCTTGTTCAAGTAAAGCATCTCCTTTTGCTAACTCCTTGGCAGCATTCTTGGCAAACTGATTTGTAGCATACTCTTTTGCATTGCTTTCCACCCTTTTTGTAAAGTAAGTGAAAGACAACTGGTAGAGACAAATCAAAGCGAACAATACCGCCACTACTTTAATCGCACCCTTGTTTTGCATATCACTCTATTTAAGTACACATAGTATTTTGAATTTGCAAAGTTAGAATTTTATTTGATATTTTCAGCCTTGCAAGCCATTTTTTTTTGCCTCTATGGTCAAAAAAGTGATTTTTTGCCTCTCGGAGGCTTCATTCCATGCTTGGCAAAACGCCGTTTCAAGTGGAGTAAAACGCTGTTTTAACAAAATGAAACGCCGTTCTATTTTGCCAAAACGGCGTTTTGGTTCAGACCAAATCAACACTCTGAAAAACAGATATATAATACATTTGAAAATTACCTTTTTTCACAATTTCGGAGCTGCAAACCTCCAATTTGAACATACGTTTTTTCAATCGAAAGCCCACAGCGAACAACACTTTTTCAAAAAATCAAAGAAAAAAAGCACTCTCTTTGCAAAAAAAATGATAGCTTTGCAAACGAAATAACATTAAAAAATCAAACAATAATGACGGAAAAACTTACAAAATTGTTGAATGACAGTCCTGTAGCACGTTGGTCAGCTCTCATCTTGATAGCTTTGATGATGTTCTTCGGCTACATGTTTGTCGATGTCATGTCTCCATTGAAGGACTTGATAGAAAGTTCTCGCGGATGGAGCAGCGGTGTATTCGGAACCTACGCAGCTTCCGAATACATATTAAATGTATGCGGATTTCTCATCATTGCCGGAATTATTCTTGACAAGATGGGAATACGTTTCACCGGAATTTTGTCGGCTTCCTTGATGGTTATCGGAGCAATCATCAAATATATAGGAATATCCGACTGGTTTCAAGAAACCGCATTTTGCGAGTGGTTGGGTTCTTGGTGGGTTTCGATGCCTGCAAGTGCCAAAATGGCGAGCTTAGGCTTCATGATTTTCGGTTGCGGCTGCGAAATGGCAGGTACAACTGTTTCAAAATCAATCGCAAAGTGGTTTAAGGGCAAAGAAATGGCTCTTGCAATGGGATTGGAAATGGCAATCGCTCGTTTGGGAGTGTTCGCTGTAATGTGGATTGCCCCAATCATTGCAAACCAATTTGACAAATCAATCGTTGCTCCGGTAGCTTTCTGTGCTTGTTTGTTGTGCATAGGATTGATTTTCTTCATAGTGTTCAGCATAATGGACAAGAAGTTTGACAAACAACTTGTTGCAGCAGGCTTGGCAACAGAAGAAAAATCACCTGAAGACGAGTTCCATTTGAGCGATTTGAGCAAAGTATTCAGCAGCAAGATGTTCTGGTTGGTTGCATTGCTTTGTGTGCTTTACTACTCGGCAATCTTTCCATTCCAAAGGTACGCTCCCGACTTCCTTTCGAAGACTTTGAGTGTCAGTCCTGAGGTTGGAGCTCAGCTGTTCAGCTGTTTCCCAATCCTTGCGATGTGTTTGACACCGCTTTTGGGTATCTTTTTGGATAACAAGGGAAAAGGAGCTTCCATGCTCATGGTTGGAGCAATCATAATGATAGTTTGCCACTTGTGCTTCGCCTTTGTGTTGCCGATATTCCCTGAGCAATGGTTTGCAGTACTTTTGATTGTTGTTTTGGGAGTTAGTTTCTCTTTGGTACCTGCAGCATTGTGGCCAAGCGTTCCAAAAATCATTGACGAAAAAATCCTCGGAAGTGCATATTGTTTGATATTCTGGGTTCAGAACCTCGGACTTTGTTTCGTTCCGTTGTTGATTGGAAAGGTTCTCGAAGCAACTGGAGGATACGTTGCACCGATGACCATATTCGCATCGTTCGGAATACTTGCCTTTGTGTTCAGTTTCTTCCTCAAAATCGAAGACAAGAAGAAAGGATACGGACTTGAAAAACCAAATATCGAGAAATAAATTTGGGCTTTGGTCTGAAATAAAGGAGGACTTGCGTTGCAAGTCCTCCTTTGTTTTTGCTTTTTTCGACCATTTTAAGGCTCTATATTTTCAAAAAATCCGACCAATCTATCAGTCGGTCGCAAATTTTTGAAGCATTCGGGCTTAAAATCGCCATTTTTGACGTTTAACAATCTTGTTTGCAGCCGATTAAGTACAATTTTTCTTTGAGTGAATTTTTTCTGTGTTTTGAGTTGTTTTTGCCATTTTTGAAGACAAAACAAGCATTTTTCGCCTCAGATTAAGATTTTTTTTCAAACGATTGCCGCAAACACAAGCATGAAAGCAGAGAGTTAGCAACTCAAAAGAGCAAAGTACAGATAGATTGCAATCAAACGAAAAATCACCTCTTTTCATTACTTAATTCACTATTTTGCAGCCTTGTATGGCAAATTGTTGTCCTCAATCTGCAAAAAGCAGTCGCAAAGCCCAATCAACAATACCTAAACCACTGCAAACAAGTGCAGTAAATCGAAAAACAAGCTATCGTTTGTTTCGATTTACTGCACTTTGCCTTACTTCCAATCCTCCTCTTCCAAAGCGAAGATGTCGTTTACCGACTTTTGGAAGACAAAAGCAATTTTCATCATCACAAGTCCCGAAGGAATATACCTGCATGATTCGATTGCATTGATGGTTTGTCGGCTCACACCCACCCTGTCGGCAAGCTCCTGCTGCGAAATCCTCAACACAGCCCTCTCAACTCTTATGCTATTTTTCATCTCGGGTAGATTTTTTCAACTTATACATTCTGTAATCGAATATACAGATGAACAAAATGAGAAAAATGTAAACATCGTAGAGAGAAAACCAAAGGTAAGCAAAGCCATAGAGTAGCAAAGTCATCAATATCAGCAACAAAGAGCCGATCAACATCGCACTGACAAAGGAACTCTCCCTTATCTGTGTAATGTATTCGTCCTCAACTTTGTTTCGAGAGAATGAAATGAAAATCAGTCCGATAAAGAAGATAATCGGGAATATGGTTGTCAGAAAACTCGTCTTTGTTTTGCAGAACCACGGATTGGAGTTGCAAGTCTCTTCGCCCGAAAAGGGAGCATAACCATACAATGAAACGGTCTGATAATCAAAGTCCAAGTCTAAATCTGTTGTCCAAGCGACTACAAGATACACAACGCACAAGGCGGTCAATACTCTGCCGATTGGTTTGAAACAGCTCGGCAGTAAATACTTCTTTTTCATTATTATACAATTTTGATTGATGGTCTTTACCAATCAAAAGCCGACTGCAATAAGACCATCGATTAAAATGCAGCGGCGGTATTCGCGAATTATCCGACTGCAAAAGTACAATATATTTTCCAAACTGACAAATATATTTGTCATATTATCGTAAAAATTTGACAAATTCGGCAAAAACCTCAACCAAATCAAACCTATTTTCAGCAATACTAAGCATCTGATTTTCAATATCTTCGTTTTGCAGAAATAAAACGGCGATTTATTTCGACAAATCGCCGTTTTATTTTGGTGAAACGCCGTTTTTTCAGAATAAATCGGCGTTTTTTTTAGGGCAATAAAAAGAGGCAGACAATCGCTTGCCTGCCTCGGATATATATAATCACCAAAGTAAAGCCTACATTTGCTTGGGAATGAGTGCTATATTCAACTCTTCCAACTGTGATTGCGAGATTTCGGACGGGCTTTCTATCATCAAATCTCTGGCTTTGTTGTTCTTAGGGAAGGCGATAAAGTCTCTTATCGTCTCAACTCCTGCAAACATCGAACACATTCGGTCAAATCCGAAAGCAATTCCCCCGTGAGGAGGAGCTCCATACTCAAATGCGTTCAACAAGAAGCCGAATTGTTTCTGTGCTTCTTCTTCGCTAAATCCCAATGCCTTGAACATATCGTTCTGCATCTGCCTGTCATAAATTCGGATTGAGCCTCCGCCAATTTCTGTTCCGTTGATGACCAAGTCATACGCATTTGCACGAACCTCACCCGGCTTGGTGAAGAGCAAAGGATAGTCTTCTGCTTTGAGGGAAGTGAAAGGGTGATGCTTGGCATAGTAACGCTGAGTTTCTTCGTCCCATTCCAACAATGGGAAATCAACAACCCACAATGGTTTGTAGTTGAATGGATCTCTCAAACCGAGACGTGAACCCATTTCGAGACGAAGCGAACAGAGTGCCGTCTGAGTTTTTTCTCTTTTTCCTGCCATTACGAGCATCAAGTCGCCGGGTTTAGCACCGAATTGCTCAGCAACCTTTTGTAACTGCTCAACCGAATAGAATTTATCGACCGATGATTTGAACGAACCGTCTTCATTGTACTTTATATACACCAATCCGCTCGCTCCAACCTGAGGACGTTTGACAAAGTCGGTAAGCTCGTCAAGCTGTTTGCGAGTATATTTTGCACAACCTTCGGCACAAATTCCAACAACAAGCTCTGCATTGTCAAAAACCGAAAATCCGCAACCTTGCATCAACTCATTGAGTTCCACAAACTTCATCTCAAAACGAGTATCGGGCTTGTCGCTTCCGTAATACCTCATTGCATCGGCGTATGTCATGCGTGGAAAGTCGCCAATCTCTATTCCCTTCACCTGCTTGAACAGATATTTCATCAAGCCTTCAAACATTTGCAAAATATCTTCTTGTTCAACAAAGCTCATTTCGCAATCAACCTGAGTAAACTCGGGCTGACGGTCGGCTCTGAGGTCTTCGTCTCTGAAACATCTGACGATTTGGAAATAGCGATCGTAACCTGCAACCATCAAAAGCTGCTTAAAAGTCTGAGGGGACTGAGGAAGGGCATAAAATTCGTTTGGATTGACACGGCTCGGAACAACAAAGTCCCTTGCACCTTCGGGAGTTGAACGAATGAGAAAAGGAGTTTCTATTTCCATAAACTGTTTGTCGTTCATATAGTTGCGTATCAAAATCGACAAACGATGTCTCAACTCGATGTTTTTCCTGACGCAATTTCTCCGAAGGTCGAGATAACGATACTTCATTCTCAATTCCTCACCTCCGTCTGTGTTGTCCTCAATGGTGAACGGCGGTGTCTTGGCTTTATTCAAGACAACGATTTTTTCAACTAAGATTTCGATGTCTCCCGTGGGAATATTTTTGTTCTTGTTGCTTCTTTCCGAAACCACGCCTTCAACCTGCAAAACGTATTCTCTTCCGAGCGTGCGAGCCATATTGCACAATTCGGCATTAGTTTCCATATTGAAAACAAGCTGAGTAAGTCCGTAACGATCGCGAAGGTCAATGAAAGTCATGCCTCCCAAATCTCTCGAACGTTGCAGCCAACCTGCAAGCACAACTCTTTGTCCGCAGGCATCAAGTCTTAACTCTCCACAAGTATGAGTTCGTAACATATTTATTGTTTTTTGTTCTGATATTGTTTACTAAGGTTAAAGTTCTCGGGATACTTCGCTACCTTGTCCCGATAGAACTCTTCTATTTTTTTGATGTCCTCTTCGTAATTGCCGGTAGGGTAAAAAATAGGACCACTGCCCCCTTGCTTTTTCTCATAGTCCAACCACGCAAGGTAAATCGGCTTTTGAGCTTTCATGGCAATGTGATAAAATCCTTTCTTCCAGCGGTCTGTATATTTGCGAGTACCTTCGGGAGTGATGATTATTGAAAAGTCGTCGCTCTCTTGAAGATGCTTCACAGCCTGTTCAACCATTCCCGCTCCTTTTTTTCTATCTACCGGAACACCTCCGAGAGCCTTCAAAATAGGACCGAGAGGAAAGAAAAACAATTCTTTCTTTATGAAAAAATGAGCATTGACTCCCAATTTCCACAAGCCGCAGCGTCCCCACACGAAGTCCCACATAGAAGTATGAGGGGCTTCGATAAAGACGCAATTCTTCATTTGGGGTTCAGGTTCGCCTATCAACTTCCAGCCTCCGAGCCACATCAAAAAATCTGCAAACCTTTTCATTATTTTTATTTAACGATTGAGTAGGTGTCTTGTGCAATCACAAGTTCTTCATCTGTGGTAACAGAAAGGATTTTCACCCTGCTGTCAGCCTTGGATATGATTCCGTCCTTGCCTGCCATGGCTTCGTTTTGCTCAATGTCAATCTCGGCTCCGAGAAACTCCAATCCCCTGCAAATTTCCTGCCTTTGCCACCAAGCATTCTCGCCAATACCGCCCGTAAACAAGATTATATCAACTCCACCCATTGCCGCAGCGTATGCACCTATGTATTTCTTCACTCTGTATGCGAACATATCAAAAGCGTATGTCTCTCTCTGCTTTCCTTCTCTCTTTCCTGCCATTATGTCTCTCATATCGACAACGCCTCCCGTAATTCCGTTCAAGCCGCATTTCTTGTTGATGAAGTTGTTCATCTCTTTGATTGACATATTCTCCTTTTCGGCAATATATAATAGGACTCCCAAGTCCAAATCTCCGCAACGAGAACCCATTATCAAGCCCTCAACAGGAGTAAAGCCCATGGAAGTATCAACACTCTTGCCGTTCTTTACCGCACATATTGATGCTCCCGAACCAAGGTGGCATGATATTATCTTTGAATTGTTGATATCCATTCCTGCCATTTGAGCCGCCTTTGGTGCAACAAACCTGTGAGAAGTTCCGTGGAAGCCGTAGCGTCTTATTTTGTCGCTTTGGTAATACTCGTAAGGGATTGCGTACAAGTATGCTTCTTCCGGCATGGTTTGATGGAACGATGTGTCAAACACAGCGACCTGAGCAACGCCCGGCAATATGGCTTCCATTGCCTCAATGCCTTGAAGGTTTGCAGGATTGTGCAAAGGAGCCAAGGCAAACAACTCTCTGATTTGTTCTTTTACCTTTTGGTCAATCAAAACAGATTGCTTGAATATTTCTCCTCCGTGAGCTACTCTATGTCCGCAGGCATTTATTTCTTCCAAAGAGGAAATCACTCCCATTTTCGGGTCAATCAAAGCGTCCAATACAAGTTTTATTCCACATTTGTGGTCAGGTATCGGAGTTTTTGTGTAATATTTCTCTTTGCCTGCAGGTTTGTGAGTAAATTCTCCCATTTCCAAACCTATTCTTTCCAACAATCCTTTTGCCATTACGCAGGCGTTGTTATCCATGTCTATCAGTTGATACTTGATAGAGCTGCTTCCGCAGTTTAAGACTAATATTTTCATAGTGTTTATGTTTTGTTGTTCTACTTATTTTTGTCTTTTGTGTTTTTGTTCTCTCAAATTATTTTTGTTTGATGTTCAATTTTTGATACACTTGCTCCAAACTGATGTGGTCATCGGTCATTATCAGCAATTTATCTTTTGATTGCAGATGAGTTTTGCCCGTGGGAACAAAGTATTTGTCTTCTCTTTTGACCATGACTGCAAGAGAATTTTCGGGCAACTTAATATCCATCAGTCTGTTTCCGCTTTCAAACGATTTTTCTTCAAGCTCCACCTCTGCCAAAACGGTCTTTATGTCGCTCGAAATATCAATATCAAAGTCTTTGAGCTTGTTTTCTTTTTTTGCTTTCTCTGCCAAGCCAAGCCATGAGGCGACAAGCGGCAGCGATGTGCCTTGAACCAAAAGCGAAACCAAGGTACAGAGAAAGACAATGTTGAAAATTATCCTTGCTCCCTCAACTTCCTGAGCCAAAGGCATGATTGCAAAAATTATAGGCACCGCTCCCCTCAATCCGACCCAAGAGACGTAAGTTTTATCTTTCAATGTCATCTTCCTAAATGGCAAAAGGCTCAAAAAGACTGCCAAAGGTCTGGTGAAAAATATCATCAACAGGCTTATTATCAGCCCTGGAACTATGATAGGAACAAGCTCTCTCGGATTTACAAGCAGTCCGAGAGTGAGGAACATTATCAGTTGAAAAAGCCAAGCCAAGCCTTCAAAAAACTTCATCGAAGAACGCTTGTGTACAAACTTGGAATTGCCGATTACCAATCCTCCGATATATACTGCAAGATAGCCGTTACCTTGCAGAAAATAGGTTGAGGAGAAAATGAAGATGCAGAAGGTTAATACCAAAATAGGATAGAGTGCATCGTTTTCTATTTTTATGCGGTTGATAACCCACACTGCAAATTTTCCGAGCAAAAATCCTGCCACCGCTCCTATGACTATTTGCATAAGGAGTTGCAAAACAATTAAGTACCATGACAAAACAGCACCTTTACTCATTGCTCCGAGTATGGTTACCACAAGCATATATGCCATAGGGTCGTTGCTTCCGCTTTCAAGCTCCAACATGGGTCTAAGGTTGTGCTTCAAATTGAGGTTCTTGCCTCTCAAAATGGAAAATACCGACGCCGAATCGGTTGATGCCATTGTGGAAGCCAAAAGCAAAGATGCCACAAAGCCTATACCTGCCGCAGGAAGTGTCTTACCAAGAACAAACCATATCACAACTCCCGTAAGGAGTGCGGTGAGCAAAACCCCGATGGTAGAGAGTATAACTCCCTGATACATTATCGGTTTGACCTCCGAGAGCTTTGTATCCATACCTCCGGAAAACAAAATGATACAAAGAGCCACCGTTCCGATTGCCTGTGCCACGTAAATGTTGTCAAATTGTATTCCCAAGCCGTCAGAGCCGCACAACATACCGACTGCAAGAAACAAAAGCAGAGCGGGAACACCCAACTTGGAGCTTGCCTTTCCCGCAAAGACGCTCAAGAAAAACAAAACCGACAAAACCAAAAGTATTATCTCTGTCTGTATCACCATGTTTGGAACTTTATCTTGCAAAGATAAGATAAAAATGTGTCTTATTGTGCAATTTGTTCGAGATATGTGGCAAATTCTTTCACAAATTGTGCAGGTTTATCGACAAATACCCAGTGTGAGGCGTCTCTTATGGTGATTATTTGTGAGTTTGGGTACAAATCGGAAAACAAGTGCAAGTCTTGCTCCAAGGTAAACTCACTTTTGTCTCCACGAATGAGCAAAACAGGTAGTTTGCAGACACTTAGAGGGAGTTCTCCTGCCACTTGGTTCATGTATTTTGACATCATCGGAGCATTGCTTTTCCACCTTAGCAAATTCTTACGCCGTTTTGGCAAAATAGAACGGCGTTTTGTCGCAGCGAAAGGGCGTTTTGTTTTTTGGTGTTCAACGCTTACATTTTGCATAAGCAGAGCCAGCCAACCCTTATCGCTCACAAAGCTCTTGAAATGAGAGAGTAAGTCGCTTCTGCCCTCAAATGCAGAAAGGTTCGTGCGACTTATCAAATCGGCAATTCCTCCGCTTTTGCACAAATCGGGATAGGCTTTGGGAAGTATGTCGATTATCACAGCCGATTGGTAATCGTCGGGATACAAATCAAGCATCGTCATTACAATTTTTCCTCCCATCGAATGACCTGCAAGAATTGGTTTGCCGCAAGAGTGATTGGAGAGAAAATCGTGAAGAAATCTTGCCATCGATTGGTAAGAAAACATATCGGTATGAAAACTCCTGCCATGGTTTGGCAAATCTGGTATAATGACGTGATAACCAATATCTGCCAAATACTTGCCTATGCTAAGCCAATGTTCGCTCATGCCGAGCCAACCATGAACAATCATCAGTGTTCTGCCCTCAAAAGAGCCGAGTTCTCTGTAAAAGAAATTCATTTGTTCGATTTTGGTGTTACGCTTGGCAAAATTACAAAACAAAAATCATTTTTCTGCAACACAAGTCGGTGTTTTTCAAAGACAAACACATAAAGGAAGACCACAGAAGCAAAAAAAATCTTTTTTTCTTATCGGGATTTGAAAAAAAAGTCTTAGCTTTGCAGAATAAAAATAATGTTCAACAGATATGGAATACATTACTATTATCATTTTCGCTGTATTTGTGAATAATGTTATCTTATCCCAGTTTTTGGGAATTTGCCCTTTCTTGGGTGTTTCGACCAAGGTCAGCACCGCAGCAGGCATGGGAGCGGCAGTTGTCTTTGTGATGACACTCTCTACAATCGTTACATTTTTGTTACAAAAGTTTGTGTTAGTGCCGTTTGGCATAGAATTTTTGCAAACCATCGTGTTCATTCTCGTAATTGCCGCCTTGGTGCAAATGGTTGAGATTATTTTGAAAAAGATCAGTCCTTCGCTTTACCAGGCTTTGGGAGTGTTCTTGCCGCTTATAACAACAAACTGTGCAGTTTTGGGTATATCTATTTTAGTCGTACAAAAGGGCTACAATTTGTTGGAAGGAATTACCTACGCTATCGGTATATCGTTGGGTTTCACCCTCGCAATGGTCATATTTGCAGGTTTGAGAGAGCATCTCGAACTTGTGGAAGTTCCAAAGGGAGTGAAAGGCATTCCGATTGCTTTGATTACCGCAGGCATTCTTGCAATGGCATTCATGGGTTTTGCAGGACTTGTGAAATTATAAGGATTTAACAGAAGCGTTTCTCATCAGATGATAGACAAACAAGCTAACAAACAACTCTCCAAAGGGTTGAAAACCAAAGAAAGAAAACCCGGCTGGTGGGCAAGGCGAAGCAGACGAAAATTGCTTGCGGAAATTCTGTCGGCTCTTGAAAATTATGACATCAAATCGGTATGGGCACACAAGGACTTCGTGTCTGCCGTCGAAAGACGCCCGAAAAATGTTACCCTGTACGTTGAATTTTCTGCCAAAGCAGCCGACGGATATGCCGAAAAGATAGGAATGGAACTCGACAAGACGATAAAGAAACAAGCAATCAATATAATAGATGTAAATAGTTTGCTTCCATCGGTCAAAGAGTTCGTTTTCAAAGATGTAGAACAAGTACGATAATAGTCGTGTTGCTTTCTGCCGTCATCATAACCTGCAACGAACAGGATAATATTGCACGCTGTCTGAATGCTTTGCAGAGCGTTGCAGACGACATTGTGATTGTGGATTCCCTTTCGCAAGACGACACTTGCAAGATAGCATCGAGTTTTGACAAGGTGAGAGTTTTCTCACAAAAGTGGCTTGGTTACACCGAGCAGAAGAACTATGCAAACTCTCTTGCAAAATATGACACAATCCTATCGGTAGATGCTGACGAAGTTCTCTCAGAAGAGCTTGCCGAAAGCATAAAACAACTGAAAGCAAAAGACGATAACCCTCTGCAAACTTACGAGTTATCTCGTCTTACCAACTATTGCGGACATTGGATAAAGCATTGCGGTTGGTATCCCGACAGAAAAATCAGGGTTTTTAATCGAAAAACCGTAAAATGGCAGGGAGAGTTTGTGCATGAGACCCTGTCGATACCTGAAAATGCGAAAATAATCCGCTTGAAAGGCGACCTGCTTCACTATTCGTACAAAAACATTTCGGATCACATCGCAAGAATAGACAAATACTCCTCTCTCTCTGCACAAGAGGCTCACAAAAAAGGCAGAAAAGCCTCATTTGCAAAAATTTTGCTTCGACCTGCATGGAAATTTGTGAGAGATTATTTCTTTAAGGCAGGCATTGCAGACGGCTATGCAGGCTTCCAGATATGCACACTCTCTGCAATTTATACTTTTTGGAAGTATGCAAAACTCAGAGAACTGAACAAATCAGGCAAATCAACTTTCTGAAAACCACTATTTTGAAAAACGCCGAACTACTTTCGGTTAAAAAGGTTCATTGTTCGGTCCATGCCGATTGTAACAAAGGATTTGATTATATCGCAGCAGGTATTTAGTTTTTCATCTACAACATTCCAATCTTCACCTTCAATCTTGCCGAGAACAAAATCTATTTGTCTGCCTCGTGCAAAGTTGTGTCCTATTCCGAAACGCAGGCGGTTGAACTTGTTATGACCGAGTGAGGCGATTATGTCTTTCAATCCGTTGTGTCCTCCGTCGCTTCCTCCCATTCTCAGGCGTATCGCTCCCAAGTCCAATGCCAAATCATCGACAATAATCAACATATTCTCGACAGGAATTTTCTCTTTGTCCAACCAATACTTCACAGCCTTGCCACTGAGGTTCATAAAGGTTGTGGGCTTGACCAACACCAACGACCTACCCTTTACTTTTGTTTGTGCAACGTATGCATGACGGTCGATTGAGAAGCTGCATGAGTTTGCCGGATTTTCTTCGTTGATTGTTTTTACGAACCTGTCCAATGCCATATAGCCTATGTTGTGGCGTGTTTGCTCATATTCTTCGCCCGGATTGCCAAGTCCTACTATCAAATACTTCATATCTCAAAAAATTGAGGCTGCAAGAATAATCCATGCAGCCTCATCACAATAATTATGTTCAAACATTACTTTCCTGAAGCACGAGTTGGTTTTACCCAAACGATAACGCTTGACTTCACATCCAACAATTCTACGTTGTCTATGCTTACTTGTTCAACCTTTACGCCTTGTCCTATTCCCAAACCGTCGATTGATACCTCTGCATACTGAGGAATTGCATCAGGCAAGCCTTTTACTTTCAATTTTCTTATCTTGGTCATCAACTTACCTCCCTGCAATACTCCGGGAGCTGTGCCTACCGTTTTTACAGGAATTGCAACCGAAACCGGTTTGTCGTCAAATATTCTCAAAAAGTCTGCATGCAAAACTTCATCTGTAACAGGGTGGTATTGTATGTCTTGAAGAATTGCACGGAACTTCTCGCCTTTGATTTCCAACTCAACATAGTGTGTGTCGGGAGTGAACAACAAAGGTTTGAAAGCCTTTTGTTCTACGGTAAATCTTACTTGTTCTCCGCTGCCTCCATAGACAACACAAGGAACCAATCCTTGTTTGCGTAATTCTTTTGCATCTTTCTTCCCTACGTTCTCTCTTAGAGAACCGCTCATAGATACTGTGTACATTGTTAATTTGTTTTTTTTGTTGTTATTAAATAATGATAGGGCGTTGCTAAAATCTCTCTACAACACCTTTTTGTTTAACTGCTATTTCATAGAAATCGGCTATCGATTCATAGTTCTCAACTCTTCTGATTGCTTCTGCAAATATGGAAGCGGTGGAAAGAACCTTAATTTTCGGACTTTCTCTTCTCAAAGGAATAGTATCGGTAACTATCAATTCTTCCATGCAGGACGATTCTATTCTTTCCATAGCCTCTCCGCTCAACACGGGGTGAGTTATCATTGCCCTTACGCTTGCAGCTCCGCAAGACTTGATAAGCTCTGCTGCCTTGCAAAGAGTGTTTCCCGTATCGACAATGTCATCGACCAAAATGACGTGTTTGTCCTTCACATCTCCAATCAACTGCATCGTACCTATCTCATTTGGTTTGTTTCTCTGCTTGTAGCACATCACAAAACCTGTTCCCAAGGTTTTTGCATATTGACTTGCTCTCTTTGTTCCTCCAACATCGGGTGAGGCAAACAAGAGGTCTTCTGTTGCAACTTCTTGTCCTCTCAAATAAGGTATGAATATGGAAGATGCCAACAAGTGATCGACCGGAATATTGAAGAATCCCTGAATTTGGTCTGCGTGCAAATCCATGGTGATTACTCGGCTTACGCCTGCTGTTTGCAACAAATCGGCAACCAATTTGGCTGCAATCGGAACTCTCGGCTTGTCTTTTCGGTCCTGACGAGCAAAACCAAAGTAAGGAATGACTGCAATAATTCTCTTTGCAGAAGCTCTTTTGGCTGCATCGGCAAGCATCAACAACTCCATAAGGTTGTCCGAAGGAGCAAAAGTCGATTGAATGATGAACACATCGCAACCTCTCAAATTCTGCTCGTAAGATGGTTGAAACTCTCCGTCTGCATATTGCAAAACGATTGACTTACCCAGTGGTTTCTGATATACATCCGATATTTTATTTGCAAGATAGTGCGTTGCCCTTCCTGTAAATAGTGCCGTTGTATCCTTTTGTTTAGTATCTGACATAATTTTCTCTTATAAAGAATGACTGATTTTGAGGCTGCAAAGTTACGGACAATTTCTCAAATCGAAAAAAAAAAGCGAAAATATTTGCAGATTTCAAAAAATGTCGTACCTTTGCAATCGCAAATGAGGGGCATCTGTGGCGGAACAGGTAGACGCGCTAGACTCAAAATCTAGTGGGGTAAAACCCGTGCCGGTTCGATTCCGGCCAGATGTACAAAATGAAAGGGGTGAGCTTGCTTACCCCTTTTTCTTTTGTCTTTCAAGTACTTATATTCGCCAAGATTGTACAACAACACAACCGACAGGCTCTGTTTTTCGATACTTTTTTGATTGCAGGGCAGCAAAACGCTTTTGCAACACCACAAAATCTGTGCCGCATTCTTCGATATTTCGCAATGAAAAGCGATGAAAAAATTGCTCAAAGAGCAATTTTTTCTCATTTAATCAATTCAAATTATCTGAAAATACCCCTTCCGAAATCCGCATTCGCCTACATCATGTCGGAATATCTTGTGTTCTTCTTGTATTGTCGCTCTTTTGCGGAAACTTTTTCCACGTTTGAAAACTATAAACAGGACTTAAAACACACTCCAATCTGTGATAATCGGATTACCATGGCGTGGTAATGGTATTACCATGGGAAGGTAATCGGATTACCATGGCGTGGTAATAGTATTACCATGGGAAGGTAATCGGATTACCACAGCTTGGTAATGGTATTACCATGGGCGTGGTAATACTATTACCAACAAGGAAAAATTTTTGGTAATACCAAAACCGCGGTTTCTTTTGCGATTATATGTCTTTTATTTTCTTATTCAAAAGTGGGTGTACGAAGTCGGGAACGATTTCTTTGAGGGGTATGAGGACAAAGTTGCGTTTGTCGATCAAAGGATGTGGTACTTGCAGCTGTTCGGTGGAGATTATCTTGTCTTCACAAAACAAAATGTCGATGTCTATCGTGCGAGAAGAATAGCCGACTTCGTTGTTGCGTCTTCTGCCAAGGGCATATTCAGTTTCGTTGCACACTTTCAGTGCTTCCAAAGGCGAAAGGAGTGTTTCAAACACTGCAACCGAGTTGATAAACTTGTCTTTGCTCTCAAATCCCCAAGGCTCTGTTTCGATAAATGAGGAACAAGCCTTCATCTTTCCGAGAGTTTTTGCAAGCATATCGTACGCCTGCTCTATTGTTGCTTGTTTGTTGCCAATGTTGCTGCCAAATCCGAGTATGATTTCCATATTATATATTGTATATCTGCCTACACAAAACAATAAAGCACCGAAACTATTACATTTCGGTGCTTTCTGTTTAATTCAAAGTGTCTTATATTTGGTCTGCAACGGCTCTTCCGGCTCTCAATGCTGCTATGTTTGCATCTATCACCGCATCGCCTTTTCTTGCAAAGTTGCTTCTCACGGCTGCTTCCAACTTTTCGATGTCTATTCCCAAATATTTTGAAGCTGCTCCGAGAACAACCATGTTAGTTCCCTTAGGATTGTTCACTTCTTTTGCAATCTTGTCGGCATCAAACAAGATGTGGTTCTTCACCTTTCTCACCTCTGCCAACACTGCTTCGTGTTCAGGATAGTTCGGAATATTGACAAATGGGTTTTGATTGGTGATTACCCAGCCTGTTTCGCGGTTGAGGAACGGAAGATAACGCAATGCTTCCATTGGTTCTACCGAAAGAATGATGTCGCATTCTCCTTCGGGAATAAGGTCTGAGGCAATAGGTTGGTCCGAAAGGCGAAGGTGTGATTGCACATCTCCTCCTCTTTGGCTCATTCCGTGAGTTTCGGCTTGCTTCATGTACATTCCCATTTCAAGTGCTGCTTTCGATATGATTGCTGCCGAACTCAATGCTCCCATACCGCCTACTCCGCACAATATTATGTCTATTTTCATCTTTATAATCTCCTTTGTTTGGTTTTACTTTGCTTGTTTCTTTGCCATTTTACGTTTCTTGTTTGCCCAAACGATGCACTCTCTTCTCGGAATTATGACAGAAACTCCCTGATATTCCAATTCCTCTTTGATAACTCTCACATTCTCTTCGAGCTTGCTTGGAAGAGGATTGATAACTCTTATATGTTCGGGTGCAACTCCTATACCCTGACAGATGCTTTCAATTCTGCCTGTTGCAGATGACTTTTGCGAACCTGTCATACCTGTTATTCCGTTGTCCAAAATCATGATTGTTACCGGAACATTATCTACACAGCAATCCAACAAGCCTGTCATGCCCGAGTGGGTGAAGGTTGAGTCTCCTATAACGGCAACCGTAGGTCTCAACTCAGCCTCTGCAGCACCTTTTGCCATGGTTATCGAAGCTCCCATATCGACTGTGGTATAGATAGCTTTCAAAGGAGGCAACGCACCAAGGGTATAGCAACCTATGTCGGCAAACACCTTATATTCTCCATGCTCTTTCATCGCTTCGTTCAAAGCAGTGTATGAATCGAAGTGAGGACATCCGTCGCACAACTTTGGAGGACGAGGAGCAACCAACGAAGGAATAGGGAAGCCCTCCTTGACATTCAATCCCAAAGCCTTGCCCACAAGATTTGGATTCAGCTCTCCCGTTCTCGGCAACGCACCATCTAAGCGACCTCTTATCGTTTTGCCCTTGTTCAACAAGCCTTTGATAAGTCTTTCGTACAACGGCTGACCTTCTTCAAGCACCAAAATTGTATCACATTCCTCATACAAGCGATTGAGAAGCTCTTGCGGCATAGGATATTGAGAAATCTTCAATATAGGATAAGGACATTCGCTGTTGCGATAGTTCTCCATGAGATAGTTGTATGCAATTCCGCAGGCAACAATACCCATCGACTTGTCTTTTCCGTCTATATATTTGTTAAATCCCGAAGTTTGGCTCTGCTCAACGAACAAATCTTGCTTTGAAATCAAGTCTTTGTATTGTACCTTTGCATTTACTGGCAACAAGATGAACTGATTTTTCTTTTCGGGCAAGCGAAGAGAATTTTGTTTGGTAACATCACGTCTCACAACGCCGGCACGAGAGTGTGCCATGCGGGTTGTAACTCTCATCATCACAGGAGTGTGCAGTTTTTCTGAGAGTTCAAATCCGTAATGTACCATATCGTATGCCTCTTGTTGGTTTGAAGGTTCCAACACGGGGATTAGAGCAAAGTCTCCGTAAAATCTTGAATCTTGTTCGTCTTGAGAAGAGTGCATCGAAGGGTCATCGGCAGCCACATATATCAATCCGCCATTTGCTCCCGTTATTGCAGAGTTCATAAATGGGTCTGCCGCAACATTTATTCCCACATGCTTGCAACAAAACATTGCACGCTTTCCTGCATAACTCATTCCCAACGCTGCTTCCATTGCAGTTTTTTCATTGGCAGCCCAGTTACTTCTTATTCCCAATTCTTTTGCTTGTTTGGAGTCTTGAATATACTCCGTAATCTCGGTTGAAGGGGTTCCCGGATAGGCGAAAACGCCTGACAAACCTGCATCTATTGCAGCTTGTGCTATGGCTTCGTCACCCAGTAAAAGCAATTTATCCATTATTTCTATCGTTTTTGATGTTTATACTTCATTTTTACGTTCTTCAAACGTCCTTACGGACTACAAAATTACTAATTATTTCGTAACTAACCAAACTTCTAAGGCACAAGATACCCATTCTTGCAGTTTTTTGTCGCTTTTTTTGACATATTCTCACTATTCCAAAACCGAAAAACGGGTGTCCGGAGACACAGAACTCTCCAAACACCCGCTATCTTTGCCGTTTTTGCATTCTCGTACAGCTACAATGTAGTCTGCGAAAAGTCAAGATTATAAACCACTTCCTTATTTTCGTTTTTAGAAAATTGAGCAACACATATCAATTCCGGAAAACCCTCAGTCCAAAACGTAACTACAACGTCTTCTACTTCTTGGTCAGAAAATGATTCAACTAACGCATCTGCTTTCTCCTTACACAATCTTTTTAACGTATCAAAAGAATCTGATACTTTTCCAACATTTATGCTATATTCTACCATATCTTACTACCTAATGTATGTTGTATTTGTCCTATACTCGTATTCAATGTGATATTTATTGGTATCTAAATCCAGATACACTGAGTTAATAATAACATCTCCTTGTCTGTAAAGATCATAAATCTCAGGAAACATTGTCTTTACTATATTCATTCGACTACTATAATCGCTAATATATTGACGATTAGTCATACAAGAAGCGAATAATACGATTACAATAAACAATGACGCTAATTTGATTTTTCTCATTTCAAAAATTCGTTTTTACTCTGCCCAAGTCCCCTGAGGCGATTTACTTAATTGGTTTAGTGATTTAAGGGAATAGAAACCCTGACTTGTGGACATAAAAAAACGTGGGACTTGTTTCTTATCAACGTGTGAGGTCCTCGACTACCTATTCTGTCAAACAAGAAAAGCCCACGATATAATCGCAGGCGTTCTTGGCTTATCTATTGACAGAATTGTATGAAAATTTCGAGGGTTTCACACGTCAAGATTATAAGCAAAAACGCTTTAATATGCTGCAAACTGCTAAGTCAAACTAATAATTCTTCTTTGTCTCCTGTTGTTTCAGTGTTTTATTGTTATTTACTCGAAAGCCTTACTCTCGCTTTCCGACCACAAAATTAAACAACATTTCCCAAACTGCAAAATTATTTGAGTACTTTTCTTCCCTTTCTCTCAAAATTCTAAGCACCAAAGCCTCAAACAAACAAATCCGACCAATCCCAAAACCGAAAACGAGCGTCCGCCCTGCCCTTATCTTTAACAATTTCTCTCATATATCAATATTTTATCATTGTTCGCCGTCTCTTGTGCAAAAGGAAGCAATGGGCCTTCTTCAACCAAATCAACTTTTTGATTAAGCAGTTGCTCTGATTGGCAAATCATATCGGCATATTTGAAAAGGCTGAGTGGCGAAATACTTCCGTATTGACAGTATTATTCTGTCTTGTGCAGCCTTGTTCATAACAATGTGTTTGGGATACCAACCGCAGAGATAAGAGTTTATTGCAATGCAACCAAATACGCAACAAAAAAAGGAAGGCGATTTGTGGTTTCGTCTTCCTTTTTGTGATATTTGCAAAATTGCTTAATCGACCATGATGATTAAACACTTGCTTGCTTTCCAGAATAAGTCGGGATTGGTAATGCGGATTGAGGTTGGTCGCGTTTCGTCTCCCTCCAAAGAGTAAGAGCTTGTAGGGTGTGAAGTAACGATTTTGATTTTCTTTCCCGTCAATGGTATTTCTTGTGTGTTTCTTGTGTCTATCTTGGTCAATGAAGCAAAGTCGGTATTGTTTGAAAGCACATCTGCCCTGCCCAATCCGATAAATCCTCCCTTGCGGTCGATAAGGTTCTTTGCTCTGAGTTCTTTCTTGGTTCCTATTGCGAAGTATGCAGTGTTTTTCTCATCTTCTATCTGCATTATCTTCTTGTCTTTCTGCTTTGATGCACTCTCAAGGTTTTCCACGTTCTTTGTAAGTTCGTCTATCTTGACGTTCTTCTTTTGCAACTCTTCGGTAAGAGATTGTATTTGCATTTCTTGCTCTTTTATTCTCTCTTCGAGGTTGCCCACAAAGGTTTGAAGTTGTTTGTTTTGGCGTTGATTCTTGCTTATTCTTGCACTTACGGCTGCAAGTTTTTCTCTATCTGAGGCAAGAATGTTGCTGATTGTGGTTATCTTGCTTCTGATGCTCGATACCGCATCTTTGTTCACTTCTCCCGAAATGTCGGAAGCCTGAGCCACCTCGCCATATGTTTTGGCAATTTCTCCGAGGCTTGCGTCAATCTCGTTAAGTTGTTGAAACAAGGTCTCCAATTCTGCATCTTTGTTTGACATTACGGCAGCAAAGGAATCCTGCAATTGTTTTTCTCTTTCTTTTGATAGATTGCCGTTGCAGGCTGTAAAAGCCACAGCAGACAGCAAAACGATTGTACAAAGTTTTCTTCTCATGATTTGGTTGTTCTTTTTCGGTTTATTATTCTCAAAACGTTTCAGTCGGCAAATTTAGTACAAAATCAACAATCATGCACAAAAATTTGTTCTTTTTCTTGGTTTTTTGCTCTTCTGTCTTGCCAAAATGGCGAAATTTCGTATAATTGCAGCCCAAAAACCAAAATCATAAAAAGACAATGACTGACGACAAACTCGAGATACTTGGAGCCAAGACGCACAACCTTCAAAACATATCGCTGTCGATGCCTCGCAATTCTCTCATTACGATAACCGGATTGAGCGGAAGCGGCAAAAGTTCTCTTGCTTTCGACACAATTTATGCCGAAGGACAGAGAAGATATTTGGAAACCTTTTCTTCTTATATCAGGAACTTCATCGGCTCAATCAGCAAGCCCGATGTGGAGCAGATTACGGGTCTTTCTCCCGTGATTTCGATTGAACAGAAAACCACAAACAAAAATCCTCGCTCCACGGTCGGCACCACAACTGAGATTTACGACCTTTTGAGGTTGTTGTTTGCAAGGGTGTCGGAGGCCTATTCGGTCAATACGGGCGAAAAGATGGTGAAATATACCGAGAAACAGATATTGGACGAGATTACAAAACGCTATGACGATAGTTCGATAGTGATTTTGTCCCCTGTTGTCAAGGGTAGAAAGGGTCATTACAGAGAGCTGTTTGAGTCGATTGCGAAAAAAGGTTTCTTAAAGGTCAGGGTAGATGGAGAAATCTTCAACATAACAAGCGGAATGAGAACCGACCGATATAAGGTTCACGACATAGAGATAGTTATCGACAAGTTGCGGATTTCGTCCGAGGGAAAGCAGGAAAGATTGAAAAAGTCGGTGGAAACAGCTTTCAAGCACGGAAAGAACAGCTTGATGATTTTGGACGAAAAAGGACAGATAAAACACTTTTCGAAGTTGCTGATGTGTCCCACAACCGGCATTTCCTATCCCGAACCCGAACCAAACACCTTCTCTTTCAACTCTCCGTATGGAGCTTGTCCTGTTTGCAACGGCTTGGGTGAGGTAACGCAGGTCGATATTGAGAAAATCATACTCGACAAGACAAAGAGCATTGCTCAAGGCGGTCTGATACCAATCGGAAAACCCAACATGAACAGCTGGTTTGTCAAAAAGATAATCTCTGTGGGCAAACGATACGGCTTTGACTTGGATACACCATTTGAAGACTACTCCGAAAGAGCAATGAAGGTACTCTTGTATGGCGAAGAGCAAGACGGAGGCCTGTTGTCCGACTTTGGAGGAGTGGTAAACTTCATTTGCTCACAATTTAACGACAGCTCTCTGCCTGCATCGCTTCAAAAATGGGCCGCCTCTTTCATGTCAAGCACCACTTGTCCGCACTGCCATGGCGACAGATTGAAAGCCGAAAGTCTGTGCTTCAAAATCGCAGACAAAAACATTGCACAACTCGCCAACATGGACTTGACAGAGTTATCCCTTTGGTGCAAACAGACCGAAGAAAGCCTCGGAGCAAGACAAAAAGAGATAGCTTCTGAAATTCTCAGAGAGATAAACACCAAAATCAACTTCCTTTTGGACGTTGGTTTGGGCTATCTGAGCCTAAACAGAAGCTCTCGCAGCCTCTCGGGAGGCGAAAGCCAGAGAATAAGACTTGCAACCCAGATAGGAAGTAAGTTAGTCAATGTGATGTATATCCTTGACGAACCGAGCATAGGGCTTCACCAATCGGACAATGTGCGTCTGATAAAATCGCTCAAACAACTTCGCGATGCCGGCAACACGGTCATCGTTGTCGAACACGACAAAGACATGATGCTTGCCTCAGACTACATTGTCGATATAGGACCGGGAGCAGGCATAAACGGAGGAAAGCTGACCGCAATGGGAAGTCCGAAAGAGATTTTACAACAAAACTCCCTCACCTGCCAATACCTCAAAGGCGAAAAGAAGATTGAAGTACCCAAGACCCGAAGAACAGGCAACGGAAAATACATCGACCTCTTGGGAGCGAGCGGAAACAACCTCAAAAACGTCGATTTGCATCTTCCGTTGGGGCTTTTTGTGTGCGTTACGGGAGTGTCAGGAAGCGGAAAGTCCTCTCTGATAAACGACACCCTGCACCCAATTCTCAGCAAGCTCTTTTACCGAAGCGAAAAGAAGATTTTGCCATACAAAGACATAAAAGGCACAGACAACATCGACAAAGTGATAGAAATAGACCAATCACCCATAGGAAGAACACCGAGGAGCAACCCTGCCACCTTCATAGGAGTGTTTGACGAGATACGTAAGCTCTATGCCGAAATGCCGACAGCCAAGATAAGAAACTACCCTGCAGGCAGGTTCTCTTTCAACGTGAAAGGCGGCAGATGCGAAGAATGTCAGGGAGCAGGCGTCAAGACGATTGAAATGAACTTCCTTCCCGATGTTTACGTAACCTGCCAAGAATGCGGAGGCAAACGCTACAACCGAGAGACCTTGGAAGTAAGATACAAGGGCAAAAGCATAAACGAAGTTCTCGACATGAGCTTTTCGGAAGCCGTGGTATTCTTTGAGAACTACCCAAAAATCAAACGACAGCTGAGCATAGTGAACGAAGTGGGCTTGGGATACCTCACCTTGGGGCAAGCCTCCACCACACTCTCGGGAGGAGAGTGCCAAAGAATAAAGCTCGCAGCCGAACTTGGCAAAAAAGATACGGGAAACACCCTCTACATACTTGACGAACCCACAACAGGACTTCACTTTGAAGACATTCGCATACTCTTGGAAGTGCTGCAAAAATTGGTCGATAAAGGCAACAGCATGATTGTGATAGAACATAACCTTGATGTGATAAAGGTTGCTGATTACATCATCGACATGGGAAGCGAAGGAGGTAAGAGCGGAGGCAGGATTGCAGAATGCGGAACACCCGAACAGCTGGCTCAATCTGCCTCAAACAGCATAGGAAAATACCTAAAAGACGAACTATAAATCAGAGCTTTAAGAAAAACATGAACTCAAAAGAGCAAAAAACACAGCTATTTTTTTGGCATTATCAAAAAATGTTGTAATTTTGCAACCTCAATCGGCGGGATAGCTCAGTTGGTTAGAGCGTCGGATTCATAACCCGGAGGTCACGAGTTCAACTCTCGTTCCCGCTACAAGAAAAGAGGTTGCCTGAACTTGTCAGGCAACCTCTTTTGTTTTTTGTATCAATGCCGGGGTTCTGTTGAAACATTTCTTGTCAATCATTGGCGTCTTGTCAAAATAGATATAATGTTACCCGTTTGCGGAATTAACTTAGTGCATATTTAACCTTGCCTATTGGGCATTCGTTAATATAATTGATGTATTGCAGTCTTCCTACATTATTCCGGAGGTGTACTTGAAATTTCTCTGCATAGCACCGAATTGCTTCGGCTGAAAAGTCTGCGTGTCTTATTATCTCATTCTCCTCTGCTTGAGACAACAAGGTGCAAGAAGAAAAGGCATAGGCTTCTTTTTGTGCAAAAATACAGCTTTGTTTTCAGCTAATAGTTATTGTCAGCAAAAAAAAACATAGACCGACACTCATCAAATTTGGTCGGATAAAGCCGACCTCTTGCAATCTTTTGCACCAAACAGGTGGTAAAAATGTGCAAAATCTCACATTTTTGTGAGCTGATGTGTGAAAAATGACGATTTTTTGTAATTTTGCAGGCAAAGAAAGCCGTGTCATCATGATAATCGAGAGAGAAATATTATCCAAATTGGAGCAGTGGAAAGGTTCAAGCGACCGTTCTCCGCTCATCATTCAGGGAGCGAGACAAATTGGTAAATCGTGGATTGTGAAAGAGTTTGGGCAAACCCATTACAAACACACTGCAATCTTCAACTTTGACAAGCAGGAAGAATTGAAAAGCATCTTTGAGAGAACAAAAGACATCAAACGTATCATAGGAGACTTGGAACTCTATACCAATGTTCCCTTGAAAGAAGAGGAAACGCTCATTTTCTTTGACGAAATCCAAGAGTGCAAACCCGCCCTCAATGCCCTGAAATACTTTAAGGAAGATGCTCCGAACTATCACATCATTGCAGCCGGCTCTTTGCTCGGAGTTGCCATAAACCGAAAAAGCAAATCAGATAAAGAAGCCTCAAGTCAGAGTAGCAATACTTTTCCCGTAGGCAAGGTGAGCTTTCTTCAAATGTACCCTGTTACATTCCGTGAATACCTTCGCATGAGCGATTCAAGTCTTATGAGACAAACAGAGTTGAGACTTAAAGACTTGGAACCGCTTCCCGAAATTCTGTTCAACAAACTCACCGAGCAATACAGACGATACCAAGTCTGTGGAGGTCTCCCAAAGCCATGCAGCAATATGTTGGACGGCAAAGGAATAACACAAATCGAAAAAGACCTTGCCGACCTGACCAAATCGTACGAATATGACTTCACAAAGCATATCGACGACAAAGATATTCCACGTATCAAAGAGATTTGGAGAAGCATACCTTCTCAATTATCCCGAGAAAACAAGAAATTCATCTTCAGAGTTATCCGAGAGGGTGCAAGAGCTCGCGAATATGAATCTGCTCTCGATTGGTTAGTTCTTTCGGGTATGGTCTATCGCATCTATGCGTGTGAAACTCCGCTGTTGCCACTCAAACACTACGAGAACACATCTGCTTTTAAGGTCTATGTGCTTGACCAGGCAATACTCCGCACAATGGCAGAACTGCCTCCCGAAGCTGTGATTTCAAAAGGCAGCCTCCTGAAAGAATTTAAGGGAGCGGCAGCAGAGAACTTTGTACTTGGTTCTCTGCTTGCACAAGGCTTTCATCTGCCACACTATTGGAGCATTTCCGGCAATAAGGCAGAGGTAAATTTCCTCATTCAAGACGGAATTGATGTGCGTCCTGTCGAGGTAAAAGCCGAAGGGAACATCTCGGGACAAAGCCTCAAAGTATATCAAGAAAAGTATAACCCCAAGCTGCGAGTTCGTTTTTCGATGAAAAATCTTAACATCAATGGCAACATACTCAATATTCCGATATTCTTATGCGATTGGTTGAAATCCATTCTCGATTTCGCTTCGGAAAGAATGACGGATTAAAGTTCTGCTTCCGAAGATTGTTCGACAACAAGCCGGCAAAAAAACAGAAAGAGTTGCAAAGCATACTGCCTTGCAACTCTTTCAATCAAACAATGTTTAATCAGTTTATCGTCTTACTCGACGATTAGTTTCTTTGTGGTGTTTCCAATCATGAGAGTATAAACTCCGCTCGGAAGGTCTCTAAGGTCAAGCCTTACGCTCTCTGTGCCTGCCGAAAGGTCAAACTCTCTTAGCTTGCGACCTCTTACATCGAACAAAGCTACCTTGGTTTGCTCCTTTAAGCCTTGCACTTCCAGAACGGTGTAGTTCTCTGCAGGGTTAGGGTACAATGCAACCTCAATCGTGTTTGCGACCACATCGCCAAGCGATGAGTTTACAGTCAAGTTCAACACTATCACGCTGTCGCAACCATTTACGGTTTGCAAGTTTTGTGTGTAAGTACCTGCCTCGCTCACCTCAAAACCATTTCCATGATATGTCTCACCTTGATTGATTGTTGCATCAATAGTAAAGCTGTAAACAGGGTTTACAGTCAAAGTAAGCGTAACAGTGCTATCGCAACCATTTATCGTTTGCAAGTTTTGAGTATAAACACCTGCCTCACTTACATTGAAGCCGTTCTCGGTGTAAGCACTACCTTGACAGATTGCTGCGGTAATGTCATTAGAGATTTCAACGCTTTCAAATATGGCGGTAAATGAAGTGTCGCTTGTTATTGTTACTGTACGAGGGTTGTCTGTATTGCCATCGTTCCAGGCCACAAAGCTCTTGCAACTACTTGGCGTTGCAGTTAGCGTTCTGACGTTGCAAGACTGAGTCTCTACTACGCTTACACTACCAAAACTATCATCATTTGCAGCAACAGACAAATCGAAAGATAATCCCTCTGTTATGCGATAAGGGAAATAATTATTCCATGAAGAAACCATATAAAACAACAAACTACCACAAGGGACTGTTACATTGCAATTATTCGGGTTAGAGAAAACTTCATTACCCAGCACAGGAGGAACAGTTGCCTTGGAAACAATCGAAGTCAAACTGCTGCAACCATAAAACGAATAGTCGCCAATCGAAGTAACGCTATTACCAATTGTAACAGAAGTCAAACTGCTGCAACCTTCAAACGCACTACTTGCAATCAAAGTAACGCTATTAGGAATTGTAACAGAAGTCAAACTGCTGCAAGAAGCAAACGCATACCAACCAATCGAAGTAACGCTATTAGGAATTGTAACAGAAGTCAAACTGCTGCAACCAGCAAACGCACTATTACCAATAGAAGTAACGCTATTAGGAATTGTAACAGAAGTCAATCCGCTGCAATAAGCAAACGCACTCTGACCAATCGAAGTAACGCTATTAGGAATTGTAACAGAAGTCAATCCGCTGCACTCATAAAACGCCCTATAACCAATCGAAGTAACGCTATTACCAATTGTAACAGAAGTCAAACTGCTGCAACCTTCAAACGCATAATCACCAATCGAAGTAACGCTATTAGGAATTGTAACAGAAGTCAATCCGCTACAAGAAATAAACGCATAGTCGCCAATCGAAGTAACGCTATTACCAATTGTAACAGAAGTCAAACTGCTGCAACCTTCAAACGCATAATCACCAATCGAAGTAACGCTATTAGGAATTGTAACAGAAGTCAATCCGCTGCACAAATAAAACGCCTCATCACCAATCGAAGTAACGCTATAAGTTGTGCCGTTGTTAGTAACAGAACTTGGAATGACAACAGCACCGCTAACAGAATTTAAACCCCATACCTCAACGGTATTGTCCGATGTAATGTTGTAGAAAAGTGTGTTTCCTTGATGTGTATAAGAAAAAAGATCGTATGCCATTGCATGAAGTGAGAGCATACATATTGCCACCAAGGTTATCAATCGGCTCAGTGGCTTGCCAAATGTTATTGTTCTCATGTCTTTAATTTTTTTAATTTGTTATTATTATAAATTATTCCTTCATAGTTGTGTCTTTACCTGCTTTAAATACGCCTTTTGTGAACCCATACATATCTATGAGTTTTGCTTTTTTGTAGTACATTCCCTCAATCGGACTTCCGTCAAAGTCGATTACAGCTATCTTGATACTGTCTAACTGTTGCTTGTTTTGTAAGTAGAAGTCGTATATGGCGTCGAGACAGTCGTGACTGAAGTTTCCCGAATGGAATCCTTTGCCGTGATACAAACTGCCAAACACATCACAAAAGAAAGTGTCGAAGGCGGGAACAATTCCAAAGACACCCATCATGATTTTGGTAACCAAAGTGCGACTTGGATTTTTAAGCGGAGTAATTGGATTGCCCTTACAATCGACACGACTACTACCTTCTGTCAAGGCGCGACTGATAGAGTTGTACAGGTCGATAATTTGTTTTCTGCACTTTTCGTCGCCATATTGTTCTACGTCTATGTCCCAAACTTCTTTTGGCGTTTTGGCAATGCACTCTACCACATTACGCAACGAAGCCGGACTATTTTCTTTAAACAATACGCTACTGCCTCGCAGCATCCCCCAGCTGCCGAGAAAACTCCATAAATAAATACATGATTCTTCCATTTTGGAAGATAACGATTCTCTATTTCTCAAGAAATAGGAATGACAGAAATCGTACGAAGCAAAACGATGTTTGCTTGCATCTAACGTTTGGTTTTGCGGGTCGGTATGATACTCATATATATAAGTATCTACATCTTCCCCCCCCCCTTAATAAAATTGCTCATGGCAATTATTTATTTTTATTATGGAGTTCGCAAACTATTCTTATCAATCAAACCATGGAGCGGAACTCCTTTGCTCTAAAGTTTGAGATTGCTCGTTTTTTCACATTGCAAATATACATATTTGTATCAACTTGACAAACTTTTTGCAAAAAAAATATTCAAATCGCACAAAGACAACAAAAACAATGCTTGGTCTTTGCAACAAAAAAAACTTTCTTCACATCTTCGGCAGCAGAGAACTTTGTGCTTGGTTCTCTGCTTGCACAAGGCTTTCATCTGCCACACTATTGGAGCATTTCCGGCAATAAGGCAGAGGTAAATTTCCTCATTCAAGACGGAATTGATGTGCGTCCTGTCGAGGTAAAAGCCGAAGGGAACATCTCGGGACAAAGCCTCAAAGTATATCAAGAAAAGTATAACCCCAAGCTGCGAGTTCGTTTTTCGATGAAAAATCTTAACATCAATGGCAACATACTCAATATTCCGATATTCTTATGCGATTGGTTGAAATCCATTCTCGATTTCGCTTCGGAAAGAATGACGGATTAAAGTTCTGCTTCCGAAAATTGTTCGACAACAAGCAAACACATCATCACCAATCGAAGTAACGCTTTTGCCACTTGCAGGGCGACTATTCTATGGTATTACTAACTCGGGGCGACGCTTACGCTTTGCCCCGAGCTAAGTGCTTTTGGGCTTTCAGCCCGAGAGTAAGGAGAAATAAAACAATGCCATTACCGCCCGAGAACGTAATTGCAAATAACGCCATTACATCGTCATGAAATAATTGTGGAATGCACCGCAACCCACTCCCTGCAGGGGCAAAAGCGTAAATTGTGGTATAATTTTTGTCTGAAAAGTTAAATAACAACTTCGTTCCTTATTTTTCGGTGATAAAAATCAAGGATTTTAAGCGGGAGGTTTGAGGAATTTTTTCACCTGTTTTGAGAGCCAAATGAGGGTTTTTGGAAGTGAGGTTTTGTCTTGCTTCAACAACATAAGGGTTTTTGCTCACTAACATGAAGTCTTTTTGAAAAAAGACGAAGTGTTAGCACTCAAAAGACGAAGGATTAGTGAGCTTAAGTCTTCGTCTTTTTTCAAAAAGATGCAGTCTTATTTTACCCACATCAAGACTTAATGCACCTAAATCAGCACTTATTTTGCAAACACTTGAAACACAACGAATTGCCAAACACTCAAATACTCGCAAAAATCGACCCCAAGCCAGACCGACCTCAAAAAATCGCCGGCATTTCGGCTTAAGAGACCTCCAAATGTTAAATAATTTGCTTTCTAAAACCTAATCAGTATTGCGGAATGCAAAAGTATGCCGGTCAAGTGCGACAACCGAAGGAGAAGCAAGGAAAAGAAAAGAGCCGAAACCCTGCTGAGTTTCGGCTCTCGGTGTGGCATCGACTGGATTTGAACCAGTGACACAAGGATTTTCAGTCCTCTGCTCTACCAACTGAGCTACGACGCCATTCCCCCTTTATTTGCGTTTGCAAATTTACTACACTTTTACAACACAACCAAATTTTTTGCCAAGTTTTTTCGCTTTTCGATACTCAGAGACTAATTTTCAACTTGTTATATTTTGTGTCTATTGTGCTGTTTTGTACAATCAGGGGACTATTTTAGTTTAGTTCAAGCCCATTTCATGCTTCAAAGTCTCTATCTTTTGCATTGCTTCTGCTTGTTTTTGCTCATATAGCGATGGTGCTTCAAACTTGGAGCAAATTGAGAAGTAGAACTTGATTTTGGGTTCTGTTCCCGACGGACGAACCGACACCTTGCTACCGTCCGAAAGGAAGTATTGCAATACATTACTTGAAGGCAAGCCGGTCTTTTCACATTCCAAATAGTCGGCAATGCGTTCTACTTTTTCTCCTGCAAGGCTTGTGTGAGGGTTTGTTCTGAATGTGGTCATCATTGCCTTGATTTCTTCTGCTCCCGATTGTCCTTTTCTGACTATGGATACTTGTTTTTCTTGATAAAATCCATATTGGGCATATATGTCGAGCAACATATCGTAGAGGGTTTGTCCTTTGTCTGAGGCGTATGCTGCCATTTCTGCCAAGATACAGCAACCGGAAACGCTGTCTTTGTCTCTCACAAAGTCGCCAATCAGGTAGCCGAAACTTTCTTCTCCTCCTCCTATGTATTCTTTCTTTCCTTCCATGGATTTTATCTTGGCTGCTATGTGCTTAAATCCTGTGAGGGTGTCGTAACATTCCACATTGAAACTTTCGGCAATCTTTCTGACCAACTCGGTTGTTACTATGGTTTTGATAATGTACTGATTGCCGGTAAGACGGCCTTCTTCGCTCCAACGTTTCAAAAGGTAATAGGTAAACAATGAGGCTGTCTGATTGCCGTTAAGCAAAATCCATTCTCCGTTTTTCTTCTTTACTGCAAGGGCTTCGCGGTCGGCATCGGGGTCTGTTGCCAAAAGTATGTCGGCATTCTCCCTTTGAGCTTGTTGCAATCCCAATTCCAAGGCTGCGGGTTCTTCCGGATTTGGAGAAACGCAAGTAGGAAAGTTGCCGTCTGCCACTGCCTGAGGCTCGACTATCGATACGTTATCAAATCCGTAGGCTTTGAGTGCCTGAGGTATGAGTTTGATACCTGTTCCGTGCAAAGGAGTATAGACAATTTTCAAACCTTTGTTGCGAGATATGTATCCGTTGTCCAACGAGAGCGATTTCACTCTGTCAATATAGACTTGGTCGATGTCTTTGCCTATGATGGTGATGTTCTCATCGCCTTGCTGTGTTTTGACTTGGGAGATGTCGGTGATTTTATTGACTTGTTCTATTACCAATTCATCATCGGGGGCAGTCAGTTGGGCACCATCGTTCCAATAGGCTTTGTAGCCGTTATATTCTTTGGGATTGTGAGAGGCTGTAATCATCACTCCTGCATCAGCTTTCAACTCTCTGACTGCAAAAGACAGCTCGGGAGTGGGTCTCATGTCTTCAAACAAAAAGACCTTGAAGCCATTGGCTGCCATTACCCTTGCGGTTGTGAGAGCAAAGTTGCGACTATTGTTACGGCTGTCGTGAGATATGATACAGCGAACTTCTCCTTGGGTTTTCTTTTGCTTGATATAGTTGCAAAATCCTTGTGTTGTCATAGATACGGTAATGAAGTTCATGCGATTTGTTCCCAATCCCATGATGCCTCTCAGTCCTCCCGTTCCAAATTCCAAGGTTCTGTAAAAGGCATCGTTGAACTCCTCGGGATTTTCTTCCCTCATGCGGAGGATTTCCTGCTTTGTGCTTTCGTCTATGCAACCATTCAACCATCTGTCTGCATTGTTGCAGGCATTAACATCTAATTTAGTCATATTGATTTGCTATTTATGATTTATTGATTTTCTTCTTATTTATTGCTTTGCAAGTATTGTTCGGCTTCTTTGTTGCCAAGTGCCGCTGCATCTTTGAAGTAGTTTTGTGCCTTGCGGTTGTTTCTCTTGACTTGCTTGCCTTCTTTATATAGTTTGCCGAGTGCCAAATATGCTTCACTGCTTCCTTGTGAGGCTGCGGCTGTAAGGTAGTTCAATCCTTTCTTTACATTTTTCTTGACCAATGTTCCGTTTATGTACTCGGTTCCCAAAATATAGTTGGTCTTGCCTCGTTTGATTGTTTTGAGCTTCAATAGTTCATCAATTTGTCCACTGCGTTTGTATTGTGCCAAGGCTGCAGGTTCTTTTGCCGGCTCGAAGCCTTGCTCTGCCGACTTGATGTAGTATTGCTCTGCAACTTTGGGCTGTTTTCTCTCATAGAAACCATTTTCACACAAAAAGGCTTTCACATATTGTGCAACAGCCATATCTTTCTTCAAAGGCTCTTCACTCAACTTCGATGCTTTTTCATAGTTTGGTGCAACACTTTCGCCAACAACGTATATGTAGGCAAGTTTTTGCATTGCGTCCAAGTCGTTTTGCTCTGCTGCTTTTTCGTACCAATGCTTTGCCTCGATAAGGTCTCTTTCGACCACAATGCCATCAAGATAATAATCGCCTATTCTTCGACATGCATAAACCTCATCTCGGTCTGCACAAATCCTATACCAAAGGTAGGCTCTTGCAGGGTTATCCACAACTCCTATTCCTTCGTCCAACATTTGTGCCACACGAAGTTGAGAGGCAAAGTGGCCTCTTTCTGCCGCCTGCATGTAGTAAGAGAATGCCAAGCGTTCGTTTTGTGTACAGCCCAAGCCTTGTTCGTACATTGTTGCAAGAGCATGGCAAGATGCCAAGTGATTTTGTTCGGCTGCTTTCTTGTACCATGCAAAGGCAGAAGAGTAGTTCTGCAACTGTCCTATACCTTTGTAATATTGGGTTGCAAGTTCGTATTGTGCTTCTGCACTTCCGCTCTTTGCTTTGAGCATCAAGTTTTGTCCATATAACCCCAAGGTTGCCGACAAAACCAAAACAAATATAAATGATTTAGCGATTTTATTGTTCATACTTCCATAACTGATTTTCGTTCCAAAATTCTATTGCTGTTGGATAGCCGTTGTCAAAAGCGGCATGGATATATTTGAGTGTCTGCTTGATGTCTTGTTTCACACCCTCGCCAAAGTAGTACATCTTTCCGACCTTAAATTGTGCTTTTGCAAGGTTTCCCTCGTCGGCTGCTTTCTTGTAGTATTCCATTGCTTTGACAAGGTCTTTTGCAGTTCCCACTCCTTGTTCGTACATCTGCCCGAGACAATAAATTGCCTCCATGTTGTTGTTTTGTGCTGCAAGATTGAAGTACTTAAACGCCAAATGTACGTTTTGTTTTACCTCCACACCATAATAATAAAGCTCTGCCAATGCCATAATCGCCCCCGGGTGGTTTTGTTCTGCCGCTTTGTTGTACCAATAGATTGCCTTATTGATGTCTTTGGGCATTCTGTCTGCTCTTTCATACATCTTACCCAAGCGATATTGTGCATTTGCATCGCCATACTCTGCGTCTCTGATGTAGGTTTGAGCCGACAAAGCTGCCGAAAACAGCACTGCTGCAACCAACATCAACACTCGTTTTGCCATATTTCCTTTAATATTTTTCAAACTGACACTATTCATACATTATTATATTGTTACGATTTTATCATCGTTTTGTTTCGCTACAAATATTCAACGTTTACATCTTTCATATATTTGCTTTCGAGCAAAGAAACCAAACGTTTGACTATGCTTTTTCTTATTTCTATCTCCACAGGCAGGCTCGGGTCGTGGTGAGCTTGGTTTATCTTTGTGCCGACTACAATGTTAATCTCATCACTATCCATAAGCCTTTCGGCAATGCGGTCGGCAGGTCCTTTGCCAAAGGTTATCGTTGCCGCATTGTTGTTTGCCAATATGCTGATTACTTTGTTCAAAGTAAGAACTCCCTCTGTTACCAAATCGACTCCCTCCATTGTACTCATAGGAGGCAGACTCGGGTCTATGTTTTCATAGTCGTCCTTAATCTCAACCCCGAGGTGTTTGGCAAAAATCTCTGCCGTGGTCGCTCCCGACACTATCTTATATCCTTCAAAGTTCTTTACCTTTTCGACATATTCCAAATCCTTGCTTTTATCAAAAGGAGGACCGGTTGCAATCATCAGTTTGCGAGGAGTACGGAAGTAAATAACTCCACAACTCGTGTCGTCCTTTGAACAGAACCTGTCATTGGAATAGGCTTTGTTCACAACTCTTTGTGCCAACTTGCTTGCCGATATGTATCTTTCGTTCCTTATTGTATCTCTTACAAATTCTACGTATGCCTCTCTGCCCCAACCCAAAAGCATATCGTCATTTCCCATTCCCGACTGGGTTACTCCGTCCGAAATAAAGATAATTCGGTCTTCTTTCATGGGAACAAAACTGCACGTCATTATCTCTCGGCTTCGTCCTTGGGTATCTACGCCTTCCAAAAGCAGACACTGCCATTGCGGTTCAAAGATATTGCCACCCCTCATGACAAGACAAAGCGGGTTGTCGTACTCCAAAATGTTCACCTGCTCGTCATTCACATCTACAATGGTGAATGTGGCATAGCTTGTTTTTCTTTCGCTGCATATTGGCAGGGTTTGCATAATTATCTCGGCTATTGTCTTTGCGTCCTTATGCTCTTGGGCAAAGTTTATCGCCATTGTGGAAGTCAGGGTGGCAAGTACGTTGGCTTTTACGCCGTGTCCCATGCCGTCTGCCAACACCGCAATCGTCCTATGCTCTTCTTTCAATCGCTTTGAGAGAAAAGCATCGCCGCAAATGAACTCTCCGTTGTGGTTTCTCTGACACGAAGATGTCTCGACGTGATAATTGTGTCCTTCTTCTTTAAGTAATCTATTTATTTTCATCTTCCACAAATTGCAACAAAGAAGTCAATAGAGCATAGTCGGCAGATGATTTATCAATTCCCACTTTCGCAAAATTACTTTCAATGCTTCGTTTTACGCCTTGGCTTGCCAAAGCTGCAAGAGGGTATTTGTGTAACTTGATTACGGCTTTTTGTTCAAAGGTTGCAATATATCGCTCAAGCAGCTCTTGCTTTTCGGCAAAGAGTTCGTTATCCACAACAATCGAAGCTATGCTTTGCTTTGCCAAAATGCGTTTTGCTTCAAACAACGCCTTGGAATTGAACATCTCCACGCCCTGCGATTGCAAGCACATTGCCCTCTGGCGGATTATCACGCCCCTGTGAGGATAGCCGAAGGTCAAAGCCTGCTTGTTGTAGCTCATCATTGCTTGGGCAAGAGCCGAAAGCTCTTCATCGCTTTCGCCTTTGGTGCTTACGACTATGTAAGAACCAAAATTGAAAGCACTCAACACCTCTTCCTTTCCCCCTATTGCAAAAGACAAGTCTTTCAATATGCGTTCAAGTCTTATCTTCAACATATCGTTTCCGTATTGTAAAACGATATTCTCAAAATTCAATAACTCTATAAGGCACAAATAACATCCTGTCATATCTCTCTATCTTTTCCTTATCTGTTTATACCCCATTTTTTCAGTTGATTGTCAATATTTTGAGCCACCTCTCTCACGGCAAGGGACAAATCGTCGTTCAAAATCACCTTGTCAAACTTATCGCTCATGCTTATTTCCATTTCGGCTCTTGCAAGTCGTTGTTCCAAGGTGTCTTTTGTTTCGGTATTTCTTCCCTCTATTCGACGGCGAAGCTCTTCTATGCTTGGCGGCATGACAAATATAGAAAACGCTTGGTCTTTCAACATATTTTTGATGTTAATTCCGCCTTTCACATCGACGTCAAACACCACAATTTTGCCATTTGCCCATATTCTGTCCAACTCCGAACGCAATGTTCCGTAGTATCGCCCCTCATACACCTCTTCCCATTCCAAAAAATCGCCCTTTGCAATCTTGTCTTTCATCTGCTCGGTCGAAAGGAAATGGTAATCTCTGCCGTCTTTTTCGCCCTCTCTTGCAGGTCTGTTGGTTGCCGACACAGAGAAAGCAAACAAATCGGGATACATCTCGAAAATTTGTTTGAGTATGGTGGTCTTTCCGCTGCCCGAGGGTGCCGAAAAAATAAATACGCCCTTCATTTCGCTCTATTTGGTAAACCTTCTGTGAATTAAATCTTCAAGAGTGGTAAACGCCAAAGAACTTGATGCCCATTTTCTTTTTCGCTTTATCTCCTCTATGACTTCCTTCGACAATTCCCATGAAGTGAGAGAGTTGAGACGATTGATAAAATCGGTGTATTCTTTCAGGTTTCCCGAGAACAAGTCGTTGATAAACATAAACTTTTCGCTCACTCCTATTGCCGTTCTCAAATCTGAACGAGTTTGGTTCTCGAATTGTTCGGCAATAGAGGTAGGTTTTTCGGAAAACAAGTCCAATGTGGAAGTCTCTCTCTTGCTTTTCGGTTCTGAGTCTCTCATTATATTGTTGTGAAGGTAGCTCAAAACCGACGATTTACTCTCGTGCTTTTCTTCCGACGGTGTCTGAGGCTCTTGCCTTGGGGGCTGCTCTTCTTGTACAGGCTCTTTTGGCAAAGCAACTTCGGTATTTATTTTCGACTCTATCTCAACAGACTTCAACACCTGCTCTGCAACAATTTCTTTCTCTGCTTCTTCAAGCGGAGTTTCTTCCTTTTCAGGTTCTGCATCAATAACTTGCTCCGAGTATTCTTGCTCTTGTGCAACTACTTCTTTTTCAGGATTTTCCAAAACGGCGTTTTGCTCTTGCTCAAACGCCGTTTTATTTTCGCAAATCGGCGTTTTGTCAGAATAAATCGGCGTTTTATTTTCTGTTTCTCCCACAAGGGTTGCTTCAAGTGGTTGAACTAAGGCTTCAACTTGCTCAATCTCGGGAGCAGATTGAGCAATTCGCTCAGTCTTTTCTGCCACCGGTTCAATATCTGCCGATATGATAAAATCATACATGCGTCTCATCTTTCTTCTCAAGGTGTCCAAATCGAGACGAGACACCTCTTCGCTCTCACATATCACCCTGCCGGCTCTTTCAAACTCCGAAATCAACGCCAGCAATCTTTCTTGAAAACCATTCATATCTGATAAAATACTCTTTTTTATACCTGTTTGAAACGAGTTTGTAAAATTACAACTTTTTTCCACAACTAACGGATTTTTCAAGACAAAATTCTTCTTTCTTCAAGTCTTTTGTTCCAAAACCGCATTCGCAAAGAGGATATTTGTAAATAAATCAGTAAATTTGCAAACTGAAATAATATGGTTAGAATATGAACAACGAATTGAGCGAACAAGAAATTCTCAGAAGGCAGGCAGCAGAACAGTTAAGACAGTTGGGCATTGACCCTTATCCTGCGGCTTTATATCCTGTAAATGCAAAGACAAGCGAAATTTTATCTGAATATCCGAAAGACAATACACTCTATCAAGATGTGTCTATTGCCGGAAGAATAATGTCTCGCAGGATAATGGGAGCTGCTTCCTTTGCAGAATTACAAGACAGCTTCGGAAAAATCCAGCTATATATCAAAAGAGACGAAATATGTCCCCAAGAGGACAAAACAATGTACAATACCGTATTCAAAAAACTCCTTGACATAGGAGACATCATTGGAGTTAAGGGATACGTCTTTGTAACTCAGATGGGTGAAATATCAATTCACGTCAAAGAAATCAAGGTACTATGCAAGTCGGTAAGACCTTTGCCTGTGGTAAAGGAGAAAGACGGCAAAGTGTATGACGCCTTTACCGACACCGAACAGCGTTATCGTCAGCGTTATTTGGATTTGATTGTCAATCCTTCGGTAAAAGACACCTTCGTAAAGAGGACCAAAATCATCAACACGATGAGAGACTTCTTTAACGAACAAGGATACTTGGAAGTGGAAACCCCTGTGTTGCAATCAATCCCCGGAGGTGCTGCCGCAAGACCTTTTATCACTCACCACAACAGCCTCAACATTCCGCTATATCTGAGAATTGCAAACGAATTGTACCTCAAAAGACTGATAGTCGGAGGATTTGAGGGAGTGTATGAGTTTTCCCGCAATTTCAGAAACGAAGGCATGGACCGCACTCACAATCCTGAGTTCACATGTATGGAAATCTATGTGGCATACAAGGATTATAATTGGATGATGAACTTTACCGAAGAGATGATTGAAAGAGTTGCCCTTGCACTTCACCAAACCACCAAGGTACAACTTGCAGACAAAGAAATAGACTTTCGTCGTCCGTTTGCAAGAGTAACAATGAGAGATTCCATTCTTCAATACACCGGCTACGATATTTACACCATGGACGAGAAACAGCTCTTCGACGCCTGCAAAGCAATGGACATCGAAGTAGATGAAACAATGGGCAAAGGCAAACTGATAGATGAGATTTTCGGAGCCAAGTGTGAACATCACTACATTCAGCCTACATTTATATATGACTACCCTAAAGAAATGTCTCCTTTGACAAAGAAACACCGAAACATCGAAGGATTGACTGAAAGGTTCGAGTTGTTTGTAAATGGCAAGGAGTTGGCAAACGCTTATTCGGAATTGAACGACCCTATTGACCAGTTGGAAAGATTTCAAGACCAATTAAAACTCCAAGAAAGAGGAGACGATGAAGCAATGTACATAGATTACGACTTTGTGAGGGCGTTGGAATATGGCATGCCGCCAACTTCGGGAATGGGAATAGGCATCGACCGACTTTGTATGCTCATGACAAACAATGTTTCTATTCAAGACGTTTTGTTGTTCCCTCAAATGAAACCCGAAAAGAAGCCTGTTGTTGCCTCAGACGAGCAATTTATCGAATGCGGAGTGCCGCAAGAGTGGATTGCCTTGCTGAGAAAATCTGGTATAAACAAGATTGAAGATTTGAAAAATGCCAATCCGAACAAACTATTCAACGACCTCAATGGTTTGAGAAAGAAAAACAAACTCGACATTGCTCCTTTGAAACCGGAGCAAGTGCAGCAGTGGATAAACAAATAAGGATTTCGGAGAATGAACAGCAAAGCACGGACGCTTGTCTTGGTACTTCTGTCGATTGTATCGGGAGTTATGATTGGTCTTTTCGTAATTCCCTCAGGCGGAAGCAACTCTTTTTCGGGCAAAGGCAGCAAAATAGATTATATCTTGTCGCTTATCGACAGCCAATACGTAGATAAGGTCGATATGGACTCGTTACAAGACGAGGCAATCAGGAGTTTTCTCTCCGACTTGGACCCTCACTCTGTCTATATGACGGCTGAGGAAATCAAAAAGGAGAATGAAGTTCTCCAAGGCAACTTTGACGGTATCGGAATACAGTTCCGAATAATCGAAGACAGCATTGTGGTTGTTCAAACAATCAATCCCGGACCTTCACAACGAGCAGGCATAATGGCAGGAGACCGAATTACCAAAGTAGATGGCAAAAACGTTACTGGCAAAGAGATAACCAACGAAAAGGTTTTCAAGTTGCTGCGTGGCAAAAGCGGCACAAAGGTATCTGTTGCCGTCAAGCGTCCCGGCATAAGCAAAGAAATCAATTACAATCTCACCCGTGCGGCAATTCCTATCCACAGTGTAGATTATCAAGGCATGATTGACGCTCACACAGGCTACATAAAATTGTCTCAATTTACCGCAAAGTCTCATCAAGAGGTACATTCGGCACTTGCAAACCTCAAAAAGCAGGGTGCAACTCAGCTTTTGTTTGACCTCAGAGGCAACGGAGGAGGCTATCTCGACCAAGCAATAGACATTGCAGACGAATTTTTGCCGAAAGGAGACCTCATTGTGTTCACAAACGGAAGATATAGAGGACGAAATGACTACTTTGCCACCTCCAAGGGGCTGTTTGAACAGGGCAAGGTGATTGTTTTGATTGACGAAGTTGCCGCATCGGCTTCCGAAATCGTCTCAGGAGCATTGCAAGACAACGACCGTGCAATGATAATCGGCAGAAGAACTTTCGGCAAAGGCTTGGTTCAAGAACAAAAGTCGCTACCCGACGGCTCTGCAATCCGCCTTACGGTTGCACGCTACTACACTCCGAGCGGCAGATGTATCCAAAGACCATACATTTCGGGCGACCCCGAGAAGTATTACACCGACTTTATCGAACGATATGCCAACATGGAAAAGCATACCGACACAATATCGCACGCCGACAGCCTCAAATATAAGACAAAGAAAGGAAGAACGGTCTATGGAGGCGGAGGAATAGAACCCGATGTGGAACTGCCGTACTATGTCTATAAAAAGAGCGACTATTATTCCACTTTGTTGCAAAAAGGCTTGATTTACAAGTACTGTTTTGACTATGTGGACAAGCATCGAGGCAGTTTCAAACAATATAAGGACGGGCAAGACTTCATAAACCGCTATTCGATAGGCGAAGACGTGCTTCAAAATATGCTGAACTTCGCAAGCGAACAAAAAATTGACAAACGCCCTCTCTCTTCTGCCGAAAACAAGGAGATAAAGCAGCTGATGAAAGCCTATATGGCCCAAAACCTATACGGAGACGAGTACTTCTACCCTTCATTTCTGCTAATAGACGAGGACGTTCAAAAAGCACTTCCGTACTTTAAGAAATAGCAAGAAACAAAACGCCGTTTCATTCGGACAAAACGCCGTTTTGGCAGAATAAAACGCCATTTTATTTTAGCAAAACGGCGTTTTGGAAAGAGAGAACAAAAACTGAGTAAAATAGTATCAAAATACAGATGAAAGAAGAGAAATATAATTTGAGAGGAGTCAGTGCATCAAAAGAAGATGTTCACAATGCAATCAAAAATATCGACAAAGGCTTGTTTCCAAAGGCCTTTTGCAAAATTGTTCCCGACACATTGAGCGGTAGCGACGAACACTGCATCATCATGCACGCCGACGGAGCAGGAACAAAAAGCTCTCTTGCCTATATGTATTGGAAACAGACGGGCGATTTATCGGTATGGAAGGGAATAGCTATTGATTCCATTGTGATGAATATTGACGACCTTATCTGCGTCGGGGCAACCGATAACATATTGCTAAGTTCCACCATAGGAAGAAACAAGAATCTTATTCCGGGAGAAGTAATCTCTAAAATCATCAACGGAACTGAGGAATTTTTGGAGCAGATGAGACAGTTGGGGATAGGAATACGTTCCACGGGAGGAGAAACTGCCGATGTGGGAGACCTTGTCAGGACGATAATTGTCGATAGCACCGTTACCGCAAGAATGAAACGCTCCGACGTAATCTCCAACGACCATATTAAGGCAGGCGATGTGATTGTTGGATTGGCATCATTTGGCAAGGCAAGCTACGAAACGCAGTACAATGGCGGCATGGGAAGCAACGGATTGACCTCTGCAAGACACGATGTGTTCAATCACGACCTTGCAAAGCTCTATCCCGAAAGCTATGACAACGCCCTACCCGAAGAAGTGGTCTATTGCGGAGGCTTGAACCTTACTTCCGAAACAACCGTAGAGGGAGTAGATGCAGGCAAAATGGTACTCTCTCCTACCAGAACTTACGCTCCGGTGATTGCAGCGGTATTGAAGGAACACAGAAGCAAGATTGACGGTTTGGTTCATTGCAGCGGAGGGGCGCAAACCAAAGTTCTGCACTTTTTGAACGAAGGTCTCAGAGCGGTAAAGGACAACTTGTTCCCTATTCCGCCACTTTTCGAGATGATTCAGCAACAGTCAAAGACCGAATGGCAGGAGATGTACAAAGTATTCAACATGGGACATCGCATGGAAGTCTATACAGACGAACAAACCGCACAAGAAGTGATTGCAATCAGCAAGAGCTTCAACATAGACGCCCAAATAATAGGTCATATCGAACAAAGCGACAAAACAAGCGTAGTGGTAAAAAGCCCTTACGGCGAGTTCCTTTACCAATAGGGAGCTCCCTTACAACACAAAGAGCAAACAACAAATCAAGAGCAAGAGGCTTCACTTTGAGACCTTGCTCTTGTTTCTTTGTAAGAACCAATCCTCAAACCAACGCTTTGAAAAATATGAGACAACAAGAGTAATTGCCACCGCAAGAGAAAGAAACAGCACAACAACAGCCCATTGCGGCAAAGCATCTTTGAACTTTGATAGAAGCACAACAACAGAGAACATAACGCAACAGTGATACATATATATTCCGTAGGAGATTTCGCCGAGCGTTACAAGGACTTTATTTTCCAAAACGCCTTTCGGTTTGCAGAAAAGCACAGCCGAGAAAATCACATACAAGTATAAGAACGACAAAATCAGAGGCGACACTATCGGAGTGAAAAAAAGAGCGTTCCAAACAGTATTGTCGATATTGATATTGAAGAAAAGGAAAAGCAAGACAAGCGAGCAAACCGGCAGACGCACAATCGGTTTGAAGCAAAGTTTATTTTCTATACTGCTTTTGGCATTAAAGAGCAAATAAGCCCCCAATGCACCTATTGCCATGCTCTCAAAATTGTAGTTAAACGCAAAAAGATAAAACACACTCGAAGAATCGAAAAAACAATATGCCGCAACTTCCGTCGCAATCTTCAATCCCATGGTTGCAAATATGACCTCGGGCAAATGTTTCTTGAAAAACTTGACAAGCGGAGCCCACATCAGATAGAAAATCTCTTCGACCCCTATCGACCAAAGGGGTTCTAAAAGATGATGACCGTAGATGTGCAGAACCATAATCGGGCAGAAGAAAAGAAAATAGTACCAAGTCTGTCCTATGGAATAAGGCATCTGATACTCAAGTCCCGAAATTGATATTGCAAGCGGAAGAAAAATCGTTCCGATTGCAATCAACAGAAAATAGAGAGGCCATATCCGCCTTATCCTGCGAAGATAGAATTGCTTGATATTGATATTTTGGGTTTGAGACTGTTCCTTTTGCAAAAGGTAAGTGATGAGAAATCCGCTCAAAACGAAGAAGAAATTGACTGCATTGGCTCCGTTGCGAAACAAACCGACGTTCTCCAAATCAAAAAGCCCGTATTTCCTGCCTATGGTGGCACTATGGTGCAGCAAAACCAACAATGCTGCAAAAAATCTCAAGGAATTTACCCCCCGAAATAGGATATATTTTTGTACATCAAGGAGTAAGGGAAACTATTTATCAAAAAAGAAATACCAAAAAGGAAAAATGGTTTGCCCCAATCGAGGAGCAAACCACTTAATTGCACGATTATTCGCCGAGGGTTGCAACCATCACTGCTTTGATAGTGTGCATACGGTTTTCGGCTTCGTCAAATACGATAGAGTTTTCAGACTCGAATACTTCCTCTGTAACTTCTATGCCGTCCAAACCAAATTGTTTGTTTACGTCTCTGCCGACTTGTGTTTCCAAGTTGTGGTATGCAGGAAGGCAGTGCATGAATTTGCATTTCGGATTGCCTGTCATCTCCATCATTTGCTTGTTTACCTGATATGGTTTCAACAAGTTAATTCTCTCTGCCCACACTTCGGTCGGTTCACCCATTGATACCCAAACGTCAGTGTACAAGAAATCGCAACCCTTTACTCCTTCTGCCACATTGTCTGTAACAGTTACTTTTGCACCTGTTTGTTTTGCTATCTCTTGGCAGGTTTTTACCAATTCTGCATCAGGTTGCAATCCCTTTGGAGCAACAATTCTTACGTCCATTCCCATTTTTGCTCCGCCAACCATAAGAGAATTTCCCATGTTGTAGCGTGCGTCTCCGACGTAAGCGTAAGTTACTTGGTTCAAAGGCTTATCAACATGTTCGCTCATGGTCAAAAAGTCTGCCAATATCTGAGTTGGGTGGAACTCATTGGTAAGTCCGTTCCATACAGGCACGCCTGCATATTTTGCAAGCTCTTCTACGGTTTCTTGCTTAAAGCCTCTGTATTCTATACCGTCGAACATTCTTCCCAAAACGCGAGCTGTGTCTGCCATACTCTCCTTTACTCCTATCTGAGAGCCTGAAGGACCCAAATAAGTAACGTGTGCGCCTTGGTCGTATGCCGCAACCTCAAATGCACATCTTGTACGGGTTGATGTTTTTTCAAATATCAAGGCAATGTTTTTGCCTTTCAATGTTGGTTGTTCGGTACCTGCATACTTTGCTCTCTTCAAATCGCGAGCCAAGTCCAACATGTATTGGATTTCTTTGGGAGTGAAATCCAACAACTTCAAAAAGTTTCTGTTTCTTAGGTTAAATGCCATAACTCTTTTGTTTTAATTGTTAAATAAATATTGAAAATTCAATTCCTAATCTTTGTATCGAAAAATTCTCTGTTCTTTCTGCACAATCGTAGTAGTAATTGGCTCTCGGAGAAAGATGATAATCAACCAACAAAAGCATTCTTCTTTTGGTTAAAATCTCAATGCCTGCTTTCCCGACAAAACTACATTCCCACCGATTGTCGCATACCAACTCTGTTTCTGCATCTAAATCTCTCTTTTTCTCTGTATTGAGTATCATTCCCACGCCTAAGGCTGTCAAGACGTTCAGTCTGTCAGACAAAGGAATGTGAAAGTTTGCCAAAACAGGGACATACACCTGATTGAGGTTTATTTCGGTGCTTCCCGTTGTACTTTCATATTTGAGATGTCTGTTTATGAACTCATGTTCCAACATAACAGAGAACCAAGACGATAGTTTGTAATCAAATTTGAAAGAAAAGCCTGCACTATATGCACAATCAAGTCCCTGAAACGATGTCGAACCAATGGTATGACTTAGGGTCGGCAAGTTCAAAGCTCCGCAACTAAGTCCAAATCCAATGCTTTTGTCAAGGAAAAACCGATGTGGTTTGTCGTTTTCCCCACAAAAGCAAAGCGATGTGAAAAAAATCAGGAAAAAGAGACTGATTACTATCTTTCTCATTCAAGTTTGTTGTTACCAAACGATGCGTGTGCCGCAGTTTTCGTTGCCAAGCTGTCCTGCTTCGGTGATTATGCACTCTTTGCCTCCGTTTTTGACAAAGTGGAGTGCCGCTCTGACTTTCGGAGCCATCGATCCCTCGCCAAATTGTCCCTGTTCGAGATACTCTTCCGCCTGCTTGACGGTGATGACATCAAGAGCCAATTCACCGGGTTTGCGGAAATTGATATAGACTTTTGGAACGTCGGTAAGGATATAAAATTCGTCTGCTCCTATTTCAACAGCCGTGAGTGCAGATGCCAAGTCTTTGTCTATAACTGCCTCAACGCCTTTGACGCCATCTTCTTCCACAACGGGTATTCCGCCACCTCCGACGGTTACAACTATGTTTCCTTCCAATGCCAACTGCTTTACAATATCTATATTGGTAACTTTCAAAGGCTTTGGTGAGGCTACAACTTTGCGATACTTGTCGCTCTTTGAGTCTTTGGCGTATGTGCCTCCGTTTTCTCTCTCAAAGGTTTCGGCTTCTTCCTTTGTATAATAAGGACCTACGGGTTTGACAGGTTTTTTGAAAGCCTCGTCGCTCTTATCTACCACAACCTGAGTGAGAAGTGTCAAAACATTGCGGTCAATTCCCTCACGGGCAAAAACATTTCTGAATCCCTGCTCAATAAGGTAGCCTATGGAACCCTGAGTTTCGGCAACGCAAAAATCCATCGGCATTGCTTCAATTCCGAATTTCTTTTTGCCTGCCTCATGTTGCAACATGACATTGCCGACCTGCGGTCCGTTTCCGTGTCCTATGACAAGGTTGTAGTCTTGCTTCAAAAGACTTACCAAAGAGTCGCAAGTCTCGGTTACATTCTTTATTTGCTCTTGATATGTGCCTTTTTGACCGCTTCTCAACAAAGCATTCCCGCCAAAAGCCACAACTGCCAATTTTTTCATTCTTCGTTTGTTTAATGTTTTTTCTTAGAAATAAGTGGCAAAGATAGGCATTTTTTCCGACTTGAAACCAAGGCGTTGAAATAAAACGCCGTTTCACGAAAATAAATCGGCGTTTTATTCGGACAAAACGGCGTTTCATCAAAATAAAACGCCGGTTTATTTTGTCAAAACGAAAAGCCTAAATATCAAAACTTTACAACAAACAAAGAAGTCTTCGTTTCACCATGGAGAAACGAAGACTTCTTCTGTCGAAATCATGTCTTGTCTCGTGGATTTTTGACAATCAAAAAGCAAAACTTAGTTCATGAAGAACACAAAAGTGCCTGCTCCAATCAAAATCCACAACAAAATTCCCAAAGCAAAGGATTTTGCTCCTGCTTGTTTGAGGTCTTCAAACGAAAAGCCGCAACCAATAAGGAAAAGAGCCACAACCATACCTCGTCTGCCCAAAAACGACAATTCTTTGTAAATAGGCTCTCCGGCAGGAAGCAGATAAACAATCAAAATCGCCAAAACAAAATAGAGAATGAACCAAGGAATTTTCACTTTGCCCTTTGTGGCATTGTTCTTTCGGTTGAGGAACAATACCAAGAAGGACAATGGAATTATCCAAAGGGTTCTTGCCAACTTTACTGCCACGGCTGTTTGCAATGCTGCGTCGCCGTATGCTGCTCCCGCACCGACTACGGACGATGTATCGTGAATTGCGATTGCCGACCAGTAGCCAAAATTCACTTCTTCCATGTTTAAGGCGTGTCCTATGGGAGGAAAAATAAACAAAGCGATTGCATTGAGTACGAAAACGACGGTCAGTGCAAAGGAGATTTGATTATCTTTTGCGTTTATGATTGGAGCGACTGCCGCAATGGCACTTCCTCCACATATTGCAGTACCCGAGCTTATCAACATGGTGGTGTTTCTATCTACTTTGAACAATTTGCCGAGCAACATACCGAAAAGGAAAACCAAAAAGACCGAACAAGCCGTCAGAACAATACCTTTTGAAGATACTTCGATAACTTGTTCCAAGCTCATGCCAAATCCCATAAGCACAACACTATATTGCAACAGCGGCGAGGAGTACTTCTTAAACTCAAAAGGTCTTTCGATTTTCAGAAATGCGAACAAAATGCCGCAAAAAAGAGCCATGGGTGCAGTAACAAAAGGCATCATGCACAACAATGGCACAACAAAATAGAGGAATGATAGTTTTTTTCTCATAAACACTGCTTTTAAGGGTTATTTTTCGGCTTGCAAAATTACTAATTATTTATTTTGTCAGAACAAGACGGCGTATAAACTATCTCAAACGATGAAAAAAATACTTAACTTTGCAGAATAAAAACCTCTAAAACAAAGAAACTATCATGAATATCATCATATCAGGTTACGGAAAGATGGGGAAAATGGTGGAAACAGAAGCTCTGAAAGCAGGAGACTGCATTGTAGCCAAAATAGATTCAAAGGAAGATTGGGCAAAATATGACTTTGAGGCAATGGTTGCTCGGGGCAATGTGGCAGCTATTGATTTTTCCACTCCGCAAAGCGTTGTTGCCAACATAGAAGAGTGTTTCAAAAGAAACATTCCCATAGTTGTGGGAACAACAGGCTGGTACAACGAGAAAGAAAGACTGAAAGAGCTTTGTCAAAGCAAAAATCAGAGCATGTTTTGGGCTTCCAACTTTTCCATAGGGGTATTCTTGTTCAACAAGATGAACATTTGGCTTGCCAAATTGATGAACTCCTATTCTCAATACACACCTTCGATGAGTGAAACGCACCATGTTCACAAACTTGACGCACCTTCGGGAACTGCAATCACGCTTGCCGAAAACCTTATTGAGAATTACCATGGCAAAACGAAATGGCAGCTTGGCAAAAGCTCCGACAAAGATACTCTTTGCATAAATGCAATCCGCCAAGGGGAGGTTTGCGGCATTCACGAGGTAAAATACGAAAGTCCTTTTGACGAAATAACAATACGACATGAGGCAAAAACTCGTGCAGGCTTCGCTTTGGGAGCAGTAACCGCCGCTCACTGGCTTGCGGACAAGAAGGGATTTTTCACAATGAGCGATATGTTGGACCAAATGTCCGAGGAGATATAACCAAACAAAGATTTTGCAATATGAACTACACAATAGGAATCGATTTAGGAGGAACCAACACACGCATAGGCTTGGTTGCAGAAGACGGAAAGGTGATTGAGGTTTTGAAGTTCAAGACTTACGAACACAAAGAGCTGAACGACTTTGTCGAAACGCTTTCGGACAACATTGTTTTGATAGCTCAAAAACACAATCTGCCGAAAGAGAGCATCAAAGTCGGCATAGGAGCGCCCAACGGCAACTATTATGCCGGCACAATCGAACAAGCACCAAACCTTCCCTTCAAAGGAATTGTGCCTTTGGTCGATTTGCTCAAAGAAAGTCTCAAAAAAAAGTCTTATAGTGCCGAAGTGGTCTTGACAAACGATGCAAACGCCGCCGCAATGGGCGAAAAAATATACGGAAAAGCCAAAAACGTGAGAGATTTTGTCATGATAACTCTCGGAACAGGCGTTGGAAGCGGCATTTTTGTCGATAACAAACTCGTGTATGGCAAATCCGGCTTTGCAGGAGAGGCAGGCCATGCAATAGTTCAGCCTGAGGGAAGAGCGTGCGGCTGTGGCAGACATGGTTGTTTGGAGACTTATTGTTCGGCAACGGGCATTGTTCGCACTGCAAAGGAACTTATGCACAACGAAAGCACACCTTCCTGTCTCAGAGCGATAAAAGAAGATATGATAACGGCAAAAGACATTAGTGATGCGGCGGATAAAAACGACACTCTCGCCTTAAAGTGCTTTGACATCACCGCTCGCTATTTGGCTCTCGGCTTGGCAAATGTTGCAGTTATCACTTCACCGGAAAAAATCTTCATTTCTGGAGGATTAAGCAAGGCTGGAGAAAAACTATTCAAGCCTTTGAAAGAGTATTTTGAGCAATTCCTCTATCCTGTTTTCAGAAACACAATTTCAATCGAGACTTCGGCTCTCGAAGACAATGAAGTTGCCATTTTGGGAGCGGCATCTCTTGTATTTTGACGACAAAAACAAATAAGCAATATGAGATTTTGGCAAAGTTTTGTGCTGTTTGTCTGCGGAGTTTTGTGCTTTCAGTGTGCCAATTCGCAAACAGAGAGTCGTGATTTGCTCTTGCCCGAGTATGGCAGGGGCGTTTTGATTTGCAATCAGGACACAATGGAATTGCAAAAGGGCAAAACAGATGTTTATTCCCTTGTTGCCGCAAAGTTAAACCTCAATCAGTACCGGGCAGACAACGAATTGCAGTTCCAATACTTGGACAGCTGCTTGTCGGAGTACGTTTTTGATTTCGACATTGACGAAAAGTTGCTTTCTTTCGGCAGTTGCGAACTGTCTTTCGAGTGTTCAGACATTTCTTACAGCATATATGTAAACCAAAGAGAAGTTCCGAAAAAGCAAAACAACACTCTGCGTTTTCATCAGCAGATAAGACAATACTTGAAAGAGGGAAAGAACGAAATAAGGATTGCAATCGAGCCTGTGAAACCCCGATGGGATAATGTGAAATCGGAAGATTATGATATTCTTTCTTCGGAAACTCGTGCTGTTTTCAGACATGCAGCTTTTCAATTTGGCTGGGACTGGGCACCGAGAGAGCTTGCAGGCGAGGTTTTCATGCCTTTGAAACTACACTTTGCCTCTTCGCCTTGCAAAGTCTTGAATGCAAGCATTCAAACCACGAAAGCAGACTCTCTAAATGCCGACATGTCACTTTCGGTAATGCTTTCGGACAGCACAAACGACATTTCGTATGCCAAAATTTACTATTGCGACGAAAAGGGAAAGCGTTTCCGAACAAAGAAACTTGAACCCTCTTCAATCAAAACAGCGGGAGGATATTATTTTCTTAACTTTGACTTCTCTATAAGCAGACCTCATCTTTGGCAACCGCAGGGAGCAGGAAAGCAATGCCTATATCAGGCTTCCATAAAGCTGTATGACAAAAATCAAAAGGAGATTGAAAGCATAGATACCCGCTTTGGAATAAGGCAAATCGAGCTTATAAGAGAAAAAGACAGTATTGGAGAGAGTTTTTACTTTGTTTGCAACGGACAAAAGCTCTTTGCCAAGGGTGCAAACCTTGTTCCTACAAGGATGCACGGCGAAAAGTACTCTTCTCTTGCCAAGCACATCAATTTGGTCAAAGATTGCAACATGAACATGCTCAGAGTGTGGGGCGGAGGTTTCTATTTGGACGAAGAAAGCCTGAAAGCGTGCGACGAAAACGGCATATTGATTTGGCAGGATTTCCCTTTTGCCTGTGCCTTGTACCCTGCCGACAGTTTCTATCTGCAAGGTGTGGCATCTGATGCCGCCTTTGAGGTTGCCCGAATAGCATCTCACCCTTGTCTTGCACTACTTTGCGGCAACAATGAGGTGTTTGAGGGTTGGGAGAATTGGGGTTGGAAAAGCCAAGTGAGAGATACAGCCGTTGCACTTGCAAATTACAACAAGCTCTTCAAACAAGTGCTACCTCAAATAGCAAGTGTGGCTGCACAAAGCACCGATTATGTTCACACCTCGCCAATTCACGGCTGGGGAAAGGCACAATCGATGACCGAAGGGGACAGTCATTATTGGGGAGTGTGGTGGGGAGACTCTGTTTTTGAGACTTACACTCGCAAAGTGCCGAGATTTATGAGCGAATACGGCTTTCAGTCGCCTCCAAGCAAAAGTTGCATGGAACAATTCTTCACCCTGCCATACTCAAAGGACAATCCGCAGTTTACAATCCACCAAAAACACTCACGAGGCTTTGAATTGATTGACAATCGTCTCAAAGAAAGGTTTTCAACAATCGAAAGCGACCGAGACTATTGGCAAAAGGCAGAAATAACTGCCTCAGATGCCTACAAAATTGCCATAGAAGCTCACCGAAGAGCAATGCCCCGTTGTATGGGAAGCCTTCTTTGGCAGCTCAATGAGCCTTATCCTGCAATATCTTGGAGCATAATTGATGCCACTTGGAAACCCAAGGCAGTATATCACACTATCAAGAAGTGTTTTGCTCCTTTCCTTCTGTCGATAGACACATATTCTTCTACCGACAGCTTGTTTGTATATTTTGTAAACGACACTTACTCGGACATAGAACTGACTTGTACTTTGGAGATAAGAGATGAAGAAAACAAAACAGTGCTTCAAATCGAAATCACGGACGATAATCTGCCGAAAATGACAAGTCGGAAAATTTATTCGCTTGCCAAAAACAGCATTCCGAACTTTGACCCGACAAGACATTTTGCATTGATAAAATCAAACGGCGTTTCGCTAAAACAAAACGGCGAATCAGTCGAACAAAACGCCGTTTTATCTCAGCAAAACGCCGTTTCAAATTACGCCTTCTTCGTCTATCCTCAACAACTTGAAAATCAGCAACTATTTTTCGAGATAAGAAATCAATGGCTGCAAGAAAAACCAAATTCGGAACGTTGAGACGAATGAACAAATTGCCTTTATGATTGTTCTAAACCTGCAAAAAACATAGCTTAAAAGCAAAGCTATATCGTTATAAAAATGTTTTTAGATTTCAAATTTGGAAGATAGGAGGATTTTTTTGTAATTTTGCTCCGAGAAAATCAAACAAACAATTTGTAGAACATTAAAAATTTAAGATTATGGCAAAGAAATGGATTTGTACCGTTTGCGGTTACGTACACGAAGGAGCAGAACCACCTGCACAATGTCCTCAATGCAAACAACCTGCTGACAAGTTCAAAGAATTGAACGAAGAAGCCGGCTTGGTATTCGAAGCAGAACACGTCATAGGCGTTGCAAAAGGAAGCGGAGAAGAGATGATAAAAGACCTAAACGCACACTTTATGGGCGAAAGCACCGAGGTGGGAATGTATTTGGCTATGAGCCGTCAGGCAGACAGAGAAGGCTATCCTGAAATTGCTGAAGCATTCAAGCGTTACGCTTGGGAAGAAGCAGAACACGCCGCTAAGTTTGCAGAACTTTTGGGAGACGTTGTTTGGGATACAAAGACCAATCTCGAAAAACGTATGAACGCAGAAGCAGGAGCTTGTGCCGACAAGGTAAGAGTTGCAAAGAATGCAAAAGCAGCAAACCTTGATGCAATTCATGACACAGTTCACGAAATGGCAAGAGACGAAGCAAGACACGGAAAAGGCTTTGAGGCTCTTTACAACCGCTATTTCAAGAAGTAATCTCGCTTCTTGGTAAAACACAAGGGGCTTTCTCTCAAAGGAAAGCCCCTTATTTTTTTGCGTTTACTCCCATTCTACCGAGAACTCGCCCTCTTCAAATTGTTTTTCCTTGTTTTCGGGTTTCTTTTCACCCTCTTGCTCCCACTCGATTATGTATTCGCCCTCTTGTTGTCGCTTCCACTGCTGCTTATCTTGGCGATTTTGTTCGAGTTTGAGGTCAAAATCTTTGTCAATCGACTGCAATATGCTTTGCTTGTCTTGTTTTATTTGCTCTTTTGCTCTTTGCATATTGCCTTTTATGTCGTATGAGAATGTGGGTTTGTCGATTGTGCCTCCTATCTTGACAAAAAGAGTAATTCTGTTGTCCGCTCCGCTCTCGAATGTGCCGAACTGCTGTTGTTGTTTCTGCATTGCAGCCTTTTTTCTCTTGCTTGCAAACTCCGACAACTTGACAGCAACATTGTAATCTATCTTTCCGTCCAAGCAATGTCTGCCGACCAAATCAAAATTCACCGCATTGCTAAGCACCTTTATGGGATTGATTGCAATAACCCCATCTTTGATTTGAACAGATGAAGAAATGGTTTCAAATTTTACGTTTTTCAATGCTTGTTCATCGACAAAATAGGACAGCTTTTCGAGCATCTTGACATTTTTAAGCCTGCCTTTTGAGAGCGTATAGTCAATATCGAGTGTCGAACGCTCCAAAACGAGATTGAAATCCTTGTCAAAATATAGGCCTGCCTTCGCTTTGGCAGAGAGTTTCCCCTCTATGTTTTTGTCGGTCAGCAAAGTTTGATTAAGATTCTTCGTCTGAGCAAAGGCCTTTTGAAGATTGATGTCTTTCAAAACTGCATCTGCCTTGACAATAGTGCAACTATCTTGGAACAAAATCTTGCAATCGTTGCTCGAAACACTGCCTTCAAAAATGTTGAACGACACCTTTTTGCAATCAATCACCCCTTTGTTGTAGTTAATCTTTGCATCGATGTTGTCAAGCGTCATTCCGTCAAACTTATACTGCCTTAGCTGCAAGTCTGCCTGCAAGTTGCCTTCTATATTGTACGTTCCGCAAAGCGAAAATGCCTTATTGTTCAGTAGGCCCTTCGCTTTGCTTATCTTTATTGCACTATTGTCAAATGTCAAATCGCAGTTGGTTTGACTGAGAGCATGGTTTTTCAATCTCTTGTCTTGCAACGCCAAATCTCTAAGCTCTCCTTTTCCGTTCATTTTCAGCTTGGAGTTTTTTCTTTGCAACTCCAAGTCTATCTTTGCGACACCTTGCAAAACTTCTGTGCTGTCAAGTTTCAGCAAATCTTTGATTTGAGAAAGATTTACTTCGGCTTGCAGGCTCGCATCGACATCTATTTTATTGAAGTCGGCAAGAGAGAATTTCCCTTTGACAAATCCTTGGCTGAAAGTGGCTTCAAAGGCTGTTATATCCAACTTTGAGCTTACCGAATTGCACCTTTCGCCGTTTGTATAGCTGCCGTTGATTTTAACATTGGTGATATTGATGTCTTTTTTCTTGTCTCTTGCAGAAGCATTGCTCAAACTAAATGTGGCATTTATCGAAGGGGCTGTGTCTTTTGCCAATTTGCCTTTGATTTTTGCCGAAAAGGCAAGGTCTCCGGAGGTTTTGTAATCAGAAAACAGCTCTTTACCTTCTTTCTTTACAAGAGAGAGTGCCTCCGAGAGCTTGATTTGTCTTCCCGAAATGTCGCAATCAACAAACAAATCTTCCTCATAGTTCAATCGTCCGTCAAGTCCAAACTCCATTTTGCCGACCAAAATCTTGCTTTCTTTGATTGAGGCTGTCTTTTGGGCAAAATCGTTGGCTGCAACAACTTTTAATTTTATCGGAATGTCGCTTGTGGTCTGCACTTTGTCGAATGCAAATCGTCTGAGTTGAAGTTGGGAAGATAGAACAATGTTTTGTTTCTGTGAAGAGAAATCTCCGCTTGCCCGAGCGTCGGAAAGATTTGCTCCAATCAGGAGCTTGGATATTTCATTGACGTATTCCAAGTCTATATCTTTCAAACGGAAATCCTTTATCGAGAAAGCAAAATCCGAACTCGTGCTTGTGGTGTCGCTTTTCCAAAAGTGGTAGTTGCTTTCGCCCGAAGAAAGGACTTTGAGCTTGATTTTGCCGTGCGAAACCTCCACTTTTGTAACATTGTATCTGCCTTTGAGAATATCTATCAGGTTAAATTTGAGTTTGACTTGCTGCAACACTGCAAGGGTATCGCAACACAGTGTGCTGTCAGGGTAAGCATCGGGCATCACTATGTCCGAAAAAGAAACCGAAACCAACGGAAAGGACGACAAAATACCGACATCTATCTCCTTTACGCTGACTTCGGTCAATAGGTATTTGTTTATTTCTCTGATAAAGGTCTGCTTGATTTTGTCGGTGTTGAAAAGAACGATTGCAACGCTCACAACAAACAAAAACAAGCAACAGACAACGCCCCAAAACAAGACTTTCTTCCACCATTTGGGTTTATCAAAGAAAGCAAACCTCATCTGCTTACTTTTTTAAGAAGGCTACTTCTTGCTCGGTCAAGAAACGATAATGTCCTCTTGTGAGATTTTTTTTCGTAAGTCCCGCAAAGAAAACTCTATCTAACTTTTCAACCTTATAATCCAAGTGATTGAACATACGTCTGACTATTCTGTTTTTGCCAGAGTGCAATTCAACTCCCACAACCTTCTTGCTGTTAAATCCTTCCACATATTGAATGTCGTCAAAGCGTGCAATGCCGTCTTCCAACTCCACTCCCTCACCAAGAAGGTTCATGTCAGCCTTGGTAAGCGGCTTGTCCAATTCCACATGATAGATTTTTCTTGCACCAAACGAAGGGTGAGTTAGTTTTTTTGTCAGTTCGCCATCGTTGGTAAAGAGTAACAATCCGCAGGTGTTTCTATCCAATCTTCCGACAGGGTAAATTCTCTCCTTGCAAGCCTTTCCCACAAGGTTCATGACGGTCTTTCGCTCTTGCGGATCTTCAAGTGTGGTGATAAATCCCTTGGGTTTGTTGAGCAAAAGATAGACTTTCCTTTCGTTTGAGAGCTTTTCTCCTCCGTAACACACACTATCGCCGGGCTTTACCTTATATCCCATTTGTGTAACGACTTCTCCGTTTACCGTAACAACACCCGTAGCTATCAAAACATCGGCTTCTCTTCTTGAACAGATGCCGGAGTTTGAAATATACTTGTTAAGACGTATCAATCCGCTTTCTTTGTTTGCTATGTCGGGCGTTTCGGAGTAGTATTGTCTCTTTCTTTCAAACGAACGCTTATTGTTACTCTCAAATTTTGAGTGATTTCTCTTTCTTTCTCTGCCAAAATTGTCCTCTCTTTGGTCAAAAGAGCGTTCTCTTCTGTCGAATTGTCTCTGATTGCCGCCTCGGTTTCTTCTTTGTCTCGTTCTTTCTACAGGGACAAAATCCCTTTGATTTTCTTGATTGTAAGATTCTCTTTGTATTCTCGGGCGTTTGCCTTGTCTTGCTTGTCGAGACGATGCTTCTTCTCGGTCGTCGAACTCAAAATATCTTTCTCTTCTCGGACGAAATTCTCTTCTGTCGCTGCTTTCTCTGCGAAATCCTTCATCTTGTTTGAAGTCTCTGTCTCTTCTCTCCGGTCTTTTCCAAGAACGATTGTCTCTTCTGTCTTCCATTTGGTTGAATATGTTTGATTATTATTGCCGATTTTCACATCGGGTTGTTTGTTTTCTTGTCAAATCTGCCGCAAAAAGCGGTCTGCAAAGATACGAAAATCATCTGTTTTCTACCTCTTGTGATTTTGATTGTTGAAGTCCCCGAAACAAAACGCCGTTTTGTGATGTGTAAAACGCCGTTTCAGCATCAATAAAACGCCGTTTTATTCTGCCAAAACGGCGTTTTATTTTACCAAGTTCAAACAATCTGAAAATCAACTGCTTTCACAAGAAATTTTATTGCTGTTTCGTACACCTCTTTCTGCTCTGTCTTCCAAGGAAACACCCTCCTATCGGACTAAACAAATAATTTGCCCAAATTATTGTGAGAATGGGCTGAAAACATTACCTTTGCAAAACAAAATATATCCTATTATGGTAGCAAGAGTGAGTATAATAATGGGCAGCACTTCCGATTTGCCTATAATGGAAGCGGCAGCCAAGTTTCTAAATCAAATGGAAATTCCGTTTGAAATGAATGCCCTTTCGGCACATCGAACTCCCAAAGAGGTGGAAGAGTTTGCCACAAAGGCAGAACAAAGAGGCATAGAAGTAATAATTGCAGGGGCCGGAATGGCAGCACACCTTCCCGGGGTGATTGCGGCAATGACACCACTGCCTGTGATAGGTGTTCCGATAAAGTCTTCTTTGGAGGGAATGGACGCTGCTTTGGCAATGTTGCAAATGCCTCCCGGAATACCGGTTGCAACGGTTGCAATCAACGGAGCTTTGAATGCGGCAATCCTTGCAGTTCAAATTTTGGCAACAGCGGACAAAGAGCTAAGGCAAAAGATGATTGCTTACAAGGAAAGCCTCAAAGACAAAATCGTTAAGGCCAACGAAGAACTTTCGACAATAAAATACAATTACAAAGTATGATAATGATAGGCATAACCGGCACATTGGGAGCCGGAAAAGGCACAATAGTCGATTGTTTGAAAGAGCGGGGCTTTTCGCACTTCTCTGCAAGAGACTTTTTGGTCAAAGAGATTGAGAAACGTGGCTTGCCGATAAATCGGGACAGCATGACAAGCACTGCCAACGCCATAAGACGAGAATATGGCAACGATTACATCATACGAAGCATGATGAACCAAGCCCTCAAAGAGGGAAAGAACTGCGTTATTGAAAGTGTGAGAAATCCCGAAGAGGTATTGCTCATGAGAAAAGTGTCGGGATTTTATCTCTTCTCGGTCGATGCAGACCTCAAAATCAGATACGAAAGAATTAAACTCCGCAAGAGCGAAACCGACAACGTAGATTTTGAGACCTTTGTGGCAAACGAGCAGAGAGAAATGAACCCTCAAAACGGCAAAAGCCAAGATATAGGCAGCTGTATGGCGATGGCAGATTATAGATTTGAGAACAACTCTGACATAGCCGCCCTCAGAGAGAGGGTAAACGCCGTGATAAGCGAAATTGAACGCAAAACAAGACCCTCATGGGACGAATACTTCATGGAATTGGCAGATGCAGCATCAAAACGTGCCACTTGCGACAGAGGAAGAAGCGGTTGCGTGATAGTCAAAGACCGTCAGGTATTGGTAACAGGCTATGTGGGTTCGCCGACAGGGCTTGCTCACTGCGATGATGTGGGACATCTGTTGAAGCAAACGATAAACGAAGACGGCAGTATTTCGACGCATTGTGTCAGAACGGTTCATGCAGAACAAAATGCGATATGTCAGGCAGCCAAAAGAGGCATAGCCTTGGAGGGAGCGACACTCTACTGTCGCATGACCCCTTGTCGCACTTGTGCAATGATGATTATCAACTGCGGAATAAAAAGAGTTGTTTGTCAGATGAAGTATCATGCGGGAGCAGAGAGCGAAAAAATGTTCTCGGAGGCAGGAATAGAATTGGTCTTTTTTGACAACAGCATACTAAAATACGACAAGCAATAGTCTTTTTATCAACTCAAAAAAATAAGATGAGGCTCTGACAAACAGAAACCTCATCTTATTTTTTTTGTACTGACAGAAAATCAACCTCAACTATTCGTCAAAGGAATATTCTCTGCCATATCGGAGCATTTGTTCCACAAAACTTTCCGGATATTCGAGAGAATAATCAATCACCTCGCCTGCGGAATTTCTCATAGGGACAATATCAACATTCACAAAGCCACCGTATGGTTTCAGATTGAGTTTTTGGTAGCGTTCCAACACCTGTTTGTGAAGCAAAGGGTCGATTTTTACTCCGTAAGTCTCGACCAATTCTTTTCCCTTGGCATAATTGCCGGTCGATTTGATGTCTTGAATTATCGCAAGCAGGTTGCCGAATACCTTTTGGAGCTTTTCGTAATCTTTGATTGCGAAATAAGTCTTGTTGTTTTGATATACCCTTTCGATACAATCCGAATTTTCAAACGCATAACTTGAAATCAGCTTCCTTGCCTGCATGTGAGACTCTGTCAAATCTTTGCCAAGCTGAATGCGAGTGAGCTGAGAGAGCAATCCGTTGCGGATATAGCTATCGTAAGCCTCCATTGCAACCTGCTTGTCGCTCACCAAACCAAGCTCAATCATCTTGTCATCATACATGTAATAAAGAGCAAACAAATCAGCTCGGGCTTCCTCCAAAGTGGAAGAGTATTCTTTGAGAGCATTTTGGTCGGTTTGTTCCAAGAGTTTGCCACTTCCATGTCCCAAACACTCGTGCATATCGGTGTGAAGGTCGTTTGAAAGTGTTGCATAGAGCTTTGCACGCTGCTTTTCTTCGTCTGTGAGTGCAAATTCGTCCAATACACTTTTGGGACTTTCCATTGCAGCCTGCTCGTATGCGTGGGCAAGATTTGCAATGTTCACACTTTTTGAACCATACTCCTTTCTAATCCAATCGCTGTTGGGAAGATTGATACCGATTGGAGGTGTGGGAAAATTATCTCCGGCCAAGCACACGGCATCTATTACTTTTGCACTAATACCCACTACCTTTTCTTTCTTGTATATAGGATTTATAGGACTGTTATCCTCAAACCATTGAGCGTTTTGCGAAAGGAGTTCACATCTTTTGGTAGCTTGATAATCTTTAACATCAACAAGAGCTTCCCATGAGGCTTTTTGCCCTAAGGGGTCGAGGTATGTTTCTATAAATCCCGAGATATAATCCACTGCCGCCTCATTCTCCTTTACCCATGCTATGTTGTAATCGTCCCAAGTCTTCAAATCGCCTGTCGTATAGTAGGAAATCAGTAGTTCGGTATGACGTTTCTGCTGTTCATTCTCGCAGTATGGCAGTGCCGCTTGCAAGTGTTCGATTATTTTTTCAATCCACCTGCCATATACTCCTCCCTTTCGGCACACCTTTTCCTCAATTCCTTTTTCTGTTTTGACAACTATGGTGTTCAATCCGGTGGAAATTGGTCTCAAGCTGTCGCCTTGGTCTGCCTTTTGGTAGAATTGTTCGACCTCACTTCGGCTTACACCCTTGTAAAACGCCACCGAAGATGAGGCAACCAAGTCCTTGCTCTTGTCGCTCTGCCTTCGGATTGGAGCAATCTCGGGATTGTAAACATATTCGGCTATCTGCTCAGAATAAATGTGTGGTTTTTCTTTGCCAAACGACGAGGCAACGACCGAAACAAAGTATTCGCGAGAACAAAGTGGGAAGAACTTCTCTTCGGCATAGTGATGATGAATGCCGTTTGAGAAGAAAACTCTCTTACAATAGGTTTCAAACTCTTTCCAATCGGCTGTCGTTCGGCTGCCTTGGTAAGAAGTCAAAGCCTTTTCAAGAGCCTTTCTCACAACAAGGTTCAATTCGCAGTGTTGTTGCCATATTATATCTCTGCCCCAAAGAGCTGCACAAGACAAATGATAAATAAGATGTTTTTGATTGAGTGATAAATTTTGCCAAGTCTCAAAACGATAACGCATAACCTTGATGTCGGCGAACTCATCTATGATATAAGTAAATGGTTTTGAAGGCGTGGCTTTTTCATCTGTTGTTTGACCACTCTGTGAGCGTGCTTGCATAAATTCCTCCTTACGTTTTGATATTTTCATTCTTTCATCGGCAAAATTACAAATAAATGTTGTACTTTTGTTCCTTTGAACTGACATAGGCGTGAAAAGACTTGACAAATATATCTTGAAATCTTACTTGGGTCCTTGGCTGCTTACCTTTTCCATTGCGATATTTGTATTGTTGTTACAGTTCCTTTGGAAAAAGATAGAGCAAATTGTAGGCAAGGGATTGGAGTGGTCGGTAATCTTGGAGATGATTACATACGCTTGTGCAACCCTTGTGCCGATGGCTTTGCCGCTTTCAATCCTCTTAGCTTCCATTATGACGATGGGAAACTTCGGAGAGAGATACGAACTTGTGGCAATGAAATCCTCCGGTCTTTCTCTTTGGAGAATATTGAAACCTCTGATAGTGCTTAGTATCTGCTTTTGCGGCATAGCTTTCTACTTTTCAAACAATGTGATACCCGATGCAACCGGCAAACTCAAAGTCCTGATGTATGAAATCAAGACAAAGAAACCTGCTTTGAACATTCAACCCGATGAATTTTACACCGAGATTGAGAATTATACCATAAGAATAGGTGCAAAGGACAAAACAGGTCAATATCTCAAAGACATAATAATCTACGATCACAGTAAGGATTTGGGAAACACCACGGTAAACATTGCAGACAGCGGACAGATGTTCACAAGCAAGGACGGAAATACTTTAATCTTCAAACTATTTTCGGGATATACCTTTGACGAAGATTTAAGCGAAGAGAACCGAAACGCTCACCCCCTTGTGAGAATGGATTATCAAGAACAGACAATCCGATTTGACATTTCAGATTTTGCATACCAAAAGGCAGATCAAGACCGCTACGAAGGACATCACACAATGCTCAATGTGGTGCAACTCAAACAGGCTCTCGACACCCTGAAAGCAGAAAGCAGAGAATACAAATCACTGATGCAGAAATTCTTGTTTGACAGAATAAACCAAGAACCTGCCTTTGTGAGTAGCGGAATAAAGATACACTGCGACAAAAACGGCATGGTGTCGGACAAAGAGAAAGCAAAGCTCGACTATCTTTCCGAAGGAGCGAAACAATTCTACCAAAACGAGATTGCAAACTACGAAACAAAGCTGAAATCGGACGAAGAATACATCAATAAGCACAAAATAGAATTTCATCGTAAGTTTACACTTTCGGCTGCCTGCCTTATTCTATTTTTCATCGGAGCACCTCTCGGTGCGATAATACGAAAGGGAGGTTTGGGAATGCCTGTTGTGGTTTCAACTCTGGCATTCATCATCTACCACATAGTGGGTCAAGTTGGCGAAAATGCGGCTTTGGAAGGTGGTATGCCGATTTGGTTGGGCATGTGGCTGTCATCTTTGATTTTTTTGCCAATCGGAATTGTGCTTACGATGAAAGCCACCTCCGACTCTGCGGTTTTAAGTTCCGAGGGTTGGACTAAATTTTTTGAAAGAATAAAACAATTCACGAAAACGAAGAAAACAAAACAAGATAATGAGAATACTGCAAGTTTGTTATAAGCCTCCGTTTCCTGCAACGGACGGAGGGGCAATGGGAATGAACTCTCTGACAACCGGATTGCTGAATAGAGGACACCAAGTCAAGGTTGTGTCTTTCCACTCTAAGAAACACCCTTGCAATATTGAGGCTATGCCTCAGGATTATTTGGAAAGGACGGGGTTTGAGACCGTTTTTGTCGATTTGGACATCAAGTTGTTTCCTGCAATCGAAGCTATGCTGTGCGGAGAGAGCTATCATGTAAAACGATTTATCAATCAGGCAATGAAAGATAAGCTCCGCGATGTTTTGACCCGCCAAGAGTTTGACATAGTTCAAATGGAGAGCATCTTCCTTACCCCTTACGTTCCTCTTGTTCGCAAATACAGCAATGCCAAAGTTGTTTTGCGAAGTCCGAATGTGGAAAACAAAATTTGGCAACGCACATACAAAGCAACTAAAAATCCTTTCAAGCGATTTTATCTCAAACATCTCTACCTCACTTTGGAACATTACGAAAGGGAAAGGATAAACGACTATGATGCAATCTTCCCCGTAACAGCCACAGATGCCGAATACTTTATCCGAAATGGTTGCAGGCGGCTTTGCAAGCCCATTGCAGTGGGAATAGATACTCCCGAAATATTGCCCGATGTGCTTGAAGAGCCGAATAGTATCTTTCATATCGGAAGCATGAATTGGGTTCCGAACGAGCAAGGTATAAGATGGTTTCTCAAATCATGCTGGAAAAGCGTCAAAGCTGCAAGTCCGCAGGTTAAGGCTTACTTTGCAGGCAGGAATATGCCCGATTGGTTGTTGAACACTCACGAAAAAGATGTGTTTGTTGTCGGTGAGGTCGATGACAGTATTCGTTTTATGACAAGCAAACAAATAATGGTTGTGCCGCTTCTTTCGGGCAGCGGAATAAGAATTAAAATCATAGAAGCAATGAGCATAGGCAAAACGGTGATTGCAACAACCATTGCTGCCGAAGGACTGATGTATGAAAATGGTAAGAACATTATCATTGCCGACACGCCTCAGGAGTTTGCAATAGCAGTCAAAAGATGTTTGGACGACAGCTCTTATGCCAAGGAAATAGGCTTTCAGGCTGCCCAACTCATAGCAACACGTTACAATACCGACGAAATAGCAAAAGAAATCAGTGCTTATTACGAACAATTATGAAGATTGCCGTTTTCCTTTCGAGGTTTCCCTATCCTTTGATAAAGGGCGACAAGCTCAGAGCTTACAACCAGATTGTGCAGTTGGCAAAACATCACGAGGTTTATTTGTTTTGCCTCACAAGAAGCTCGATTGCCCCCTCCGACATAGCTTGTTTGCAACCCTTTTGCAAACAAATAGAGCTTGCAAGGCTCAATCCTTTTGTTTCTCTTCTCAATGTGCTGCGTTCTCTCTTCTCTCGGCTGCCCTTTCAGGTCGCTTTCTATCGTTCAAATAAGGTAAAACGACAATATGATGCCTTTTTGACAAAGTACAAGCCCGATGTGTGTTACCACCAGTTTGTCCGCACGGCTCCATACGCCGAGGCACTCTGCGTACCTTCGGTTTTGGACTTTCAAGACACCCTTTCGGCAAATATGTTTCGCCGAGCAGAAAAAAGCAAGCTGCTCTCACGAAAGTTTTTCTTCATTGAAGCCGAACGTTTGAAGAGATACGAAGAAGATATGTTTGCTTTGTTTGATCGCACGACCATAATAACAGATGCAGACCGAGAATTACTCTCTTGCAAACGGAAAAACGAAGTGGCAATAGTTTCAAACGGAGTATCGGACAAGTATGTTGCCGCTCCCGAAAGCATAGAAAAGAAATATGACGTACTCTTTTGCGGAAACATGGGCTACAAACCCAACATTGTTGCTGCCCTCTATCTTCTCAAAAAGATAATGCCTCTTGTCAGAGCGAAGCGTCCGCAAACCACTCTCTGCATTGCAGGTGTCAATCCACCGAAAGAAGTAAGGCGTTTTGCCTCAAAGCTCAACGTGATTGTCGAAAAAGTTCCCGACATGAGGCAGATGTATCTTCAAAGCCGTGTTTTTGTTGCTCCGATGCAAATCGGAACGGGACTACAAAACAAATTGTTGGAAGCAATGGCGTGCAAAATTCCCTCAATCACCTCCTGCCTTGCCAACAAAGCCCTAATGGCAAAAGACAACGAACAAATAATGATTGCAAACTCCGAAAGCGAATATGCAAAGCACATTATGACACTGCTTGAAGACCAATCACTCTCCCAAACCCTTGCAACAAACGCCCGAGAGTACATCTTGGAAAACTTCCGCTGGGAAAAATGCAACGAAGTACTCGAAAGCGTGTTACTATCAGCCTCAAAAACAAAGTAAATCGCAAGTTTGACTGCCTTTCAATCGACAAATCAACGCTTTTTTATCACAAGCCAGTTGGTTTGAAGGTGAGAAGACTTCCAATTCTTGCCGATGCGACAGATTTGTCCTTCGCTTGTTCTGTACCAACCCTCGCTCCACGAACCCATATCGAGATAAATTGCTTGTATTGCACCCATTCGTATCAGACAATCGGTAAAGACATCAATATGAATGCGGTCGTCGGTTTCGACCAACATAGTTTCGGAAGCCGTGATGACCAAAGCCCTTCGGGCAGTTGTCCTATTGCGAAAAATAGTCGTGGGAACAGCCTTGCCCCTATTGACCAAAATCATCTGTTGAAAGTAATCGCCTTTCTCCCTTACCGCTTTGGAGATTGCAGAGCGGTCATTGGTATCCAAAGGGTTGATTTCAACTCCCGAAGAAGTGATGAGGCAGTAACCGCTCTCGCTCTCGGTGGGATAATACAACATCTTACCATTGCAAACGCTTGTTCCGACAATATGTTCCGGAGCTTTGGAAGTAAAAGCTGCCACGACACACAGACCAACGTTGCTGTTGAGAGTATCGGGCTTGGTTGTCATAAAAGCAAAACCTGCGTCAGTCGCAGGAGTGTAAGTAGTAAAGTGAAACACAAGCGTATCAACCTGCATACTCAAAGTATCGACCAACACCAAAGCCGACCGCTGAGCCGCAAGAGAAGAAACAATAAGTACAAAAGCTGCAAAAAATATTCTCTTTTTCATTTTAATCAACATTTATCTTTGTTTTTCAAAAAACATGACACCGCAACAACACAAACAAACCTCATACAAACACAGCCCCTTACCACAGGTGGCACGTCCTTTTTGCAAAGGTAACAAAATCTCTGCGATTGGGGTTCCCGAAACGCCCTTTTGGCAAAATAAATCGCCGTTTTATTTTGACAAAACGGCGTTTTATCGATGCTGAAACGGCGTTTTATCGAAACAAGACAAAACCGTATGAAAACGAATAAATTAACGTGAGTTCGATGAATATACTTTAGAATAAAGTAAGCTGTCTGTCATTTGAAATATCCACGGTCTGTACTCGTATGGTTGGTTTCTTAGGGAAGTAGCAGTATGCAGCTATACCTCCCGGAAGATTGACTAAGAAATTATCAAAACTTCTATGTCTTGAATGCTCAACTTGTGCAATGTTCTTCAGTTTGTCATTCACAGTTTCAATGATAGCCCTTTTTCTGAGCAGTAGTTTGTCGGAAACAGACATCAAAGCTCCCTTCATGTTGCTTTTGAGTTTCGTGATAAGCTGAATGCCATCCACAAAAAGTCTTTCAAACAGATGCTTTCCAATATAGCCTTTGTCGCCAACGAGTTTTCCATATATAAATTCGACAAAAGCCTTATATTCAAGAGGTTTGCGGTCGTCAACATCACCGGGCGTTATCATAAAGTTGAGCAATTCACCCTTCTCATTGCATATCAGATGAAGCTTGAATCCAAAGAACCAGCCCATGGAGCATTTTCCTCTTTGTGCGATACCCTTGAAGGTCTTGTGAATATGGATTCTCTGGTTTTTGCATACTCGCAGAGGGGTGCTGTCCACAAAGCTGATACCTGTACATTTGCCAAGTAGAACTTTCTTGATGAACACTATCAATGGGATAGCAATCTCCCGTTCCAATTCAACAAAACGGTTGTATGATACCACCTCAGGAAACAGATGTCGCATATGTTTGCATACCTCTTCGAGATAGAAATGCTTCAGGCAGCGATAGCCTGATGAATGAAAGAGAATCATTATAACCATGATTTCTGCCTTTGACATACGGCTTTCACGGTGGTATTTGCGCTTTCCTACTGCCTTAAACGTATATTTTGCCATCTGTGCATCAAAAACTTTGCAAAAATCATCAGCAACACAGAAAATTTCAGTAACTTTGTCCTCGGTAATCATAGCGAAATTCTTTTGTTTTATTGTTTTTTTCACTACAAAGTTACGAAGAATTTCGCTGATTACCTCATTTTTAATGAGTTATATTTCATTGAACTCACGTTAAATAGAACACTAAAAATTAAGAAGAAAATGAAAAAAACAAGTAATGCTGCCTCTCCTTTGATTTATAAAGGCGACAAGCCTTTTAAGAGAATTGCACGTACTCATCAATCTGATTTCAGAACAAACTTTCTGAAAGTTCCATTTGACCCAGATAATATATATGGAAAATATGGAGCTTTTCTTATGCCAAATGATGCCAATGCAGGACTAAATTTCTGCAAAGATTTCCGGCAAGAAATTCTTGATCGGATACAAAAACGTTATCCGCGCCTTACTGCGACACAACATGATGGTTTGTATGCCAATATGTTGCGTAGTGAGCATATACCTTGGAATGTGTTTATTCCTATGGCACACGACTTAAGTGCGACAGCAAAGGTTTTCAACAAGATTCTTGGTGCCGATGAGATTGATGAAGTGACAGACATCCGAATCGAATGGGCGCCTGAAAAAACAAAATGTCTGAATGATAACACCTCATTCGATACATATATTGAATATTTGCATAATGGTAAGACTTGTGGTATCGGCATTGAAGTAAAATACACAGAAGAAGGTTATCCTTTTGGAGCGAAGGAACGTCGTGAAGTAATGGAAAACGAACAGTCAAGATATGCTCAGGTCACTAAATCTTGCGGTTGGTTCATCACAGAGATTTCAAATCGCCCCATTAGAGAAACAGCACTCTGCAAGGATGAGTTCCGTCAAATATGGAGAAACCATATACTTGGTGCAAGTATGGTAGGAAACAAGAATATAGGGAAAGATAAGGTAGAAAAGTTCCATAGCATAACGCTCTATCCACATGGTAATCAGCATTTTAATGTTATTTTGCCTGCGTACGAACAGTTCCTAACAGATGAAGGACGTTCAACATTTGGATATATAACGATAGAATCTCTTATAGATTTACTTGATCAGCATTTCCCCAAAACAAAAGAGTATCAAAACTGGATTAACTATCTAAGAGTCCGCTATCCATTTTAAACTATTGCTGTCCGGTAAAACTTTTGCAAAGGAAATAAATTAGGGCTGACACTTCTCACGAGGTATCAGCCCTTTTGGTTATCTTTGTTTTTGAGAAATTAAAATATAACCATGAGCAAAGATAGTCATTTTACCGGACAGCAATAATTACTCATCAATCTTTTAATCACTCTTTCGGCGTTTTCTCAATCTCTCCTTGCGTTATGCCTTACCTATGGGATTTATTCGTTCGTATGGTGTGCCGGGTTGTATGTCTTTAATCTTGCCGTTGGTCATCTCATAGCGTGATATGTTCTCTTGTAAAGCGGCAAGCAGTTTCTTTGCATGAATGGGTGAAAGTATCACTCTGCTTTTTACTTGTGCCTTCGGAACTCCGGGCATTACTTGTATGAAGTCCATTACAAACTCTGTGGGAGAGTGTTGTATCAGTTGGAGATTGCTATAAACTCCTTGTGCTACATCGGGTGTCAATTCGATGTCTATCTGTCCTTGTTTGTTTTCGTTTTCCATGTTTGTCTGTTTTTCAAAAAAAGAAATACGAGAGTGCAACAAGGCATTCTCGTATTTCCAGATTCATTTTATTATTCTGCCGATACCTTTTCAGCAGGTTTTCTGCCTCTTCTGACAGGTTGTATTGTCTGAACGTTTTGTTCTTCTATTTGGTCTTTGTTGGAAACCATTGCTTTGGCGTATTCGGGCAATCCTGTTCCTGCAGGGATAAGGTGTCCTACCAAAACATTCTCCTTCATTCCCAACAAATAGTCTGTCTTTGCACTGATGGCTGCTTCGTTCAAGACTTTGGTTGTCTCTTGGAAAGATGCTGCCGAAAGATAGCTCTTTGTCTGCAATGAGGCTTTGGTTATTCCTTGAAGAACTTGGTGTGCAGTTGCAGGCATTGCGTCTCTTGCCACAACAAGTGCTTTGTCTTTTCTCTTCAATGAGGAGTTCTCGTCTCTCAACTTTCGAGCTGTGATAATCTGACCTTCGTGGCAGTTCTCGCTGTCGCCTTTGTCTGTTACCACCTTCATGCCAAATATGTTGTCATTCTCTTCTTGGAAGTCTAACTTATTGACCATTTCTCCTTCAAGGAAACGTGTATCACCGGGGTCGTCAATCTCTACTTTTCTCATCATCTGTCGAACGATGACTTCAAAGTGTTTGTCGTTTATCTTCACACCTTGCAAACGATAGACCTCTTGTACTTCGTTCACTATGTACTCTTGTACTTTCATAGGTCCTTTTATTGCCAAGATGTCGGCAGGAGTGATTGCTCCTTCGCTTAGCGGTGTTCCTGCTTTGACATAGTCGTTCTCCTGAGCAAGGATTTGCTTTGTTGTAGGTATTAGATAAGTTCTCTTCTCTCCTATCTTAGGAGTTATTATGACCTCTCTGTTTCCTCTCTTCAACTTCTTGTTCAACGTTACGACTCCATCAATTTCGGCAACGACTGCAGAATCTGACGGATTTCGTGCTTCAAACAGCTCGGTTACTCTCGGCAAACCTCCCGTGATGTCTCCTGCCTTGCCAAACGAACGAGGTATTTTGACCAATGATGTTCCTTGTTGAATATCTTGCTCATCTTCGACAATAAGGTGGGCACCCACCGGAATGTCGTAGGTTTTTATGATTTCACCTGCTTCATCTACTATGCTGATTGAAGGGTTCTTGGATTTTTGTCTCGATTCGATGATAACCTTGTCTTGCAAACCTGTCTGATCATCGGATTCTATCCTGTAAGTAACACCTTCTACGATAGATTCGTATCTTACCTTTCCGCTTACTTCGGATATGATAACTGCATTGTATGGATCCCACTCTGCTATCACGTCTCCCTTGTGAACCTCTACATTGTTTTCAAAATACAACTTGGCTCCGTAAGGTATGTTTCCCGACGAAAGGATTGCTTGTGTATGAGGGTCGGTTATTCTCATTTCGGCAGAACGTCCTATGACTACGCTGTACTTGTCGTCGCCGTCTTGGAACGGAACACTACGCAACTCATCTATTTGCATCATTCCGTCATACTTGGCTGTCAATTTTGAATTTGAACCAACGTTTCCGCCTGCCACACCGCCGACGTGGAAAGTTCTCAGTGTAAGCTGCGTTCCCGGCTCTCCGATTGACTGGGCTGCAATGACGCCGACTGCCTCTCCTTTTTGTACCATCTTGCCCGTTGCAAGGTTTCGTCCGTAACATTTTGCACAAACGCCTCTCTTGCTTTCGCAGGTCAAAACTGAACGAATTTCTACTTCCTCTATCGGAGAGTCTTCTATCTTTTGACAAATGTCTTCAGTCAATTCGTCTCCCGATCTGGCAATAATCTCACCTGTTTGAGGGTGTATGATGTCATGAACTGTTACTCTACCAAGTATTCTGTCGTATAGTGTTTGTACTATATCTTCGTTCTTCTTCAAGGCTGTTGTAGGAATTCCTCTCAACGTGCCGCAGTCTTCTTCGGTAATGATGACATCGTGAGTTACATCGACCAACCTTCTTGTCAAATATCCTGCTTCGGCTGTCTTCAAAGCAGTATCCGCCAAACCTTTTCTTGCTCCGTGAGTTGAAATAAAGTACTCCAACACCGACAATCCCTCCTTGAAGTTGGAGATAATCGGGTTCTCGATAATCTCGGCTCCCGTTGCTCCCGACTTTTGAGGCTTTGCCATCAATCCACGCATACCGGTAAGCTGACGTATCTGCTCCTTACTACCACGAGCTCCCGAGTCAAGCATCATATACACAGGGTTAAATCCTTGTCTGTCTTCGGATATGTGCTTCATAACGACCTCGGTCAAACGGCGGTTGGTGTCTGTCCAAATATCGATGACCTGATTGTATCGCTCATTATTGGTTATCAGACCCATTTGGTAGTTCATCATGACTTCATCTACCGATGCGTTTGCTTCCTTAATCATTTCAACTTTTTCCTCAGGTACTAATACGTCGCCAAGGTTAAATGACAAGCCACCCACAAACGCCATTCTGTATCCCAAGTCCTTGATGTCGTCGAGGAACTTGGCTGTCTTTGCCATTCCGCAAACTTTCAACACATCGCCTATGATGTCTCGCAAGATGCTCTTCTTCAATACCACGTTTATGTAGCCGTATTCAGGCGGCACAACAAGGTTGAACAACACTCTTCCGACGGTTGTGTCTATTATTTCGTACTTCGGTTCTGAGTCTTCGGTTCTGAGTCTTCTCAATTTGATGTTGGCGTGCAAGTCTATTCTGCCTTCGTTGTGTGCTATCTGTACTTCTTCGGAAGAATAGAAAGTCATGCCTTCGCCTTTCACCTTGCCTGTTTCGTCCGATACTCTTCCTTTGGTCATGTAATACAATCCCAAAACCATATCTTGAGAAGGTACGGTAATCGGTGTTCCGTTTGCAGGGCTTAATATGTTGTGAGAAGCGAGCATTAGCAGCTGTGCTTCCAATATGGCTGCGTTTCCAAGCGGTACATGGACTGCCATTTGGTCTCCGTCAAAGTCGGCGTTAAACGCTGCACACACCAACGGATGCAATCTTATCGCTTTGCCTTCGACCAATTTAGGTTGGAATGCTTGGATACCCAAACGGTGAAGGGTCGGAGCTCGGTTCAAAAGAACAGGGTGTCCTTTCAATATGTTTTCGAGAATTTCCCAAACTCTCGGATCTTCTCTCTTATCTACTATTTTCTTTGCGGATTTGACGGTCTTGACTATTCCTCTCTCCAACATCTTTCTTATGATGAATGGTTTGAATAGTTCTGATGCCATATCTTTGGGCAAACCGCACTCGTGCATCTTTAAGTCCGGTCCTACGACAATTACCGAACGTCCTGAGTAGTCCACACGTTTACCCAACAAGTTCTGACGGAAACGACCCTGCTTTCCTTTCAAGAAATCGGACAAAGACTTCAATGGTCTGTTTGCATCAGAAGACTTGACAGAGCTTGACTTTCTCGAATTGTCAAACAACGAATCGACAGCTTCCTGCAACATACGTTTTTCGTTACGCATGATGACATCGGGAGCTTTTATCTCTATCAATCTTTTCAAACGATTGTTTCGTATGATTACTCGTCTGTATAAGTCATTGAGGTCTGAGGTTGCAAAACGTCCTCCGTCCAACGGAACAAGCGGACGCAAATCAGGTGGAATGACAGGTACTACCTGAACTATCATCCACTCCGGTCTGTTCTCTCTCTTCTTGTTGGCTTCTCTGAATGCCTCCACAACGTTCAATCTTTTCAAAGCATCGTGTTTTCTCTGCTGAGAAGTCTCGTTGTGTGCTTTGTGTCTCAACTCGTATGACAACTTGTCCAAGTCTAACTCTTTCAAGAGGTCATAAAGTGCCTCAGCACCCATTTTAGCAACAAACTTATTCGGGTCGTCATCGGGAAGTTGTCTATTTTCCATTGGCAACTTCTCCATGTAGTCGAAGTACTCTTCTTCTGTGAGAAGATCCATCTTATTTACCTCGAACTCTTGAGCCAATCCCGGATTGATTACTATGTATTTTTCGTAGTAAATAATCTGCTCCAATTTCTTGCTCGGAATGCCAAGCAAAGAACCTATCTTGTTGGGAAGAGAACGGAAAAACCAAATGTGAGCAACCGGAACAACCAACTTGATATGTCCCATTCTCTCTCTTCTGACTTTTTTCTCTGTTACCTCAACTCCACACCTATCGCAGATAATTCCTTTATAACGTATTCTCTTATACTTGCCACAATGACACTCCCAGTCTTTTACCGGTCCGAATATTCTCTCACAAAACAATCCGTCTCTTTCGGGCTTGTAAGTTCTGTAATTTATCGTTTCTGGTTTCAAGACCTCTCCTCTTGACCTCTCCTCTATTGATTGAGGAGAAGCCAAACTGATTGTCATCGAATTAAATGTGCTACTTATCTGATTTTCTTTTTTACTCGCCATAATGCTTAGCCTTAAATTTGTCAATGGACTACCATCAACTAATCAAACGATACTTCCAAATTCAATCCTCTCAATTCATGTATCAATACATTGAACGACTCAGGAATACCCGGTGTAGGCATATTGTCTCCTTTGACTATTGCTTCGTACGCTTTGGCTCTTCCGACAACATCGTCAGACTTAACCGTAAGTATTTCTTGCAAAACGTGAGAAGCTCCAAATGCCTCCAACGCCCAAACTTCCATCTCTCCGAAACGTTGGCCTCCGAACTGAGCCTTTCCTCCCAATGGTTGTTGGGTTATCAAAGAATATGGTCCTATACTCCTTGCGTGCATCTTATCGTCAATCATGTGATGCAACTTCAACATATAGACATATCCTACCGTTGCAGGCTGGTCAAAATACTCACCTGTCTCTCCGTCTCTCAAATAACATTTTCCATTGTGAGGCAGACCTGCCTTGTCCATATATCCATTGACATCTTCCAAAGTAGCTCCGTCAAATATAGGAGTGTGAAATCTCAAATTCAATTCATGACCTGCCCAACCAAGAACAGTTTCAAAAATCTGTCCCAAGTTCATACGAGAAGGCACACCAAGCGGATTTAATACTATATCTACAGGTTTACCATCGTCCAAGAAAGGCATATCTTCCTCCCTTACTATCTTGGCAACAATACCCTTGTTACCATGACGACCTGCCATCTTGTCTCCAACTTTCAATTTTCTCTTCTTGGCAATATATATTTTCGCCATCTGAACAATTCCCGATGGCAAATCATCACCTATAGTTGCCGCATAAGTTTGGCGAGCAAGTACACTTTGCAACTCTCTGCACTTGATGTTGTAATTATTCAACATCTCTTTGACAAGTTCGTTAGTTTGTGCATCAGTAGTCCAATTATTCGGATTGACATTTGCGTAGTCTATCGAAGCAAGCAACTTTTGATTGAACTTGGATTTCTTTGGTATGAACTCCTCACTGAAATTGGAATAAACACCTGCAGAAACTTTGCCTGTAAGCAACACGAACAACTTATCTATCAACTTGTTGTTTAGTTCTTGCTGTTCTTTTTCAAACTTCTCTTTTAGTTCTTTTGTAATCTCGTTTGCACGTTGTCTTGATTTCTTATCATTTACAAATCTCGTAAACAAACGTTTGTCAATCACAACGCCACTGATTGAAGGTGGAACTTTGAGAGAAGCATCTTTTACATCTCCTGCTTTCTCTCCGAATATCGCTCTCAAGAGTTTTTCTTCCGGCGTAGGATCCGATTCTCCCTTAGGGGTAATCTTTCCGACCAAAATATCACCTTCTTTTACATGTGCGCCTATTCTTATCATTCCGTTCTCGTCAAGATCCTTGGTAGCTTCCTGACTTACGTTAGGAATATCCCGAGTCAGTTCTTCCAATCCGCGTTTTGTTTCTCTGACTTCGGTAATAAATTCATCAACGTGAACTGATGTGAAAATATCTTCTTTTACAATTCTTTCGGAAATAACGATTGCGTCCTCGTAGTTGTAACCTTTCCAAGGCATGAATGCAACCTGTAAGTTTCTTCCGAGAGCCAAAACTCCGTTCTTGGTTGCATAACCTTCGCAAAGAACTTGTCCTTTGACAACCTTGTCTCCCTTGTTTACTATCGGACGAAGATTGATTGAAGTACTCTGATTGGTTCTTTGGAATTTTGTGAGCTTATATCTCTTCACATCGTCCTCAAAGCTTACCAATCTTTCATTTTCGTCTCTTTCGTAACGAATAACTATTTCTCTTGCATCTACGAACTCTACTATTCCGTCTCCTTCGGCATGAATTAGCACTCTCGAATCGTATGCCACAGACTCTTCTATTCCCGTTCCCACAATCGGAATGTCCGGATTTAGCAACGGAACAGCTTGACGCATCATGTTTGAACCCATCAATGCACGATTGGCATCATCGTGTTCAAGGAACGGAATCAAAGATGCTGCGATTGAAGCAATTTGGTTTGAAGCAACGTCCATCAAAGACACCTGCTCGGGAGCGACAATAGGGAAGTCTGCCATTTGACGAGCCTTTATTCTGTCTTCTGCAAACCTATTGTCAGAATCCAACTGAGTGGTTGCCTGTGCAATTATCTTGTCTTCCTCTTCTTCGGCGGTAAGATAGATAGGTCCTTCGTTCATCAAGACCTTTCCGTCTTTCACCTTATAGTACGGAGTTTCGATAAAGCCCAAAGAATTTATCTTTGCAAACACACTTAACGAAGAAATCAAACCAATGTTTGGTCCTTCGGGAGTTTCTATGGTACACAAACGTCCATAGTGAGTATAGTGAACGTCTCGCACTTCAAATCCGGAACGATCTCTCGACAAACCTCCGGGACCTAATGCAGAAATTCTTCTTTTGTGGGTCAATTCCGAAAGAGGGTTTGTTTGATCCATAAACTGAGACAACTGATTGGTGCCGAAGAAAGAGTTGATAACAGAAGACAAAGTCTTCGCATTTATCAAATCTGTAGGGCTGAATACCTCATTGTCTCTTACGTTCATTCTTTCCCTTATGGTTCTTGCCATACGAGAAAGACCAACTCCAAATTGAGCATACAACTGTTCTCCAACCGTTCTGATTCTTCTGTTGCTCAAGTGGTCAATATCATCAACCTCTGTCTTGGAGTTGATAAGCTCAATTAAGTATTTTATTATTGAAATGATGTCTTCCTTGGTGAGGACCTTTATGTCTTCACTTACATTCAAATTCAATTTGGTATTGATTCGATACCTTCCGACATCACCTAAATCATATTTCTTGTCCGAGAAGAACAGCTTATCTATAATTCCTCTTGCTGTATCTTCGTCAGGTGGTTCTGCGCTACGCAACTGCCTATATATGTATTCAACAGCCTCCTTGGCATTATTGGCTGTATCCTTCTGCAATGTGTTAAATATGATAGAGTAATCTGTTGCCGACGTATCATCATTGTGTAACAAGATAGTCTTAACACCTGAATCCAAAATCAAATCCAAATGTTCTTGTTCTAAAACAGTTTCTCTATCTATTACGACCTCTGTTCTCTCTATTGAAACAACCTCTCCCGTATCCTCATCAACAAAGTCCTCAATCCAAGATTTCACAACTCTGGCTGCCAATCTCCTGCCCAATATCTTTTTCAAATTAGACTTTGTAACCTTCACTTCCTGAGCAAGGTCGAATATCTCCAATATATCCTTGTCTGTTTCATAACCGATAGCCCTCAAAAGCGTTGTGATTGGCAACTTCTTCTTTCTGTCTATATAGGCATACATCACGTTGTTAATATCGGTTGTGAACTCCATCCAAGAGCCTCTGAACGGGATTATACGTGCAGAATACAACTGCATTCCGTTTGCGTGAGTACTTGTTCCGAAAAATACACCCGGCGAACGATGTAACTGAGATACCACAACTCTCTCGGCTCCGTTGATGACAAAAGTTCCTTTCGGAGTCATATACGGTATCATTCCCAAATAAACGTCTTGGATTTTTGTTTCAAAATCTTCGTGTTCCGGATCGGTGCAATACAACTTCAATTTTGCTTTCAAAGGAACACTGAAGGTCAATCCTCTTTCTATACATTCATCTATTGAATAGCGAGGAGGATCAATAAAGTAGTCTAAGAACTCGAGGACGAAATTATTCCTTGCATCTGTTATAGGAAAATTCTCTGAAAATACTTTGTATAAGCCCTCATTAACTCTGTTCTCCGAATTGGTTTCCAACTGGAAAAAATCCTTAAACGACTTCAATTGAATATCCAAGAAATCAGGATATTCAAAATGCTTTACAGATGCGAAACTAACTAAGGTTGGATTATCTTGTGCCAAGGTTTTTCAAATTAAAAGGTTAAAAAATAAGTTAGATACAAAACACAATTAAAGGAGAGGTATTTCCATACGAAAATACCTTCCTTTAGTCTTATGATTGTGGTGAAATGTCTTACTTAATTTCAACCTTTGCACCAGCTTCCTCTAACGCTTTCTTCAAAGATTCTGCTTCTTCTTTTGAAACGCCTTCTTTCAATGTCTTTGGAGCAGCATCTACCAATTCTTTTGCTTCCTTAAGACCAAGGCTGCAAAGATCCTTTACTAACTTAACTACATTTAGCTTAGAAGCTCCGGCCTCTGCCAAAACAACATCAAATGCTGTTTTCTCTTCTACAGCTGCACCTGCTGCTGCAGGACCAGCTGCTACAGCTACGGCTGCTGCTGCAGGCTCTATACCATATTCTTCTTTTAGTATATCAGCCAATTCTTTTACTTCTTTTACAGTTAGATTAACTAATTGTTCTGCGAATGCTTTCAAATCTGCCATTTTATTTACAATTTAATTTGTTTTACAATTTTATTCTTTTCTTTTACTCCGGTCTTTCCGACAAAGTTTTAATTACGCCTGACAAGGTATTTCCACCCGACTGCAATGCTCCGATAACGTTCTTTGCAGGAGACTGCAAAGCAGAAACGATGTCTGCAATAAGCTCGTTCTTGGACTTGATAGCTATCAAACTATCCAAAGCGGCATCACCAACATAGAAGCCTTCTTCTACATAAGCAGACTTCAATAGAGGTTTCTCGCTATTGTTTCTGAACGATTTTATCAACTTAGCAGGTGCATTGTTTACGTTGGAGAGCATAACAGAAGTTGAACCCTTGAATGTTGGAAACAATTCAGAATAATCAACTTCTGACTTTTCCAATGCCTTTATCAGCAAAGTGTTCTTTACAACCAACAGCTTAACTTGGTTCTTGTAGCACAACTTTCTCAACTTTGCAGTATCTACGGCATTAAGACCTTCAATGTCCACAAAGTAGAGATAAGGATAATTTGCTATCTCATTACCTATTGCCTCTATCAGTTGCGACTTTTCTTCTTTTCTCATATTTCAACGTTTTACTGAGATTATTTGCTTATTGACTTTGGATCAACCTTCACGCCGGGACTCATAGTAGAAGATACCGTAACGCTCTTTACATAAGTTCCCTTGGCAGAAGTAGGTTTCAACTTGATAATTGTTTGCAACACTTCAATAACGTTGTCGTAAATCTTATCTGCATCAAAAGACATACGAGCAACACTTGCATGAACGATTCCAAACTTATCTACCTTAAAGTCTATTTTGCCGGCTTTAACTTCTTGGACAGCCTTACCCACTTCCATTGTAACCGTTCCGGTTTTAGGATTTGGCATCAATCCTCTCGGACCCAACACCTTTCCCAAAGCTCCGACCTTAGGCATTACACTTGGCATAGTGATAATAACATCGACATCCGTCCAACCGCCTTTTATCTTGGTGATGTATTCATCTAATCCAACATAATCAGCTCCGGCAGCTTTAGCCTCTTCCTCCTTATCCTCAGTACACAAAACCAAAACTCTTTTGGTTTTTCCCGTACCATGAGGCAACGTAACGATACCCCTGACCATTTGGTTTGACTTACGAGGGTCAACACCCAATCTGACATCCAAATCGAAAGAAGCATCAAACTTCGTAAAAGTAATATCCTTTACGATTTTTACTGCCTCTTCCAAAGAGTACTCTTTCGTTGAGTCGAATTTAGCTAAGGCTTCTTTTGTTTTCTTCGATTGTTTTGCCATTAGATTTTAATTCTTTTTTTTGTTAAACTCCGTTGAAGAACTATTCTTCAACCACAATACCCATACTTCTTGCGGTTCCTTTCACAATGCTTACTGCAGACTCCAAGGTAAAGCAGTTCAAATCCACCATTTTAGCCTCTGCAATAGCTTTGATTTGATCCATTTTCAAAGTAGCAACCTTGTTTCTGTTTGGTTCACCCGAACCACTCTTCAATTTGGCTGCTTCTTTCAACTGAACCGCAACAGGAGGGGTCTTAATTACAAAGTCAAAGGATTTGTCGGAATAAACAGTAATAATAGCTGGAATCAACTTACCGGCTTGGTCTTGAGTTCTGGCATTAAACTGTTTACAAAACTCCATGATATTGACACCCTTTGCACCCAAAGCAGGTCCAACAGGTGGCGATGGATTTGCCTTTCCTCCCGGAATTTGTAATTTAATTAATCCTGCAACTTCTTTAGCCATCTTACTAACGTGCGTTTAAATGATTACTAAAAATTTTGAAGAGGCGAACCTTACTTAACTACTTGAATGAATGACAACTCAACCGGCGTTCGTCTTCCAAAGATTTTGACGATAACCGTAAGTTTACTCTTTTCGTTGTTGATTTCATCAATAACTCCGGAGAAATTGTTGAACGGACCATCAATAATTTTGACCGTCTCGCCAACGATGAATGGCTCCAACAATTCTTCGTCATCACCCATCATCTCATCGACCCTTCCCAATATTCTCTTGACCTCAAAATCCTGCAAAGGCACCGGAGTGCCATCCTTTTCAGACAAAAAGTCTATCACATTGGGAACGTTCTTGATAATATGAACCACCTCCCCTTCAAGAGATGCCTCTATCAAAACATAGCCGGGGAATAACGTCCGATCCTTACTGACCCTCTTACCATTACGAACAGAATAAACCTTTTCGGTAGGAATTAAAACTTGCGAAACATACTCCGAAAGACCACTATGAGCCACCTCATTCTCGATGTACTCCTTAGCTTTCTTTTCCTTTCCGGAAATAGCTTTAACAACATACCATTTCTTCGATTGTTCACCCATATCGGAAGTCTATTGAATAAGATTACACCTAACAAAAATATAAACTCTGCCACACATCTTCATAAGGCGGAAAACCTTTTGGGAAGCAAGATATGCAGCCAAGAGACTTCTATCCCATCATTCCATATAGATAGCCCAACAATCCTTTCCAGAACATAGTAGGGTGAACACCCGTAACCATATCCATCAAGAAGATTATAAAAGCAATTATCAAAGCAGCAACAAAAACAACCACCGTGCTATTGCTCAATTCAGACATTGTCGGCCATGACACCTTATGCATAAGTTCATCATAGCTACCTTTTACATAATCGACTATCTTAGACATCTATATTCTTGTTTTAATTTGCAGGGGCAGAGAGATTCGAACTCCCATCAATGGTTTTGGAGACCACTATTCTGCCCTTAAACTATGCCCCTAAAAAGAGGCGATTTGCATCGCCTCAATATGTTCTTATTTTGCTACTAGTCCAAAATCTTGGTTACCTGACCTGCTCCTACGGTTCTACCACCTTCACGGATAGCGAAACGCAAGTTTTCGTTCAAAGCGATTTCTGAAATCAAATCAACAGTGATTGTCAAGTTATCGCCCGGCATAACCATATCGCGACCTTCCGGTAGAGATATTTCTCCTGTTACGTCAGTTGTTCTGAAATAGAATTGTGGACGATAGTGTCCGTGGAATGCGGTATGACGACCACCTTCTTCTTTCTTCAAGATATAAACCTCAGCTTGGAATTTCTTGTGAGGGTGAACAGAACCCGGTTTTGCGATAACCATACCACGACGGATTTCAGTTTTATCAATACCACGAAGCAACAAACCAACGTTATCTCCTGCTTCACCTTCGTCAAGAATCTTACGGAACATCTCAACTCCGGTAATGGTTGATTTCAACTTCTCAGCACCCATACCGATAATATCAACTGCATCACCTACGTGAACAATACCTGTTTCTATTCTACCTGTTGCAACAGTACCACGTCCTGTGATAGAGAACACGTCCTCAATAGGCATCAAGAAATCTTTATCTTTATCTCTTTGAGGAAGTGGAATCCATGTATCAACAGCGTCCATCAACTCCATTACCTTCTCAACCCATTTTGGTTCTCCGTTTAATGCACCAAGAGCAGAACCTCTGATGATTGGGGTATTATCTCCGTCAAATTCGTAGAATGACAACAAATCACGGATTTCCATTTCAACCAAATCCAACAATTCAGGGTCATCAACCAAGTCAACCTTGTTCATAAATACCACCAAACGAGGAACGCCTACCTGACGAGCCAACAAGATGTGCTCACGAGTTTGAGGCATAGGACCGTCAGTTGCAGCAACAACTATTATGGCACCGTCCATTTGAGCAGCTCCAGTTACCATGTTCTTCACATAGTCGGCGTGACCGGGACAGTCAACGTGTGCATAGTGACGATTCTCTGTCTGATACTCAACGTGAGCGGTATTGATTGTTATACCTCTCTCTTTTTCTTCAGGAGCAGAGTCAATTGAATCAAATGATTTTACTTCTGAAAGACCCTTTGCTGCCAATACAGTTGTAATAGCTGCAGTCAAGGTCGTTTTACCGTGGTCAACGTGACCGATTGTTCCGATGTTAACGTGCGGTTTTGAACGTTCAAACTTTTCTTTTGCCATAATACTGACTTATTTACTATTATTATTTACTGAATTAAAAACTAAGAGCCATTGACGAGACTTGAACTCGTGACCCCTTCCTTACCAAGGAAGTACTCTACCACTGAGCTACAACGGCATAACACGTTCCTACAACAATAAGAACGAATCAAAAACCATGACTCGCTCTTATTTAGTTTTTCGTGGAGCGGAAGACGGGGCTCGAACCCGCCACCTATAGCTTGGAAGGCTATCGCTCTACCAAATGAGCTACTTCCGCATTATTTCAATAAAAGCAAACGAACGAACTTTTACTTTTGTGGGAGAGGGTGGACTCGAACCACCGAACTCCGAAGAGGACAGATTTACAGTCTGTTGCAATTGCCGCTATGCGACTCTCCCATCAAATAGCGAGCCGATAGAGGGATTCGAACCCCCGACCCGCTGATTACAAATCAGCTGCTCTGGCCAACTGAGCTACATCGGCATTTGACTATTCTTGTATTCAAACTTTCAAATATCTCTATCACCTATCCTTCTTCCGAACGCCTCTCAATCCTCCGCCTCTCTCAACAAGCCGTTCCCGAAATGCGTTTGCAAAGATATGGCATTATCCCAAATCTACCAAATATTCTCTTCATTTTTTTTGATTTGATTTTGTAACATTCTCATTTTAAGTTCAAAAAAAAATCAAGATACTATCTTCATATCCTTCAAAATACAAGCTCCAAGGCTGCTTTTCAAACCAAAATCTTCTCCAAAAACAACATTTGAGAGCAATTAAAACGACCTATTTGACCTATCGGAACAACAAATCGACAATCAAATACGACAAAAACACTATCTTGTCATACTTCTTTGTGAGTAAAGCTAAGTTGTTTCAACTCTGCTTCCACACAATCGCCTTGTTCTGTCTCCAAAATAAGATGTCCCAAAGAATTGACACCTCTTATAGTTGCCACTATCTTCTTACCATTATATATATACTCAGCTTTCACATCCTTGTAGAGCAATCTGTCCAAATACTCCGACTTTATCGCCTCAATATCTCCGAGCGAGAGTTGCTCATATCGTCTTGCAATATGTTGCAAAAGGCTATCGAGACAAGTTTTTAAGTCATATTGTCTGCCTGTATGGAGAGCGAGCGAGGTCGGATTGGGGGCATAGGTAAAATCTGTTTGATTTATGTTTATCCCTATGCCGCAAAATACAGCTTCGAGAAGGCTTCCGACAATTTTATTTTGAATAAGACATCCGCAAACCTTGTCTTTACATATATATATATCGTTAGGCCACTTTATCCACACATCTTGTCCTACATACTCTTGCACAAAATCAGCTATTGCCAACGACAAAGTCTGCATAAGGTCAAATTGTCTGACAATAGGCAAAAATTGCGGTTGTAAATACAGCGAAAAAGTAAGGTTTTTGTCAGGTTGAGCTTCCCACTTGTTACTTCCCTGACCCTTACCTGCATATTGACATTTTGCAGCAAGGACATATCCCTGCTGCAAAACATTTCTTTCTGACAAGGCGACCAAATCACTCTGAGTTGAAGCGCTCTGCTCGACCCAATTCACCAAAAAGTCCACCAAAAACTATATTTATCTCTTGTTTAGCATCAGATTGACCGTACCCGTCTTGCGTTGCAACAAGCCGTCGCCGTCTCTGTACATCAAAACCCACACATATACTCCTTCGGGAGCATAGTCTGTTCCGTCAATACTTCCGTCCCATTTCTTCTTGTCGCCTTCCGAAACGAAAATTCTGTTACCATTTCGAGAGTATATGCTCAATTCATACTCTGTTTCGTAAGCGAATATAGGTCCGAACAAGGAATTTGCATCTTCCGAACCAGGAGTAAACGAGTTAGGTATCCATATAGTAAACTCCGGCATCACTTTCACCTCTCCGTATGCAGTATCGGGACAGTTGGCTTGGTTGAAAGCAATCAGTCTCACCTGATATGTTGCGGTGTCTTCGCTCGAATACGAAACAACTCCGTGAGCCGAAGTGGAAGTTTGTCCGTCTCCAAAATCCCATTGACGAGAATAAGCATTGACCGTAAGATCTTGGAACTCCACATTAGGATCGACAAGCGTTGTTCTTGTTGGTGTAAGCCTCATGCTTGCTCTCACGTTCGGAATTACGTTTACCCTCACTGTGGCACTTGCCTTGCAAGCATTCGCATCAGTAATTTCGACCGTATAATCTGTTGTTGTCGCAGGAGAAGCCTGAGGAGCCTGAATGTTTGCGTTCGCTGCCAACATTTCATCGTAAGGTACCGATGTCCAACGATATTCCACCGCATCAACCGTAGATAATGACACAACTTCTCCCACACATATATGCTCCTTATCGACAGTTGCATCAACCGTTGCAGCATTTATTCTGAACACAATGTTATCCGTCAGTTCTCGTCCGCAACCGTCTGCAATGGTTACGCTTACCGTCATAGGATTTGCAACAGGGATTGTATTTTGTTGTTCGGTTGGTTCATTTCCTGCCGACCATGTGTAAGTCAAATCTCCAATTCCTCCCGTTGCTTCAATCTTCAACTCTTCATTGACCGGCAACACATCATCACAATATACTATATCGTCCGTTATTTCGTGCCAACCGTCCGGCTGTTCTCTCATCAAAGTATAAGAAAACGCAGGAGGGGTTTCTATTTCGAGGCGGAGCGTATCTCTATTAGAACATTCCGTTACCTCTTCGGTCAAGATGACCAAGTGTTTTATTGCTCCCGGTACATCGGTGTCGTGAGCAATGAAGTTTATTCTCAAAGTAGCAGCAGTATCTCCCTCGTTAAAAGTTAAAGTTGCACCTGCAGGATTGCCATTTAAGTCCGTCAATTCGTAATCAACTCCTTCTACCGCATCACCTCCTTGGAACACCAAGTTGTGAGTTTCGTCTGCCAAGGCAGGACGGTTGATATACATCGACAAATCGTAGTGTGAGCAACCCTTTGTAAAGCGATTTGGATTTTCAACCCCCGGTGCAGCTTCCGGATGAGACAAAGAAAACTCGTCAATCCTGAAAGAGTTTGCAGCCAAATAAACTGCGGAATTGAAAGCTCCGTCTCCCACATCACAAATCGCCAACTCCAACTTGTATTTCTTGCAAGGAACGACATAAACTCGCTCTGTCTCCAACTCGGTTGTGTATCCGTTCATTTTACAATTATTGTTGGCGTTCATTCTGAAGTATTGAGTGTTGGTAAGGTCGCAATTTGATGCACCACCTGCCGAAACTCCGTTATTGACAGTGTTGATAGTTACCGGCGAAGTAGTTCCCGGGATTATCGCAATGTTCCTATACATATAGGGAACCCCTTCCGAAGCGTCCAAAGCTCCGTTCTCATCGTATGGACCGGAAATATAAAATCCGAACACGTCATTAAAACTCGAGCAAACGTAGTTTGGATATTCCTCCGAAGCAAAACTATATTTGAAAGAGACCTCTTCGCCCGAAGGAATGAAGTCAAAAGTAAGTACAGCCACATCATTCATCGACTGAGTGTTGCCTTGTCCTCTCAAAGTATTGGTCAATGCAATGGAGATACCGTCTCCGTTTGAGGTAGGCGAAGCCGTACTGCTCTCGGTACTCGAATAGTTTCCGCTTCCTCCATCGCTACAATTACCGGTTACCATTACAATTCCTGCAGCCACCGGCATATTCGGACTTTCTATCGCTCCATTGGTAAAAATACCCACGGCATTACTGTTAATCACCTCCTGACCATTAAATTTCGCATTACTAATCTGCACACCTCCCCCTGCAAAGTATCTGTTGAGCAAGGTATCGACCCTCATTCCCTGAACACCCGTAACACTCACCTGTGCAAATCCCGCAAAGCTCGCAACAAGGAACAATCCTAATACAAAAAGTCTCTTTATCATAATCTTAACTCTTTTGTTTAACAACTTAAATTCCGCAAAACGTCATAATTCCAAACAATGTGTAACCTTAATATAAGGACACTTCATCTACTTTCTTTGTTTTGAGACATGCCCGTTTTTCAGTCTGCTAAATTACTACAAAAAAAGCGATTGAGCAAATTTGTCATCAAAAATTATTTTTGTACCTTTGCTCTGCAAATAGTCATAGTCAGAAAACAACATATTTGAATGAAAAATATAATGAAGAAAATACTGCTTGTATCGCTCATTGTCATCACTTTGGCATCTTGTATCGAGCAACCTCCCGTGCCAAAGCCCAAAACCTATTTGAGACTTGGCACACCCGAGCCTCAATATGTGCTTTTCCGAGACCAAACCATGCCTTTTGAGTTTGAATATCCCGACTATGGCAAAATAATTCCCATAAAAAGCGACGACAGAGCAAGCAAATGGTTCAACATCAGCTTCGATTGCTACGGCTTTGAGGCAAATGTGAGCTATATACCGATAAAAAACGACACCGCCTTGGCATATATGGTGAACGACTGCTACACATTTTTGGACAAACACAAGAAATTCTCGTCGGGAATTATCGAACGACAATACGAAAATACCGAAAAACAAGTATTCGGAACAGCGTTTGAAATCAAGGGAAGCGAAGTTGTTTCACCATATCAGTTCTATATCACCGACAGCAGCCGACATTTTTTGCGGCTTGCCCTTCACTGCAAAACAGCTCCAAACAACGACTCCCTGTCTGCCTACATCAAACGAATACAAACAGACTTGGAGCATCTGATAAGCACATTCAGCTGGAAATGACGCCAAACGAATAAACCACAATGAGAGATGAAACGACCGATTTGCCTTTTTATTCTCTGTTTTCTTGCTCTTTGCATCAACGCTCAGCAAACCTACAAAAACATCGACCTTATCATCAAAGGCAATCTTATTCCCCTTGCCGACAATGGCTATGAGAAAGAAATGAACTCCGCTTCCGTAACCCCATATCTGAGAAATTACATTCCTTCAATCGAAATCGGGCTAAACAACACTTACTTTTTCGATTTCAGATACAGAGTTTTGTTATCAGAAAAGCAGATTGAGACAAGCCTTTCGGGAAATCCTCTGAGCTTAAACACAAAAACGACTGCACGACACCGCTGTTACTCCTATTCTGTGGCAGGCGGATACAATGTTTTGAAAAATCACCCTCGTCATGTGGCAAAAATTGCACTCGTTGCGGGAATTGTACAAAACAGAACAGAGAACTGCGAGAATAACACGGCAAGCAACAACTACTTTTTCCAAATCGGCTCCGAAATATCGTACAGATACTTCCCGTGGAAGCACTTCGGCTTTGGTGCAAGCTACGAATTTTCTTACGCAAACGCCTACAACAAAGACCCTTTCATCAGTTGCTTCAATCTAAACATCAACCTCAGATTTTAAGACAATATTCCACTCAAATAAAACGCCGTTTTTTCAAAATAAAACGGCGATTCGTCAAAATAAAACGGCGTTTTGTTTGAGCAAAACGCCGTTTTATTTTCCCAAAAGGGGAGTTTGTTATTCCTCAACCTTGTCTTCTTCCAAATCGATGAGCTTTTTGGCATTCAAAATCTTGTACCAAGAAAACAACTTCCTCATGTCGGACAAATACACTCTGTCTTTGTCATATTCCGGCAACACCTGCTCCATGTAGGAACGTATTTCCTTTTCTGGAGCCTTGTTGTCTATGCAGTCGCCGCCGTTTTCCTTCTCGTATATCTTTTGAAAAACTTTCTTCAACGAAATATCATTTTCAACAGTAAAGATACTGATGTCTTCCAAAGAGGATATTTTCTCGTGTGCAAAGGCAGGATAACGTCTCGAATCGGTAAGAGACTCAACCAAAGCACCACTTTTGGTCTGTGAAATGAGCTTATACAAACCGGGTTTACCCGAAATAGATAGAATTGTGCTTAAATCCATTTTTACTAATCTGCTTATTTGATGTTTATTACTACTTAATTCTTATTTCATTTCCCATTACGCTGACTACATCTCCGCTTCTGAGCTTTGCCCTCTTGCGACTTTCTCTCTCTCCGTTGAGCTTCACAAGTCCGTCCAAGACCATTTGCCCTGCCATTGCACCATTTTCGGCAATTCCCACGGCTTTCAAAAGCTGTGTAAGTTGAATGTATTCATCGTTTTCTCTCAATTCAAATTCCATTGTCTTGTTTTTTGCAAAATGAGAGTGCAAATATACGGCATTATTGGCAACCACAGCTCAAAAAAGCACAAAAAAACGCCTCCGAAGCAAGTTTTCGGAGACGTTTTTTTGATTGATTATTATATTAAATCCGGATTGTTATTTGGCAACTCTTTCGAGCCACTTAACCATTCCGAACATAACGCCCATGGAAATCAAGCATATCACAACGAATACGCTCCAACAAATCCACAAAGGAATACTATTGTACATCATTGAACCCAAGAACAAGAACGCATTACCCACTGCTGTTGCTCCGAGCCACAATCCCTGACACAAACCAAGCATGTGCTTAGGTGCAACCTTGGATACAAATGACAATCCCAAAGGAGAGATAAACAATTCTGCAACCGTCAAGAAGAAATAGGTTACAAAGAATACCCACACTCCTGCTCTTGCAGCCTCTTGGTCTGCCTCAGGACGAGCAAGGAACTCTTGAGCCGAAGGATAGTCCATAACAAATGAGAACACTGCAAGGAATATGTATGCCAAAGCTGCCAATCCCATACCTATACCAATCTTTCGAGGTGTTGAAATAGTCTTTCCTTTTCTTGCCAAGGCTCCGAAAATCGCCATGATGACAGGTGTCAAAACGATTACAAAGAACGGATTGATTGCCTGCAAGAACTCGGGAGCCACTGTGGAGGTATCCATAAAGTCTCTTGCGAACAAAGAGAAGGAAGCACCATTTTGGTGGAATGAGAACCAAAAGAAAATTGCTATTCCGAGAACTGCAAACAAAGCATATAGTCTTTGCTTGATTTCTTTTGCCATTGCAGCCTTTTCTTCAGGAGTATAATTGACACTTTCTGTTGCTGCTTTCTTTGCAGGAGTAGGAAAGCCCTTCTTGGTGCAAAGGAATATGGTCAAAGAGATGAGCATTGCAAGCACAGAAGCGATGAATGAGAAGTGTACTCCTTGGTTGAATACTTCCAAGTAAGCATTAGGGTCGAATGTACTGCCGGCATTGAGAACAGCTTCCGAAGAGAGCTTGGTGTAGTTCTCCAACTTGTCGCCGCTGAGCGTACCCGAAAGTTGCTCATGACACAATGCAGGCAACTTGGCATTGTAGATAAATCCATTAACTTTCAACCACCAAGAACGGATAAGCGGAGCAACAAACGGAGCTATCAATCCGCCAATGTTGATAAACACATAGAAGATTTGAAATCCGGAGTCTCTCTTCTCTTTTGCGATTTTCAAAGCCTCAGGTCCTTTCTTGGCTTCCTCAGCCTCAAAGTTGTCGTACATTTGTCCAACAATAGCTTGCAAATTGCCCTTAAACAAACCATTACCAAAGGCAATCATCAACAAGGCAAAGCAAGTCAAAGGCAACAACCATGAAGTGTTAGCACTTGTTGCCGTGATAGGAATTGCCAACAAAATGTATCCTGCTGCCATTGTGAGCAATCCTTTTTGTATTGTACCCTTGTAGTTTTGAGTTTTGTCGGCTATGATACCGCCAACCAAGCTCAAAATGTAAATACCGCAGTAAAAACAAGAGTAAATAATCGCTGCAGTTGCGTCACTCAAGCCAAACTTGGAGCAGAGAAACAACGTAAGTACGGCATTCATAATATAGTAGCCAAAACGCTCTCCCATATTACTTAGGGCTGCCGATATAAGCCCCTTTGGGTGTCCTTTTAACATCTGTCTTTTTGGTTTTTTGTTATTAAATTATTACTTTACTCAGTTTGAATTTGCAAATATACAACCAATTTGGCGAATTTCCCAAAGCACAATAAAGATAATTTGAAATAAAACGCCGTTTTGCAGAAATAAAACGCCGTTTCAGTCGGGCAAAACGGCGTTTTATTTTGCTGAAACGGCGTTTTGGTTTTCTATTTTTGCTACCTTTGCAACTTGTTTGACTTCATGACTTTACAAAAGAAACTATGACACAACTCTCAGGAGAAAAAAGGATACTCGGAATTGACCCGGGAACGAACATTCTCGGTTATTCGATTGTGCAACAGTGCGGCAAAAGTGTTCAACTGCTCACAATGGACGTCCTTGTTTTGGGAACAAAAGAAGAAATGAACACAAAAATGAAACAACTCTTCGACAAGGTTACCCAAATCATCGACACCTATCACCCCGATATGCTTGCAATCGAAGCACCCTTCTTCGGAAAGAACGTACAGTCGATGTTGAAACTCGGAAGAGCTCAGGGGCTGTGCATTGCCGCCGCCTTTTCTCGCAGCATTCCCTTTGTGGAATACTCTCCACGCAAAATAAAACAATCAATCACAGGAAACGGAGCTGCTTCCAAAGAGCAGGTGGCAAATATGTTGAGAAGAATATTTCACTTTGACGACATTCCGGAACACTTGGACGCAACAGATGCCCTGGCGGTTGCTTTGTGTCATTGTTATCAGAATGATATACCCCAAGAAGTTGAGAAAACGAAGCGTTCTGTCGGGAAAAAGACCTCATGGGCCGCATTCGTAAACCAAAACCCCGACCGTTTGAAGTAAACAGCCGGGGTTTGCTTTTCTTTTGTCGAAAGGATTTCCGACAACTATTGTTCGTGAGAACAAGAATGGTGAGCCGCACAAGCAACACCGCTGTCGGCAAGTCGGTCTTGAAGATAAGCCTCAACAACAGCCTCAGCCTCGCCGCTACAACCTCTTATCACTCTTATGCCATTGTATTCCAATACATTCTTTGCTCCCTCTCCCATATTGCCTGCAAGCATCAGACTGACGCCAAGCTCTGCGAGAATGGTGGCAACACCGGATTTGCAGCCACAACCCTCAGGTGCGGGAAGGGTTTCAACACTTACAATTCTCTTATCCTCAATCGTATAAATGGCAAACTGTTCGCAATGACCAAAGTGGTCATCTACCATACTGCCTCTTGTTGGTAATGCTATTTTCATGTCTTTTTCTGTTTTTTAAGTCTTCAAATATAAGAATCGGAGGCTTGAACATGAGAATCCAAATCAAACCCCCGACCAATCAAAATTCATAAATTATTGCTATCTTACTCTTATCTTCTGTCCCGCTCTTATCTTTGTACCCTTGATATTGTTGAGACGAGCGAGTTTTTTTACCGTTGTGCCATGACGTTTGGCAATTGCACCGAGTGTATCTCCCTTTCTGACAGTGTAATACTTGCCACCCTTGCTCGCCTTGCTTGAAGAAGAACTTGCAAGAGAGCGTTGCGACGAGGTAGTCTTGCCACCGTTTTTGAAATACTCTCTTGTCAAATAAAGGGTTTCATCTTTCAGTTGGAAATTAGCAAAGTCTATTACTTTCTCGGGGTTGATTGCAGCTCCCAAATATCTTATTTCCAAATGGAGATGAGGACCTGTCGAACGGCCTGTGCTTCCTCCCAAGCCCAAAACCTCACCTGCTTTTATTTCTTGGTTTGGTTGTACATTTATTTTGGACAAGTGTCCATAATAAGTCTCCAATCCGTTGTCGTGGCGTATCACAACAAGATTGCCATACGCCCCTGCTCTCTTGGCAATTCTCACTTTACCGTCAAACATCGCCTTTACAGGGTCTCCCGTTCTCAATCCCAAATCGACACCATAGTGCCAACGTCTTCTCCTTGGTCCGAAATGCGAAGTAACTCTGCCTTCGTAAGGACAGGCATAGTATTGCTTTTTGTCATGATTTACTAACCGAACTTCAATCGGCTCGGTTATTTTGGTGTAATCAAATTTGTGTTGATAGTAATGAATAGATGAATTGTCAAAAGAAGCATACAAGATGTCATCTTCGCTTTCGGCTGCTGCATCGTCCTCAATGCTGTTGTTGGCAAACTGAATGAATGAAGTGTTCAGCTTGTTTGTATCTCTGACTATTCCTATTGTATAACTCGAACTTTCTGTTTCTACATTGGTTCGGTTTCTCATCATTCCTCTCTCGTGGATTTGTGCTGCCGCAACAACGGGTAACACTGCTGCCACAAGGACTAATAAACTCTTTACTTTGTTTCTAAACATACAATCTTTCTTTCTGCCGATTCAACTCCTCCTCCCCGCTCCGCTCTTTCGGCGTTTCACCACTTTTGGAACGACAAAGATACGATTATATTTTCATTCCCACAAGTTTTTCAACCATTTTGTTGTTGAAAACCCTCATTCAGTCACTCTCTTAAAGCGGTCTGTGAGCCGCTTTAAGTAAGTCATTTACAGTCTTTACGGGATTAAAATAATCAATCGGCGTTTCAACAAAAAAAGTAAGCCACTCTGCCATTGCACCATTCCATAATCCGGGTCTTTCTTGGATTTTTATTTTGGCAGATTGTTGTGTTTTTTCGGAAATAAAGCCTGCATTTTCATCTACAAAGGCGTTCAACTCAAACTTATTGCCTCTATGGTCGGTCAAAGAGCAGACAATATCGACCGGATTGAAGTGTGTCGAAGAAAGGAATACCTTATTATATTGTTCGTTACTCAAATCAATTTGCGATTTCTCGACTATCTGCAAGCGAGGATTGCTTTCGCCAACCCAAAACGGTCCTCCGCCGGGCTGACCCTCGTTTTTGACCATCGAACACACCCTTACAGGTCGGTGAAGCAGAGAATAAACATAATCAAAGTAGCCTTCATTGTTCTCAAACTCACTCTCACAACGCAGTTTCACCCTCAAAGTCTTTTCACACAAGTCTTTAATTCTCTGTTTCAAACTTTCCGAATAGTCTTTGCTCTCTATGTCGAACAAAATCGCATCAATCTTTTGCTTTATCGTCAAAAGAAAACCGCAAAGTGCTTTCTTATATTTGTAATCGCCTGTTTTGAGGGCATCTTTCTCCACATTATCGATATTTTTCACCCAAACAATGTCACCCGAAGTCTCTTGCAAATTCTCAATCAATGCTCCGTGTCCCGAAGGTCTGAAAATCAATCTTCCCTCGTGGTCTCTTGCGGGAGTGTTGTCAAGATTGACCGCAATGGTGTCGGTAGAAGATTTCTGCACACTGAGTTGTATGTCATATTTTACCCCGAAGGTTGCCTCATAACGGGGCAAGACCTCATTCAGAAGACTTTGCACCTTATCAAGATGCTGTGGAGATATAGTAAAATGAAGATGAATGTGTTTGTCTTGGTTTACGCAAAAATTGGCTGCCTCAACAAGATGTTCTTCCAAGGCGGTTCTGACTTGCGAACCATAGTCGTGGAACAATATCAAAGCCTTCGGGCTTTGACCATAGTCCAATCCGTCGGGTTGAAGTATGGTTTTGACAATTTGTTTGTACTTTCGCTCTGCAAGATATGTCGAAAGGCTGCCTCCCTGCGTCTTCAATTTGTCGTCAAGCACCACAGCAAAAGCAAATTTGTCTATGTTGTCAATCAATTCCGATACTTGCGGACACTCTTCTATTGATTTGTCGCTATCAACATAGTCATACAAATCTTTGAACATTCTGCTTGCCGCACCCGAGGCAGGCACAAACTTTGCCAACACATACTTGTCTTTGTCTTGTTCAAAGGCTTGACAATAAGTTTCAATCATCTGAGACGACAAACGCTCAATTCCGTCTCCCGCCTTTGCCGCTCTCACCACATCGGAAGGGGCAAAACCTTTTTGAAAACGCTCAAGCTGCTGCTCAACTTGGGCAAGGCTCAATCCGTGAGCCTCTATTTGTTCCTTATCTTTACAAGAAAAATTCATCTCTATTTGTTTTGGCACATCAAGAAGCAACAAAGACCGGACTTGTTTGTGCAAGCCGGTCTTTTATTTTGCTCAATCGCTATTTTATTCAACCGTTACCGACTTGGCAAGATTTCGAGGCTGATCAACATCTCTGCCCTTTGCTATTGCAACATAGTAAGAAAGCAACTGCAAAGGCACAACCGTCAAAAGCGGAGAAAGACTGTCTATGCTCTCAGGGATTTCTACCACATAGTCTGCAAGTTCTTTTATCTGCGTATCGCCTTTTGTTACTATTGCTATTATCCTTCCCTTTCTCGATTTGACCTCCTGAACGTTGCTCAATATCTTGTCATAAATTCCAAACTTCGGAGCAATTACCACAATCGGCATTTCCTCGTCAATCAAGGCTATCGGACCATGCTTCATTTCGGCAGCCGGATAACCCTCGGCGTGAATGTACGAAATCTCTTTCAACTTCAAGGCTCCCTCAAGGGCAACCGGATAGTTGTATCCTCGTCCCAAGTAAATAAAGTTCCTTGCGTAAGTGAATATTTTTGATATATCCTCTATCTTTGAGGCTTGTTGCAAAATCTCTTCAATCTTTTCATCTATCGTTTCCAAGCCTTCAACAAGCTGCAAATAGTGTTGTTCGTCAATAGTGCCGAGTTGTCTGCCTATGGTTGCAGACATCATTATCAAAACCGCAACTTGGGTTGTGAAAGCCTTGGTTGAAGCAACGCCTATTTCCGGACCTGCGTGAGTATATGTGCCTGAATGAGTTGCACGGGCAATACTGCTGCCAACAACATTACAAATTCCGTATGTGAATGCTCCATTGGCTTTTGCAAGTTCTATTGCTGCCAAGGTGTCTGCAGTTTCTCCCGATTGGGATATTGCTATCAAAATATCGTCCGAAAAGATTACCGGATTGCGATACCTAAACTCCGAAGCAACTTCTATCTCCACAGGGATTTTGCAGTAATATTCAAAAAGATATTTGCCTATCAAACCTGCATGCCAAGAAGTTCCGCAAGCCGAAATAAGTATCCTTTTTGCCGAACGAAATCTCTCCATGTTGTCTATTATTCCGCTCAACTTGATCTCTTTCAACTGCTCGTTCACTCTTCCGTTCATACACATTTTGAGAGCTTTCGGCTGTTCAAAAATCTCTTTCAGCATAAAATGAGGGTATCCTCCCTTCTCAATTTCACTCAAAGAGAACTTCAACTCCTGCACATCATGTTTTACAACCACATCCGAAAGATTTCTTATCTCCAAATCTTTGTCGCGAGTGAGCTTAGCAACTTCTTCGTCTTCCACATACACCACTTTTTTGGTGTATTCAATAATCGGAGAAGCGTCAGAACCGAGAAAAAACTCGTTTTCGCCTATACCGATAACCAGCGGGCTGCCTTTCCTTGCGGCAATCAACACATCGGGTCTGCCTCTTTCTATCACACCAATAGCGTATGCACCCTCAACCTGCGACAAAGCGTGCTGCACAGCGTCATACAATTCACAAGAGTACTTGTCTTTCATGTACTCAATCAGCTGAACAAGCACCTCGGTATCCGTTTCGGTCTTAAAAGAGAAGCCCTCATTTTTCAAAAACTCCTTCAAAGTAAGGTAATTTTCGATGATACCATTGTGAATCAAAGCAATGTTCTTGCTCTGAGAGTAATGCGGATGAGCATTCACGTCCGATGGTTCTCCGTGAGTTGCCCAACGAGTGTGAGCAATGCCGATTGTACCGCTTATATCCTTGCTTTCACAAAATTTCTCCAAGTTTGCAACCTTTCCTTTGGTCTTAAAAACATTCAACTCGCCCTTGTCGTTCAACAAAGCAACTCCGGCACTGTCATAACCTCTGTATTCCAAACGATGCAAACCCTTTATTAAAATAGGAAACGCCTCTTGCGAACCTATGTATCCTACTATTCCACACATAAACGTAGCTTTTTTCTTGATTATTTCAACGCAAAATTACACAAAAAGCCGATAATACACACTCATCAAGGCAAAAAAATCAAAAAAAATTGCATTTACCCCTGCCAACAGCTGCTTTTACCCAAAAATTCCGCCTTGAAAAACCATCAATTCACCCTTCGACTTAAACCTTTGCAAATAAAGCTGTTACAAGACGCCGTTTTGGTAAAATAAATCGCCGTTTTATTTTAGTGAAACGGCGTTCTGTTCGGATAAAACGGCGTTTTGCTACGCTTAAATATTGTTAAATGAGATACACCACGCAACAAAAACTTTGAAAACTCGTTTTGTTTTCTGAGTTTTCTGTAATTTTGCAGCCGTTTTTGAGCGATTGAGGGTTTTCAAAGCCCGAAAACGCAAACAAAACAAGGCTTGCGAAACAACGGAATAAACAATGAATACATCAAATGGAAAAAGTTGAAATGATTAGTCGAGCCTGCGAGTTTTTGTTGTCAAAACGCTCTTGCAGGAATGTAACAATGGACGAAGTAGCTTCCGATTTGGGAATATCGAAACGTACATTGTATGAAAATTTTGAGAACAAGGGGCAGCTCATACTTGAATGTATGGAGTTTATGCACAATAAGCTTTTTGACAAATGCAGCAAACTTGAAAGCGAAAGCGAGAATGCGTTCGATTTCTTCATGAATATTGTGAGCCTTATGTGGTCTATTTCGGGCGAAATGTTCACTTTTACAACCGAACTGAAAAAAGTATATCCCGAAATATACAAACGAGTTTTGACTAAACACGTTCAGTTCACCAAATCGAAGACAGGACGATTTCTTGAGCAAGCCCAAAAGGAGGGATTTGTCAAAAAAGACATTGATGAGGAGTTTTTCTTGAACATAATCGAGTTAAACATGATTTATTCCTCACACCCCGACTTTTTGAAGAAGAACTCCAAGTACAATGAGAAAGAGTTGAAGTTCAAAGTGCTTTGTACAATAATGCGAGGCATCTCTTCCATTGTAGGAGTTCAGTATATGGATAGCAATATGGACAAATGGAACAAACGAATTAAAAACAATTTATAGAGACTATGAGAAAAAAGTTTTTGCAAAGAGTTGGAAACCTTTCCATGTTCTTGTGTTTGCTTGGCTTTTCCCACGCAACATTTGCACAGCAGGAGAAAGACAGCGTTTTGAACTTGGACTTGGCAACCGCACTCAAAATTGCACATGACAACAACCCCACTATAAAAATTGCGGAGTTGGAAATTCAAAGAGTAGATTACAGTAAAAAAGAGGCTTTGGGCAATCTGTTGCCGTCTTTGTCTGCTTCGGGACAATACACCAACAACATAATGAAGTCCGTCATGTTTATGCCCGAGAGTTTCTCACAGATGATGGGAGGACAGAAGTATATGGAAATCGGATACAAGAACTCCTATACCGGAAGCATCTCGGCAGGATTGCCTTTGGTCAATTTCTCTTTGTGGGAACAAATAAAGTCGAAGCAATGCGAGATAGACCTCATCTTGGAACAGGCAAGAGCGTCAAAAATCGACATGACAAAGCAAGTAAAAGACGCATACTTTGCAGTGCTTTTGGCAAAGAACAGCTTGAAAGTGCTTGAACGAAGCATAAACAACGCGAAGGAAACACTCAAAAGTACAGAAGCAGGATTTGAGCAGGGAGTTGTTTCGGAGTATGACCTTATCAGGGCAAAAGTTCAGGTAAACAATCTCAATCCTTCTTACATTGCAGCAAAAAACGGCTTAGAGCTTGCAGTACTTCAACTAAAAATGATATTGTCTCTTCCTCAGGAACAAGAAATTGTGTTTTTGGAAAACTTGGAAGACTTTTCCGACAGAATTGTCAGCGTAACCGATGCAGAAAGTGAGCGAGCTGCAAACAACAACTCCGAATTGAGGCAGTTGGATTTGAACATCATGAGTTTGCAACACAACTTAAAAATGGTAAACAGCCAACACCTTCCTTCTTTGTCGGCATTCGGACAATATGCTTACCAAACTCAGGCAGAGGATTTCAGATTTTCGGAATACAACTGGGTAGGAAGTGCTGCCGTAGGCTTGCAGTTGAGCATTCCAATCTTCAACGGAAGAACCGTAGTCAATAAGGCAAAACAACTAAAAATCAGTTTGCAAGAGTTGCAGTTACAAAAACAATATGCTTCCGACGGAATAGACTTGCAAATTCAATCTGCAATCAACAATATGAAAGCAGCACAAGAGCAACTCTCGGTAAACAAAGACGCAATCAGTCAGGCAGAGCGAGGATATGAGATTGCAAAGGTCCGTTATCAAACCGGTTCGGGTACAATCCTCGAATTGAACGACAGCGAACTTTCGATGACACAGGCAAACCTCAATTACCAACAATCGTTGTACGACTTTTTGACAGCACAAACAAATTTGGAAAAAGTATTGGGAAGAGAATAGAAAACAAAGAGAATAAAAACAATAACAAAACGTAAAGCAAACAATGAAAAGATTGATTTATTTGGCAGTATTGACACCGATGTTGTTTGTCGGCTGTTCAAAGAAACAAGACGCAAACAAGAAAGCGGCAGAAGAAACTATCAATGTGAAAACCGAAATGGCGACAACACAAGAGATAGACAGGATTTATGAATTTTCTTCGACTGTCGATGCCGAGGTAAAGAACTACATAACATCTGCAGGCGGTACTCGAATTGAGAAAATCATGGTAGAAGTTGGCGACAGGGTCAGAAAAGGACAACAACTTGTCAAAATGGAAAGCACCAACCTCGCAACCACAATGGCACAGTTGGAAAACCTCAAAGTAGAATTGGACAGAATGAAAGCTCTTTACCAATCGGGAGGAGTAAGCAAGCAACAATTAGACCAAATTCAGGTACAATATGATGTTGCCAAAAAGAGTGCAGACAATTTGAAGACCAATATCTACCTTACTTCGCCTATTGACGGAGTTGTAACGATGAGAAACTTTGACAACGGCGACGTTGCCGCAAACCAACCGATATTGCAGGTAATGAAAATCAACCCCGTGAAGGTCAAAATCAACGTTGCAGAATCTTTCTACACCAAAGTCAAGGTCGGAATGCAAGTTAAGTTGCGTACAGAGACCTTTGGCGATGAGGAATTTGTCGGAAGAATTTCTCTAATCTACCCTACAATAGACCCTGCCACAAGAACATTTACCTGCGAGGTAAAAGTAAACAACGCAAACAGTAGGTTGAAACCCGGAATGTTCGGACGAGTAGAGCTTAACTTGGGAAGAGAAAACGCAATCCTTGTTTCGGACAAGGCTGTGGTTAAACAATCAGGTTCTAACGATCGTTTCGTGTTTGTAGAAAAGAACGGAGTTGCAGAATATCGCAAGGTTACTCTCGGAAGAAGACTTGACGACAAATTTGAGATTGTAAGCGGAGTAAACGAAGGAGACAATGTTATCATAACAGGACAATCCAAGCTATTGGACGGTTCAAAAGTAAAAGTAATAAAGTAAATCCACTAAAATCGAATTAAAGAAATGAAGATATACGAAACGTCGGTAAAAAAGCCTATTACCACATCGCTTATTTTTATCGCCATCATCGTTTTGGGACTCTTCTCTTTGAGCAAACTGTCCATTGACCAGTTTCCCGAAATAGAGATGAACACCGCTATAGTCTTGGTGTCCTATCCGGGAGCAAGTGCAGAAGATGTGGAAAACAACGTAACCAAAGTAATGGAAAGTGCTTTGAGTACGGTGAGCGACCTAAAAAAATTGAAATCCACCTCAAAAGAGAATACTGCAATCATAAGTGTCGAATTTAATTGGGGAACAGATCTTGACGCAGCAGTAAATGATATGCGGGACAAGATAGAAATGGTAAAGAGTTATCTGCCCGACGGCTGTTCAAACCCGATGATAATGAAGATTTCGACCGACATGATGCCGATAACTATCATTTCGGCAACAGCAGACGAAAGCACAGCGGCTTTGTACAAAATTTTGGACGACGGAGTTGCCAATCCGCTAAACAGAATTAACGGAGTGGGTTCGGTTTCCATATCGGGAGCTCCTCAAAGAGAGATTATTGTCGATTGCGACCCGACAAAGTTGGAAGCATACAACTTGACGGTAGAGCAAATAGGCTCTGTGATTGCAAAGGAGAACGTCAGCACACCGGGAGGTAACATAGACATAGGCTCACAAACCTATTCTCTTCGTATAGAAGGAGAAATGAAAGAAAGCAGTGAGCTTGACGATATTGTAGTTGCCAACTATGGCGGCAAGTCAATCTTCTTAAAAGACATTGCATCAGTCAGAGACTCCGTTCAAGAGAAAGCTCAGGAGAGCTTTGTCAATGGGAAAAAAGGAGCAGCAATCGTAGTACAAAAGCAAACGGGAGCCAACTCTGTGGAAGTTATGAAACAAATCCGCAAGCAGTTGCCAAAAATTCAGAAAGACTTACCTCCTGACATTCAGCTCCAAGAGGTGATGAACACAACTGACAACATCGAGAACTCAATCGCCTCCTTGGTCGAAACATTCGTCTTGGCGTGTTTGTTTGTCGTGATTGTGGTGCTGTTCTTCCTCGGAGAATGGAGAGCAACAATCATCATCATGGTAACAATACCCGTTGCACTGATAGCCTCCTTCATTTACCTGTTTATTACGGGCAATACAATCAACATCATATCTCTTTCTTCCATTTCCATAGCCTTGGGTATGGTGGTCGATGATGCCATTGTGGTGTTGGAAAACGTTACCACCCACATAGAGCGAGGCAGCAAACCGCGAGAAGCAGCAATTTACGGAACCAATGAAGTAGGTGTGGCAGTTATTGCAACAACCCTTACACTGATTGCCGTGTTCTTCCCATTCACAATGATGACGGGAATGGCAGGTATTATGTTCAAGCAGTTGGGTTGGATGATTTGTATCATCATGGTTGTTTCCACCGCATCGGCACTTTCACTCACCCCTATGATGTGTTCATTACTTTTGAAAAGAGAAAAAGACAAAACACACAGCAAGCTGTTCACAAAAATATATTCTCCTATCAGAAGAGGATTGGACAAACTTGACGACTTGTATGAAAAACTTTTGACATGGGCTGTAAGACACAAGACGGTAACAATCTGTGTTGCCACCGCAATCTTCGTAGGCTCACTATTGCTCGGTTCATCTATCGGAACGGACTTCATACCCGCATCGGACAACAGCCACATAACAGGAAACCTTTCTTTGCCGGCAGGAGCCAATGTGGATAGAACCAAAGAAATAGCAAAAAGATTTCAAGCCAAGTTGGAGAAAGACTTCCCCGAAGTCAAACAATTTACTTACGATGTGGGAGTTCCGGGAGACGACAGCGACAACTCCTTTGCCATGATGAACGCATCGGGAAGCAATTATATGAGTTTCAGAATAAAACTCACCGATGTAGAGAAGCGAAAAAGGGATATGTTTGAGATTGCCGACGAGTTGAGAAAGGAAATTGCCTCATATACCGAAGTCGAAAAGTTCTCCGTTTCGGCAGGAGGTCAGGGAGGAATGACCTCGGGAAGTACAATCGATGTGGAAATCTTCGGTTACGATTTTGAAACAACAGAAAAAATTGCCCAAACCATCAAATCCGAAATGGAGAAGATACAGGGATTGAAAGATGTCGCAATCGACCGAGATGAGTATGTGCCTCAGCTGCAAGTAGATTTCGACAGAGAGAAATTGGCTTTGAACGGCTTGAACGTGGCAACCGCTTCAACCTACGTCCGCAACAGAATGAATGGTATGACTGCCTCAGTGTTCAGAGAAGACGGCGAAGAGTATAAAATAAAGGTGAGAAACGACCGCTCCCACCGCAGCTCAGTCGAAGATATTGAGAACATCTTGATATACAACACTCAAGGCAAAGCCGTAAGACTATCCGAAGTGGCAAAGGTTGTCGAAAGACAAGCACCACCTTCAATCAAGCGTCAAGACCGAGAGAGAGTTGTCAAAGTATCTGCAACCCTTTATGGCACAACGCTTGACGTTGCAGCGGCAGGAATACAATCTGCAATAGACAAAATGGACATACCTACCGAAATAGGAACAAAAATCGGAGGTTCGATGGAAGACCAGCAAGAGTCATTCTCCGATATGGGAATGTTGTTGATACTTATATTGATGTTAGTCTATATAGTAATGGCAGCACAGTTCGAGAGCCTCCGCTATCCTTTCATCATCATGTTCTCCATTCCGTTTGCCTTTGTGGGATTTATCCTTTCGCTCTTCATAACAGGCGAAACGATCAACCTCATGAGCCTTATCGGAGCGATAATGCTTGTCGGAATTGTGGTAAAGAATGGAATCGTTTTGGTCGATTACATCAACCTCAACCGCGAAAGAGGCATGGGTATATCGCAAGCAGTCATCTTGGGAGGAAAATCAAGACTTCGTCCGGTGCTTATGACTTCCATGACAACCATTTTGGGTATGGTACCTATGAGTTTGGGAATTGGAGAAGGCAGTGAACTTTGGCAGCCTATGGGTATTGCGATTGTTGGAGGACTTACGGTTTCCACACTTGTTACCTTGGTGATAATACCTACGGTCTATTGCGTATTTGCTTCCCGAGAAGTCAAGTCATACCGCAAAAAGAACCTATTGAGATTAAACAACAGAACAGTAAAAGCATAATATAGAGAAATGAAAGCAGCATTTATAGCATACAACCAAGCACACGTAGAGGAGGTGGAGGCAATACTCCACCAACTCTCCATACGAGGCTTCACTCGCTGGCAGGACATACAAGGCAGAGGCACAAAAAGCGGAGAACCCCACTTGGGAACACACGCATGGCCTGCCAAAAACATGGCAACACTCTGCGTAGTCGATGACTATATAGCCCCAATTCTCAAAAAGAGAATACAAGCCCTCGACCGCCAGATGCCCGAACAAGGATTGAGAGTGTTCTTTTGGGAAGTGATAGACGTATAGACACAAACAAAAGTCTGACAACATCACAATAGAAACAAGCAGAAAGAAGAAACCGTCTGACAATCACTCATCAGGCGGTTTCTTTTTCTTGTTTGCCGAAAGCTATATTTCATTGAGCAACCCTATCACCTTATGTATCTCCGAATACGACTTCAAATCTTCGGGCGAGTTCTTACAGAGCTGGCACAATCTCTCAGAATTTGACACCGCCCGTTCCAAATCTCCATTCTCCGTAAGATATTTGTATAAGTTGGTTCGTGTGAAATATCGTTTTGTCTTTTCATACCCCGGCATATATTTCTGTAATTCGGGAAGAAGTTGCTCGTAACTCTCATATCGCCGACAAACATCATCGGGCAAGAAGTGCAGCAAGAACCAAAACTCCGTACATGGATTGGTTTCTACAAACATCACCTTTCCTGCATATCTTTTTGCACTATATTTCTTCTTTGCTCGTTGATACACCTGCATTTCGGATGCGTGTTGCAACAATCTGTCCATATCAAACAAGCATACAATATAATCATACTGCTTGTCAAGATAAGCCTCTAATAATTTAAGAATATGATTGATGTCGCTGTGCTGCGGAAAATCCGGTGCAACCTTGAAAGGATAGCGACACGCCACTCTCAAACTATCGAAATAAAACCATTCTGTTGCTCCCTCGCCTATTATAGCAATACTATTTGTTACTATCCGCCTCATACTACTCGCCTATGTTTATATACAAGTTACCCAAAAATGGTAACTTTACTAATTTTCCCTGCTTGTAGGCATTGTAAGGAGAAAGATTTTTATGTAATCCCAAAGAAGACAATCGCACAATTTTAGTTTCACCAAGTTCATCTTTATCTGTAAACCATATCGTATCACGACGAATGAAATCTTCACTGAGGAGATTGATGTCATGTGTGGTAAAAAGCATTTGGGACGTTCCCTCACTGTTTGCCAAAAATACCTTTATGAAATAAGCCAACAGCTCATAATGAATACTTGTCTCCACTTCATCGATTGATACAAAGCGGTTTGTTTTTAAGAGAAAATTCAATATCACCGCCATTCCCAAAAATCTCATTGTGCCATTAGATTCATATTCCTCCGACAAGTCATATAGTTTATCTCCTGCCTTATGCTTGAAAGTCAGTTCCGTATTTGTAATCTTACCCTTGCTTAACATTTCTGCCTTTGCTTCTTTGTCTATCAGAGCATTCTGAATCAGTTGTTCCAATTCGGGGGTGATAGGCTCTTCCTCTTCGTGCAATGCAATATCTTCTATGTTGAAATCAGATGCTTTCAGAAAGTTCAATATAAATTTCTTCAAATCGCCTGTCTCATCTCTATTTAATTGCGATTTGATATATCCCGAAAGCCGCATATTGGGAACCAATACATCTTTTATCTGTTTGGCAAAATAATCGTACACATCATTCAGCTTGGTGCGTTCAACGTTACTTTTTCCAAATGCGGCAAGCACACTGCAATTATTAATGGCATTCCCCGCTATAATATCGCGGCTCTTTCTCGTCAGTTTAAGATTAGCACCAAAATCTATGGTTGTAGAGTCAGTTGCGGCATCATAACTTCGAACATATAATTTGGTAGGACGAATAGAGTCATAAACAATCAACGTCTCGGAATAGATATGCTTGGAATCTAATTCAAAACTAAGAATATATTTCGATTGATTGATGTAGAACGACATCGACATCTTCGTTGGTTCATTCCTCGAAGTGTCATCTAACATGAACGGCACTACCCCTGTTTTCTCATTTCTATTTTTAGGAGTTGCCAAAACTAACATTTTGAAGAACTGTATAGCATTTAATATATTGGTCTTACCGGAAGCATTAGCTCCGTAAATAATTCCCAACTTCAACAATCTTACACCCTTCTTAACCTCATACGAATACTCATCAGACATAAAAGTATCTGACGAAGTCTCAAAACTGATTTTCTGTGCCGATTTAATGGAGAAAAAATTCTCTATGCTAAACTCTGCTATCATAATCGCTGAATTTATCTTTTTGCAGTGCAAAGATACAAATAAAACATCAAATACCAAATTATAAAACCGATTATTGTAGAAAAATTCCACAAATCGAATACAAAATAGACTTACTGTCATTTATCTAAGATATGACTTGACAAGATTTCAAAAAGATTGCACATTCGGGGCAAAATTTCATATCGTCCACTCAAATTGACAATCTAAAGAACATACGGACACTTGTCAAATAGTAGTTTTGCAGATATGGAGGCATGCTTTCGAAATAGCAATTTTGTTTCTATCAATACCGATTAACTATTGGCAAGCAAATTATTTAACATTTTAGACAAAAACATACATCACTTCACGCTTTTGCCCTGCATGGCGAAAACCTTTGCTTGTTGCAAGCCCTGCGTGTCGCTTCGCTTTACGTGAAGGCTGTGCAGGCTGCCCCTGCGTGGCGTAACAACATTGTTTCTTCCCCTCTTTCGGACTAAATGCTTCTATGCAGAGTTGTAGTTCAACCTATTAAACAGAAGACGGCGTTTCGATAATATTGAAACGCCGTCTTCTGTTTAATAACTTGGAGTAATTTTCTCTGCCTTGCCTTTATGCAAGAGTTGGTCTCTTGGTTTTGTTGTACCACAACACAAAGCAGGCAAGAGAAACTACCACTGCCGACAGGGCAGGAATGTATGCCAAGGCAGGGTTCATGCCAAAGCCTTCGGGTGCAACGCATATATAGGATACACAGACCGAGGTCATAAAGAGTGCAGGCAGCATGGTCATAAGGTAATAGAAGCCTTTTTTCTCTCTGACAAGAAAGACCGTGATTGCCCAAAGGGTGAAGACCGAGAGGGTTTGGTTTGCCCATGCGAAGTATCGCCAAATAAGGTCGAAGCCTGCCGCATCTTTGAGGCTGTAAAGCAACAATCCTACGGCAACCACAAAGAGCGGAATGCAGATAAGAAGTCTGTTGACTATGCTTTTTTGGTTGAGTTTAAGAAAGTCGGCAACTATCAATCGTGCAGAACGAAAGGCGGTATCGCCGCTTGTTATCGGTGCTGCAATCACTCCCAACACTGCAAGCACGCCTCCCACTGTTCCGAGCCAGCTTTTGGTGATGTCGTTCACGATTATGGAAGCATTACTTTCTCCCATTCCGTTTTCCTGATAGAAATAGGTTGCTGCAGCTGCCCAAATCAATGCCACAATGCCCTCAACTATCATCGCTCCATAAAAGACAGGGTGTCCGTTTCGCTCACTCTTCATACAGCGTGCCATGAGCGGACTTTGAGTTGCATGAAATCCCGAGATTGCTCCGCAGGCTATGCTGACAAACATTATCGGAAAGATAGGAAGTTTGTCGGCAGAGGGGTGAGTGTTCGACATATTTTGCCAAAGCTCGGGAAGAGCAGGGTGATGAACATAAAGCATTACCAACACACCCAAAGCCATAAACAAAAGAGCTATTGCAAACAGAGGATAAACCTTGCCGATGATTTTATCAACCGGAAGCAAGGTTGCAAAGATATAGTAGAGGAAGATGACCACTATCCAAAACGTAAGCCCGAGAGAACCTGTGGTAAAGTTGGCAAGAAGTCCTGCCGGTCCTGCAACAAAGACAGCTCCTACCAACACCATGAGAATGACGACAAAAATCCTCATCACAAGTTTTGCCTGCTTGCCGAGGTATCGTCCGATAATCTCGGGCAGGTTTTCTCCACCGTTTCTCACCGAAAGCATACCTGCAAAGTAGTCGTGAGTTGCTCCTGCAAAGATACTTCCAAGCACAATCCACAAATAAGATGCCGTTCCGAACTTTGCTCCCATGATTGCACCAAAGATAGGTCCGAGACCTGCAATGTTCAAGAACTGAATCATAAATAATTTCCATGTAGGCATCGGGATATAATCCACTCCGTCTGCTTTTGTGAGTGCAGGTGTCGGTCTGCTATCAGCACCAAACACTCTCTGAGCAAAACGTCCGTAGGTAAAATAGCCTACAATCAAAGCCAAAAGGCAAATCGTAAAAGATACCATATCAAAAACGTTTTATTTTGTTTTGCAAAATTAGATAGTTTTTTGCCAAACAAACAAGAAAAAGCAAAGTTTATTTGTTCATTTGTCCAATAGAAGGTTGAAATAAAGTCTTTCGGGAAGGGGGTTTCGAGTACCTTGCAAGGATTTTATCATATATGGAGAGCGTAAATCTTCGCTTTGGGTTTGCAAAAGGCGTGAGGGTTGCAGCAAATCGCACTGATTGTTTTGAGTATAAACATATCCCAACAAACAATCCGCACAAGAGGTATCTTTGCCCAGAGAGTCCAACACCACCACTTTGTCGTCTTTTTTGAGCGTAACTGCCATTGCACACACCTCTTCTTCTTCCGACATATAGTATATGTCGTATCCTCCCTGCTGATACAAAGACAAATCGCCCTCTGAGTGCATAACGCTGTTGTCTCTTGTCTCTGCAAGGCGTCGATATGCAGCTATGTCTATCGAGTGTGAGCGTTCAAAGCAAAGGTTCTTGGTCTTGATACTTTCGGAAAGCTCCTTTTTGTATGCTGTCATCTTGTGCGAACGGCAACAGCGAAAAGAGAGCCTCTCATAATAATCGATAAGCCCCTCGGAAGCTGCAATCAAAAAAAGATAATCATATCCCGAAGAAGACAATATGCGTTCGGTTTGTTGCAAAAGACCGCTTGCCAATCCGCTGCCTCTGTATTGCGGCACAGAACAGAAAGCATAGAGATATGCCCCCTTATATTCTGCGGAATTTATCCTGAGAGAATAGTCCAAAATAAAGAGCATGGCTTGCAACTCTCCATTGTTTTCCGAGCAAAAGAAGTGTCGATTGTCAAAATACAAGTTCAAAAACCTTTCGACAAACTCTTCGCTATCGCCAAAGGTCTTGCACCACAGTTCTTTTACCTGTTGTCTTATCGGTTCGGGCATAGTGTTGCGATGTCTTTTTCAATCAACATATAAGGGTGATAAGAGAGCTTTGCCTTTCGCAGTCCTTCCAATCCCAAGTCTTCCTCTCGGTTTATGTATTTGAAGTTTTGGGGAAGATGCTCTGCCATTTGTTGATTGATTATGGCAAATGCCCCCTCAAAGTTGCGGTCTGCTTTCTCTATGTGTACGTCAAAAGTGTCGTTGTTTATGCTGCTGCCAAGGCTGAATGCCACAATTTTGCCCGCTACTCTCACCGCTGCCGCAACAACACCCAAGTCCTCCATATTTTCTATCAAGAATCGGATAATTCTTTTCTCGTTTTGGTAATCTGTTTCGGCGTTTGGGTTCTTCAAAACGGCGTCTTGTAACCACAACTCTTCCAAGCACATACACTCTTCCATATCTTCACTTCTCAAAGGCGAGAAAGTCCAATTGTAGAGAGAAGAGAACTTGTTGATGTGGTTGCGTTTGGCTTGGTATTTGCGACCTTTGAGGTATTGCAAGTCTTCTCTCAGATAGAGATAATCGAAAAAATCCCGCTTAGCTTCAAACTCGAAAAGCTCTCTGTGGCGTTGTGTCAAATCCTCTTTGCGGCAAACCATGCTCATAGGCAGGTTGTTTTCTCTTGCATCTTCAATAAGCAAATCCAACACCCTCTCACAGTTTCCAAATCCAAAGGGATAATGATACGAAACCTCTTTTGGGGTCGGATAGTGTATCCTTGTAACAAGGCAGTTATCCACAATCGCATACTCTCCCGAGTAAAGAAAAGAATAAGCACACAGATTGCCAAACGAAGACTCGGCATTTCTGTGGTATCTGTAAGGATAGAATTGTTCAAAGATTTTTCTATCGCCAACTCCTACGCTTTTGAACTCAATCATCTCAAAAAAATTTGCCTGCAAAATTACAAAAATAATTACCTTTGCATCTTGTGAATGCTGCCCAAATGGCGGTTTGCATTCCCGACAGAGGGCGAGAAAGGATTTTCTCGCTCTTCAAAAGCAAACAAAACACTCGACATGGAGATTATTATAGAACAACAAGCCGGTTTTTGCTTTGGTGTGGTTTCTGCAATCGAGACCTGCGAAAGGGAGCTGGCAAAAAACAACGCTCTTTACTGCATTGGGGACATTGTTCACAACAGCGAAGAAGTAGAGAGGCTGAAACGCTTGGGATTAAAGATAATAGAAGTGGGAGATTTGGAGAAAATGAGAGACTGCAAAGTGATGATAAGAGCGCATGGTGAGCCTCCCGCAACCTATCTTACCGCAAAGAGAAACAATATAGAGATTATTGATGCGACTTGTCCGATTGTGTTGAAGTTGCAACGCGATGTAAAGCGTGGTTATGAGCAAATGAAACAACAAAACGGACAAATAGTCATCTTTGGCAAGAAAGGACACGCCGAAGTTGTGGGCTTGGAGGGGCAGACCGACAACACGGCAGTGGTTGTCAGCAAAATGGAAGACTTGGACAAGATTGACTTTTTGCGACCTCTTCATGTTTTTTCTCAAACCACCAAAAGCAGAGAAGAGTTTGAGGCAATAGTGGAACAAATAAGGCAAAGAAAACAACAACTTGGCAAAGAAAGCGAACTACTTGTAACAGACAGCATCTGCAAACGAGTAGGTTCGAGAAGCAAAACGCTGTTGGAGTTTGCCGACAAAGTGGAAGCAGTGCTGTTTGTGAGCGGAAAGCACTCCTCAAACGGCATATATCTCTATCAACTCTGCAAACAACACAAACCGCAGACCTATTTGATAAGCAGCAAAGAAGACATATCGATAGAAGAAATGACAAAATACAACACAATCGGCATAAGCGGAGCAACCTCCACCCCCATGTGGCTGATGGAACAGATAAGAGACTATGTACTTGAAGCATTTGAAAATCACAAACTTTAAGAATATCGCCCAATTTGACCAAGACTTCAATCGGATTAACTGTTTTGTGGGCAATAACGGCGTTGGCAAGACAAACATTCTCGATGCAATTCACTATCTCAGTTTTTGCAAGAGCTATTTTACCAACAGCGATTTTGACTCCATAAAGTCGGGAGAAGATTTCTTTTCTGTCAGCGGTCTGTGTGTGGGAAACAACAACATAGAAAACTATTGCTGCACCCTGCAACGCACCGGCAAAAAAGTCTTCAAGCATTCCGACAAAGCATATTCGAGACATTCGGAACACATAGGCAAGCTCCCTTCGGTCATCATCACCCCTGGCGACCACAACCTGATTGACGGAAGCAGCGAAACGAGAAGAAAATTTGTAGATGTCTCCATTTCTCAACACGACAACACCTATCTCAAAACCCTCATTTGCCACAACAAAGCACTGAGCCAACGAAACAAACTGCTCAAAGACTGCAAAAGCGGAGCGACACTCGATATGGTGATGATGCAAATTGTTGAAGAACAAATTGCCGCCTATTCTGCTACAATACAACAAAAACGCAAAGACTTCTTTGAGGACTTCTCTGTCCCCTTTTCTCGTTATTATTCGCTCATTGCAGGAGAGGGCGAACAAGTAAGCCTTGAATACAAAACATACTCGGGAGACATTCTTTCGCTTCTGCAAGAAAGCAGAGACAAAGACCTGATTTTGGGCTTTACCACCAAAGGCACTCACCGCGACGACCTTGTTTTTTGTCTCAATCACAATCCCGTCAAGACCTTCGGCTCTCAGGGACAACAAAAAACTTATCTGCTTGCCCTCAAACTTGCTCAATTTGATTACCTTTGCAGCAAACTCAAAACCAAACCTCTTCTGATGATAGACGATATATTTGACAAGCTCGATTTTCAAAGAGTGAATATGTTGCTCAAACTCATTGCCGACAAGAGGTTCGGACAGATTTTCATAACCGACACCCACCAAAGCCGCATAGAGGAACTTATTGACAACGAATTGAGAGACTGTACCAAAATATTCAAACTATGAAGAACCAAAGCGAAGACTATCCCAAAAGAAATCGTGCCACGTCAGAAGCAAAAGAGCTTCCGTTGCAAAGCATTCTGCAATCGTGGTTTGACAATCATGACATAAGCGTCGAGTTTGACGAGGGAGAAATCATAGACGCATGGGAAGAGATTACGGGCGGCATTGTAAAGAAACTAAGCAAAAGAGTATATGTGAGAGACAAAGTTCTCTATGTGTGTGTCAATGCACCGGCTCTCAAAAGCGAGCTTATGATGATGAGAACAGCACTCAAAGACAAGCTGAACGAACGCTTGGGAGCAAAGAGAATAAAATCCATAATAATAAAGTAATAATCTATATGCACAAACTCAAAGAACTGCTTGACAATTCTGCCATAAGAAAGTGCATATCTCTGCTTTCGACCGATGTATTGGTAAGGGGAGCAAACTTTCTGCTCATTCCCGTCTTTCTTCACCTGATGACAAAGAACGACTTTGGAGTTTATGGTTACCTTTACAACTTTGCGATGAGCTGCTCTTTGATTTTGAACCTCGGCTATCATGTTGCACTGCCAAAGCTCTATGTTCAGACCTCGGAAGACAAGCAAAGCAACTCTTCTATGCTCTTTACCCTCACCACTCTTCTCTTTTCGTTTGTCTGCAGTGTGTTTCTGCTCTTCTACCTCACCGACTTGGACTTTAAGTTCTTCAACATAGTAAACAAAGGCGAGAATGCACAGTTCGATTACACCACTTACCGACCCTATCTCTTTGTGGCAACAGCCTCGATGATATTTTCAAACTTCTTGACCTACTATTTCATTTCCTCAAAGAAGATAAAGAACATTCAATTCTTCAACCTCATACGTTTGTTTCTTTGCAACGGAACGGCAATCCTTGTTCTCTATTTGAGCAAAGACACCGACACTGTTATGCTTCGCCTTTGCTGCACTTACCTTTCCGAACTGCTTCTTTGCATACTGTTCTTTGGAGGTGTGATACGGCAGATGAGAGCCGTCTTTTGCCGCAACTATGTTGCAAAAGCCCTCAAAATAGGACTGCCTATCTGTTCTGTTGCCTTAATAAACACCTTTATCAACTTTGGAGACAAACAATTTGTGATGATGTACTGCGGCAACGAAACAATGGGAGCATACAACCTTGCAACAACCCTTGCCACCATTCCTCTGATAGTCTTTCAGTCTTTCAACTTCGTGTGGCTGCCCGACTTTTTGGCAGAAAAAGACTTGGCAACCCTCAATCGCAAGACCAATCGCAATGCAAAACTTGTCTTTCTCGTACTATTGGGAGTGTCGCTTGCAGTGTGGATAGGAACATACTTCCTTTTGCTGTGGGGAGTGTTCCCGCAGAACTATAAAGAAATCATATCCTTCCTGCCGATACTGCTCCTCTCACAAATATTTGCCTCAATGATTTTGTATTACTTCAACAGCTTCACCTACTTTGAAAAGACCTACATACCGATGATTGTTTCTATTGCCTCGGCTGCTTTGAGCTATGTGCTTTATTCTGTTTTGGGAAAAGCCTTCGGCGTTATGGGAATAGCAACCGCACTCACAGCGATCAATCTTTTGGTGGCAACATCCTATATGCTCCTTTCAAAGCGATACATCAAAAGAGCAGAGGGCAAGATTGCTTACACTATGCCTTGCAAGGAGGAAGAAGGCGATAGCCAAATGATTCAAAAACAAATCAACGATGGGAAAGAATGATATTATTAGTATAGACAAGGTGGAGTATCAGAAGTGGCTCC
>SAMEA3663015__coassemble_76_pt1 | contig 184507 bp, 146 predicted proteins | sample SAMEA3663015__metabat2_low_PE_008 | metagenome-assembled genome bin SAMEA3663015 (sample SAMEA3663015) | pig gut metagenome | biome: pig gut; feature: pig-associated habitat; material: faeces | place: France | collected 2012
TAAGCTCAAACGAGGAAACAACAAACAAAGTTATTAAATTTAGAAAGAATAAAAAGAGATGAAAAACAAAATATTTTCAAAAGTCGGCATACTACTTGCCGCAATGGTGCTTATAAACACCTCAATACAAGCACAGAGTTGGCTTAATCAAAAAGTTTTGACGGTAAATAACAGCCTTAAAACCAATACTTATGCCCAAAAAGTCAGACCATACGGAGACGATATGTTGATAGGTCTGAGCAAAAAGTATAATGTCGAACATTATTGCTTTGAAGCGTGGCAAGATGGTCAAACTTCCGTAATTCGTGGCTTTCTTAATGCAGCCGATATTGTCGTATCAGATTTCAAAGTGTTTGATGACACGGTTTATTTCTGCGGAAAGCGATTGACCAATCAGGGAAATTATATAGGTGTAATAGGTCGTTTCGATATTGCCTCTTTTATAAGTGGCGGTAATGCCTACTATGATTTGACAGACATCAATGCTACATCTAACCTTACCTCGCTTATAGCATACCGAAAACCTGCTTCCCATGTTATATATGTCGTGGCAATAGGGCTTCAAGATAATATAATAGGTAATATACTCGGAAGATATGTCTTTATGTACTATGATTCTTATACAGGGGTTACGAATTATCGAGTAAGATACCCCTCAACACCTACGGTTACAAGCATTGAATATTTGCAGGATATTGCTTTGACAGACAATCGCGTCGTAACGGCAAGTCGGCTTTACCCCGACAATGCCTTCATTGTAAGAACTTTCGACATGGCCGACCCTTTAAACGAGCAAGCCTCAAACAATTTCACTTGCCCGAACCTTTCTTTTTACACTACATCCGACCCATACGAATATCCTGTTCACATAACAGCCTTGAACGGGGACACAATAGCCTTGTCGGTAGGGGCAACAGACGGACCGAACGACTTTACCATGGTCAGCAAGCTGCATCCGCAATCACAAAATATACTTTCCACTCAACAGATTTATCATTTTGACAAAGAGAGCAAAGTTTTGGAAATGGATTACAGCAGTGAGACCAACAAACTGTTGCTTCTCACAAGCAGCAACTTTCAAGGGCAGGGAATAAAGCAGACAATTAACATTCTGAATCCCGATGCAACACAATCTTATCTTGCACCGGTGGAACTATTGACTGCCCCAAACGAGTTAAATCACTTATCTGTCTCGCCGCACTCCCGATATGCTCTTGCAGGAGTATATCCTGACCCCTCTTCGGGAACACCTTATCGTTCGTTATCCATAAGATATATTCCATACAATGCAGTACATTGTATTCAGAACTATAGTAACAAAATAGCAATGACAAATCTTCCTGCTGCCACAAATACACCTACTTTATTGCCACTAACACAAGCTGTTGCTACATGGGCATCGGATTCGTTTGGTTTGTATTTAGATACTTGGAATACAGATTGTGTAGAATAATAATCAAAACATTAAGCGATATGAAAAGAAAAATTTTATCGGGACTTTTAGTTCTTGTTTCATTATTCTTTGCAGGCGTTACTGCAAAAGCACAGTTAGATACGGCATGGTTAGCATACAATTACACCGATCAGTATATCTACCCTCCTATTGCAGACACTGCATACGAGAGATGGGAGTTGGGAATTTATACCGGTCTTCCTATGGATATGTTGTTTGCCATAGATGCAGCAAATGACACAAATGCCATAACAGAAATAGCTCAAAGATTTGAGGTGAGAGATAGTGTAAAGATAATTGGAGCGGCACTTTCTGTAATGAGTATGCCGGCATTACTAGGTTTTGATTGCGACACCGTTACTGTAGAAGTATGGGACGTGGATTTGATAAATACCTTGTATTCCAAAACCTTTATAGTCGGAGGTATAGGAGAGGGGGTTCAGATTGTCGGGTTGAGTGGCTTTGTTGAAGTATTGTTCGATGACACTATTACTCTTTACAATGACTACTATGTTTCGATAAGAAATTCCCTTCCTTGTGATAATCATAGTTTTGCTTATGCGCCATTCACCCAATTTAGCTTCATTTTCATGAACTATTATGGAACAGGTACTTCTTGTACTCCTTATGCGTGTAGGACGAAGTACAAACCGTACGTTAAGATGTGCAAGGTAAATCCCGAAACGGGAAGAGATGTAATCTCTCCTTGGACTTACATAGAAGATATTCCGGCTTGGAGTGCAGAATCAACATACGACAATGTCGCATCATACTATCGTCCGGCAGGTTGTGATACCATAGTTCATACTCCTATGGGCATCTGTCCGATAAGAGCGTTGGAAGATACAGTTTCGCAAGATACGGTTTCGCAAGACACGACTTCAAGCAGCGTTTTGTCGGTTGAGCTTTTGGAAAAGGCGGTGAGGCTTTATCCAAATCCTGCAAATGAGGTATTGAATGTTGCTTGTGATTATGATATTGAGAGCATTGCAGTTTTCGACGTGCTAAATCGCTTGGTCGAAGAGCGAAAAGTAAACTCCAAAACGCTACAACTACCTCTTGCAAACTACGCTCAAGGAACGTATTTCATCACAATAACCACCGAAAAAGGCAAACTGAACAAAAAGTTCGTTGTTCAATAAAGCCAAGTCGAACATTCGACAAAAGGAATTGAATAAGAGAATATTAAAAGCGGCGTTTTCATCAAATCAAAACGCCGCTTTATTTTTCTGAAAACAGCAATTATTTAACGCTTTTGCCCTTTCTGGGCGAATATTCTAATGAATTATGCACTCGGGGCGACGCTTACGCTCTGCCCCGAGCTAATCGCTTTTGGGCTTTCAGCCCTCTCGTAGAGCGAAGCGGAACGTGAGGGTAAGCAACACCCAAGACATTTCGCCCTGCAATGGCAAAAGCGGAACTCGATACGACCTAAATGCTGACAAATCGGCGAGTTATTTTGCTTGAATGTTCATTTTATCGTTTGCAAAAACACTATTTCGTCAAAAGTTTGTACCTTTACACCCTTGTTAGACGTAGAAAATATAGGGGAATTTAGAGATGAAATTTAGGTTCGCAAGCATTGCGGCGTGTGTTTTGTTTTCTTTTGCAGTCATGTCGCAAAATAGCGATGACAATGTGATTTTCAGAGAGTTTGAAAGGAATTACGACAGCCTTTTGCAGGGGCATTATATGAAGATGAATGCCAAATTACTCGGCAAAAGTTTGAACTACAAAACGGATACTTTCGTTCCTGCTCATAGGGCTTGCGATGTGTCGGACAGTGTCTTTGCTCGTCGTTTGCGTTCCATTCCTTCGGTTGTTCCTTTGACCTATAATGACAAAGTAAGAGCCAACATTATTTACTATATTGACAGAATTGGCGACAGAGTGGGGGTTATGTTGGGTTTGAGCAAGTATTATTTCCCTATATTTGACGAGATTTTGGACAGACATGGTGTTCCTTGTGAGTTGAAGTACCTTGTTGTGATAGAATCTGCTCTCAATCCCAAGGCTGTTTCAAGAGCAGGTGCTACGGGTCTTTGGCAGTTTATGTATGCAACGGGAAAAATGTACGATTTGAGGGTTAATTCGATTATCGATGACAGAATGGACCCGATTAAAGCGACGGAAGCTGCTGCCAAGTATTTGAAAGACCTCCATAAAATTTACAACGATTGGACGCTTGCGATTGCTGCATACAACTGTGGTCCGGGAAATGTGAACAAAGCAATGAAACGCTCGGGCAGAAATGACTTTTGGGGTATGTATGATTTCCTTCCGAAAGAGACAAGGGGCTACGTACCTGCCTATATTGCAGCTGCGTATGTGATGAATTTTCATGCCGAACACGGCATTTATCCTGCAAAGCTCACAAAGCCGCTTACTCTCATTTCGGATACAATAATGTTGAAGAGGGATTTGTATTTTGGTCAAATCGAAGGGGTGATGAATATTTCGACAGAACAACTTCGAGAACTCAATCCTCAGTATAAGACAAATTTTGTTCCTGGGGAGCAGGGCAAATATAGTTTGAAGCTGCCTTTGAGGTATATCAATGATTTTATTGCTCTTGAAGACAGCATTGCCAACTACGAAAGGGATAAGTTTTTTGGTTCTGACAAAAAACAGACGGAGCTTGCCGAAGGAGATATTGAGTATAAGGAAAGGGTGATTTACCACAAGGTGAGAAAGAAAGACTCTTGGTATAGTGTTGCCAAGCGTTATGGCGTGAGCGTTTCTCAACTCAAATCGTGGAATCCCAAGGCTCGCAAAAGTCAAAAGCTGAGGGTGGGTGATATGCTTGCAATCAAACAAAAGCAGGCTTTCAAAAAAGAGGTTCAACCGCCTCAAGACAGCACTTATATGGCAAATAATCAGGAGAAATCAATCGTTTCTTCTGACAATCAGGCAATAGATACTCGTACTTCGGCACAGCAAATACAGAAAAGCTCCGACGGAAAGAAGCCAAAGCAGGCGGTTGTCAATCATAAGGTCAAACAAGGTGAAACGGTTGTCAAGATTGCCAAACGTTATGGTGTTTCGGTAGAGCAGATATGCAAGTTGAACAACATGACTCTCAAAGCTGCTTCAAAAATAAGGGTGGGACAGACTCTCAGAATAAAGTGATGACATCGCAAAAGGTTCTTTTGTATCTTATTATCGTGTTGTTGTCTTTGGGCTTGATTTGTTTGCTGTTCCCAAAAGATGGTTTGAATATTTTCGGTATTCAAATCACAATGCCGACATTGGAGGAGATTTTTTCTTTTTCCTCTTCCGAATATGCAGATGTTGAAAGCGTGGTATCGACTTGTGAACAGAAGCCCTCAATCAATCAAGCCGATTCAACACAGGATAGTTCTGTTGTTTCCTTTGAGTATGATAGTGTTTTGAGGGAGCGTTTTGACAGTTTGTTTTCTCGTCTGGACAGAGCAAAAGCACAAGAGGGTGTGGTAAGAATAGTACATTACGGAGACTCTCAAGTGGAGGCAGACCGCATTACGGGAACAATAAGGAAAGACTTGCAAAAGAACTTCGGTGGAAGAGGACAGGGGTGGATTTCTTTGTTCAGCCGTTCGACCATAAGGGGCGTTTCGTTCCACTATTCCCCTAATTGGGCGTTTTGTTGTGTGTTGGAACCAAAGCGAGGGCTCAACAGATATGGCATAGGCTTGTCTTCGATAAAGGCTCTTGCCGACAGTGTCTCTCAAACGGCAACTGTGGAAATGGCTTTTGCCACAAAGCCCGCAGGAAACATAGTATTGTATTGTGCAAGTCCCGAAACAGAGGGCAGTGTAATTATTTCCAACGGTCAAGATGAGATTTCGCAGGTTCAGATTGATGCATCTTTTGATGTGCAACGGATAGTCATCAGCTCCGACAGCTTTGGAAAAGTATTGAAACTGCAAGCCACTTCGGGGGTTGAACTATATGGAATGAACGTTTCGTCAAACAGCGGAGTGCTTGTCGATAATATTTCGCTAAGAGGCAGTTCGGGCTGGGGAATAAGGGGGAGCAATGCTTCGCTTTTGCAACACTTCTACTCTGAGTTGGGAGTTGATATGATAATCATGCAGTTTGGAGTGAATGCCATACCGCAAGAAAAGGACAAAGTGATTGAAGACTATACCTTTTATAAGAAAGAGTTTGCCAAACAGCTGAGATTTTTGCAAGCAATGGCACCCGAAGCCTTGATTGTGGTTGTCGGAGTGTCAGACCGGAGCATAAGAAAGTCGGGAAAGTATGTTACAAACCCTAATGTTCTCAAATTGAGACAGGCACAAAGGCAGGCAGCTTTGGAAAACGGCTGTGTGTTTTGGGATTTGTTTGAGGCAATGGGAGGAGAGAACTCTATGCCGGCTTGGGTTTTGAGAGAAGAACCATTGGCAAACAAAGATTTTATCCATTTCAATGAAAAAGGAGCAGCAATGGTTGCAGAAATGTTCCTGAAATCCTTTTACAAAGAGTACAAAAGGTATAAAGACGATTGCAATATGCAAAAAATACGATAGGATTGAGAAATTATTTATACCTTTGCCGAATATGGATACCGATATATTGGAGATAGAAGGATTGAGATTTGTAAAAGCCGTGTCGGCTGAGCAACTTGACATGATAACTTCTCGCCTTGCAGACAGGATAAACCAAGATTATGCAGGCAGAGAGGTGGTTTTTCTTGTCGTTCTCAACGGAGCTTTCATGTTTGCCTCAGATTTGTTGAAGAAGATTGAGGGTGTGCATACCGTATGTTTCATAAAGGTATCGACCTATAGCGGAATGCAAAGTTCGGGAGAATATAAGGAGGTGATAGGTCTTACGCAGGAATTGAAAGACAGGGACGTTGTCATAATAGAAGACATTGTCGATAGCGGATTTACCATGAAAGAAATGCTCGAAAGGCTGAAAGAGCAAGACGCTCGCTCTGTTGAGGTGTGTACATTGGCATTTAAGCCCGACAACTTCAAGGGAGACTACGAGGTGAAGTACAAAGGATTGAACATGGGAGAGGAATTTATTGTCGGTTACGGATTGGATTTCGAGCAAAAGGGAAGAAATTTGAAAGAAATATACAAGAAAATCTAAAAATAGTAAGAAGTTATGCTAAACATTATTCTGTTTGGAGCACCCGGAGCAGGCAAAGGTACTCAGTCAAAAGAGTTGGTAAAGAAATATGAGCTTGCTTACATTTCGACAGGCGACATATTGAGAAAAGAAATGGCAGAAGAAACCGCTCTTGGTTTGAAGGCAAAAGATGTAATCAATCGCGGAGAGTTGTTAAGCGACGATTTGATTATCGAAATCATCGAAAAGGCCGTAGAACAAGCCGGCGAAAAAGGCATTTTGTTTGACGGATTTCCGAGAACGGTCGCTCAAGCCGAGAGTTTAGAGAAGTTGTTGGAGCATCACAGCCGTCATCTTTCGTTGGTTCTCAGTCTTGAAGTGCCGAGAGAAGAGTTGGTCGAAAGAATGCTCAAACGAGCAAAGATAGAAGGCAGAGCCGACGACACCGAAGAGGTTATTCAAAATCGTTTCAGAGAGTATGAAGCCAAAACAAAGCCCGTTGCAGATTTCTATGAAAAGCAAGGAGTATTGCATTCGGTTGTAGGTACGGGAGCAGTCGAGGAAGTATTTCAACGATTGACCTCTGAGATAGACAAAGTAAAGCAATAACAAGAGCAAAAGCAGATGGCATCTAACTTTGTTGATTATGTTAAGATATGCGTTCGCTCAGGCAAAGGTGGGGCAGGCTCTGCCCACCTTTTGAGAACTCGTTCCAATGCAAAGGGAGGTCCTGACGGAGGAGACGGAGGTAGAGGAGGTCATATCATTTTGAGGGGCAACAAACAGTTTTGGACATTGTTGCACCTCAAATATACCAAACACCTGATTGCCGAAGGAGGAGGAAACGGAGGAGAGAACAGATTGCACGGCAAAAACGGCGAAGACGTCATTGTCGATGTGCCTTTGGGAACGGTATGTAAGGACTTTGAAACAGGAGAAATAGATTGCGAGATAACCGAAGACGGACAAACTGCAATCATTGCAAAAGGCGGAAGAGGAGGTCTCGGAAACGACCATTTCAAAAGCCCTACCAATCGAACACCTCGCTATGCACAACCGGGAGAAGAAGGAGTTGAGCGTTGGAAAATCATAGAACTGAAAATACTTGCAGACATTGGTTTGGTAGGATTTCCAAATGCAGGCAAGAGTACTCTTCTGAGTGTGGTGTCTGCAGCAAAACCCGAAATAGCCGACTATCCTTTTACGACATTAGTGCCAAATCTCGGAATGGTATCTTATAGGGAAGAGAAATCTTTTGTAATGGCTGACATACCGGGAATAATTGAGGGAGCATCTGAGGGAAAAGGATTGGGATATAGGTTTCTCAGACATATAGAAAGAAACTCCGCATTGCTCTTTATGATACCTTGCGATTGTGATAACATATCCAAAGAATATGATGTGCTGCTGAACGAACTGAAGAACTACAATCCCGAGTTGTTGGACAAAGAAAGGATTTTGGCAATCACCAAGTGCGATATGTTGGACGAAGAAATGACCGAGCAGATGAAAGCTAAGCTCCCACCGAGAGTGCAAAGTATTTTCATTTCTTCGGTAAGCGGCAAAAACATTGACAAGCTGAAAGACCTGATATGGCAAACCCTGAACAAAAATGTTGGATAAGCTGAAAGAATGGGACACGGCATTGTTTTATGCAATCAATGATGCAAGGAGTAATTTCTTGGATTGGTTCTTTGCAATCATATCATCGCATTGGTTCTTTGCAATCATTGTGTTGGTGTTTGCTTTTTTTATTTGGAAGGTGCGTTTCAAATTTAAGGTTTTGCCCTTGATTGTAATCGTGTTGCTTGTAAGTCTTTGCTTTTTGTTTGCCGACAGAATTTCGGTTCTTTGCTTCAAAGATGTGGTCGAAAGACTAAGACCTTCCCATGCTTTGCAAGATGTTCATTTGGTTGCACTTCGCAATCTGCAACTGATTTACGACAGCAAGGGAGGCTTGTATGGCTTTGTTTCTTCCCACACGGCAAATCTGTGTTGCATTGCAGTGATTTACGCCAAGTTGTCTTCCAAAAAGAAAATCACTATTCTGTGTCTTGCCCTTTGGGCAGTCCTTACGGCATATTCAAGGGTCTATTGCGGAGTTCATTATCCCATGGATGTAATTTGCGGAGGCTTGTTGGGCTTTGTTTTGGGTGAAATCATCTACTATGTCTTCTCTTTGTTGGACAGAAAATATAAATGGAATATAGAACAAAAGGAATAGCTTTTTTGATATGTTGGTTAAAGTTTACGGAAGTGCGATTTGTGGTATAGAAGCCACCACGGTAACGATAGAAGTAAGTACAGACAAGGGAATAAACTTCTTTTTGGTCGGACTGCCCGACAGTGCCGTAAAAGAAAGTCAGCAAAGAATATCCTCTGCATTGAATACTTACGGCTACAAAATCCCGGGAAAGAAGATTGTAATCAACATGGCTCCTGCCGACTTAAAGAAAGAAGGTTCTGCATACGACCTTCCGTTGGCAATAGGCATACTTGCTTCAAGCGAACAAATCACTTGCGACAAGCTGTCTGACTATATAATAATGGGAGAGTTGAGCTTAGATGGTTCAATCCGCACAATAAAAGGAGCTTTGCCCATTTCCTTGGAAGCAAAGAAGCAAGGCTTCAAAGGAGTTATCCTTCCGAAAGACAATGCCAAAGAGGCTGCAATCGTATCCGACATGGAGGTGTTCGGAGTAGAGAACATAATGGAGGTAATCAACTTTCTGAACGGAGTTGCTCCTGTTGCACGCGAAACTTTCGACATAAACGAAGAGTTTGAAAAGAGTTTGGACGAATACGAATTTGATTTCAAAGACGTCAAAGGGCAGGAGAGCGTCAAAAGAGCCATGGAGATAGCAGCGGCAGGCTCTCACAACATACTCATGATTGGTTCTCCCGGAAGCGGAAAAACAATGCTTGCCAAGAGACTGCCGAGCATTTTGCCGCCTCTTACGATTGATGAAGCACTCGAAACAACCAAGATACACTCTGTTGCAGGCAAGATGACCTCTTCCCGTTCAATAATATCGGTAAGACCTTTCCGAAATCCTCATCACACAATCAGCGATGTGGCACTTGTTGGAGGTGGAACATATCCCCAACCCGGCGAAATATCTCTTGCACACAACGGAGTTCTTTTCCTTGATGAGCTGCCCGAATTTAAGAGAAGTGTTCTCGAAGTGTTGCGTCAGCCGATGGAAGAGAGAAAAATTACCATTTCGAGAACAAAACAAACCTCTGAATACCCCGCAGGATTTATGCTTGTGGCAGCAATGAATCCCTGTCCTTGCGGATATTACAATCACCCCACACAGCCTTGTACCTGTGCTTCGGGAGCGGTTCATCGTTACTTGAATAAAATCTCCGGACCTTTGCTCGACCGTATCGACATACAGCTTGAAGTCGTTCCCGTACCTTTCAAGGACCTTTCCACAATGAGAGAGGGAGAACCGAGTTCGGTTATACGTCAGAGGGTGATAAAAGCTCGCAAAATTCAGCAAGAACGTTTCAAAGACTTCCCCGATATACATTGCAATGCACAGATGAATAGTCGCATGATGAAGCAATTTTGCAAAATACAACCCTCGGGAATGGAACTTCTTCGCACAATAATGGACAAACTGCAACTTTCGGCGAGAGCATACGACAGAATATTGAAAGTATCTCGCACTATTGCCGACTTGGAAGGCTGTGAACAAATCCAAGATGCACACCTTGCCGAAGCAATCACTTACAGAAGTTTGGACCGAGAGAGTTGGGGCAGATAAAAACTAAGAACAAGGCTGCAACAACTCATCGACAATCTCCCAATATTTGCGACGATTGGTCTCTATGTCGGCATATTCCGAAAGGAATTGTTGGTTGTTTAGTCTCAACTCTTCTTCATTCATTTGCAAAACTTTTTCGATGTAGTCAGCTTTGGCAATCTCTTCATCTGAAACAACAAGGCAATTTTTACCGTTGGCAATCAGCCCTTTGTAAGAAGGCAAATCGGACACTATTGTCAGACATTCGGCACTCATTGCTTCCATCAGGCTGTTCGGAAGTCCGTCGCTGCACGGAATAGAGACATAAATCTTTGATTTTGCGTAGTATTCTTTGTTCTTTTCGGGCGAAAGCCAACCTACAAATCTGACCTTGCTTTCTATTTTCAGCTCTTTGACAAGGTTCAAAAGCTCTTCTTCTCGTCCGTTTGCTGCAACCACAAGCCTCCAAGATACATATTCGGGTTTTGAAACAAAGTTTGCAAACGCTCTTATAATGTCATCAATCCTATAAAGCGGAGAGTGCAGACGATTGGAATAGACAATGTTCTCTTTTGTTGCAGGTTTGACAAGCTCAATACCGAGATTTGCCAATACTATGTTTGCATTTTTCGGAGCATATTGTCTCATTTGTTCAACAAGATAAGGACATACTGCATTGAAAGCGTCCGACGACTTCAAGATATACCTTAACATTGCTTTGAAAACAAATCCCCTTTTAGGCATGACAAGAACATCGCTTCCGATTGCAACAGCAAGGGTAGGGATACTTCTTTTTTTCGCAAGAGCAACAATAAATGCGGTAAGGTTAAGCTGATACAATACAATCATATCGGGTTTCAGCTCTTTCAACAATCGTCTTGTTTTGAAGAAAGCTCCTATAATATGTTTCAAATCGAACTTTATTCCGCTTGTGATTTCAATTTGGTCAAACTTCCCTACAAACAGTTGCTTAAAACGCTTGGTAAGTATGCTGTTTTCGTTGCCTGCAATGAGCAGAGTTTTATTTTTCATGGTTTTCAGATGAGGTTTTATTTCTCTTTGAGAGCATTATACAATATTTCTATCGGGTGAAGGGCAGTTCGGGAGGAGAAATGCTTTATTTGTTCTCTGCAACTTGTTCCCGGAGCTGCAATTATGGTGTCGGCTGCTGCCTTTTCTATCGCAGGAATGAGTACAGAGTTGGCAATAGTCTTGCTCATTTCGTAATGTCTTTTCTCATAACCATAACTTCCTGCCATTCCGCAACAGCCGCTCGGTATTACTTCAACAGAGTAATTTGTGGGAATGCAGAGCATTCGCTCCATAAACTCGGTACCTGTGAGAGCCTTTTGTTGGCAATGACCATGCAACAAGATATGTTGTTTCTTGTCGGTAAAGAGTTCGGGAGTTATCACACCCAAGTCTGCTTGTTTTGCGATAAATTCGTCAAAAAGGAAAACATTTTGGCTCAAAGACGAAATATCTTCTCCCAAAAGGTCGGGATATTCGTCTCTGAAGCTGAGCGTTGTCGAAGGTTCAATTCCCACAAGAGGAGTTTGTTCGCTTATCAGCTCTTTCAATATGCCGACATTTCGTTCTGCAAGCCTTTTTGCTCTCTTTACCATTCCCTTGCTTATTGCCATTCTGCCGCTTTCCTCAATCGGAGCTTGCTTTACCTCAAATCCCAATGCCGAAAACAGCTTTATTGCAGTCTTTGCGATAGAAGTGTCTTGAAATCTTGAAAACTCATCGATAAAAAGATAAATCGTCCTGCCGTTTGCTTTTGTCGCTTGGTCAAACTGCTTTGAGAAATTGCAAGGATATATTTTCGGTATCTCTCTTTGGGGAGCAAATCCCATGAGGGCTTTCAAAGCCGAAGAGGTGAGAGCGTTTGACACAAACCAATTGTAGATTGAGGGGAACATACTGCCGACTTGCTGAAACTTTGGCAGAGAGTTTATCATCAAAACGCTCAAAGGATAGCCGTGCTTGTCGTAATGGTGTTGCAAGACCTCACTTTTGAGCTTGGTTATGTCCACATTGGAAGGGCATTCCCTCTTGCAAGCCTTACACATCAAACAGTTATCCAACGCATTCTTGACAATATTTTCGCTCAAAGGGTCATCGGCACAAGAAAAAGAGAGCATCTCCCTGATTATGTTGGCTCTTGCCCTCGGAGTATCAAGTTCCGAACCTGTGGCTTTGAAAGTCGGACACATCAACCCTCCTATCGTTTGGCTCTTACGGCAATCGGCAGCTCCGTTGCAACGCTCTGCCGCACATTGCAAGCCCTTCTCCTTTTCAAAAGAGTAATATGTCTTTATTTCGGGAGCATTTGCACCTTGGTAACGCAGGCTTTCGTTCATTGAAGGCGTATTGACAATCTTGCCCGAGTTGAAAACATTGTCTTTATCCCAAACCTTTTTTGTTTGACACATCAAACGGTAAATCTCTTCTCCGTACATGAGAGGAATCCATTCCCCTCTCAGTCTTCCGTCTCCGTGTTCCCCGCTCAAAGAACCTCTGTATCTCTTTACAAGAAGAGCAATTTCTCGGCTGATTTGTCGAAAGAGTTGCACATCTTCCTCTTTCTTTAAGTTGAGAACAGGTCTCAGATGAAGCTCTCCCGTTGCAATGTGAGCATGATAGACACATTTTAGATTGTGTTTCTCCAAAATCTTCTCGAAATCCCTCATGTAATTTGGCAACTTCTCCACTCCCACGGCAGTGTCTTCAATCACCGAAACAGGTTTGTCGTTTCCGGGAATGTTCGTCAAAAGCCCCAAGCCTGCCTTACGCAAAGCCCACACCCTTGCAACCTTGTGACCTTCCACAATGCTGTATGCGTATGCTTTTTTCTCTCTTTCAAAGTCCGCCTTGCACTCTTGCACCTTTTTGAGCAGCACTTCACGACAGTTGTCTGCAAATTCGACAATCAACACTGCCTTAGGACTGCCCTGAATGAAGAAAGTGTTTTGCTTTTGAGCAGGATTGCGATATGCAGCCTCCACAATATGGTCGTCCATAAGCTCAACAGCCATAGGATTGTGCCTCAAAGCAGTGAGGTTTCCCTCAAAACTATCATACAAGTCGGCAAAATGAACACACAACACCGCTTTCTCTTTCGGAGGAAGAGGCAAAAGGTTGAGTTTTAGCTCGGTTGCAAAAGCCAATGTACCTTCACTTCCGCAAAAGAGCTTGGCAAGATTGGGAGCATCTCCCTCATAGAGAGAATCCAAAGCATAACCATTGTTTCGTCTCGGCACACACTTTTCGGGAAACGCCTGCTCAATTCTCTCTTTCAAACCCATGTCGGAGCGAATGTCTGACACAAAGCGATAAATCTCCCCTTCAAGCCCTTCGATATGAGTTTTTGCCTCAAACTCCTCTTTGCTCAGTTGCTTCAACACCGTCTGTTCTCCGTTTGAAAGCAAAACACGTGCTTCCAAAATATGCTCCCTCACCGAACCATAGACCAGAGAATGCAATCCGCAGGAGTTATTTCCCGCCATTCCTCCCACACAACAACGATTGGCAGTTGACGTTTCGGGAGCAAAAAACAATCCGAAAGGTTTGAGATAGTTGTTTAGCTCCTCCAATACCACACCCGGCTGAACCCTTACCCATCTTTCTTTGCTGTTCAGCTCCAAAATTTTGTTCATTCGCCTACTCACATCGACAACAATCCCTTTTCCCACAACCTGACCGGCAAGCGAAGTGCCGGCAGCCCGAGGGATAAGAAAGGTTTGGTGCTTTCTGCAAAAGTCAAGCAGAATTTTTATGTCGTTTTCGCAATCCTCACAAGGGAAAAACACAGCCAAGGGTCGCTCTCTGTAAGCCGACGCATCGGTAGAGTACAAAACCAATGTAAGAGCATCAAAGCTCAACTCGCCTGCAAGCCTTTCTTGCAGCCTTTTCAATTCATCTGTTATAGAAACATCGTGTTGCATAACCATTTGCAAAGGTAACAAGAAAAGCCAAACCGACAATCAAAATCCAATCTCCGATTTATTCCGACAAAACGCCTTTTTGCACAACTCTCGGGCTGAAAGCCCAAAAGAAATCAGCTCGGGGCAAAGCGAAAGCGTCGCCCCGAGTTGATAATACCATATAATATTCGCCCAGAAAGGGCAAAAGCGTTAAATAATTGCTGTTTTCAGAAAAACAAAACGGCGTTTTGGTTTGATGAAAACGCCGCTTTTAATATTCTCTCTTTCAATTCCTTTTGTCGAATGTTCGACTTGGTTTTATTGAACGACGAACTTTTTGTTCAACTTGCCTTTTTCGGTGGTTATTGTAATGAAATAAGTTCCCGAGGCGTAGTTTGCAAGAGGCAGTTGCAAGGTTTTGGAGCTTACTTTTCGCTCTTCGACCAAGCGATTTAGCACATCGAAAACTGCAATGCTCTCAATATCATAATCACAAGCAACGTTCAATACCTCATTTGCAGGATTTGGATAAAGCCTTACCGCCTTTTCCAAAAGCTCAACCGACAAAACGCTGCTCGAAGTCGTGTCTTGCGAAACCGTATCTTGCGAAACGGTATCTTCCAACGCTCTTATCGGACAGATAGCTGCAGGAGCATAAACCATGGTGTCGCAATTTGCTAAAGGAGAACGAATATATGTGGCATGGTGTGGGTATGAAGACCATTCAGCAAACCAATTATTTATGTCAACTGCTCGAACCCAATCTGACATTCTCTCTCCGTTACAATAGGAAACATACAAAGGATATTTCGTTCCGCAACCTGCAGGAGGACAATAGGTTTCATCGTTTGTACCCCCGAAGCCGACTGTAAGGTATGCTTTCATAAAAAGCCATGTAAATGCAGTTTCAAGACCCAAATCATAGAACGGACAAGGGTCGTTATACGATATAGAAACATGATAATCACCATACAATGTAATGGTATCATCAAAAAGGTATTCTACAAACCTAAATCCGTTTGCATATGGTGTAATTCCTCCCGATACAAACGTTTTTGAGTACAATTCATTCGACAGGGTTTCGTCCCAAATCCCTACTGTTACGGTATCGCAATCCATGTGACCAAGCGATGGACTTCCTACAACAAACAATGAAACACCCATTATTTTGAGACTATCTCTTACTTCATATCGTTGAGCAAAGCGTCTGATATTTCCCAAACCTTGATCGCCATTATCAACCGCAACTGTATTAGTATTTACACCGCTTAAACAGAGATTATTCATCAGATTGTCTGCCTCATATCTGTAATTGCTGTCCAATAAGGGCGGAAAAATGTACTGACTGCTGTGAGTGTCTTGATACCATGCCGTATCCAACTGTGCTTTTGCCGTAAAACTTGCAAAAATTATGCTCAAAGCGAGCATTGCTTTGAAAAATGTTTGTCTTCTCATCTCTTTTTGTCTTTTTATTCTTTGAAAAAATCCCTTTGCTGTCTCCTTGTTTGAGCTTATTTTACCGATGTTCGCAACAAGGAAACCAAGGCGAACATCATCGCCTTTCAAAGTTATTCTTGCAGAGGAAAAAGATATAATTTGTTTTCATTGCCGAAAAAATAAAATTCTCGCAGCAAAGTTACAAATGTTTTTCGATTTTGCAATAGATTTTCGGCGTTTTTGTTCGGTTAAGCGTGAAATTTGTCGGATAAAACGCCAAGTAGAGGTTTTCAAAGTCTGTTTTGGAGGGACGCTTTTGCACCTTCTATATAAAATTGCTCAGAAAAATAGGCAGTCCTATGACGTCATAGGACTGCCTATTTTGGTTTGGTAAAAATTGAATGGCAAAAGCGTTCGTTTTTTTCTTCGATTTGTACACTCTTTTCCTAACTCCTTGCGGTTGATAATAGGATTATCAAATTTTTTTCTTATTGATAATCGGATTATCAAGCCAAAATTTTTTTGATAATCCTGTGTTTGGCAAAATAAATCGGCGAGTTATTCTGCCAAAACGCCTTTTCACAAAAACAAAACGGCGTTCTGCTCTGTGCAGAACGCCGTTTTATTTGTTGAATGTTTTGTTTTTGAGGATTGTAATCTTTATTTGGATTTCAATCTGTTTACTATTGCAATGAGGTATCCCAAAACAATGAACGCTCCGGGAGCTAAAACGAATACCAATATGCCGTCTGCATCGCCTATGAATTTGTAGCCGAATACTGAACCGCTGCCGAGCATCTCTCTTATCAAACCAAGAATTGTCAATCCGAGTGTGAAGCCTAAGCCCATACCGATTCCGTCAAAGATGGAGTTCAATGGTGTGTTGCGACTTGCGAATGCTTCTGCTCTTCCCAAGATGAGGCAGTTTACAACTATCAATGGTATGAACAAGCCGAGGCTTTCGTACAACGATGGCAGATATGCTTGCATGCAGAGTTGCAAAAGGGTTACGAATGAGGCAATGACGACTATGAATGCGGGTATTCTGACTTTGTCGGGTACTACGTTTTTGAGCAGCGATATGACAAGGTTTGAGCAAATCAACACAAACATTGTACACAATCCCATTCCCATTCCGTTGATTGCCGAGGTGGTTGTTCCGAGTGTGGGACACATTCCGAGCAAAAGGCAGAAGACGGGGTTCTCTTTTACAATTCCGTTGAGTATTATCTTTATCTTGTTCATGGCTTTATTGTTTTGATTGTTCTTGATACTTTTCAAATGCTTTGTATGCCGATTTTATTGAGGCGATGAAGGCTCTCGAGGTGATTGTTGAGGCTGTTATGGCATCTATTTCGCCTCCGTCTTTCGATACTTTGAAACTTTCTTGCGATGGGTTTTTGCCTCTTATGTCTCCTTTGGTTTTGAACCATTCGGAGGCTTTGGCTCCAAGTCCGGGGGTCTCGTTTGTTTCCAATATGGAGTAGTTTATGATGTTTCCTTGGCTGTCAAGTCCTACCATGGTTTTGATTTTTCCTCCGTATCCGTTGTTGTCGTAGGTCTCTATGGCACAACCGACCAATTTTTCGCCCTCTCGTGCAGGATAGACGATGAAAGCATCGGCAAATCCTTCCAATTTTATTTCCACGGGCTTGTCTAAACTTATGTTTCCTTGAGGCAGAACTTCTTTGATTGCTTTATCTTTTTTGTCTTGTGCCGCTTTGTCGATTGGGTCTTTGGTCAAGGCATAGCCTCCTGCCAAAAGAGCCGACGCACTCAAGGAGATGAGTGTCAGACTGAGCAGCATATTCTTCAATGATGATTCTAATTTTGCCATGGTTTTTGCTATTGTTTTTGGGTTTGTTTAATATCCGAAACGTTTTGGTTTACATACCTTGTTGATTAGAGGTGTGAGGGCGTTCATTATGAGTATTGCAAACGAAACTCCCTCGGGCATTGGTCCGAAACAACGGAAGAGTATGGTAAGAAGTCCGCAGCCTGCTCCAAAGATAAGTTGTCCTTTTTTGCTTACAGGGCTTGTTACCATGTCGGTTGCCATAAATACGGCTCCGAGCATCATGCCTCCTGCCAAAAGATGATAGATAGGATTGACGGTAAGTCCGCACAAGTTCAATATCCAAGCGAAGATACCTGCCGAAGCCAAAAAGGCAACGGGTATGTGCCATGTGATTATCTTTTTGAGCAACAGGTAAATTCCTCCCAAAATTATGGCTATTGCCGCAACTTCTCCGAAACTTCCTCCCGTCGAACCCAAGAACATATCGAGATTGTTCAAGCCTGCTTGGTTGTTTGCTCCTATTTGTGCAAGGGGTGTTGGTCCGCTCAGTGCGTCTGCAATCTTACTTCCGAAGAGTGGTTGTGGTGTGGGCCAGTCTGATTTTGCCACTTCGGTAGGGAAAGACAAGAAAAGGAATACTCGTCCCACCAATGCAGGGTTGAAAGGGTTTTTACCCAAGCCTCCGAAGGTCATTTTGCCTATTCCTATTGCCACCAAAGCTCCTATGATTACCAAATAGAAAGGTATGTCGGAAGGAAGGTTGAACGCAAGCAGCATTCCTGTGATTACTGCCGAGCCGTCTGAGATTGTTTGTTGTCCTTTGATGAGGAATTTTTGTATTATCCACTCGAAGAGAATGCAAGAGGCAACCGAAACCAATGTCAGTGCCAATGCTCTGAATCCGAAGAAATATATGCCTACCAACAATGCAGGAACTAATGCGATAACCACATTCCACATTATTGATTTTGTGGTTTCTCTGCTCTGAACGTGCGGTGAACCCGATACCTTTAATAATCCCATATTAGTTTTCTTTTGTTTGATTGTTCTTAATCTTCAATTTTTACCAAATATTCAAGGAGTTTATCACTCCCATAAATTGTTCTTTGTATGTGTTGTATTCGTCTTGGGGCGATGCTGCCAAGATTATATATACTCTGTCGTAGTTTTGTTTCAGATAACAGAGCATCACAACCTTTCTGTCGTCTATCGAGTAGTGCATTTCAAAGCTCCGTGTGTTCTCTTCCGAGTTTTCTGTCTCTCCCAAATCGGAGATTGTGAAGTCGGGATAGAGCTTTCTCCACACACCTTCGGCAAACGACACATCGACAAACTCTTGCAACGTTCCCTCTTCCCATTGTGCAACGCTGATTTGAAGTTGCTTGTAAATCGTTTCTCCTTTTGCCAAGGGTACATAAAGAGTTGTTGTTCCGCTTTCTAAATTCTCTTCGATTTCCCACCCCGAGGGATAGTCGAAAGAGTATCCGAAAGTGTCATTTTGGTAGTTTGACATTTGCTTTGCTTGTGCCATTGTGGTAAAACAGCACATCAACAACACAATCGGAGAAAACAGACGACTTATCATTGCAAGGGTTACAATATATATTGTTATTTTTTGCTTCTTTCTCTTCGTATTGCTCCTATGTTGCTTTTTGCCACTCTTATCAAGTCGAGCAACGGCTGTCCGGCAGGGCAGGTGAACAAACAGCAACCACATTCGATGCAATCCATTGCACATTCTTTTTCGGCTTCTTCCCAACGATGTTGTTTAGAGAGCAATGAAAGCTGTATTGGTTCTAAGCCCATAGGGCAGGCAGAGACGCATTTGCCGCAACGAAGGCAGTTGGTTTGGGTTTTTCTTTTCGATTCTTTTTCGGTCATTACCAAGATACTCGAAGTGGTCTTGACGGTGGGAGCGTCAATATTGACAATGGCTTTTCCCATCATAGGTCCTCCGCTGATAATCTTGCCTGTGCTTTCGGGAAGTCCTCCGCAATAGTCAATTATTGACCTTATCGGTGTTCCGACTCTTACCAATAGGTTTTTGTTTTCTTTTACGTCTTTGCCGGTATAGGTAAGTATGTTGTCTATCAGAGGTCTGTTTTTCTGAACTGCATAATAAATTGCCAAGGCTGTACCTACATTGTTTACCACACAGCCGACTTCTATCGGCAGTTTGCCGCTTGGGATTTCTCGTTTGGTCAAAGCATATACCAACTGTTTTTCTGCTCCTTGGGGGTACTTGGTTTTCAAAGGTACAATTTCCGTTCCCTCAAAGTCTTTGGCTGCTTTTTGCATTTGAGCAATCGCTTCGGGTTTGTTGTTCTCTATTCCGACTTTTGCATACTTTACTCCCAAAGCCTTTTTCATTATTTCGATACCTATAAGCACCTCTTCGCTGTGTTCCAACAGCACTCTGTTGTCCGAAGTCAGGTAAGGCTCGCACTCAACTGCGTTTATGATAAGGTATTCCGCCTTTTTGTCGTTCGGAATCATATATTTGACGTGAGTAGGGAAAGCAGCACCTCCGAGACCGACTATCCCTCTGTCCTTTATTCTCTCTATGATTTGTTGAGGCTCCAACTTAATATCTCGCTCTATCGAGTCGGAGGTGTCAATGCCCTCTTCCCATTCGTCTTGCTCCACATCAATATAGAATGCAGGCTTCTTGTATCCGTTAAAGTCGGTTGCCAAATCAATTTTCGTTATAACACCCGTATAAGGAGAGTGTGTATTGGCACAAATAAAAGCATCTGCCTTTGCCAAAAGCTGACCTGTTTTCACCCTTTCTCCTTTTTGTACAACAGGAGTGGAAGGCGCTCCCAAATGTTGGGAAACAAATACCACTGCTTTCTGAGGAAGAGCAAATGTTTCTGTGGAATGATTTCTTGCTATCTTGTTTTCTTCAGGGTGAACGCCACCCAACTTGAATGTATTCATGAACTATATTGTTTTTTAGCTGATAGAACCTTCATTTGTCTCCGATTTTGCCTGCTTTTCAGGGAAATTGACCGCATGGATTGCTCCCGTAGGACATTCTGCCACACATTTCCTGCAAGATTTGCACTTGTTGAAGTCTATGTATGCAAGATTGTTTGTTACCGTTATTGCCTCAAAAGGACAAGCCTTTGCACATTTGCCGCAACCAATGCAGGCAGAAGTACAATTTTTCTTGGCTTCCGCTCCCTTTTCGGTGTTCATGCAGCTCACAAACACTCTTCTGTTGTTCTTTCCCTTCTTTCGGAGTTCGATAATCTTGCGGGGACAAGCCTTGACGCAAGCTCCGCAAGCCACACATTTGTCTTGATTTACTTTTGGCAACCTTGTGGTTTCGTCAATTTCCAAAGCATCAAACTTACAAGCCGAAACGCAATTACCAAATCCCAAACAACCGTTTGCACAGCCTCCTTCGCCCGAAAAATTCATGTTTGCAAAGGAACAATCTCTCAAACCGTCATACTCAACCTTGGAAACATTGTTGCATTTTCCTCCATTACATCTGACAACTGCAATCATAGGGTCGGATTCTTCGGCTTTAAGTCCCATTACTTCGGCAACTTGTTTCATTACTCCGTCGCCTCCCACAGGGCAAAACTTGCCTTCCAGGCTTTCGCTCTTCACAACAGCTTCTGCCAGTGCCCTGCAACCGGCAAAACCACAACCTCCGCAATTTGCTCCCGGCAATTTGTCGGTTACCAAATCAATACGAGGGTCTTCGTAAACCTTGAATTTTTGAGCAACAAAGTAAAGTATCAGTGCAGCTGCCGCTCCTATCGCTGCCAATGCAACAACTGCATAAACAACCGTGGTTATCATCTCTTTCTATTGGTTTATAAGCATTATTTCGTCCGACAAAGGTACATTTTTTTGCTCAATCGACAAACCTTTTTCGCAAATTTCTTCTTGAGAAATTTCGTTTATTGCGTTCTCAATAAAATTTACAGACAATGCAAGTGCTGATTGTGAGTAATTTGTGTTTATCCAAATAAAACACGATTTGTTAATTTTGACTCGATAAAAAGACTCCTTGTTTTGTTTGAAAGCAATGGTGTATCAAATGACAGAAAGACCAAAAAAATGCTTTTCGACAGCGTTTCATTTGGTCATGTCGCAAAAAATAGATAGTTTTGCACAAATTTTGATACAGAGTAAACACATAAAAACAGAAAACATTATGGCATTAGAAATTACAGATGCTTCATTCAATGAAGTAATATCGAAGAAAGACACCTTGGTTGTGATAGACTTTTGGGCTACTTGGTGCGGACCTTGTCAAAAGATAGGACCTGTAATTGAGGAATTGGCACAAGAGTACGAAGGAAAAGCAATAATAGGAAAGTGTGATGTTGATGGCAACAGCGATGTTGTTGCTCAGTTTAGAGTAAGAAACGTTCCTACTGTTGTATTTTTGAAAAACGGAGAGCTTCTCGACAAGTTGGTGGGAGCAAATCCTAAGAGTGCTTTCGTAGAAAAGATTGAGAAGTACTTGTAGAAAAGCAACCTTATAATAAAAGGTGAGAAGCAGTAGAGTATTGCAGCTTCTCACCCTTTGTTTTCTTATTTCCCAATGGCAGGAGAGATTGAACAATTTTCACGATACAACTCTCTCGAGTTCAAAACAAGAAAAATTGTAGAGGGATTTATGAGCGGCTTGCACAAAAGTCCGTTTCATGGTTTCTCGGTCGAGTTTGCCGAACACAGATTGTACAATCAGGGAGACTCGACAAAGCATATTGATTGGAAACTTTATGCAAAAAGCGACAAGCTGTTTGTGAAAAAGTACGAAGAAGAAACCAATCTCAGATGTCTTTTGGTTGTGGATACATCGTCTTCAATGTATTTCCCTCTCGGCAAGGCACGCACGTTTGAAAGCCCCGACAAACTAACCTTTTCCCTTTATGCTTCGGGCTGTCTTTGTCATTTGTTTTACAAGCAGAGAGACGCTTTCGGTATCAGCCTTGTAGATGATACAATCAGGCAGCTCACCGATATAAAGATGAGTTTTGCTCACAGGCAGAGTATGTTTACGCTTTTGGAACAGCTCCTATCGAAGAAAGCAGAGTATAACCGCCACACAAACATTGCGGAAGCTCTTCACAAAATTGCAGAATGTGTTCACAAGCGAAGCCTCATTATAATCTTTACCGACCTTATGAACCTTGTCGATAACACAAACGGCTTCACCAATGCTCTTCAACACCTCCGATACAACAAACACGAAGTTATTTTGTTTCATGTATGCGACAAAGACAAAGAGATAGAATTGAACTTTGACAACTCTCCTCGAAGGTTTATCGACATGGAAACAGGAGAGCAAATCAAGGCCACGCCGCTTCAACTCAAAGAACATTACTCCCAAAAGATGCAAGAGTTGGTAACACAAATAAAAACTCAATGCAACAATCTGCAAACCGACTTCGTTCAAGCAGATATAAACAAAGGATTTGACCAAGTATTGCTGCCCTATCTTTTGAAACGCAGCAGGCTCAAATAAAGAAATAACGAACAATAAGACGCTGTTTCAAGATTTATTCTTACTTTTGCAGGGCGTAGTGTAACTTTATAATAGATTGAGTAAAGAACAAATCATTTCACAAAGATGAGAAAGACAATATTAAGAACATTAGTTATCGGCATGGGTTTTGCACTTCTTGCCGCATCTTGCGGAAGCATAAAGACCATGCAGAAGAAGCACGACACCGTGCGTTATCAGATTTCTCCAAACCCGATGGAGGCTCACGGCGATAAGGTTGTCGTTACAATCAACGGCAATATCCCCGAGAAGTATTTTCAAAAGAATGCAGTGGTTTACTTGCAACCTGTTTTGACATGGGAAACAGGTGAGGTCATTCTTTCGCCAATGAACCTTAAAGGCTCAAAAGTAGAGGGCAACGGCAAGACCATTGACAAGAGCAGCGGAGGCAGATTTGTATATAAAGACACTGTTGCTTATCGTCAGGGAATGGAAAGTGCCAAACTTTACCTCAATCCCATAGCATACAAAGCAAAAGAAGTCAATGAAGCCAATGCAACGTGGAGTGAGGCAATGGAAAACCCCGGAGCAATAAAGCTCGGCAACGTCAAAATTGCCGAAGGTGTCAATTCGACTTCCAACAGAGTGGATATAAGAGGAGATTTGGCAATGGCACCTGCCAACTACAAGGTATCAACAGACCAAATCATGACAACCGACATTTATTTCACCGTAAATATGTCTGATTTGAACTGGAACAACAAGTTGAACAAGAAAATGGATGCCAAAAGAGGCTATGAAAGCATGAAAAGCTACATAGTGAACAACCAAGTTCCACGTCAAATTTTCGTAAATGCATGGGCTTCACCCGAAGGAGAAGAGACTTTCAACATAGGATTGTCCAAAAAGAGAGCAGAAACCACCGTCAATTTGGTAGAAAGAATGCTTACCGAAGCCCTTACCGAAAGAGCCAAAGCCGAAAACATAAAGAAGAATGACATCAAACGCTATGTCGAACAAGCAAAACAAGACGTTGTGATAACTTCAAGTGCCAAGGGAGAAGACTGGGAAAACTTCATACGCTTGGTTGAAGGTTCGTCGCTAAAAGAGAAGAACACCGTAATCAACGTTGTAAAATCACAACCCGACAAGATAAGAAGAGAACAAGAAATCCGAAATATGTCGGTAGTGTTCAGCCAAATAGAAGAAGAAATTCTACCTACATTGAGACGAGGCGAAATAGCATTCAACTTTTCGGGCGTTCAAAAGACAGAACAAGAAATAGCAAAAATGGCAATGTCTGATCCCGACAAGCTCACATACGACGAACTTATGTACGCAGCAACACTTACTCACAACTATGCAAGCAAGTTGCAAATCTATACGGCGGCAACCGAACGTTTCGCTTCGGAATGGGGCGGTTGGAACAATGCGGGAGCTGTTGCATTGTACCTCAATCAGCTTGACGATGCAAAAAGATTTTTGGAAACAGCCGACAAGCTCTCTCCAAACAACGGAGAAATCCTCTCAAACCTTGCTTTGCTCAGCCTTGCACTCAAAGACACCGAAGCAGCCGACAACTACATACAACAATCTATTGCAGCCGGCAACGAACAAGCACAAATGAATGAAGCAATCGTTTTGATAAAACAAGGAAAGTACGAAGAAGCAGCCGAAAAACTCGACGGCAGAAAGTGTACTTACAACCTTGCACTCATACAGTTGCTCACCGGCAATACCGGAAACGCAATCCGTACTTTGGATTGCTGTATGGACCAAACGGCAGAGGTATATTATTTGAGAGCTGTTTGTTATGCACGATTGGACGACGTTCCCGGACTTACCAAGAACCTCAAAGAAGCCTGCAAACAAGAACCTTCTTATAAATATCAGGCAAAGAACGACTTGGAGTTCAAGCGTTACCAATCTTTGATAGAATTTCAGAATATAGTGAATAATTAAACTCTATATTTGATATTAGAATTCACCGAAAAAGTCGGAGGATTATCCTTCGGCTTTTTCTTTTTAATATAACGTGAGTTCGATGAATATACTTTAACGTGAGTTATATTTCATCGAACTCACGTTAAAAAAGCAGATGAAAATGAATAAAATTAAGATTTTTAGTTTGATTGCAGTATTTACTTCGTTATTTGTTGGCTTTGAAAAATTGAATGCACAAGATGTAACCAAGTTTAAATGCCTTAAAACCTTGAAGGGACATAAATATAGTGTCAATTCCGTAGCATATAGTCCCGATGGCACAAAAATAATCAGCGGTTCAGGTGATGAAACCGTTAAGATATGGGATGCAAACACAGGAAAATGCCTTAAAACCTTGAAGGGACATTCAGAAACTGTCTATTCCTTAGCATATAGCCCTGACGGCACAAAAATAATCAGTGGTTCATATGATAAAACCGTTAAGATTTGGGGAGAGGAGTAAGCTCTCTATATATAAGGTAAAGGAAAACGAGCGTTCGACTTGCTTTTGCATTTGCGAACGCTCGTTTGGTTTTTGCGAAGCTTTGTTCGAGAAAATCGAAACTTGATTTTGCGGAATTCTTTCTTGAAATGAATTTCCCGAAACAAAGTTTGAGATTCTTAAATTGCGATTTGTCAGATAATTTTCAAGGGTTTATCACGTTACTCGGTTGATCGGATTTATTTTTGCGAACCGATGCAATAGGTTTTGTTGCGATTTATTGCTGTCCGGTAAAACTTTTGCAAAGGAAATAAATTAGGGCTGACACTTCTCACGAGGTATCAGCCCTTTTGGTTATCTTTGTTTTTGAGAAATTAAAATATAACCATGAGCAAAGATAGTCATTTTACCGGACAGCCGGTCTATAGTCAAGTATTAAAGCTACTCGACAAGGAGAAAATTCTTCAAATAAGCCGCGAAACGAAAGGAAGCGAGGCTTATGTGAAGCGTTTTGAACACCCTGCCTGCAAGGGCAACAGCGTTAATATAACCTCGATTTATATACTACTTTCGCACTTTTGCGGTTGGTAATGGTATTACCACGCCGTGGTAATACCATTACCATGAGGCTGGTAATCCTATTACCACTCCAAGGTAATACTATTACCATAAGGCTGGTAATCGGATTACCAACGAGAAAATTTTTTGGTAATCCTGCTTCGCAAACCAAAACGGAGATTTTTGGGGAGTAAAATGAAGATTTTTGAAAATCAATTATTTACAAAGGTGGTTTTTTGCTTGAAAATACTTTACAAAGTCGGCATTTGTGACGGAATAGTTAGGCGTTCGGGCAAAATAAATCGCCGTCTCAGCTTGATGAAACGGCGAGTTGTTTCAGCGAAAGGGCGTTTTGTCTTGCCAAAAATCGGCAGGTTGAACAATCTGGGTTTGTTATTTGTTCATTTGCAGACCGTCTTTGTCAAAGGTAAAGAAGATGTCTCTTCCCGAAAGGATTTCTTCTTGTTCCTGCATGGGGAAAAGGACTATCAGAGGGGTCTCGAACGAGAGTATGTAGCGGTTTGAGACTTTTACGATTGACAAATGTGGGAGAATGCTGTTGTAGTTCATTCTTCCGCTTTGGTCTTTGGTGTAGGCTGCAACGGGAAGTAGTCCGCAGTCTTTCACATTGCGGTTTTCAAAAAGATATAGTGAACAGCCAACACACAGATTGTCGGTTGTTCGACTTACAAGTACGAAGGCTTTTTTGTCTTTGTGGTTTGCGAATATCTCATAATCCAAATGTTCATCTTGGTTTTCTGCCTTGCAAATCAGGTTTCCTATCGAGAGTTGTTGCACTCCGTTTTGTTTGCAAGGGGCGATGTGAAGGCTGTCTTTGCTTCCTATTTTGCAGCAAAAGGGGCTTTGTTTGCTCTCTTTGTTCAGTTCTATTTTGCCGAAAGAGTATTGTGCATAGGAAAACAAGGGCAATATCACCGCAAGAAAAAACAATATCTTTTTCATCTTATTCTCTCGATTTTAGTTTTGTGCCGTCCGTGTCGTAGATTTCTATGCCTGAGGGTGAACCGTCTGAGAGATAGTATTCCCATTTGCCTACCTTTATACCTTTATTATATTGTCCGCTCACAAGCAATCCTCCCTCTTCGGTATAAACTCGGTAAATGCTGTCTTGTATTCCGTCTCTGTAATAGTAGTAGGAGTTCATTTTGCCGTTTTCAAACCATGCAATCGTTTCTCCGTTTGGTATGTTGCCTTTCATTTGTGAGGTTACGCATACTCGGAACGATTCAAAAAAGCGGTACAACAGTTCTTTGTCGTCTTGTTTTATCCTTATGTCGCACAAACCTCCGTCTTGTGCAAAGTGGAGTTCGGCAATTTTGTCCGATTTGCTCACAAGTTGTTTGCCCTCATGGTCATATACTTCCCAGTTATTGCCTTGTTGATTGTCGGTAAAGTCGGCTTTTGCAAATAGTTCGCCGCTCTCGAAGTAAAATTTCCACACTCCGGTGCGTTTGCCCTCGGATATTTTGCCGCTCATTCGTTCTTTGCCGTTTTCATACAAGCGTTTTTCGCCCACTTGTTGCAAACTTCCGTCTTTTTTTTTGAGAATTTGGATTACTTTTGCTTTGCCGTTGTCATATTTTTCGACCACTTTGTCTTGAGTACAACTGCAAACAATCAAAGTCAGAGCCGCAACGGTAAGTGTCAATCTCAGCATAGTCGTTTTATTCATCGCAGATAGAATTTTTATTTGGTTGTTTTTCGATGGCAAAGATACTCATTTGTCGTGATTTACTGCACGAAAATCTCAATTTATTCTGCCGGTCGGGTGAAGCAAACACTCTTTGTGCAAAAAAAATCATGCTTTTTATTTGGTGTTTGAGCAGAATGTTATATCTTTGCACTCGTTATAAACCCTAAAAAATAGAAGCAATGGCTTACAAAATTTCAGAAGATTGTGCTGCATGCGGCACTTGTATTGATGAATGTCCTGTTGGGGCAATTTCAGAAGGCGATATCTATAAGATAGACCCTGCAAAATGCGTTGAGTGCGGAACTTGTGCCGACGTTTGCCCTATGGAAGCTATTCACCCTGAGGAATAGTTCCTATAATAGACAAAGAAACCAAAGCCCTGTGTAGCAAACATGGGGCTTTTTTTGATTAAATATGTGTCAAAATTATGGAATACAAAGAATTAGGAAAGGCAATTAAGCAAAAAACAGACCTTCTTGACAGAGTTCTTTCAAATACAAAAGAAACATTTGCCTTGTTCAGGGACACTGCAAAAGAGATAATTGACGCTCTGAAAGCCGAATATCCGAATTATTTTTTCTTTAACGACAAGTCGGAAGCAGAATTTGAGATACGTTTCGGAGCAGACATTCTTCTTTTTTCAATGCACACCAACGTATTTGAGTTTTCGAGAATGCACGAAGTGATGAAACTTCCTTACATAAAGGAAGATAAGGAGCGTTCATTCAGCGGAATGATAAACATTTACAACTTTTTGACCGATTCTTTCGACTACAACAGAGACTATGATATAGGATACCTTATCGGAAGAGTGTTTATCAACAAAGAAAAGCACTACTTTATCGAAGGAAAACGAGAAGTCGGATTGCTTTATTCAAGTTTCAATACCTCGGTTGTCGATAAACAATCAATAACAAGCATAATCGTTTCGGCAATGGAATATGCCAACAATTTTGATTTGCTCACACCGCCTTTCGATCAGGTAAAAGAGATAACTGTTGGTGAAATTAAGCAAAAAACAGCCTCAAAACGCTTTATTACTGCAAAAAGATTAGGCTTTGAATTTCAGCAAGATAAGGAGTAAAATAGCCTCAAAACGGTATTTTTTTTCAATTTTACTTGGGCAGAACAAATTTTTGTTGTAATTTTGCACCGTCAAAAACGGCGGAAAGTTGCAAACGCCCCGTTCGTCTAGCTGGCCTAGGACGCAAGATTTTCATTCTTGAAATCAGGGGTTCGAATCCCCTACGGGGTACTAAAAAATAAGAGTATAGAAATGGCAAATCATAAGAGTTCAATAAAGAGAATTCGTTCCAACGAAAAGAAAAGAATCGCAAATCGCTACTATGCGAAGACAATGCGTAACGCTTTGAGAGATTTTAGAGCAACAGAAGATATGAAAGAAGCAAGTGAAAGATTGCCTAAGTTGATTTCTCAAATAGACAGATTGGCAAAACGTTCGGTTATTCACAAGAACAAGGCTGCCAATTTGAAGTCGAAGTGCATGAGAAAAGTAGCAAAAATGCAATAGGTTGTCGAAAAACAAATACGTTTTTTCATAATATCGAATGGAGGCTCCCGCTTGTCGGGGGCTTTTTTTGTAACAAACTGACAAAAGCTATGTTGATAGATACTCATTCGCACATTTACGAAAAAGATTTTGAGCAAGATATTGTTCAGGTTATGGAAAGAGCGTCTGCAAATGGAGTGAAAAAAATCCTACTCCCCAATGTGGATTGTTCGACTGTCGAACCTTTGTTGCTTTTGTGCGATAAATTTGAGGGACTTTACCCGATGATGGGGTTGCATCCGACAAGTGTAAACGCAAATTGGGAAGAAGACTTGGGTAATATCAGGAAGGTTTTGTTTGAAAACCCTTCTCGGTTTTGTGCAGTGGGTGAAGTCGGCCTCGATTTGTATTGGGACAAGACGTTTGTTGAGGAACAAATCGAGGCGTTACGCCAACAGATGATGTGGAGTTTTGAACTCTCTCTTCCGATTAGCATTCACGTTCGCAAGGCTTTTGATGAATTGTTCGCAGTGTTGAAGTCTATTAACCGCAAGACTTACAAGGGGGTGTTGCATTGCTTTGGTGGAGATGTCAATCAGGCAAAACGTTTGATAGAGATGGGTTTCAAAATAGGGATAGGAGGGGTTTTGACTTTCAAAAATGCTCATCTTGCGGAGGTTGTCGCACAAATAGACATAGATGACATCGTTTTGGAAACCGATTCTCCCTATCTTGCTCCCGTGCCTTTCAGAGGGAAGCGAAACGAAAGCTCTTATGTTCTCAACATTGCCGAAAAACTCTCCGAAATAAAGAACATTTCTCTCGAAGAGGTGGCGGAAAGAACCACCGAAACCGCAACTCAATTATTCAACCTCTGACACTTGCTGCGGCAAGGGCTGAAAACAAGGTTTTTTCTTGCTATCAGATTGCAGAAAATCAAAGGGTTTAGGAATAATTTATCCTATTTTTGCAGCCCGAAAACCTTGAAATATTTTCCGAAAAAGGCGTAAAAAGCAGCTAACAAGAAGCAAGCAGAAAACAAAACGGCGTTTTGCCGAAACAAAACGCCGAAAAAAATAATCAATATGATAAACAACAAAGTTTCTTGTTCTATTCTTCGTCTTTGGTTTGTTCTTCGTATGCTTTCAAGAGCTTTGATTGAACATCTGAAGGAACTGCTTCATATTCGGAGAACTGCATTGCAAAAACTGCTCTGCCCGAAGTGATAGACGAAAGGGCTGTCGAGTAGCGGTAAGTCTCGGCAAGCGGTATCTTTGCTTTGATTATGGTGTTCATTCCCTCAGAATCCATTCCCATAACGACTGCACGACGGCTTTGAAGGTCGGTCATGACGCCTCCCATAAGCTCTGACGGTACTGTAATCTCAATATCGTATATAGGTTCGAGGATTTTTGGTCCTGCATTCTTGAATGCTTCTTTGAAAGCGTTACGTCCCGCAAGTTTGAAAGCCATTTCGTTACTATCAACAGGGTGCATCTTTCCGTCAAACACGTTTACGACTATGTCTCTTGCGTAAGAGCCTGTCAAAGGTCCTTCTTCCATTTTTTCCATTATACCTTTTAGTATTGCAGGCATAAATCTTGCGTCAATAGCTCCGCCAACTATACAGGTGTTGAACACTAATTTTCCGCCCCAAGCCAATTCTACCGTCTCGGTGTTTCGTATCGGATATTTCTTTTGTTGTTCCATGCCTTCATAATAAGGCTCTATCATCATATATACCTCTCCGAACTGACCTGCACCGCCTGATTGTTTCTTATGACGATAAGATGCTTCGGCACTTTTGGTGATTGTTTCTCTGTAAGGTATCTTCGGAGCGAAAAATTCAACGGGTATTTTGTAAACATTGTCCAAATACCATTTCAAAGTGTTGATATGGTATTCGCCCATTGCCCTTACTATCGTCTGTTTCAACTCTCTTGCAATCTCAACTCTCATTGAGCAGTCGTTCGATGTGTATTCGTTCAATGCGGCTCCGAGTTTTTCTTCGTCGGAAGAGTCGATTGCTCTGACGGCTGTCGAATATACAGGTTCGGGGAACTTGATTTCGTTGAGTTTGTCTCCGAGATTTTTGGTTGAAGTGAGGGTGTCGTTTGTCGAAACGCTCTTCAACTTGATTGTTGAGACAATATCTCCTGCCGATGCTTTTTCTATCTTTGTTCTTGTCTTGCCTGAGTTTACGAATATTTGGGCAATTCGTTCTTTTGCTTCGTTTGTGGAGTTTACAATGTCCATTCCTTCGGTCAGTTCGCCGCTCATGACTTTCATGTAGGTAATATCTCCCACGTGTGTTTCGTTTGCGGTCTTGAAAACGAAGAGGGTTGTTGGCGAGGCTTCATCGTATGTTATTTTTTCGCCTGAAACGAGCGTTTTTGTGTGAAGTGCGTCTGTTGGTGAAGGAACATTGAAGGTTATGAACTCCAACAATCTTCCCACACCTATGTTTTCTTTTGCCGAAACGCACAATATAGGGAACACGTTGCGAGACGCTATAGAGAGTTTCAAGCCTCGACGTACTTCATCGATTGCCAAGTCTCCATTGTCGAAGTATTTCTCCATCAAATCGTCGGAGCCTGCCGCTGCATTCTCGACCAATGCAAGGCGAAGTTGCTCTGCTTTTTCTTTCTCTTCTGCCGGAATGTCCAAAATCTCGGGTTTGCCTCCCCCTGCGGGATATTTGTACATCTTTTGCATAATCAAGTCGATGAAACAATTAAATCCCGGTCCCTGATTGACAGGATATTGAACTATTGTTATCTTTTCGCCGAAAAACTCTTTCAATTCTCTTACTTGTTCGTCAAAGTTGGATTTTTCGTGGTCGAGTTGGTTCATTGCAAACATAAGAGGAATTGCCAATCTGCCGGTGTGTCTGAACGCAATCTCTGTTCCGACTTCCACACCTATCTGTGAATTTATCACAACAACAGCTGTTTCAACTGCATGTAGGGCTGCGACCAACTCTCCTTGGTAATCGGAATATCCGGGTACGTCAATTATGTTTATCTTCTTGTTATTGTACTCCGAATACAAAAGACTTGAAAAAACAGAACCTTTTCTCTCTGTTTCAATCTCTCGATAGTCTGATATGGTGTTGGATTCTTCAACCGTACCTCTGCGATTGATTACTTTTCCTTCGAAAGACATGGCTTCTGCCAAGGTAGTCTTTCCTGACTTTGCTCCTCCCATGAGGGCAATGTTCTTGATTTCTGAACTGTGATAAATTTTCATACTTCCGTTTGGTTTTGAAAGTTAGTAAAAGTGTTTACTTCATAGGGACAAAGGTAACTATTTTTTTTATGCAAGCAAAGTTTTTGTCAAGAATTTTCCGATTTTTTTTGTCAATATGTCGAACAATCCAAGCCGAAAGGGGGTTTATTTGTAATATATTTGCTTGAAAATCAGACAAACGACCTATTCGCAACAGATACCTGCCAAAAGGATTGCTCCAGAGGCTATTTCTCTTACAAAGAAAAGGAAAGGGGTGTCAAAAGTTGCCGTTTCGCCTTTCTCGGAGTTCAAAATTTTGTCTTCTAACGACTTTCCCAACGATTGCAATACGGCTTCGGTGGGCTTGAAAAGCGAGAATTGACAATCTGTCATTACTTCACGAGAGTGAAATAGGGTGTCGGCGGTCTGTATTTCGGGTAGCAGAAGCCTCTGTTTTGAAACAAATCTCTCAAAGTCGGGAAATCTCACGCTTAGTTTTCTTTCTTCCAAGTGTTTTACAACTTCCACATATTGCTTTTCGGAAAATGTTGCCACATATTCTCTTATCCTGTTTCCCGCAGGTCTGACCAGCAAAAGAGAACAGCTTCCGTTTCCGATGGGAATGTCTGTTGCAAATTCGTTTTCCGATTCAAAGGTTTTGAAACTTCCGCTTAGGTTAAAAAACTCGCAAAGGCGTTCATTTCCATTGCAAGGCGAAAAAGTATGTCGGCTTGTTTTTGCGGCATCTTCCCTCAATAAACCCATGCGTGCCGATTGGCAAACGACAAAACCTCCTTTGTCCGAACTGTCAAGCGAAGAACTCATGGCAAAAGAAGAATCCATTTCGCTCAAACGTTGCTTTATCGAATTAAAATTTGCTCTTATTGTTTCAAAAGAAGTATCCTCCAAATTGCAAAAGGCAAACAGAGCTTCAACATAGGCTCTTTCGTACTCACAAGCGTGCAATTCTTCTGTCAGAAGCAGAGGCGAAAAGACGATATTGGAAAATGTGCTGTCGTTTTGGCACACTTTGCTGAGCAAATCGAAAGTCCAGCCGTTGGAAAGCCTGAGCAAGGCAAGTTCTTGTGCAGAAAAAGTCTCGCAAGAAGCCTCTGCAACACTCGGAGCCGAAATTGACACTCCGTAATGCTCTTGTTTTGGAGACTTTGTGCAGCAAACAAACAACACAAGTGCCGCAACAATCCATATTCTTCCCGAACTACACCTTGTTTTCATCTTTTTGACAACATATCTTGTGCAACCGACCACCATAATGTCAAACGAAAATTTATCGCAAAAAGTATCAAAACCACCCATATTCAAGTTTCTATATATGGTAAGAGAGTTTTGGAACGCTGCTTTGCGACTTTGCTTTTCCGAAGAGGCATTTTTTCAGCAGACTACAAACTTTTGATTGTGAAAAACAGAAGGAAGCAAGGCTTCTTTTCGGCAATAATTAAAACACATTAAGGTTTTGGGGACAAAAGAATTAACATTTGGCAGATTTTAAGCCCGAAATAAGACGATTTTTTCGCCTTTTCTTACTTCTGTCTGCAAGAATTGCCCAAATAAAACGCCGAAAAAACGCTCTTTTGTGGCGTTTCGAGCCGACAAAATGCCGATTTGCAAAAATAAAACGGCGTTTTGTCGTTTTGAAACGCTGTTTTGTTTCTTTCAAAACGCCGACTTTTTTGAAAAATAGCGGCGGTTTTTCCCAAAAAAGTGGCGATTTCTTGTAAAAAGGCGGCGATTTCTTTCAATCAAACTCCTATATTTGCTCAAAAACTCCACGATTTTGCTCAAAATACATCAAAACTCCGATGAATTTCACAGCTTAACACTTTGTTTAATCCCCAATTTAGCATAACAATACTTTAATTTTATAAATCTATACCCAAAAACAATAATTCTAAATGTTGATTTTATGGCATTAAACCTGCAAAAAAGTCTGTTGTATGCAGAAAGAAATTCTTTGCGTAGGCGGAAGAAAAGTTGTACCTTTGCAATCGGATTATACAATATATAATATAGCAACGATGGAAAGAAGAGTAAGAGTGAGATTTGCTCCAAGTCCGACAGGTCCTTTGCACATTGGGGGCGTCAGGACGGCTTTGTACAATTATCTTTTTGCCAAAAAGCACGGCGGAGATTTTATTTTGAGAATTGAAGATACCGATCGTACTCGTTTTGTTGAGGGTGCGGAAGATTATATCATAGAGTCTTTCAAGTGGCTCGGCTTGTCGTTTGACGAAGGTCAGGGAATAGGGGGCGATTTTGGTCCCTACAAACAGTCGGAGCGTAAACCAATCTACAAACAGTATGCCTTGGAGCTTGTGGAAAAGGGTTGGGCATACTATGCTTTCGATACACCCGAAGAACTTGACGCAAAACGAAAGCAGGCAGAAGCAGAGAAGAAGACCTTTCAATATGATTGTACCACAAGAGAGGGTTTGCGAAACTCTCTTTCGCTCTCTGAGCAGGAGGTTGAGCGTTTGCTCTCTGCACAAGAGCCTTATGTGATACGCTTTCGTTTTCCCAAAGATGAATTGATTGAGTTTGACGACCTGATAAGGGGACATGTCAAGATGAACTCTTCTCTTTTGGACGACAAGGTGCTGTATAAGTCGGACGGAATGCCTACTTATCACCTTGCAAACATTGTTGATGACCACTTGATGCAAATATCTCATGTGATAAGAGGCGAAGAGTGGTTGCCTTCCTGCCCTTTGCACGTGATGCTTTACCGAGCTTTTGGCTGGGAAGCAACAATGCCCGAGTTTGCACACCTTCCTCTTCTTTTGAAACCCGAAGGCAGCGGAAAACTTTCAAAAAGAGACGGAGACAGACTTGGATTTCCTGTTTTCCCTCTTCAATGGAAAGACCCAAAAACGGGAGAAATCTCGTCGGGATACAGAGAAAGCGGCTATTTGCCGCAGGCTGTGGTGAATATGTTGGCACTTTTGGGTTGGAACTCGGGAACAGAACAAGAAATATTCACCTTGGAAGAGCTTGTAAGTGCGTTCTCAATCGAGAGAATAAGCAAACATGGTGCAAGATTTGACCTCGAAAAAGCCAAATGGTTCAATCACCAATACCTTCAGACGGTTGATAATCACACCTTGGCAGAGCAGTTTTTGTCAGACTTGAAACAAAGAGGAATAGACAGCACTATCGACTATGCCGAAAGGGTTGTGGGATTGATAAAAGAGAGATGTTCATTTGCAAAAGAACTGTGGGACAACGGCGATTACTTCTTTGTTGCACCAAAAGACTATGCCGAGAAAGCCTTGAAGAAGCGTTGGAAAGAGGGAACGGGAGAAAGATTGACCGCAATAGTCGCTTGTCTTGAAGAAATTGAAGACAATAAAGATTGGGCGGAGAAGGCGGAAGAGTTTCTCATGAATTACATCAAGGAAAACGAACTCAACATGGGTCAGATTATGAATTCGATTCGTCTTGCCATTGTTGGAGACACCCGAGGCTGCGGAATGCTTGATGTGTTTGCCGTTTTGGGAAAGCAGGAGGCTTTGAGAAGAATAAGAGTTGCGATAGAGAAAATCAATTTGTAGGTTTTGATGAAAGCGATAGAGAGAGTTTGCATTGTGGGAAGGGGAAACGTGGCATGGCATTACGAGAAACTTTTTACTCAAAAGGGCTTTTCGTGCTGTGTGGTCTCGCCTCGTGGGACACTTGCTCCGATTTGCTTTGAGGCAGACTTGGTAATCATTGCCGTAAAAGACGAGGCAATAGCCGAAGTGGCTCAAAAGCTCAAAGGAATGAAAGGTTTGCTTGTTCACACCTCGGGATTTGTTTCCACAGACTGCCTGCAAAGTGCCGAAAGCGGAGCTTACGGAAGTCTCTATCCGCTTCAAACCTTGAAAAAAGGAAAAGAAACTGACTACAACACACTTCCCCTTTGTACTTACGGCAACAATGAAAAGGTGAGAAAGCAACTCGGAGAGCTTGCCTTGCAGCTTTCAAACCTGCATTACGAACTTTCGGACGAGCAACGCAAAACTCTGCACCTTGCAGCCGTGTTTTGCAATAACTTTCCCAACCATTTGTTCGGAATAGCAAGGGAATTATTGCAAAAAGACGACATTCCTTTTTCGATTTTGTTCCCTTTGTTGGACGCAACTTTGGAAAGAGCAAAGCAATTTGACCCTTTCAGCATTCAAACAGGTCCTGCATTCCGCAAAGAGCATGAGATAATGCGTCAGCACAAGGAAAGACTTTCGCAAGACGAAAGAGAGATTTACGAAATCTTGAGTGAAAAGATAATAAAGAAGCATACTGAAAACATATAATTGGTTGGCATGAAAAGAATAGTTGTTCTTACCGGTGCGGGAATAAGTGCCGAAAGCGGTATAAAGACTTTCAGAGACTCTGACGGCTTGTGGGAGAATTATCGGGTTGAAGATGTGGCAACTTACGATGCGTGGTTGAGAAATCCCGACTTGGTAAGAGAGTTCTACAATCAAAGAAGAAAAGAGATTTTGGAAACTTCGCCAAACGAAGCTCACAAACAACTTGTAAGGCTTGAAGAGTATTTCAGGGTCGATGTGGTAACTCAGAATATTGACGATTTGCATGAGAGAGCAGGAAGCAGCAATGTGCTTCACCTTCATGGCGAGGCAAGAAAACTTGTCAGCCAAACCAATCCCGAAGAGGTCGTAACCCTTTCGGGTTGGGAGCAGACAAAAGACATGATTGACAGTTTCGGAAAGCCTTTGAGACCTTTCATAGTGTGGTTTGGAGAAGCTGTTCCCAACATTGTTCCTGCAGCCGAGCTGTGTCAGAGAGCCGATATAATGATTGTTGTAGGCACAAGCCTCAATGTGTATCCTGCGGCAAGTTTGTTGGGTTATGCAAGGAGCGATTGCGACAAATATCTTGTCGATCCGAAAGAACCAAATGCAAGTCTCAAAGGAATACACTTTGTGAAGAAGAAAGCAACCGAGGGAGTGAAAGAAGTGGTTGATTTGATAATAGAGAAATACGCCTGATAGCAAAAGATGAAGAAAGTATATATTGAAACATACGGCTGTCAAATGAATGCAGCCGACAGCGAGGTCGTAGGAGCAATAGTAAAAAAAGAAGGATATGAGCTTACCGACGATGTGTATGAAGCAGACATTATTTTTGTGAACACTTGTTCGATAAGAGAGAACGCAGAGCAGAGAGTGAAGAAACGTCTTGTCGAGTTTGACTCTCTGAGAAAGAAAAAACCATGGCTGAAAGTCGGAGTACTCGGTTGTATGGCAGAAAGACTGCAAACCCTTCTTGTTGAAGAGTGTAAGGTTAATCTTGTTGTCGGTCCCGATTCTTACAGAGATATTCCTTCTCTTCTTTTGCAAGCGGACAATCAGCCCGGCATTTCGGTAGAACTTTCAACCGACGAGACTTATTCGGACATCAATCCCGTAAAACTGCATTCCAACGGAGTAACTGCCTTTATCTCAATAATGAGAGGTTGTGAGAATTTTTGTTCTTACTGTGTTGTGCCATACACTCGCGGACGCGAAAGAAGCAGAGACCCAAAGACGATAGTCGATGAGGCAAAGGATTTGTTCGGCAGGGGATACAGAGAAGTAACTCTTTTGGGGCAGAATGTCAATTCTTATATTTGGAACAAAGGTCGTGAAGATGAAGTCGATTTTGCCTGCCTCATGGAAATGGTTGCTCAGATTGACCCTTTGCTCAGAGTAAGATTTTCGACATCTCACCCGAAAGATATGTCTCAAAAGCTGCTTGACACAATCGCAAAGTACGATAATATATGCAAATTCATACATCTTCCGCTTCAATCGGGCAGCAGTCGTATGTTAAAGCTGATGAATCGCAAATATACAAGGGAAGATTATATGCAAAAGATTGATGCGATAAGGAAAACTATTCCCGATTGCGGACTATCTACCGACATTATTGCAGGATTTTGCACCGAGACTTTGGAAGATCATGAGGATACTTTGTCGATGATGCGTTATGCCAAGTATGATTCGGCTTTTATGTTCAACTATTCGCAGCGTTCCAACACCCTTGCGGCAAAAAAATATGAGGACGACATACCTTACCAAGAGAAAACAAGACGTTTGGAACAGATAATCGACCTTCAAAGAGAGCTGTCTTTGGAAAGCAACAAACAAGACGTGGGAAAGGTGTTTGAGGTGCTTGTTGAGGGAGAATCAAAAAGGAAATCGAGCCAGCTTTTCGGCAGAAACTCTCAAAACAAAGTCATTATCTTTGACCGAAAAGACTTCCGACAGGGTGATTATGTGAGAGTGAGAGTTACAGAGTGCACTTCTGCAACCCTTTTTGGCGAAACAATATAGCTCAACAAAGATTTTTTGAGGAGTACTTTGGTGAAATACTCCTTTTTTACCACAAAGCGTTGCGGTAGTTTGGCAAATAGGAGTCAAAAGTACTGCAACGCTTGTGGTTTTGTCTTGAATACTTAATCTCTCAAAGCTGATTGCTTTTTTCTTTGAGGCGTTTTTCGTTCTCGATTTGCTGTCTCGACTTGCTTTGAGTTACCACATACACTCCCAAAAAGACCAATCCTGCCGCCAAAGCCTTGTGCCAGCCGAAAGTATCCATACCCATAAAGACTGCAACAAGCGTTGTAACAATCGGTTGCAAGTAGTTGTACATCGAAAGCGTGGTAGGACGGAGACGAACTTGTCCGACAGGGATAAGAAGATAGGTTACGAATGTGGCAGCAAGCACAATGTAGGCAAGTTTGAGCCATATTTCGGCAGGCAGACTTGCAAAAGGTACTTCGGAAAGAGGCTTATAGCAAATCGGAAGCACCATAATCGTGCCGAAAAGGAACATCCACTTCATAAGAGTGAGAGGGTGATTGCGAGAAATGAGCTTTTTGAAAAGCGTAAGGTAAAGGGCGTAAGCTATGCAGCTTGTCAGACAAAACAAATTGCCGACCCATGAACGCTCTGCCGACGAATTGTTTGCCGAAGTGAGTATGAGAAGCACTGCTCCCGCACAACCGATAAACACACCAAGCACTTTGAGAGCGGTAATCGGTTCTTTGAGGAACAAAGCAGCCGCAATCATGGTCAAAACAGGCGTGAGGGTAACCACAATCGAAGCATCAACAGGCGAAGTCGAAGAAAGCCCGACAACAAAGCTCATCTGATTGAGAGCAATTCCGAGAAACGATGCCACAATCATTATAAGAATATCTTTTTTGCCCGCTTTGGGAACTTTTAGCAAAGCAGCCGCAATCCAAAAGACCGAAGCAGCCCCTGCAAACCTCAAAAACGTAAGAGCCAAAGGCGCAATCATAAACTCAGAACCGAGAACCGATTTTGTGATAGGCGTATTGAAACCAAAAATAAGATTGACAGCAATGATTGCAATGTGTCCCCAATAAGATTGTTTCATAAAAACCAATTTTTTCAGACTGCAAAATTAGCGAAAATTCACGATTATGTTTTCGCAAAACATTGATTGAATTTTCCAAAACAGCCATATATCGCAGCATTGTGGTGTATTGCCGAAAACATTCCAAGTTTGAAGACCGTAAAAAAGGATTTTCAACTTACTTCAAGGCGTGGTAATACCATTATCACGGCGTGATAATCTGATTATCTTCCCATGATAATACCATTATCACGGCGTGATAATCCGATTATCAACAAGAAAAAATTTTTGGTAATCGGGAAAAATGTTGCCTAAAACTTGGTTTTGTCGCAATAAATAGGCGTTTCTTTTTGCCGATTGCAAGCAAGTTTTGAGTAAATTTGCAACTTGAATGATATTCAAACAGGGAAAGTATATGCGGAAAATTGTTTTGATTTTGATATTTACTTTGTTTGCTTTCGAGAGTCTTGTTGCCGTGCCTGCAAAGCAAACACCGATAACGATAACTCAGCCCGACGGAAGAGTGCTTACCTATATATTGAAGGGCGATGAGGTGGTTTCGTGGTGCGAAAGTTCCGATGGTTATACGCTTTTGGCAAACAGCGAAGGTGTTTTGTGTTATGCGATGCTCGACAAGGACAAAAACCTTGTGTCTTCGGGTGTTGTGGCTTGCAACAGAGAAGAAAGAAATGTGAAAGACCTGCTGTTTCTCAAATCAATCGACAAAAAACTATTCTATTCCGACAAACAAATGGAGAAATTTGCCAAGATAAGACAATCGATGTTCGGTTCTGCCGAATGAGTTCTGATGGTTTTGATTTTTTTTGTACATTTGCAATCTCATGACCATGGAAGAACAAAACAACAGGACAGATTATACCGAAGATAACATCAAATCGTTGGACTGGTCGGAGCATATTCGTCTTCGTCCCGGTATGTACATAGGCAAATTGGGTGACGGAGCTTCGGCAGACGATGGTGTGTATGTGTTAATCAAGGAAGTGATTGACAATTCCATTGATGAATTTACGATGGGTTGTGGAAAGGTTATAGAGGTTGATGTAGATTTTGACACCAAACGCGTCCGCATAAGAGATTATGGGCGAGGTATTCCGCTCTCAAAGGTTGTCGATTGTGTTTCCAAAATGAATACGGGAGCAAAGTACGACTCTGAGGTATTTCAAAAGTCGGTCGGAATGAACGGAGTGGGAACAAAAGCCGTGAATGCCCTTTCTTCATATTTCAAAGTGCAGTCGATAAGAGACGGACAAACCAAAATAGCAGAATTTCAGAAAGGACAAATCATCAAAGACGACCCTTTGCAACCCACAGACTTGGAAAACGGAACTTGTGTGGAGTTTATACCCGACAACGACCCGAGAATATTTGGCAAGTACGCCTTCATTGACGACTATATCACCAAAATGATATGGAGATACGTCTGCTTGAACAAGGGACTGACCATAAAGTACAACGGAAAGAAGTTTTACTCCAAAAATGGTTTGAAGGACTTGTTGCTAAGCAGCATGAACGAAGCCGACAGTCTCTATCCGATAATCCACCTGAGCGAAGAAAACTTTGAATTTGCCTTCACACATTCCGACAAGGTCTATACCGAAGAGCATTACTCCTTTGTAAATGGTCAGAATACCACTCAGGGAGGAACACACCTTGCAGGATTTAGAGAAGCCTTGGTGAAAATACTCAAAGAGTTTTACAAAAAAGACTACGAACCCTCAGACATAAGACAAGGACTTGTTGCCGCAATCAGCTTACGAATAAAAGAGCCGGTATTTGAGTCTCAAACCAAAACGAAGCTCGGTTCTACCAATATGCAACCCGACGGCAGCGGAGTGGCAGTAAAAACCTATATTGCAGATATTGTTCGCCGAACATTGGACGACTATCTTCATATCAATTCTGAGGCAGCCGATGCGATATTGCAAAAAGTTGTTCGCAACGAAAAAGAACGTAAGGGAATGCAAAGCATTCGCAAATTGGCAAAAGAAAGTGCCAAGAAAGTAAGCCTTACGAACAAGAAATTGAGAGATTGCAGAGTTCATTACAACAGCAAAGACCCTCGTCGTCTTGAGTCCACTCTCTTCATTACCGAGGGAGATTCGGCTTCGGGTTCGATAACAAAGAGTAGAGATGTCAATACTCAGGCTGTGTTTTCGTTAAGGGGAAAGCCCGAAAACTCATACGGCAAGAGCAAAGAGTTCGTTTATCGCAATGAAGAGCTGAACTTGTTGCACAATGCCTTGAACATAGACGAGGATATGGACAATTTGAGATACAACAATGTGGTTATAGCAACCGATGCCGACGTCGATGGAATGCATATCCGTATGTTGCTTATGACTTTCTTCCTCAGGTTCTTTCCCGACTTGGTAAAGGCAGGTCATGTCTATATTTTGCAAACCCCTCTTTTCAGAGTGAGGAACAAAAAGCAAACACTCTATTGCTATAACGAGAAAGAAAGAGATGAAGCTGCCGAAAAATTGAGAGGAAACGTCGAAATAACTCGTTTTAAGGGACTTGGAGAGATTTCTTCTGACGAATTTCGCTATTTTATCGGCAAAGATATAAGGTTAGACCCCATAATTCTCAACAAAGAATCGTCGGTAGGAGAAGTGTTGTCCTTCTTTATGGGTTCCAATTCTCCCGAAAGACAAGAATATATCATACAAAACCTGCGTTATGAGGATATTGATTAAAATCTGATGAAGAATATATGAAAAAAGGATTGTGTTTTATAGTTGCCCTTGTTGGGCTTTGCGATGTTGTCTTGCTTGCTCAAAGCGAAGAATTGAAGCCTTGGACAGATGTAATCATAGATCAAAGAGACCCTTCGCAATGGAAGTGGAACAAAACGGACGCTTCACGTTTCAGTATCAGGGGAGACTTTGACGGAGACGGCTTTTCGGAAAATCTTTATGAGAGTGCCACAACTCTTTTCTCCGATAACGATGAGCTTACGCCCCTTCGATTGGACGGAGACCTCGGTGTGTATTTCCTTATTAACGAAGGAGATTTGGACGGAGACGGAGGAGATGAAATATCTTTCATGACGGTAAACAGAGACTTCTCAAATCTCAACTATTTTCGCATTTGGACCTACAAAGACACCAAATGGAAAGAGTTGTTCTGCGTCTTGGTTCACGAATATGACTGTCCGAACTACAAAGTAAGCGAACCACACGAAATGTTTACCCATCAGTGGAAACGAAAGAATGGTTACAACATGAATAAGGTGGTTTTGAAAGTTTGTGACGGCGTTGTAGATGTGATAGGCATACATCCATGCGAGCGATATGCCATAGAACACATCAAATTGGTCGGAAAGACAGCCACAAAAAGAGAGTGGGGCGTAATCATTCAGCCAAGAGAAGAAGAATAAGCAGAAGAATAGGTCTATCGGGCAGCTTGTTAGTTGTGGCGAAACGACAAAATGACATATTGTTTCGCCCATTTAGCTTTTTTTGTTGTACCTTTGCAAGTTGTTAAATCGCAATAGAGTGTTTTTATGGTGGGAGTAAATAAGGTGATATTGATAGGTAATTTGGGCAGAGACCCCGAAGTCGTTTCTTTCGACAGTGTGAAGAAAGCCACTTTCTCGCTTGCAACCACAGAAGTTCACAAAGCAAAAGACGGTTCCAAGGTTGAGGAAACCGAATGGCACAATATAGTTTGTTGGAGAGGGCTTGCCGAAATTGCAGAACGCTTCTTGAAAAAAGGAATGCAGATTTATGTTGAAGGAAAGATACGTTCAAGAGTGAGAGAGGACAAAGAAGGGTACAGACGTAGGGTTGTGGAGATAATTGCAGACAACTTTGAGATATTGACTCGTCAATACAATACCTCCATTAGCTCAAATGAAACAGAAAATCCAAATTCCGACCAAGTATATGAGGAAATTATTGCCGACACTTTCTCAAATTTGGAAAACAAGTCAAACTCTAATCTTTCCAAATTGTTGAGCGAAGACACCGAAATAGAGAAACTTGGCGATTTACCTTTTTAGTTTGAATAACCAATTAAACAATCAATAGCATGAAAAGATTACAATCATTTTTTAAGTTGGCAATTTTACCGATTGCGTTGTTCGTTTCGTTTGGCTCTTTTGCACAAAACGTGGGAGCAAACTATGTAAGAGGACAATATATCAATCCGATAGGACAATATAGCGACTTTTACTCGCAAGGATTCGGTGTCGAATATGGTCATACATTCTATTTTGACGTGGTAATGGGCGACCTTTTCACTCCCGGAATAGATGTTACCTTTATGGAAGTAGGATTTAATTCGGGCAAAACCTACGATTATAGTTCTCAAAATTTTGTTGCAGACAGCCTACTCAACTATTACAAGACGCAAGACGGCTTTTTGATGACAGCAGGACCAAAGATTGGTTTGGCTGTTCAAATGGAATTGATTGACGGATTGTGCGTTGCAGCATCGGCAAAGTACTGTCCTACTTTGGTGTTCGGCACAAGAACTTCGGTAACTGACACAAGAACTTTGGGAGGGCTCCAATTATCTCAAAAAAAGGAGACCGCAGGTTGCTTTGCTTTCTCAAACAGATTTTCGATTAACTTGGAGTTGAAATATCAATGGTTCTCTTTCGGAGGAGAATTTCTCTTCGGCAAAGCAAATCTTGACTACAACAAAGACGTTATTCCCGATTTTACACAAACACCTGCCCTACAAGACAGAGCAGACTTGGGAATGAATACTTTCAAACTTTATATAGGATTTAATTTCTAAGCGTTTTTTTTGTCGGCAAATCCATAAATCGGTTTGTGAAATGTCCGAAACAGACGTACAAAAAGTCAAGAAACAATTCAGAATATTTGGAAACAGTCCTCTTTTGAACCGAGCTATCGACATTGCAATAAGAGTTGCAAAGACCGATGCAAGTGTTCTGATTGTGGGAGAAAGTGGTGCGGGAAAAGATGTGTTTTCCCGCATAATACATCAGTACAGCAATAGAAAACAAAAGAAATATATTGCGGTAAACTGTGCAGCTATTCCCGAGGGAACAATAGAGAGCGAATTGTTCGGACATGTCAAAGGTTCGTTTACGGGAGCCGAGAGAGACAGACGAGGATATTTTGCAGAGGCAGACAATGGCACTATTTTTCTTGACGAAGTTGGCGAGCTGCCTTACACAATGCAGGCAAAACTTCTTCGAGTTATCGAAAACGGAGAGTTTCTGCCTGTGGGGGCTTCAACAGCCGTAAAGGTCGATGTGCGAATTGTTGCCGCAACAAACGTAAACCTTCTGAAAGCTGTTGAACAAGGCAGGTTCAGAAGCGATTTGTATTACCGACTAAACCAAATCAACATAACCGTTCCTTCTTTGAGAGACCGACAAGAGGACATTCCTTTGTTGTTTCGGTATTTTTGCGGCGAACTTGCCGAGAAATACAACATCCCGAGGATAAGTCTCTCACCCGAAGCGGTAAACTATTTGAAAAGTTACCCATGGCGTGGAAATGTCAGAGAGCTTAAAAACATTGCAGAGCGTATTTCCCTGCTTGAAATGAACAGAGAGATAGACGCAGAGAGATTAAAAACTTACATTCCGCCAATGGAGCGTCTTCCGATAGTAGTCCAAAACGAGAGTGCTTGCAGTGAGAATGACGACATAGTCAATATAGTTTTGCAAAACAAGAAAGACATTGAAGACTTGAAGGCTGAGGTTGTCAAATTGAAGTCTGTGATTATCAATATGTTCAATTCTTCAACTCAGTCGCATCTTTTGGCTGCTCCTTTGGCTGAAACGGAAAACGAAATGGTCATAGACTATCCCGAAGAACACACAAAGAAAACCGAAACCGTCAATCTGAGAGACTTGGAAAAGCAAGCTATCATTGCAGCCCTCGAAAGAAACGGAGGCAAACGAAGTGCAGCCGCAAAGGAACTCGGATTTTCGGAGAGAACTCTCTATCGCAAAATGATAGATTACGACCTCAACAAAAAGAAATGACGCATTTGTTTGCAACAATCGGCAGACGAAAACCGCAAGATGACTTTTCTTTTTCGCTGCCAAGCTCAAAGAGTATTTCCAATCGCCTTCTCATCATTCGTTTTCTTGCAGACAGTGAGCTGAAAATAAGCAATTTGTCATCGTCTGACGATACCCTCTTGCTAAAACGCCATTTGGCTGAAATAAAACGGCGGATTATTTTGACAAAACGCCGTTTTATTCCGACAAAACGGCGAATGGTTTCAAGCATCAGGCGAGATAGTTTTGTCGAACTTGACTGTAAAAATGCAGGAACGACTTGTCGCTTTCTTATAGCCTTGCTTTCAATCACTTACGGCAAGTGGTTGATAAGGGCGGACGAGAGAATGGAACATCGACCGCTCATGCCTCTGACAGATGTTTTGAAACGCTTGGGTGCAGATATTGAAATTGCAGGTTCGGGACGTATTTTCCCTCTGAAAATCAGTGGTAAACCTCTTTCGGGAGGAGATTGTATCACTCTGCCGGCAAATTACAGCAGCCAGTTTGTAAGTGCTTTGGCAATGATTGCTCCATATACTCAAAAAGGTCTGAGTATCAGTTTGTCAGATGCCCAAGTTTCAAAGCCGTATATTGATATGACGCTTTCTCTTATGAGAGATTGCGGAGCAGAAATGAGCTTGTCGGATAACAATCTGCAAATTAGTCCTGTAGGATACAAGTTCAAAGACTTTGAAGTGGAAGCCGACTGGTCGGCAGCAGCCTTTGCCTATGCTCTTGTGGCACTTTTGAAGCTCCCTTCGCTCAAAATAAAAGGTCTGAGAACCAAATCATTGCAGGGAGATGCCGTCGTAAGGGTGTTTTTTGAGCAGTTTTTCGGAGTAAAGACTTTGTTTGCAGACGATTATGCTTTGCTTTCTTACTCAAAAGCAAGCAGAGAGAACAACAATGTGGCAACAATAGATTTCAAATCCTGCCCCGATTTGTTTCTTCCGCTTGTCGTAACGGCTGTTTGTTTGAGGCAACCATTTGAATACAAGGGTCTTGATACTCTTGTCCACAAAGAATCCGACCGCTTGGGAAACATGGTTGCAGAGTTGAAGAAAATTGGTTTCAAATTGTACTCCGATGCTTCTTCGTTGGCAATTTATGAGTATGACACCTCTCTATTTGACAACAAAAAGGTCTTGGAAACAGATAGTTACAACGATCACCGATTTGCAATGGCAATGTCTCTTTTCGCTTCGGTCTATGAAAAAGTTATCATCAAAAATCCCGACTGTGTAGAGAAGTCTTTTCCAAACTATTGGGAAGAATTGTCAAAGTTTTTCTGCCTTTCGCTCTCGTGAAAGTCTGTAAAAACCAAAATAAAAGCTACCTTTGCACAAGCAAAACAAAAATTCAGATGAAAAGACTGTTGTTTTTTGTGTCGGCTGTGCTGTTTGCGACTTTTCTTTACTCGCAAGAGAGGCTGCTGACAATGAAAATTGTGTATGAAGTCCCGATTATGCAGGGCAGAATTGCATCTTCCGAAACCAAAGACTCCATTGTGTATGATTATTTGGTCGATAAGCGTTTTTGGTGGCAGACGATAGACCGTGTGAACGCCTTGGCAAAGAACAAAAAGCTCTTCTTTACCACTTTTAAGGGCGACAGCATTGTGTATGACAGCATTATGAGTTCACTAACTCTCGCCTTGAACAAGCAATACGGCAAAACGCACACCCCGCAGGAAGTTCAGAAAATCATTGAGGAGCAGATAAGAGCCGTAAGGTTTGAAGAACAATGGCATTACGACGAAAACAACATGCTTATCGCCAAAAGGGTTTTGGCATTCAACCCCGTGATAATCAGAGACACCATTGCTTTTGAGCAAGACGAGTTGAAGATAAAGCCGCTTTTCAGATACGAACTCGGTTGGGTCAGACCAAGGGGAGAAGTTCTCTATAAAGACACCGTTGTCGTGGCAAGAAACATAGAGTTCACCATTCCTATATATAATTCTCAACCTTACCATTGGTGGGACTCACATTTGGAGGCAGAATACTCCGTTCCGTTTTTGGAAAGCCTTATCGACAAAGCCGAAAACGGACATATAAAGGTTTATGAAGCCCCTTCGTCAAGCGAGGAGTTCATAAAGCCAGAAATTCTCAAGCGAAAGCAGTTCGATGTTTTGGAAACCCTTGTATCGACCGACCAATATGGCAATGTGTCTGAGCGAGATACAGTTATAAAATCCTCATATACAAGCGACAATATCGACCATTTCAGATTTGGAGAGGAGTGGTACTTCGACAAAGAGAACCTTAACTTCATCAAAAACACCAATTATTTTGCCCCAATGGTCTCGATTTTCGGCAAACAAGGCGATTTCAGGGGCTTATATCCGTTATACTACATCAGAAGGAGGTAAAAGATGAGAAAGATTTTGACATTTGCTTTGAGCGTTTTGGCAATTTGCTCTCTCAAAGCCCAATATATGACGCATTCGATTGAGCATGAGTTTCACAAAGTAGGCGTTTTCAATCCCCAATGGGAAACAGAACACACTCTAAATCCCAAAAAGTATGAACATATCACCGCATATTTCAGAGAAGAGCTTGCAAAAATCATATTTTCAGCCGTTAAGGAGAAGCGTGTAAAGATATATGACGAGCGAAAGCGAGAGCTGAACTTGGATAGTGTAGAGAAAAAAATCATAGACTTTGAGAAGCAATACTCGGGTAAGATTTTGGGAAAAGATACCCTTTGGGAATATATCGCACCCTTTGTGGGAGCGTTTCAGTTTGAGGAATTTGTGAACTACACTTACCAAGACCTTGCCTTGGAAAAGAAAGTCAAGGCATATTGTCCCTATATGGTGAGATACAGAGCGTTCACCGGCGAGAGCAACGACAGCGTTCAGATGCCTTTGTTTTGGATTTTTCCTCAGGAAAGCCAGGATACTGCACGCATTTTCCACATTCCCGACACCATTATTTCGGTTCACCCCTTGCGATACCCCAATCAGATGCCTTTCTGCACCTCTTTGTTTGAACTTGTCAAGCAAAACAAAATCAAAGCCTTCAAACCCGAAGGCGGAGAGTTTGCAACCCTCAAACAGATTGAGGATTTGTTTGTCATAAAGAACGAATATGTCTATTTTGACGAGCAAACACAGCAGGAAAGCATAAAGACGGCATTTTCGGATTTGATGCCCGAAGACATAATCGCAATAAGGATTGGCGAGGGCTGGGAGATAAATCCCGCAAGTCTCGAAATATACAAACAAGTTTATTATTACCTACCTCTTTATCAGTATGATGCAGAGCGTTTCGGACAACTTGGATTGAGAATATACAACAAGAATTACAGACACTGAGAAGACGGAAAGACAAAACGATGAAAGAAAGAACCAAACTGACAAGCGAACAACTCTTTCGCAAGAGTATAGACGAATTTAAGGCGGCAAAGAAAAATCCGATTGTGGTTGTGTTGGACAATGTTCGCAGTATGAACAACGTAGGCAGCATTTTCAGAACTTGCGATGCCTTTTTGGTCGAAGAATTGTTGCTTTGCGGAATAACACCCAAGCCTCCTCACCGCGATATTCAAAAGACTGCACTCGGAGCAACCGAAAGCGTGCAATGGAGATATGAAGAAGATAGCCTGAAAGTGGTGAACGAGCTGAAAACCAAGGGTTATAAAGTCTATGCAGTCGAGCAGACACAAAACAGCATCGCCCTCAACAATCTGCAAATCGACAAAAACGAAAAGATAGCACTCGTCTTTGGCAATGAAGTCGAAGGAGTGCAGCAAGAAGTTGTAAACAGCAGCAACGATTCAATAGAAATTCCGCAGTTCGGAACGAAACATTCCCTCAACGTATGTAACAGTTGTGCCATTGTTCTTTGGCAAGTGCTTTGCAAATACTTGTAAAGTTCATATTATCACGAAGATAGCAAGAGATAAATCGGCAATTCTGTCGAGCTTTTCTATGATTATCAAAAAAATTTTTTGTTGATAATCCGATTATCAAGGTGTAATAATTGTTGATAATCGCATCTTTTGAGTTTCAAATGCCGAAAAACTGAGAAAACCGTGCAGAAGAATTGGCTAATTGACGAAATTCCAGCTCAAACCCCAGCGTAATGACAAACCCTCTTCGGGATATAGGGGTGTGGAAATGTAGTTGTAGCCAAACAAACCTGCATACGGATGTGAAAGAGCGAGAAATACATTGCACTTATCTATGCGAGCATTGACGAAAATGTCGCAATAGGGATAGTTACCGCTCTTGGTTTCAGACTGATAGGCAAAAAGACCAAACTCGGGCAGGTATTTGTCGGCATAGTATGAGGTGTTGTATCTCAAATCTATGCCGGCATTGCTCTCCAACTTGCCTCCGAAAAGACTGAATTTGAAATAGATACTTTGTTTTGCCATAAAGAGAGGCAAATGAAGATAAGTTTCGTCGTCAATGTGCTGAAAAACGCAATTCGTCTGCAAACCAAAGTGTTGCCATTCTTTTTTTGCGAGTATTTGAGCCTGAATAATGTTGATAATGTCGCTGTAAACGATTGTCATGTCGCTGCTTTTCATCACAGGACGGTTGTTTGTGCGAAAATAATTCAAGTTGCAGGTCAATATATCTGCAAACCAATAACTTGCTTTCAAAAAAGCGTAGTCTGTTTTCTCTTGTGGTAAATCCCATGATTGGTTTTCCCCCACATAATGCGAATAAATATATTGATTGGATTGCTTTCCGCTGCCTGCAAGGAGGCTTATATGGTTGTTTTTCACCGATATGGAAGCCGAAGCTCTCAAATCAAAATCGCCATTGTAGCTCTCGTGCGACAAACTCCTTGTTCCCTCTGCCGAAAATGAGAACATTTTGTGATTGAACACCACCTTTGCAGTCGGACTTAATATATTGAAAACCGGAGAGTTGCTCTTGTGAGAAAACATCAGCAATTCGTGTTTCACACCGAGGTTTACAATCAGATGTTTGTTCGTTTTTGTTTCGTTTGTCCAAAAAAGATTGTTTTGAAGCGAGCGTGTGGCAAGAGAATCCGCCTCTGTGAGGTATTCGTCCTTGTAAAGACGAGCCGAACGCATGAAGTTAGTTTGAAGAGATAGTGTTCCGGGGTTGAATATTCTGCCTTCCGAAGAGCTGTTTCGATTGAAGTCAAAGCTCTGATAAAGAGAAAAATCCGCAGTTTTGTATTTGGAAGAACCTTCCGAGAGATTTGTAGGATAGGTTTCGGGTTTTGAGAAGAGTTGGTTTTGAAACAAAGAATCCGAAAGCAAGCCTCCGTTTTCCAAAACGTAAGCCCGATTGCGAATAAACGCCCCTGCAATCCGATAACGTCCGTTGTTGCTTATGTAATTGGTCGTCAGATTGAAAAATTGGTTCATCACGCTCGATTTTGCAAACGTTCCGTCAAGGTAATTGACATCATACTGCAAGCCGATGTTCCAATTCCTCGTAATATTTTGGGTGTGGAAAACACTGAAATACTGAGAAGAATTGATGCTGCTTGAATATTTCAGATTGCTGTGAGGTTTTGAGGTCTGAAAATATCGCACATTTTGAGGCAGATAGGTGTATGCAGCAAATAAATCGGGCAGAAAATAATGCGATGTTGTCGAATTGCAATCAAAAATCAAGTTTTGAGACGGACTTGAAGGGGTAGAAAGCCGTTGAAAGAAAGCATTGTCAATTCTATCTGCCTTGTCGGGACGATGAACAGAAGAAAGAGGATTGTCAAACGCCCCTTCCACAACGACAAAACAGCCATGCGGACTCAAAACAAAGGCATTTGTCTTGTCTTTTGTCGAGTCCGCTTGGTCAGATTGTGCATTTGCCAAATTAAAACAAAGAGTTATTGCGACAAATGCAAGAAACACAAAAATGTTTCGACGTTTCAATCTCTCTATTCGGCTATCGGATTTTCTATCAAGAACCTTTCGCAGTCCATTGCTGCCTTGCAACCGCTTCCGGCTGCCACAATAGCTTGACGATACGAAGGGTCCATGACATCTCCTGCCGCAAACACACCCTCAATGTTCGTTTTGCTGCTCTTATCCAAAGTTTTGATGTAGCCTTGTGCGTCAAGCTCGATTTGTTCTTTGAAAAGGTCGGTGTTTGGTTTGTGTCCTATCGCAAGGAATACTCCCATAAGCTCTATGTCTTTGGTCTCTCCGCTCTTGGAGTCTTCTATTCTCAAACCATTAACGCCGTCAATGTCTCCCAAAATTTCGTTTGGTTTGCTATTCCAAAGCACTTCTATCTTTTCGTTGGCAAACACTCTTTCCTGCATGGCTTTTGAAGCTCTCAACTCGTCGCGTCTTACAACCAAATAGACCTTTTTGCATATCTTGGACAAGTAACTTGCTTCCTCACAGGCAGTATCGCCTCCTCCGATTACCGCAACAACTTGGTTTTTGTAGAAAAAGCCATCGCAAGTTGCACAAGCCGAAACTCCCTGACCCATAAACTTCTGCTCGCTTTCCAATCCCAACCATCTTGCACTTGCTCCCGTTGCAATAATGACGCTTTCTGCCAAAATGTTTGCTCCGCTTTCTGTTTCGATTGCAAAAGGTCGGTGGCTGAAATCTGCTTTGGTTATGCTTTCGGGGCGAACGGAAGTTCCAAATCTTTCTGCCTGAGCTTTCAACTGAGACATCATTTCAGTACCTGCAACACCCTCGGGGTATCCGGGGAAGTTTTCAATCTCTGTTGTGATAGTCAGTTGTCCTCCTGCCTGCATTCCCTCAAATACAACGGGGTTAAGGTCTGCTCTTGCTGCATAAATGGCTGCTGTATAGCCTGCCGGACCTGAGCCTATGATGAGGCATTTTATCTTTTCTGTGTTCATTATGATTTATTTTTTCGATTTGTTTTTGTGATTGCAAAGCTATGAATTTTTTGACAAAGAGCCGCTTCGGCAGACTTTTTTTTTGCAGATTTCAAGCAATTCAAAAAAAAATTCTAACTTTGTTCCTCAAAAACAAGGCTCGGATTTACAGAATGAAAACAACATTTCGGGTGCTTTGCACCTTGATATTTTTGGTTCTTACACTTCTTTGCGGCAGCAAAGTCAGAAGTCAGTCGATAGAAGCAAAGGATATTCTCGACCCCAAGAAGATTTGCCCTTCGTGCTATGTGTCAGACCAAGACAACCTGCTTGACGAACAGACCGAAGCAAAGATAAACAGCATGTTGGACACGCTTTATCGCAAGACAACGGCACAAGTGGCGGTTGTTGTGATAAACGGAAATGAGAATTGCTCGGCAAGAGATTTGTCGATGGAGCTTTTCGACCTTTGGAAGGTCGGACAGAAAGGCTCTGACAATGGATTGATAATTCTTCTGTGTGTAAAAGCTCGCGATTTGTTTATGAGGACAGGCTACGGCTTGGAGGGAGCATTGACAGATAGCAAGGCAACCGAAATTTTTCAAGAAACGATGGCTCCCCTTTTCAAAAAGGGAGACTGGTCGGGAGGAATGCTCTCGGGAGTAGAGAGAGTATGTTCCGTTATCTACGATGAGTATGAGCAGAACGGCTTTGCTCCGAAAGAACCTGCCGACATGAGTATGTTTAATACAATATATGCAATTCTGTGTGGAGTATTCCTTGTGCTTGCTCTTGTTTTTATCTCTCGCTCAGGCTCAAAGATAAATCCGAAATACAAAGTAGATAAGATACGTAGAATAAAAAAACACTCAATCGGGTGGATTGTTGTAGGATTTGTGTTTTTGCCCTCTTTGATTGTGCTTCTTATCTGTATATATGGGATAATCATTCCCGGGGTAAGGCGAAAGAAGATAGTCTGTGAGTGTGGAGCGAAGATGAAACTTCTTTCCGAAGCAGAAGAAGACCAATATCTCGATGAGGTTAAGCAGTTGGAAGAAACCCTCGGCAGCAAAAACTATGACGTATGGTTGTGCGACAAATGCCATTCGACCTTTGTCTATTCGTATGACAAGACCCTCTCAAGCTATCAGGAATGTCCGTCGTGCAAAGCCAAGACCTACCACAAAAAGTATGAGAAAGTGGTCAGCCATGCAACAGCTCTTCAAGACGGATTGATGAAAACGGTGTATGAATGTGAGAATTGTCATCATAAAGGAGAGAAATTGAGCGTTATTCCCAAAGCTCCTCCCGTCATTGTTGCAGGAGGGGGCGGTGGAATTAGCAAAGGCGGAGGCTTTTCGGGAGGCTGGGGAGGCGGCTTTTCGGGAGGCGGAGGCGGAGGTGGCAAGTTCTGAGCCTGCAACACATATATTATATATCAAGACAAAAAGTTACAAATATGAATAAAAAGAACATTTCAATCATTGTGGTAGTTGCACTTGTTGCAATCGTAGGTTTGTTTTTTCTGACCACCTATAACTCTCTTGTAAAGAAAGAAGAGGCTTGCTCACAGCAGTGGTCAAAGGTCGAAAGTCAATATCAGAGACGTATGGACCTTATTCCAAATCTTGTAAGCACCGTAAAGGGATATGCAAAGCACGAGGAAGAGACCTTGCTCAAAGTCATAGAGGCAAGAAACAACGCAACGCAAGTAAAAATTGACGCAAACAACGCAACGCAAGAGCAGATGGCTCAGTTTCAACAGTCTCAAGACGCACTCAGCTCTGCATTGAAGGGTCTGAATGTGGTAATTGAGCGTTATCCCGACTTGAAAGCAAATCAAAATTTCTTGCAGTTGCAATCACAACTCGAGGGAACAGAAAACCGAATTGCAGTCGAAAGACAACGCTATGCCGACATTGTGAACAATTACAACACAAGCATAAGACGCTTTCCCACAAATATAGCTGCTTCCTGCCTCGGATTTGAGAAGAAAGCATACTTTGAAGCACAAAAAGGTGCAGACGTTGCTCCCCAAGTGGAGTTTTAATCATACACTATGCCGATGGAAGACAACACATACTCTGACAACGAGATTACAACCCACAAGACCACAAGCATAAGGGGAATGTTTCAAGACTGGTTCTTGGATTATGCCTCTTATGTGATACTTGAGAGAGCCGTTCCGCACATCAATGACGGATTGAAGCCCGTTCAGCGACGAATACTCCACTCTATGCGAGAGTTGGAAGACGGACGCTACAACAAAGTCGCCAACATAGTGGGAAATACCATGAAGTACCACCCTCACGGAGACGCTTCAATCGCAGGAGCCTTGGTTACAATGGGTCAAAAAGACTTGTTGATAGACTGCCAAGGCAACTGGGGAAACATTCTCACGGGGGACGGAGCGGCAGCTCCCCGATACATAGAAGCACGTCTGTCAGAATTTGCATTAGAAGTCGTATTCAATCCAAAGACTACCACTTTCCACCCATCATACGACGGAAGGAACATGGAGCCTGACACTTTGCCTGTCAAGTTTCCTCTTTTGCTTGCACAAGGAGCAAAAGGCATTGCGGTGGGATTGGCTTGCGAAATTCTTCCTCACAACTTCAACGAACTGATTGACGCTTCCATTGCCATATTGAGAGGAGAAGACTTCTGCATCTACCCCGATTTTCCGACGGGAGGCTTGATGGAAGTCTCAAAATACAATGACGGTCTGAGGGGAGGGCGTTTGAGAGTGAGGGCTCGCATAAAGCAGATAGACCAACGCACAATCTCCATAACAGAAGTTCCTTTCGGCACAACGGCAGACAGCCTTATCGATTCGATTGTCAAAGCCTGCGACAAGGGACAGCTGAAAATCAAAAAGATAGACAACAATACGGCAGCCGAAGTCGAGATTAACATCTCTATTCCGAGCGATACATCGGTCGATCAGACCATTGACGCACTCTATGCCTTCACCGACTGCGAGGTAAGCCTGTCTCCAAACTCCTGTGTTATCGAAAACGAGAAGCCACGTTTTGCCTCGGTGAGCGAAATACTCAGAGTATCGACCGAAAACACCGTAAAGCTGCTCAAAAAAGAGCTTGAAATAGCCCTCGAAGAGCTAAACGAAAAGTGGAATTGGATTTCGTTGGAGCGAATCTTCATCAAGGAGGGCGTATATAAGAAAATGGAAAAATGTACTTCCGATCAGGCGATTGACGATGCAATAATGAAAGGCTTGCAACCCTTTGTCAAAAACCTGATAAGAGAAGTTACCATAGACGATGTTCATCGCCTTAGAAAAATACCAATAGACCGCATATCCAAATACAACAGCGACCGAGCCGACGACACTTTGATTGCAATCAAAGACGACATTGCTGCCGTACAAAAAGACTTGGACAACCTGATTGACTATGCCATTGCATACTTTGAGCGAATTAAAAACAAATATGGCAAAAATCGGACAAGAAAAACCGAGATACGCAACTTTGACGTGATAGAAGAAACCACTGTTGCGATAGCCAACGAAAAGCTCTGTTGCAACTATGCCGACGGATTTGTGGGCTACAAGCTCAAAGGGGGCGAATATGTGTGCGATTGTTCGGCAATAGACGACATACTCATCATAAGAAAAGACGGAACTTACACCGTGCGAAAGGTACAAGAGAAAGAATATGTCGGCAAGAAGATATTGTACGTCGGAGTGTTCAGAAAGAACGACAGCCGAACCACATTCAACGTTGTCTATCAAGACGGAGCTTTCGGCAAATACTATGTCAAGCGATTTAACATCACAAGCATCATACGCTCGCGAGATTACGACATCACACAAGGCACAAAAGGCTCAAAGATAGTTTATATGAGTGTCAATCCAAACGGAGAAGCCGAAGTGATAAACGTAGTTATGAAGCCTGCACCCCGTTTGAAGACCAACAGAATGGAATACAACTTTGCCGACCTTGCAATCAAGTCGCGAGGCTCAAAAGGCAACATACTCACACACCGAGTCATATCGAGCATAAGCCGCAAAACCGAAGGCATATCGACCCTCAGTGCAATCAAGATATGGTTTGACCAAGACATAAAGCGATTGAACACCGACCAAAGAGGCATCTTTTTGGGAGAGTTTTCCTCAGATGACAAAATACTCACCCTTTATGCCTCGGGACATTACAGAGTTACCAACTACGACTTGTCAAACCACTTTGACGACGACCTTATTCACATCGAAAAGTTCGTGAGCGACAAACCCCTTTCGGTCTTCTACATCGACAAAGACAGCCAATCGCTCTATCTCAAACGCTTCATAGTCGAACCAAACAACAAGAAAATCAACATCTTTGAAGAGCAGGAAGGAGCAGAGCTGAAAACCTTCTCTACCGATTGGCTTCCGAGGGTAGAGATCGAAGGAAAAGAATACGAACTCACCGAATTGTGCGACATATACAAGTGGAGAGCCAAAGGAAAACGAGTAAGCAAAAACAAAGATGCCCAAATCCATTGGCTTGAACCCCTTGCATACGAGCAAGAAAGCGAAACAACACAAGACGATGAAGACTTTGACAACTTTTCGAGCGAGTTAAACGACAAAGACACCATACAAGGCTCATTATTCTAAAAAACATATAGACATGATAAGAAATTTGTTTACAGCAGTTTGCATATTAGTTTCGGGCTTTGTGCCTCTTACGGTACAAAGTCAGAACTTTGCAAGAGAGTTTATTGAAAACCAGAAAGATAAATCAAAAACCGAAGTGGTATATGTCGATTTTGTCGATGAAATACTGCATACCAACACCACGCTCTCGATGATGGAAGGATTTGATGAGCTTGACACCGAAACAAAAGACCTTCTCACCAAGAAATATACCCTTGTTAGCGACAAGGTAAACGACAGTATCTTGCTGTCTGTCTTTAAGACCAAGTTCCTTTCCACGCTTAACTCGTTCGGATTTGATGTCAGAGAATGCAAGGCAGACAGCTTCCCACAAACCCTTCAACCCAACGAACACACACTCCAAGTTGCACAATTTGAGTTGGAAGAATTTGTGGTCAATGACACCATTGCAGCAAAAGACAACAACCAAACAATAAGCTACATCAAACTTTTGAGCGGCATAAGGTGGAACACATGGCTCAAATACAACACCTCGGACACCAATACCTGCCTTATCTTCTTTGCCGATGACGAAACAACGGACGATTTCTTCGGATTTATCGAAAAAACAGGCGGACAATACTATGCAGACTACACCCTCACGAAGATAAACCCCAACGATGCCTACCTATTGGCACACTCCAATGCCGAACTATGCGGAAGATACTTCTTCAACTTCCTGATGAACAGATATGTATGGCTAAAAACCTCGGGCAATCCGACAATGTACTACTCCATAGGCAGACAAGGCAACCTCATTTCCGACGACAAACCATTCGACAACTTCGATGTAATTCAATAGCATCTTCTGTTTGTTAAAACACTTTCGGAGTTCTGATTTTCAGCCTTGTTGGTTTTGAGAAACAAAACGGCGAGTTGGCAAAGCAACTCGCCGTTTTATTTTTGCGAAATGGCGTTTTGGTCGGACAAATCGGCGATTTGGTTTGCCAAAATCAGCCGTATTCAACGCTTTTGCCCTTACAGTGCGAAAATAATGTGGTATCGCTTCACTCGGGGCGACGCTTATGCTCTGCCTCTATCTAATTGCTTTTGGGCTTTCAGCCCGAGAGTTGTGTAAAAAATAAGAAACGCAAAGCCCAAAAAGTATAAAAGCAAACCCGAAGAGGCAATCGTGAAACCCGAAGAGGCACGTGAGGATAAGCAAAACAAAGCCAATTTCGCTCTGCAAGGGCAAAAGCGTTTGTTGTCTCTCAGATTGCGAACAAAATGTTCAGCTTTGAAAAACATGAGAGCCGCTCTAAATGCACTCTAAGTCTATGATAATCGGATTATCAAGCCAAAAAAATTGTTTGATAATCCGATTATCAATCGGCAAAGGTGCAACAAAGAGTATATTTTCTGCGTTTTATTTCCCGAGATTGGTATTTTTTTCATACCTTTGCAGAGAGAAAATGAACAGGCTTGCGTGATAAAGGTAGAGATAGCAGACGATGACTTGCGAGAACTTATTCTCTGCGGCAGGAATGCAGGAAGATATAAGAAGATTGCCAAAGACAAGAAATTTGTACAAAAACTGACCGACATATATAACTTGATGTGTGCATTGGAACACGTCTCACAGTTGAGGCAATATAGTTTTCTTCACTACGAACAGTTGAAACACATATCGTTAAGCCCTGTTCGGGTGTTTAACAGCAGGGTCGAAAGGTTGTTGTTCAGAGAAACCGAGACCGGATTGGAGATAACGTTGATAGAATTAAATGAAGACCACTATGGCAACAAGAAATGAAAACATGACACCTTGGAAAGCAACACATCCGGGTTGCATCTTGGGGTACGAATTGGAAGAAAGAGCAATTTCCCAAAAGGATTTTGCAATCATGATTGGTATGCAGAGGTCGCATTTGAATGAATTGATAAAGGGTAAACGACCGCTGAACAAACCGACAGCCGAAAAGATTGAAAGCATACTCGGTATTTCTGCAATCACTTTGCTCAATCTGCAAACTCAATACAACGATTGTATGAGAGCTGCTGAACAAAGAGCGAGCGAAGAACGGCAAGCCCGAACAGCAAGCCTGCAAGCTCAATACAGCTGATTGGGAATTAGTTCGGCAGATTGAAGCAAGGTTCGGTTTTGTTGGATTTTTGCGAGATTAAAACGGCGAGTTGGCAAAGCAACTCGCCGTTTTATTTTTGTGAAATGGCGTTTTGGTCGGACAAATCGGCGATTTGGTTTGCCAAAAGTAGCCGTATTCAACGCTTTTGCCCTTATAGTGCGAAAATAATGTGGTATCGCTTCACTCGGGACGACGCTTATGCTCTGCCCGAGCTAATTGCTTTTGGGCTTTCAGCCCGAGAGTTGCGTGCTTTGCCATGAAAATTGCATTTTTTTCAGTCCGAGGGTTGAACAAAAAGTAAGAAACAACAATCACAAAATCTCTTTGATAGAGAAAATACAAAGCCTCTGTTGATGTCTTTTGCTATTCTGTTTTTATCGAACCAACATATCAGGTCATAGACCCCATAGAAGCCCTATAAACTACTTATAACCTCCTGTTCGCCCAATCAATTTTTGCAGAAAAAGGGCAAAAGCGAGTGTCGAAAATGGTGATTTTTGCTGTCAAAATGGTGATTTTTTGCGTCAAATGAGGTCGAAATGGCGAAAAATCGGCACAAAAAATCGCTCTTGAAATGTTAAAAATGAACCGATAAACAGAAAGTTCCTTTGTTATCAACAGCCCGAATTTGTAATTACCCTTAAATGTTAATAACTCTACTATGCACTTTCTTAATACCCCCCTAAAGCATAATTTAATTTGAGTTAAATAACAACGACTTCAAATGTTAAATCAATTTCTTTGAAAATCAAACGATTTGGAGATTGTTTGAAAGTGTCATATTTTTGCAGCCTGTTAAACAGCTCCACTTGCTGTTTGACTAAAATTAAAAAGAAGTTAAATCAATAAAGAAACAAGAAGATGAAAAAAGTAATTTGTTCGATGATGCTCGCTCTCGGCTTTGCCTTTGCAGCAAATGCACAAACAATGCCGCCTGTGCCGGGAGGAGATCCAAGGAATGACGCTAATCAGGCGGAGAACAGTGTAAAAGGTCAAGCTCCTCTTGCTCCTGCAACACTTTTGTTGCTCGGCTTGGCAGGAGGATTTGCAGGCGTAAAGGTTTATCGTAACAACAAAAAAAGAGAGGAGTAGAAAGATGAAAAGATTGAGTTTTTATTCATTTTTGTGTGCAGTCCTCTTGATGTCCGTAAATGTTTTCGGACAATTCGCAGGAGGTAACGGAACACTTGAAGACCCTTATCAAGTCAATGACGCATCGCAGTTTAACGCGATAGCCAATTCCAATGCTTTCTTTGTTCAAATTGCCGATATAACCTTTGAAAACAACACAGATTTTCCCCAAATCGATTTGGGAGGAAATTATGATGGACAAGGTTATAAAATCATTGCAAGAGGCAACAAAACAAAACCTTTGTTCGGTACTGTAACAGGAACAATAACAGGAGTTGTTGTCGAAATGGACAAAAAAACCGTAGCAGCTATATTGTGCAACACTCTTAACGGAGGTACAATAAGCTATTGCAATATCAAAGGAGAAGTTGCGGAAGCTACGGCGGGAGCTAAGGCAGGCGGAATTGTAAACACCATGAACTCGGGTCTTGTCGAGTACTGCTGCTTTCAAGGTAAAGTTAAAGCTAAGGGTGCCGGAGCTTATGCAGGAGGAATATGTGCAATGCAAAACGGCGGAGAAATAAAAGGCTCTATGGTTGCTTCTGGAAGTGAACTAAAAGCAGGTAATGGAGCTACTGTATCCGGAATAGCAAACGGCTCAAATTCTTCATCACAAGTAACTTCATGCTACTGCCAAGTAAATCCAAAAGGCAACGGAACAAAAAACGCCATTGCTCCGAACGGAGTTACCATAACAAACTCTTATCCTAATGCAGAGGTAGGAACACTATCAGGACAAGCGTTGGCAGATTATTTGAACAACGGTCTTGACCCTGAGGCATTCGTTGTTGTTAATGGTAAAGTGGTAAGCGTTGCAAGTAGTCTTTCGGCACTTAATAATGCTATGGGAATTTATAGAAGCAGGAGAGACGGTGACTTTCATAAAGCTACAACTTGGACTTACGAAGCTGTTCCTAATACAAGACAATTTATCATCTCCACAGGTCGTAAGGTAACTCTTAGAAATACAAATTACATTTCGGGAGCAAACATTATCGTAGAAGACGGAGGAAAATTTGTTAAAAGAGTACAAGGTGACATTTCGGGAGCAAGCATTATCGTAAGAGACGGAGGAAACTTTATCAACGAAGCCAATGATGGTTTTAGTGTTACTGCAACAATGGAAAAGAACATCACAGGCGGTCAGTGGAACTTTATTGGTTTCCCTGTTCAAGACGATCCAGAACACGACGGCTATGGTGTAGCTCCGTTGGCAGAAGTTGCAGGAAACATTTGGGCATTGAGATATGACTATGACAGCAACACATGGGACAATAATTACTTGCATTGGTACGAAGACAATTACGACTATGTGAAAGCAGGAAATGGTATCTTCGCATATCCTGATACCAATTACACTCTAAGCATATATGGAACTCTTAACAACGCAAACGATACGGTAACAAATACTATCACAGCAATCGGAAACGTAAGATGGATGGCTTTGGCTAATCCTTACCCTGCTGAAATAGACATAAAATCTCTTCGTAATCAAGCACAAGGACATGTAGTTTATTTGTATAACGGAGCAACTTTCTACACTGAAGATAGGGGTACTATCAAGGCAGGACAAGGTTTCTTTGTCAATATGCCGGGAACAAAAAACAGCTTTATTTTAAAAAAAGATTGGATAAAAAAGAGCGTAAGTGCAGAGCGTGAGTTTGTGAGCGTGTCTGTTTCGACCGACGGCTACAAAGTGCCTGTATTGTTTGCTCAAAACGATGACGCAACCGACGGATATGACATTTACGATGCAAACAAGATGTTCGGAAACGGAACAGTTGCAGAGCCATACTTGATTTGTGAGGGAATAGAGCTTTGCAAGGAGGAAGTACTCTCTTCTTCTTACACAGCAACAATGAACGTTAAGTCTTCCGAAAGTCGCAGCGTGGAGATTGTTGCCGACAACATTCCTGAGGGTTACTCTCTTACTTTGATTGACGGAGCTTTGGAAGTTGTGATGAACCAAGGCGATGTTTATACTACCGACATTGCAGAGGGCGAAAACGCAGACCGTTTCAAACTCTTGATAACCAAGAACAATGTCTCGATAGCAGATGTTGCCGAAGCAGAGAGCATAAGAGTTGTAAACAACAACCGCATAATCAGAGTTTACGGAGGCAAGAGTGTTCGTACAGAAGTGTATAACGCATTGGGACAAAAGGTCTATGAGACAAGCGACAGAGCGTTTGACTTGAACAATGTGGCTTCGGGAGCGTACGTTTTGAGGGTTCAAGACGGCAAGAGTGTAAACTCAACTAAGATAATTGTAGAATAGCAGACGAAAATTATTAAACTTTCTCGAGAAGTTCTTTTTTCTTGTGGTGTCCGAGGCGTCCTGCCTCGGACCTTTTTGTGCTTGGAGGTTTGTGTGTCGAAATAGTCTTGCAGGAGTGAGCAGTGCTTACTCTTGAAGAAAGAAGTCGTCGGAGAAGTTCACCAAGTAGAGCTTTTGTTTGGCTCGTGTTACTGCGGTGTAGAGCCATCGGAAGTAGTCGGGTGTGAGCATGTCTTGTGAGAAATAGCCTTGTTGAATGAAGACTGTGTGCCAATCGCCTCCTTGTGCCTTGTGGCAGGTGAGGGCGTTGGAGAACTTGACTTGTAGGGCGTTGTAGTGTTTGTCTTGTTTTATCATCTGTCTTATTACTGCTTTGTCCGAAGAGTATTGACTATAGTGATTGTAGAGGCTGTTGTAGAGGGAGCGTTGTTTGTCTTCGGACAGTGAGGCTTGATTGTCGGAGAGTGTGTCTAAGATGATTGTGAGTTCTATTTCGTGTTGTTCGGGTGAGTCGATAAACTTGACGGCTATGTCCGCAAACTTCATGTCGTAGATGTCTTCGTAGGAGAATATTCGTGTGATTTGCAGCATATCTCCGTTTGCAATAAAGTCCGAGAGGGCTGCTTGGTCGGTCCAATGGTAGTTGTTTTTGACCGACATTATCGTTTCGCCAATGTCGATGAGGTTTTCTTTTTCGAGTATTCGTGTTCTTATGTATTGGTTTATTTGGTTGGCGAGTTTGTTTGTTCGTGTGATTATCAACACTTCGTTCACTCCGTTTTGTCTGTATTCGCTGCGAAGGGTGTCTTCCAAGTCGAAGGCTTCGACTTTGGAGACTTCTTGTTGGTTTGCGGTTTTGAAGATTGGCAGCTTTATTCGGTTGTTTGCCAATGACCAACGTATGTTTGAGGCGTTTTTTACTATGCCTGATTGAAGTGCTTGTCGAACGACTTGCCTCAGGTGGTGGTAGGCTGTGGGTTGATTGAAGTGTGAGGTGAGATAGTCTTTGTCGAGTGCCGGTGAGCAGGGGCTTCCTATCGGAGGGAGCTGTGCTGTGTCGCCCACAAAGATGATTTTGTTTCCTTGTTTGTTGTTGCAGTGGGTGATAAGGTCGCTCAGAAGGCTGTTTGTGTCGAAAAGCCGTTCGCTTTCGCCAATCATTGATGCCTCATCGACAATGTAGAGTGTTTGGGTGTTTTTGTTTTGTTTTAGTTTGAGGTTTATGTTTCCTTCTTTGTCGGCTGAGGCGTAGTAGATGTGTTTGTGGATTGTTGAGGCGGGCTTTTGCGAATAGCGACTGAGAACTTTTGCAGCTCTTCCGGTGGGTGCGAGAAGTATGGTCTTGATATTGTAGGCAGGCAGGGTCTTTACAAGTGCGGACACCATGCCTGTTTTTCCCGTTCCTGCATATCCGTCGATTATCAAGATGTTTGTGTGTGGCGAATTGAATAAAAATTCACATAGCTTGACCGCAAGTTGTTGTTGGTCTTCGGTGAAGGGGTATTGAAAGTGGTATTGCAGTTGCTGAATGAACATTGGTCTATTTTAGTATCTCGATTTGGTCTTGTAAGCCTTTGGTTGCCTTGGTTTTTGTTTTGCCGTCGGTGTCGCAGTAGATGAAGATTGCTTGATATTCGGGGTGCTTGGCGATAAACGCTTCGGCTTTTTCCATTCCCATTACCATGAATGCGGTTGCAAGAGCGTCGGCTGTGGTTGCAGTTTTGGCAACGACCGATACGCTCAGCAGTGAGTGTTTGGCGTTTTGTCCTGTTTTGGGGTCTATGGTGTGGGTGTATTTTATTCCGTTTTCGACAAAGAATTTGCGATAGTTGCCGCTTGTCACTATGCTTTGGTTTTCTATCTTTATGAAGCTGTTGTATTCTCGTTGTGCATCGGGAGTTTCGCTCGGCTGTTCGATTGCCACTCTCCATTGTTGCCCGTCGGGTTTTCGGTTTGAGGCATATACTTCGCCTCCGACATCGACAATGTGTGAGCAGATGTTGTTCTTTGTGAGATATTGGCTCACTTTGTCGGAAGTATAGCCCTGTGCAATGGCGTTGAAGTCAAGTTGGGTTTGGGGATAGAGCTTTTTTATTGTGTTGTTCTCTATTTTGACTTTGTCGTATCCCACATATTGCATAAGAGAGTCGATTTGTTGCTTGTCTGTTTTGGTACGTTGCTCGTTTGCAAAGCCTTGTGCTTTTACTATTGGGGCGATTGTGATGTCAAAACAGCCGTCTGTCAGCCGTGAGAATTCTTGTGCAGATTGGAAGTTGTCGATAAAAATATCGTTGAGCATGACTTGTTCGTTGGCATTGACCTTGCTGACAATCGAGTTGGGGTTCCATAGCGACAAAGTCTCGTCGATTGCTTTGAATATGCTGTCTATCCCTCGTTTTATGTCGTTTGAGTTTGGCAGTTTGGCTCTTGCGGCTTCTTTGTCGTCGAGGTGGTAATATACAATATGGTAATACGTTCCCTGAACTCTGCCGTCCAAGGTGAATTTTTTCAATTCGCTTTTCCCTTTCTCGCCACAACCGGAGAGCAAAAGGGCAATCACGATTGGCAAAAGGCATCTTTGTGCAAGTCTTGTCATATATATAATATGTATAATTTGGTGCAAAGATAGGAAATTCGAGCCATTTTGTACTCCTTTTTGAAACATTGACACGGCTTTTGCGTACAAAATCGTGTTAGAAAAATGGGATTTTTGGGGAGAAAAAGGTAAAAAGTTTTCAACAGATGGTATTTTCTGGGAAAATTGTAGTAATTTTACAAGCTGAAAAGAAGTAGCATATTATGTCGTTAGTCGTTGGAGTTGAGTTCTGTAAGGTTGATTCAAACGGTAGGTTTAAGTTGCCTGTCGCTTTGAAGAAGCAGATTGTTGCGACTGACGATGTGCGATTTGTTGTCAGGAAAAGTATCTACAATTCTTGCTTGGAACTTTTTACGTATTCTGATTTTCAAAAGGAGGTCGAGAGACTTCAAGCTAACTTAAACCCTTACAATCCTGATGCCAAGCGATTATTCAGACGTTTGACGCAAGCTAACATAATCGAGCTTGATGCCAACGACCGAATACTCATTCCTGTGGAACAACGTGCTACTGTCAGTATAGATAAGGATATTGTGGTTGTGGCATCGGGAAAATATATGGAAATCTGGGATGCCAAAACTTACAATGAGATTGACAACGACAACTTTGACTATGTTGCTTCGGCAGAGATGTTGTTGGGTAATGTTGTAAAAGGCAGCGAGGATTTGTAAGAATGGTTTTGGAAGAAGAGTATCATGTACCTGTGATGTTGCAAGAGTGTATCGAGGCTTTGGATATTAAGCCTTGCGGCACTTATGTTGATGTTACCTTTGGTGGTGGCGGTCATTCGAGAGCTATTTTGGAAAAGTTGTCTTCGGAGGGTCGCTTGTTTGCCTTTGACCAAGACCCCGATGCTGTTGCAAATGCTATTGACGATGAGCGATTTTGTCTGATTGAGGAGAACTTTGACAAGTTGTCGGAGAGTTTGAGGCTTTACAGAGCAACAAAGATTGACGGAATTATTGCCGATTTGGGTATTTCTTCTCATCAGATAGATTGTCCCGAGAGGGGTTTCAGCACAAGGTTTGATGGTGCTTTGGATTTGAGAATGGATTATAGGCATGGCTTGACTGCATCGGATGTTGTAAACTCTTATTCGCAGCAGGAGCTTTGCCGTGTCTTTTCAGAGTATGGAGAATTGGGCAATGCTTACAATATATCCAAGCTGATAGCAAGTCGGCAGAGCGAGGGGATTTTTTCGACTTCGGATTTGCAGAACCTTTTGCAGAGACTTGCTCCCAAGGGAAAGGAAAACAAGTTCTTTGCCAAGGTGTTCCAGGCTTTGAGGATTGAGGTCAATCAAGAGTTGGAGGCTTTGAAGAAGATGTTGTCTCAGTCGGCAGGATTGCTTGCAGAGGGTGGAAGATTGGTGGTGATGAGTTACCACTCTTTGGAAGATCGGATAGTGAAAAACTTTATGAAGACGGGCAACTGCGAGGGCGAGGTGAAGAAAGACTTTTTTGGTAATGTGGTAAGTGATTTTGAGGTCTTGACAAGAAAGCCTGTTGTTGCAAGCGAGGAAGAGATGCAATTAAACCCACGCTCTCGAAGTGCCAAGTTGAGAGTGGCAAAAAAAAGACATGGTATATGAAGTGGAATATCAAAAAAGTTGTTCAGGGAGATTTGTTGCTCGGAGGTTGGCTTCGGTCAAATGTGTTGTTGGGGCTTTTTATAGTCTTTTTGTTTGTGTTGTATATCACCAACAGATATAACATTGAGGGAACGGTGAAAGATATTGAAAAATGCTCGAAGGACATCAAGCAACTGCATCAGCAACATATCATGATGAAGACACGGTATCAAAACTCGTCGATGATGCTTGTGCTTTCGGAGAAGTTGGAGCCTGTGGGGGTGAGTGTTTCAAAAGAACCGATTAAAGAAGTTATTTTTATTTCAAAGTAGTCCTATGAATAACGCAAATGACAACGGCCAATTTAATGTCAGGTTATCAATAGTTTATCTGTTGGTGGCAGCAGCGTTTGTTGTTGTTTTGGTTAGGGCTGTCTATTTGAAGACTGCGGAAAAGGACTTCTGGGTCTCTTTGGAACAGCAGCGAATTTTGAGAGATAAAGAGTTGCTTGCAAAGCGTGGAGACATTTATGCGATAGACAGCGAAAGTGGAGAGTATCTTTTGCTTGCAACTACAGAGCCTCAATATGATGTGTATGTGGACTTGGGTGGAGGAAAAGTTCTCAAAAAGGGTAAGGAGATATTTGAACTTACAATATCGGAGCAAAAATTTAATGAGGGATTGAACGGCTTGTGCGATAGTTTGAGCAAGATGTTGTCATATAGAAGCAATGCCAAGTCGTCTGCTTATTATAGAAAGTATTTCAAACAAAAGAGAAAGCAAGGCCGCAGATATGTTTTGGTTGCACAAAAAGTCTCGCAAGAAGAACTTGAAAGAATGAAAACCTTTCCTGTCATTGGCTATAAGAACGAGAAAAAGAAAAGATATGCTTTTGTGGGAGCGGTTCATTATGAGGAGGGCTACAAGAGAGTATATCCTTATTTCCCTATGGCAAGACGAACAATAGGAATAAATGTAACCAATAATGGTTGCGACACTTGTTATAATGGAATAGATGGTGCGTTTTCAAAATATTTGACAGGTATTCACGGAACAAGGAAAGAGCGAAAGATAAATAAAGATGAGTGGGTTCCGATAGACGTAAATGAGAAGATAAAGACCATTGACGGATATGATGTTGTTACCACTTTGGATGTCAGTTTGCAAGAATTGGCAGAAAACTCTTTGAGGAGCTGTTTGGACAGCAATGATGCCGAAAGCGGTTGCGTGGTTCTTATGGAGGTAGAAACAGGATATGTGAGGGCGATTTCAAGTTTGACATTAAACAAAGACGGAGAGTATGTGGAGAATGACAACATAGCAATATCGCATTCCTTTGAGCCGGGTTCCACCTTCAAGATAGTTACTGCCATGATGTTGCTCGACAAGGGGTTTGCAGACATTTCGGACTCTGTTCCGACGGGAGTGAAATACTTTAATGGTAGCGAGAAACCAATCAGAGACGTTGGAGAAGTCAATCGAGGTTTGGTTTCGTTTGAGAGAGCTTTGGAAATCTCTTCCAATGTAGGCATAAGCCAGTTGGTATATAATATATATGGTAGAAGCGACAGAAGAAAGGAGTTTAGAAAAGACTTGATGGAGTATTTCAGATTTGAACGTTTGAATATGGATATAGATGTTCATGAGCCTGCTCCCAAGATAAAGTCTTCCGAAAATATGACCGACCTTTTGAGAATGAGTTTTGGTTATGTTTCGAGCGTAACTCCTTTGCAGATGCTTACCTTTTATAATGCTATTGCAAACAACGGCAAAATGGTAAAGCCTATGTTTGTTCAGTCGATAATAAGTAACGGAAAAGAGATTGAGAGATTTGAACCCGAAGTTATCAATGAGAAGATATGTAAGCAGGAAACAAGAGATAAGATACACAATGTGTTGAAAGGCGTTGTTCAAAATGGTACGGGCAGAAGATTGAAGAGTGCTTCATACGGCATTGCAGGCAAATCGGGTACAGCCGAGATTGGTTACGAAAAGAAGAATGCATCAATTCAGCACAGAGCTTCTTTTGTAGGATACTTCCCTGCCGACAGTCCGAAGTATTCTTGCATTGTCGTGATAAGCAGACCACAAAAGAATCGTACCCATGGAGGAGATTTGGCTGCACCTGTGTTCAGAGATTTGTCTGACAGAGTTGTGGGAACGAGGATTGACTTCAATAACATAAGCCGCAATGATTCTCTTGTGCAGTTTCCTATAATTCGCTACGGAAACAACAAGGATTTTGTGGCATTTTGCAAGAGTTTAGGCTTGATTGCTCCGAGTGTGAATGCACAGTGGGTAAGAGGAAAGGAATTTGACGGCAAGTGTGTTTTGAGAGAACAGAAACTCTTCGACGGAATAGTTCCCAATGTGGTGGGCTTGAGCATAAAAGATGCGGTATATATGTTGGAAAACATGGGAATGAGAGTAAGATTTTCCGGCAAGGGTAAGGTTGTAAAGCAAAGTGTGGCTGCAGGCAGCAAGATAGATAAAAAACATAATTTGATTGTACTTGAATTGCAAACTGCAGGAGCAAAAACAAATAAAACTGAGAAATGAAAAAATTGTCTGATTTATTGAAAGGTGTTGCTGTTTTGCAACGGGTAGGGCAGGCTGACGTATCTATTGACAATGTGCAATTTGATTCGCGAAAGGTGTCTTGCAACACCCTTTTCGTTGCCCAAAGAGGAACTGTTGCCGACGGACATCAATATATAGGTGCTGCAATAGAAAAAGGTGCTGTTGTAATTGTTGCTCAAACTCTTCCGCAAGAGCTTAAAGACGGTGTTGTTTACATAAGAGTTGAAGATAGTTCATATTCTCTCGGACTTATTGCAAGGAATTTTTATGATAATCCTTCTTCACAGCTGAAATTAGTCGGCATAACCGGAACAAATGGTAAGACAACAACTGCCACCTTGTCTTTCAATCTTTTCTCTTCTTTGGGATTTAAGTGTGGGTTGATTTCTACCATAGTAAATAAGATTGGCGACAAGGACTATCCTACCGAAAGAACAACTCCCGATGTTCTGAGTTTGAACGAACTTCTTTCAGACATGGTTGCCTCAGGTTGTGAGTTCGTTTTTATGGAGGTTAGTTCTCATGCCGTTGTGCAGCAAAGGATTGCAGGATTGAGCTTTTCAGGAGCAGTTTTTAGCAATATCACTCATGACCACCTTGATTATCACAAGACTTTTGCCAACTACATAAAGGCAAAAAAGGCTTTCTTCGATATGTTACCCAAAGAGGCGTTTGCCTTGACTAACATTGACGACAGAAACGGAGAAAAGATGCTTGAAGATACAAAAGCAAGGAAGTATTCATATAGTTTGACTAAGCCTGCAGATTTTAAGGCGAAGATTATTGAGAATTGTTTTGAGGGCTTGTTGCTCGAAATCAATGGCAAGGAAGTCAATACTCTTCTTGTCGGCAAGTTCAATGCTTACAATCTGTTGGCTATTTATTCTATTGCACGCTTGTGTGGTGTGAGTGAGAGCGAAACACTGATTGCTCTCAGCAAACTAAGGGCTGCCGACGGAAGATTTGAACCGCATTCTTTGAAAAATGGAGCAGTTGCAATAATAGATTATGCTCACACTCCCGATGCTTTGGACAATGTTATCTCGACTATTAATTCGATAAGAATAGCAGGAAAACTGATAACCGTGGTTGGTTGTGGCGGCGACAGAGACAAGACAAAGCGTCCTGAAATGGCAGCTATTGCACAAAAGGGAAGTGATATTCTGATACTCACATCGGACAATCCTCGAAGTGAAAATCCCGAAAGCATATTGGAAGACATGAAAGAGGGTATCACAGACACAAGTCAAGTGTTCTGCATTACCGACAGAAGAGAAGCAATTAAACTTGCGGCACAATTGGCAGGCAGCAAGAATGATATTATTCTGATTGCAGGGAAAGGTCATGAGACCTATCAGGAAATAAATGGTGTGAAGCATCATTTTGATGACAAGGAAGAAATAATGAAGTATTGATTATAAAGAGTATAGAGATATGTTATATTATTTGTTTGGTTGGTTACACGATACATTGAATATCCCGGGAGCGGGCGTATTTCAGTATATATCATTCAGAGCGGCAGGTGCAATAATAACGTCGCTGTTAATTACGATTGTTTTTGGCAAAAAACTCATAGAACTTTTGCGAAAAAAACAAGTCGGAGAGACTGTGAGAGATTTGGGTTTGGAGGGACAGAAAGCCAAGGAAGGCACTCCAACAATGGGAGGTCTTATCATACTTGCTGCAATCCTTGTTCCAACTTTGTTGTTTGCCAAGCTGGATAACATATATGTAATCATAATGTTGATTACCACCGTTTGGCTCGGAGCTTTGGGCTTTATAGATGATTATATCAAAGTTTTCAAAAAGAACAAAGCAGGTTTGAGCGGCAAATTGAAAATAGTCGGACAAGTCATACTTGGTGTGGTGGTTGGTTGCATGATGTATTTTCACCCCGATATAACAATCAAAGAAAAACAAGAGATTGCAACCTATTCTCAAAATCACAACTTGCAACGACAATCGGACTATCAGCAAGCAAAAACAGAGTTTATGAAAGAGTCTGCACGCTCTACCAAGACTACAATTCCTTTTGTCAAGAACAATGAGTTTGATTATAGTTGGTTGATAAAGTGGATAGGCAAAGATTACAAGGATTATGCGTGGATTATTTTCATTCCTATCGTTATTTTCTTTATCACTGCAATATCAAACGGAGCTAATCTGACGGACGGCATTGATGGTTTGGCAACAGGAACTTCCGCAATTATCGGAGCTTGTCTTGCACTTCTTGCATGGGTGTCTGGAAATATTATCTTTGCCAACTACCTTAATATAATGTATATACCGAATGTGGGAGAGCTTACAATATATATATCTGCCTTTGTGGGGGCTACCGTGGGCTTTCTTTGGTATAACACCTATCCTGCACAAGTATTCATGGGCGATACGGGTTCGTTGGCAATCGGAGGTATCATTGCAGTGTTTGCCATATTGATAAGGAAAGAATTGTTGATACCTATTCTTTGCGGAATCTTTGTTGCCGAAACTTGTTCGGTTGTTTTGCAGGTGTCTTATTTCAAATTTACCAAAAAGAAGTATGGAGAAGGAAAGAGATTGTTCCTTATGGCTCCTTTGCATCACCACTATCAAAAGAAAGGATATGCAGAACCAAAGATAGTTCAAAGGTTTATGATAATCTGTATCATACTTGCAGTAACCACAATAGTAACACTTAAACTAAGATAACACAGATATGAATATAGAAGATTTGGCTGTTCAGGGCAGACGTTCGCTCTATGGCAATTTGGCAGAAAGAAACTATTCCGAATATATACGTTCGCGAAACAATACTCTTCACAATATGTTTTCCGATAGTCGTTCGATGAGACACAAAAACGAGGTCGTGGCAAACATAAAGGGAGTGAACTATGTTGATGATGCAAAGAGTGTCAAACCCAATTCGACTTGGTTTACCTTTGAACAGACAAGCAATCCCATAATTTGGATTTTGGAAGCGGGGGAGAATATACAAGAACTTACATCTTTGGTCGATGAGGTCAAACAGAAAGTTCATACTCTCATAATGGTGGGAGAGGACAGAGCCAATATCAAGAAAACATTTTCGACCATTACGAATTTTATACAACTCAACACCTTGGAGGAGGCTGTCAAGACAGCTTACTATTTTGCAAACGAGCCTGATGTTGTCATTTATTCTCCGGCTTCGGGAAACGAACAAGAGGCAGAAACAAACGGAGAACGATTTTTGAACTTTGTCAATAATTTGTAGGTTGAAAGTCTGATATTTTGTGATGCCATGAAGATAAGTGCTAAAAGGTTTAAGATAGGAGGAGACAAAGTAGTTTGGATAGTATATATCCTTCTGATGCTTATTTCCCTTTTAGAGGTGTACAGCTCGATGGGAAAGGCTGTTTATGACAAAATGGGAGGAGATATTGCAAAAATGTTTCTCAAACATTTCGGCTTATTGCTCGCAGGTCTTCTCATTACATATATCTTTCATCGCATCAAGTATGTTCATTATTCTAAATACATAAAGATTGCTTATGGCGGTTCCGTGGTATTGCTTTTGTTTACTCTTATTTTGGGACGATTGTTCGGAGAGGGAGCAGCAAGATGGATTTCTTTGCCGGGTATAGGACAGTTTCAACCCTCCGAAATAGTAAAATATGTTCTTGTTCTCTATATTGCCAATGAGCTTAGTTTGTTGAAAGACGGCATAAAAGAGAGAAAGAACTTCTATAAGCTGATTGCTAAAATGGCATTAGTCTGCTTACTTATTTTCCCCGAGAATTTTTCTACAAGTGCTTTGGTGTTTTTGGGTTGCTATGTCATGATTATAATTGCAGGAGCCAAGTTCAGAGATTATATCATGATAGTTCCCGTGGGTTTGTTTTTGTGCTTGTCTGTTCTCGGGCTGTACAAGGTAAATCCGGATATTTTGGAGCGAAGCGGAACATGGTATAGTCGTGTGAATTTGTGGTTGAACTCAGACAGAGAGGAGATTACCCAACCGAACACAGCAACAATGGCAATCGCCACGGGAGGTTTGTTGGGCAAAGGTATAGGAAATACGACTCAGGGACGGTTTTTGAGCGAGTCTCACAACGATTTTATTTTTGCAATCATTTTGGAAGAGGGAGGAATAATCTTCGGTATTGTTGTGGCAGGTTTGTTTTTTGTACTTTTTTATCGGTCGCTGAAGATATCGAGGAATGCAAGGGGGTTGTTCGGAAGGTATGCATCTGTGGGAATAGGCTTCATGATTGTTTTTCAGGCTTTGGTGAACATGATGGTTGCAACGGGTTTGCTGCCTGTTACAGGGCAGACATTGCCTTTCATAAGTTATGGAGGAACATCTCTGCTTGTCAGCAGTGCAGCCTTGGGCATTATGCTGAACATAAGTGTTGAGTCGGCAAAAAGCCAAGATGGAGAAACAGAACGGCGTTCTGAAGAAATGAAACTTGAAGATAATTCTGTGAAATCAGAAGATAATAATGGGGAATTAAAACAAGAATGATATGAAAGCGATAATCAGTGGAGGAGGAACAGGAGGACACATTTTTCCTGCTATTGCGATAGCTAATGCTTTGAGAGCAAAGTATCCTGATGCTCAGGTGTTGTTTGTGGGAGCAAAGGGCAAAATGGAAATGCAAAAAGTTCCACAAGCAGGATATCAGATAATAGGTTTGCCGATTTCGGGTTTTCAGAGAAAGAAACTATGGAAGAACATTGCCCTTCCATTCAAAGTTTTATATTCCACTCTGAAAGCAAAGAAGATAGTCAAATCTTTTTCGCCCGATGTGGTTGTTGGAGTGGGCGGATATGCTTCAGGACCTACTTTGGCTGCAGCTGTGTCAAAACACGTTCCCACAATCATTCAGGAACAGAACTCTTTTCCGGGAGCAACCAACAAGATTTTGGCAGAGCATGTCGATTTGATTTGTGTGGCGTACGACAATATGGACCGATGGTTTGATTACAAAAAGATAGTTTTTACAGGCAATCCGATAAGACAATCCATTTCGAGTTTGGGAGAAAACATTGAGCAAATCAAACTTAAAGCTCTTTCAACATTTTCTTTGGACAAGACAAAGAGAACAGTTTTGGTCGTAGGCGGAAGTTTGGGTGCATTGACTATAAACGAAAGCATATACAATTCGTTGGACTATTTTGAAAAGAATGACATACAACTGATATGGCAGACGGGAAAGTGGTTCTTTGAGAAAGCCAAAGAAAAGGTTGAGAGCTTGAAAAGCAATCATATAAAGGTATATGAGTTTGTCTATGATATGGACTTGGCATATTCTGTTGCCGATGTGATAATATCTCGTGCAGGAGCGATAGCCATTTCTGAACTTTGCATTGTCGGAAAACCATCTATATTGGTTCCTTCTCCAAATGTTGCAGAAGACCATCAAACAAAGAATGCAAGTGCATTAGTATCTAAGAATGCAGCTCTCATGGTCAAAGATGCGGATGCAAGAGAAACTTTGATAAGTGAGCTTGACAGGGTTTTGAATGATGAGGTGTTGAGGCAAAATATGTCGTTCAATATGTCTCAAATGGGAATAAGAGATGCCGACAAGAGGATAGTGGAAGAGATTGACAAACTTGTAAAGAAAAAAGAAAGCAAATGAAATTGAAAACATATTACTTTGTCGGTATAGGAGGAATAGGCATGAGTGCCATAGCGAGATATTTGAAGCAGACGGGCAACAATATTCTCGGCTATGACAGAACTCCTACTGCCCTTACCGAGGAGTTGGTTGCCGAGGGTATGGACATAAAGTACGAAGATGACCCTTCTCACATAGCAAGCCGACATATCGACATGGTGATTTATACTCCTGCAATAGGAGATGACAATCGTATTTTGCAATATGCAAGAGAAAACGCTCTTGAGGTAAAGAAACGTTCGGAGGTTCTCGGACTGATTACAAGCCAAAAGAAAACAATAGCCGTTGCAGGTACTCATGGTAAAACAACGACAAGCGGAATGATAGCCCACATATTGACCAAAAGCAATATCGGGTGCAGTGCATTCCTTGGCGGCATATCAAACAACTATCACACAAATTGCCTTATCAATCCTGATTCGGACTATGTGGTTGTGGAAGCCGACGAGTATGACCGCTCATTTTTGCAACTCTCTCCATACATGAGTGTAATAACCTCTGTCGAAGCAGACCATTTGGATATTTATGGCACATTGTCTGAAGTAGAAAAGGCTTTTGCTTGTTTTGCCGACAAGACTGACAAAAGCGGAAAGTTGTTTGTCAAAGACACTCTTTGCGAGCGTATAGCTTTTGAACACAAATCTTTGAGCTATTCTTTGCTTGAGCAAACTGACTATCATGCTGCAAACATAAGAGTGAGCAAAGGAAAGTATTATTTTGACTTTTACACTCCCGAGAAGGTCTATTACGATATGCAGATGACTTATCCGGGAAGACACAACATAGAAAACGCAGTTGTGGCCTTGGCTGTTGCATGCTCTTTGGGAGTAGGTGAGTATGAAATGCGTGCAGCTTTGAGTTCATTCTCGGGAATGAAGCGTCGTTTTGATTTGAGACTGAAAACCGATTCGACGATTTATTATGATGATTATGCACATCACCCTCAGGAAATAGATGCAACTATTGCTTCTTTGAGAGAGTTGTATCCCGACAAGAGGCTTTGCGGAGTATTTCAGCCCCATTTGTATTCGAGAACGAAGGATTTTGCCGACGAGTTTGCAAAGTCTTTGGAACAACTTGACGATGTGATACTTTTACCAATATATCCTGCAAGAGAAGAGCCGATTGCAGGAGTGTCGTCAAAGATGATATTGCACAAAATCAATAAAATGGATAAGTATTGTGTCGATAAATCTCAACTTTTTCCTTTGCTTGAAGCATTAAATCCCGAATTGCTTGTAACCATGGGAGCCGGAGATATTGACAAATTGGTCGAACCTATTACAGATTTGTTGAAAGAAAATGAATAAGAGAGCAATACGGTTTTTCATTATTCTCATACTTGTGATTATTGTTGTGATTGTCGCCAACATAAGCATGAGAAATTTTGGTATTGCCCAAATTAATATCACCGTTGAGTATGCCGGTGGTGATACACTCATTGATAAGAGAGACGTTTCGACCATGATTTCAAAACGATTTGGCAATCCCCTTTCCAAAAAGAGGAAAGAGGTAAACGGAGAGGAGATTGAAGAATACCTTTTGAAACAAAATTTTGTCGCGAATGCGAATGTCTATCTTACTTTGGGAGGTAAACTCAATGTGGAAGTAAGACAAAACAGACCGATTGCACGAATTTACACATCAGATGGCGGACAATTTTATGTAGATGAGAACAAAGAAGTTTGTGATATTAGCAAAACAAGAGCTGCAAATGTTTTGATTGTGAATGGAGATTTGAAAACAAGAGTGAAAAGAAAGACGATTATCGACTCGGTTGCTTTCCCCATCTACAACGATATTTGCAATATGGTGTTGGCAATCAACAAAGATGACATTTTGAAACATCAGATAGATCAGATATATTATTCCAAAAAAAAAGGCTTTCAGTTGCTTCCAAAAGTGGGAGATTATGTAATTTTGTTGGGCAGTACCGAAAACATGGAGGAAAAACTGAACAAGTTGCATTATTTGTACAAGTATGGATTTTCAAAGCATGGTTGGGATAATTATAGTGAAGTGAATTTGGAATTTAACAATCAAGTGATTTGCACGAGAAAATAATCAAAATTTTTGAAATATGGAAAACATAGTAGTTGGTATAGATGTAGGAACGACAAAGATTGCCGTTTTTATAGGACAAAGGGATGAAGAGGGAAAGATATCTATCATAGGAATGGGTAAGACAACCTCAAGCGGTGTAGAAAGAGGAGTTGTCAAAAATATAGAACTGACTGCAACTGCTATCAAACAAGCGGTCGAGCAGGCAGAAGCAATGGCAAATTATCAGGTTAAAGAGGTATATGTAGGTATTGCAGGACACAATATAAAGAGTCAGCCTCAAAGAGGCAATATAATGATACCGGAAGACGACCACATCATAACAATACAAGATGTGGAGAAGTTGAAAAAAGACCAGAATAACATTGCACTTCCTCCGGGGGAACAAATTATTCATGTTGTTGCTCAAAGTTATAGTATAGATGGAGATGCAAGCACAATCAATCCTGTCGGAAGAGTGGGAAAGTGCTTGGCAGGAGACTTCAATCTGATAACGGGTAATGTTGCCAATATACAAAATGTTTATCATAGCGTGCGTCTTGCAGGCTATACGGTAAAGGAACTTATTTTGGAGCCTATTGCCTCGGCAGAAGCAGTAGTCAATAATATGGAAAAAGATGCAGGAATATGTCTTGTCGATATAGGAGGAGGAACAACCGACATTGCTATTTTCCATGAGGGCATTTTGAGACATACGGCAGTCATACCGTTGGCAGGCAACGTGATAACAGAAGATATAAAGGAGGGTTGTTCAATAATCAAAACTCAGGCAGAGGCTTTGAAGATAGGTTTCGGAAGATGTTTGGAGACAGACAATTCGCAAAATGAAATAATTTCAATACCGGGTTTCAGAGGCAAACCGCCAAGAGAAATATCTGTCTTGACACTTACCAAAATCATGAAAGCAAGGGTAGAGATGATTTTGGAACAAATACAATATGAGATACACAATACCGATTTTAGCAAAAAGTTGATTGCCGGTATAGTATTGACGGGAGGAGGAGCAAAAATCAGGGAAATAGTGAGCCTGACAGAATACATCACCGGATTAGATGCAAGAATAGGAACTCCGGACGATCATTTGAGCGGAAACATAACAGAAGAAATGCAACACCCTATGCATGCGACCGGAATAGGTTTGGTCTTGAAAGGATTTCAAAAGATAGACGAAGAAAATATGTTGAAAAACTTTGGCAATACAGATACTTCGTCTGCAGAACAAGAGAAGACACAAGAAGCCGAAAACACCGAGGCCGATACTGAAGGTGCAGAAGCAAAGAGTGAAAAGAAGGGTGGATTTATGGCAGGGGTAAACAACTTTTTGAAGAAGATAATATCGGACGGAAATTATTGATTTGGGTTTTTAACAATACCATGTTGAGAAATTAGTGATTTCTTTGGTTTGGCTCTTTTCAAAAAGTAGTAATTTTACAAATTGAATTAGTAACATACGACAAAAAACAATAGATTGGTTATGGACGAACAGATATTATTGGATGAAGAAGATTATTTGGATATAGACGTGCAACACGCAATTTCTTCCTATATCAAGGTTTTGGGAGTTGGAGGTGCAGGAACGAATGCGGTCAACCACATGTTTAAAAAGGGTATCAACGGAGTGGATTTGTTTGTGTGCAACACAGATGCACAGAGTTTGAAGTTGAGTCCTGTTAAGAATCAAATAAGAATAGGAAAGTTGGGAGCAGGCAACGATCCCGAAAAAGGACGCAAGGCTGCGGAAGAAAATAAAGATGCGATAAGGGCTGTTTTTGACGAGAATACCCGAATGGTATTTATCACAGCCGGCATGGGAGGAGGAACAGGAACAGGAGCTTCTCCCGTAATAGCAAAAATTGCAAAAGATGTAGTCCTTCCCGAAGAGGAAGAACGCCTGCTTGTTGTCGGAGTTGTTACTTTGCCGTTTGGTTTTGAGGGAAGAAAACGAAAAAAACAAGCTGAGGAAGGAATAAAGAAACTGAAAGAACTGGTGGATTGTATCATCATAGTCAATACAGACAAGTTGATGGATTGCAGAACCATGCCTTTTTCTTCAGCTTTTGCATTGGCAGATGATGTGTTGTTTACTGCGGTAAAGGGAATTTCGGAAATCATAACCAACGCAGGTTATATACAAGTCGATTTTCGTGATATTCAATCGGTGATGAAAGACTCAGGTGTCGCACTCATGGGAATGGGTGTTGCAGAAGGGGACAACAGAGCGTTGGAGGCAGTCAAATCGGCCACTACTTGCGAATTGTTAAACGACAATGACATTTCAAAAACCAAGAATATACTGCTTACCTTCTCTTGTAGTCATGAATATGAAATATCAATGGAAGAAGTTGCCATGGTAACCGAGTATTTGCAAGACAAAACCAGCGAAGATGTGGATGTGATTTGGGGAATAAGTTATGATGATAACTTGGGACAATCTCTCAGCATAACGCTTATTGCCACGGGATTTGAGTTTCAAGACATCTATACACCCACAACAAGAGAACCAATTAAGATAGAATTGCCTGAAGATACAAAAGAAACCTCTGCCAAACCTGCTCAAAAGACCACAGAAACCCAAGAAGGTCAGATTGTTTTGAAAACTCCCGAGAACCCCAATCGACAAACATCTCAACAAGCTACTGTTCAAAAGCAAGAACCCGAAATAAAGATAATAACTCTTGATAAAGATATGAAACCGATAAGGGAAGAGAATGTTCCCAAGGAGGATTCTCTTGCCAAGCCTTCTGCTTCTCAGATGACTTCTGCCGATGTTTCGAGACAAAAGATCAAGAAACAAGTTCCCGAAGAACCAAAACAAACAATTGCAGAGCATCAAACTAGGGTAACAGTTGTTGATACTATACCCGAAGTTGCAGACAACAAGCCTTATTTGTCTCAAAAAACCGACTCTGAACAACCAAAAACGCAGGACCAACTGCAAGGAGGACTTATCAACATAGTAAATAAAGAGACCAATGGTTTGCATCGTCAGACAACTCAACAAGAAGATGCAGATTTGGCTTACAAGCGAAAAATGGAAAGGGTGAGAAAACTCAGAGAGGCTATGCAAACAGAGGAGGGAATAGAGAATATTATCAATACTCATCCGACGGCAGATAATAATTTTGAGTTCACTCGTCTTTACTCTGCCGTACAACCCACAAACAGTATCAGCGTAAACAAAGCAGGAGGTATCGAAGTGAAAACCAATACTGCAATAGATGCGGGAGTCGATTAGTCTGTTTGATATGAAAGTACAGATAATAAACAAATCAAAACACAACCTGCCTGCCTACGAAACTCTTTTGTCGGCAGGCATGGATTTGAGAGCCGACATAAACGAGACGATAAGCATTGCTCCCGGCGAGAGAGTTCTTGTTCCTACAGGCTTATATATCGCTCTACCCGAGGGATATGAAGCACAGATACGTCCTCGCTCAGGGTTGGCTTTCAAACATGGGATTACCATTTTGAACTCTCCCGGCACTATAGACGCCGATTACAGAGGCGAGATTAAAGTCTTGCTTATCAACCTATCAAACGAAACATTTGAAATACACGATTCGGAACGCATAGCCCAAATGGTTGTAGCTCCTTTTGCCAAAGTTGAATGGGAACAAACTGATACTTTGGACACAACACAAAGAGGCGAGGGCGGATTCGGACATACCGGAAAATAAATATCACAATGACAATAGAAGAAGCAGGCAAAGAATTTGCCAAAAGGGTAGAAACCCTGAGGAGGTGTCTTTGACATCGACAATTTGACATCGCAAATAGCAGAAGAAGAACAGAAGACACAAGCCGACGGCTTTTGGAATGATGCCAAAGAAGCCGAAAAATTCTTAAAGCAACTCAGTGCAAAGAAAAACAAAGTGGCAGATTTCGAGAAAGTGAACTCTGCATACGAAGATTTTCAAGTGATAAAAGAGTTCTATCAGGCAGGCGAAATAGAAGAAGCCGAAGCCGAAGAGAACATCGAAAGTCTCAACAAAGTGATTGAGGAATTGGAAATGAAGAGTATGCTTTCGTCCGAAGAAGACACTCTTTCGGCAATCGTTACAATCAATGCCGGAGCAGGAGGAACAGAGAGTTGCGATTGGGCATCGATGCTCATGCGAATGTACACTCGTTGGGCAGAAAGAAACAAATACAAACTCACACAAATCGACTATCAGGAAGGAGATGTGGCAGGAGTAAAGAGCGTCAGCTTTCAGATTGACGGCAATTATGCGTATGGTTATCTGAAAGGAGAGAGCGGAGTGCATCGTTTGGTGAGAATATCTCCATTTAATGCAGCAGGCAAACGTCAAACCTCGTTCGCCTCTGTTTATGTCTATCCCGTGATTGACGAAAGCATAGAGATAAACATCAATCCTGCCGACATCGAATGGGATACTTTTCGCTCTTCGGGACCCGGAGGACAGAACGTAAACAAAGTCGAAACAGCGGTAAGGCTACACTACAAACCCTCAAACATAGTTATAGAATGTCAGCAGACACGTTCGCAGCTTCAAAACCGAGAGAAAGCCATGCAGATGCTCAAATCACAACTTTACGAACAAGAGTTGCGAAAAAAGAGGGAGAAAATTGCCGAAATGGAAGGCTGCAAGAAGAAAATCGAATGGGGAAGCCAGATAAGAAATTATGTTCTTCACCCCTACAAGTTGGTCAAAGACGTCCGCACAAACGTCGAAACCACCGACACGGCAGCCGTTTTGGACGGCGATTTGGAAGCATTCATCAAAAGCTACCTCATGTTTATGGCATAATTTGAGCAGAAGCGTGGGAATTGGTTCCGAGTTCTGAAAAACAAGACGGCGTTTTGGCATGAGCGAAACGCCGTCTTGTTTCATTGAAAGGGCGTTTCAGTCGAACAAAACGGCGATTTTTTTGAGCAATTCTGCAAAGCATTTTTTTCGTCTTGAAAAAACAAGAGAAAAAACACTAAAACAAACAGAACGCTTGAGCCTTTTGTTTTTACCGAACCGGTATAGCAGGTCTCAGAACCTCATAGAATGTCCTGTTTTTACTGAATTATTCTATCTCGGGAGAAGAAAACGCCATAGTATTTTCTGCGTTTGGAGAGCGAAAAAACAGGATTACCAAAATTTTTTCTTGTTGGTAATGGTATTATCACGCCGTGGTAATACCATTATCATGGGAAGATAATACCATTATCACGCCGTGATAATCGGATTATCATGCGATGATAATACCCTTACCAAGCTGAGAAATTGTTTGGTAATTAGAAAATATATCCTCTGATTGGCAACAATGACGCTCTATCGCGCAAGATAGATAATCAACACCGACACATCGGCAGGCGAAACGCCGCTTATTCTTCCTGCCTGACCTATTGTGCGAGGACGAATTTTGCTTAGTTTTTCTCTTGCCTCAAAAGACAATGCCTTGATTGACGAATAGTCGAAGTTATCTTTGATTACAAAATTTTCGTACTTGCTCAGACGTTCGGTCATTTCCTCTTCTTTCTTGATGTAACTCTCATATTTTATTGCTACTTCCGCACATTCCTCAACCTCCGAGCGTATGTCGCAATCCACATTCTGTATTGCCTGCTGCAAAGGTTGAATGCAGCTCTTCATTTGAGCCAAGCTCACCTGCGGACGCAACATAAGCTGCGAAAGATGTGTCTTTTGCTTTATTTCGGGTGTTCCTATTTCGGCAAAAAGACCATTGACCTGTTCAGGAGAAACCGATTCTGATTTGATGAAAGAAACAATTTTTTCGACTTGATTGTATTTTCGCTCCACCTTTGCCATTCTTTCGTCCGATGCCAAGCCTATTGCATGAGAGCGGTGAGTAAGTCTTCGGTCGGCATTGTCGCCTCTGAGCAAGATGCGATACTCGGCTCTCGAAGTAAACATTCGATATGGTTCATCGACGCCCTTGGTTATCAAATCGTCAATCAACACTCCTATGTAACCTTCCGAGCGACCGATGACAAAAGGTTCTTGATCGTGTATGTTAAGATGAGCATTTATTCCTGCAACCAATCCTTGTGAAGCAGCCTCCTCGTAACCTGTCGTTCCGTTTATCTGACCTGCAAAGTACAGACGCTTGACCAATTTGGTTTCCAAGGTGTCTTTGAGTTGAGTAGGAGGGAAATAGTCGTACTCTATTGCATATCCGGGTTTCTGAATGACAGCTTTTTCAAAGCCTTCTATGTTGTGCAAAGCATCATACTGCACTTCCAAAGGCAGAGAAGACGAAAATCCGTTGATGTAATACAAACTTGTGTGTCGTGATTCGGGTTCGATAAAGAGCTGATGTCGGTCTTTGTCCGAAAATCTCTCAATCTTGTCCTCAATCGACGGACAATAGCGAGGACCTTTCCCCTGTATTCTTCCCGCAAACATTGGCGAAAAGGCAAATCCCTTACGCAAAATATCGTGTACTTTGAGATTGGTGTAAGCCAAAAAGCAACTTTGTTGCACAAGAGGCTGCTCTCTTTGGTAAAGAAAAGAGAACTGAGCGGGATTTTCATCACCTTTTTGTTCTTGCAGCTTTGAAAAGTCTATGCTTCTTCCATCTACCCTCATGGGAGTTCCCGTTTTCAGCTTGTCGGTTTCAAAGCCCTCACCCCTCATCTTTTCGGATAGGTAGTTTGCTCCCTGCTCTCCAATTCTTCCTCCCTCAAAATTAACCTCTCCGATGTGTATTCTGCCGCTCAGAAAAGTTCCGTTGGTCAAAATCACAGCCTTTGCCCTGATGTCCAATCCCAAGATTGTTTTCACACCTTCGATTTCTCCGTTTCGGATAATCAAATCTACAACCTCGTCTTGCCAAAGCCGTACATTCTCTTTTTGCTCCAAGACCCTTCTCCACGACAAACCGAAAGTGATGTTATCGACTTGCGCCCTCGGACTCCACATAGCACAGCCCTTGCTTCGGTTAAGCATTCTGAATTGCATTGTGTTCATGTCGGTAATCACACCGCTGTAACCTCCCAAAGCATCTATTTCTCTCACAATCTGCCCTTTTGCAACTCCTCCCATTGCGGGATTGCAAGACAACTGTGCTATATTATTGAGATTTTGTGTAATCAAAAGGACCTTGGAACCGAGAGTTGAGGCAACATACGTTGCTTCACAACCTGCGTGTCCGGCTCCAACCACTATCACGTCAAAGTCTGCGAACATTATAAATCGTTATTTCTTATTCGTTCAAAAGTTTGAGTGCCTCATTCTCGGCTTGCCTCATCTGAGAGGCTTCTTTTTCGCTCTTGTCTTTCAGACCCAAAAGGTGCAAAGCCCCGTGAATAATCACCCTGTGTAACTCTTCTGTTTCGCTTGAACCGAAAGCAAGAGCGTTTTCCCTCACTCGGTCGGTGCTTATGAAAATATCGCCGCTTATCAAGTCGTTTTCCACATAGTCAAAGGTAATTACATCAGTATAATAGTCATGTTGAAGATACTGTTTGTTCACTTCCAACAAATACTCGTCATCGCAAAAGATGTAAGTTATGTTTCCCGTTTTCTTTCCCTTTGCCTCTATGACTTGTTTTATCCATTGCTTGATTTTGGTGCGAGACTTGAGAGGGTAGTTCGTCTGAAACGAAAATTGGATTGCCATGTTATTTTAAGATTTTACCACTTGGAGGGTGTTGAAATACTGCAGTGTCAATTCTTGTCTGAGAGAGAGCAGCTCGGGTTCTATTCCGCCTATGAGAAAACTTAACTTAATTCCCCTGCCGTCGGAAAGCAACCTCACCTTGTCGGAAAGCAGATGAATAACCAAGGCATCGGCATTGTCGGTTTGTTCAGATTGTTCTGCCTTTTTCACAAGAGCTTCAAACGAAACACTCTCGCACTCTATTGATATGGAAACTCCTCCCACACATTGCTCAAATCCGAACTTTATTTTCTCGCTCTGCTTTTTTGAAGCGGCAAAAATAAAATTCAAAACACCTTCGACGGCAACTGAAATAGTGCCAAAATAGTTGTTAATGTTATTATCTTGGCAAATATTCTCCAAAAGTTCTGTCAAGTCGTCTGTTCGCTCAATCCTTACCGTCTTACAAAATGTACTCTTATCCATTCTAATTTATGATTTTCACATTTTATTTGAGCCGTTCCCATAAAAATAGTCATTGACCTTCTGTTTGTAAAAAGGAGAATAGACAGCAGGAATTTGTTTGAACAATTCCATTTCCCTATTTTTGAGCTTTTCAAACTCAATCAAATCTTTGGGAGGCGTTTTTGCCTTATCCTTTCCCTCGTTTGACTTTCGCTTGTTATCTTCGCCCTGTTTCTTCTCAGCTTTCTCAAACTCCAACATGCGGGTCAAAATATTCGCCTGACGATTTATGGTTTGGCGGCTTATGGATTTGTTTACGATTTCTTTTTCCGTTTGTTCCATTTGGCGTTGCATTTCTTCTAATTTTTTGTTTGCCTTGCCGCCCGAAGCCCTTTTTGCTTCGTCTGCCGCTTGCTTGAGCATCTTCCTTATCATCTCTTGTTGAGCTGCAGCTTTTGCCAACTGTTCGTTTAGTTTTGCACCCTCTCCAATTTTCGGATTGCCGTTATTCTTTTGTTTTTCCAACTCTTTTTGCAGCCTTTCGAGTTCTTTGTTGAGAGCTTGCTGCATTTGTTGCATAGATTGAGGATTGCCGCTTTTGCCTTGCGAAGGATTGCTGCATTGTTTTTGAGGCTTGCCCTTCGATTTGTTGCTTTGTTGTTGCTGTTGTTGCTTCATGTTTTCAATCGATTCGGTAAGCATGAGAGCAAGATTGTTCATCGAACTCATCGCATACTGCTGAGAAGAACTTGCCGAAGTGTTCTTGTGTTCCGAATAGTGAACCTGATTGTATCTCAACAGAGTTTCCATTGTTTTGTTCAAGTGATTGTCAATCCGAGAAAGCTCTTGATTTATCATATTGCCTACCTGCGGTTGGCGTTTGCTCATTGCAAACAGACTGTCTTGCAACATTTTCATGTCTTCCTTGATGTTGTTCTGCCTGCGAATGATGTTTTGGTACTCACTTTCGGAAACCTTGGTGGTTTTGGTCTTTTTTATCAGCTCTTCTTGCTGCATTGACAGCCTCACAAGGTTTTTCAACATAGCTCTCACCTGCTCTATGTCTTCGCCAAGTTGCTCTTGATTTTCTTGTTGTTGCTGCTCGGACAATTGTTGAGCCATTTGCTGCATTTGTTCTGCGGCATTTTGCATATTTTCGCGAGCTTTTTGTTTTTTGTTCTTCTCTATGTTGTCTTTTGCCTGCTTTTGTTGCTGATTGATTTGGCTTTCTTGTTCTTTGTTTCGCTGCAAGTCTTCGTTTAGTTCCCTTTTTTGCTTCTCGATTGCGGAGAGCTTGTCTTGCTCGGAGCGAAAATCCTCATTCAACTTCTGTTGTTGCTTGGCTGTTTCTTCGTTTGATTGTTTGTTCAGTTTGTCTGCCAAGTCTTTTTGTTCTTTTGCCAAGTCTTCAAGCCTCTCTATGACTTCGGAAGTTTTCTTTTCAATCTCAAACCTCTTGAACAGCTCGATGTTTCTGTCCAACTGCTTGCTTATGTCTTGGTTTGACATCTTGATGTTTTGCAGAGCTTCGTTTAGTTTTTGCTTGTCTATGTTTTCATTTGTGAGTTTCTGTATTTCTTCCAACATCTTTTTCATGTCCTTGTCCATGAGTTGGTCAAACAACTCCTCCAATTCTTTTTGCTTTTCGAGAATGTCGGAGTTTTCTTGTGAGAAAGCCTCGTCTATTCGGTTGTTTTCTTCAAGCCGGTCTTTTATTTGTTCGATTTTTTCTTGCAGTTCTTTTTGTTTCTCGGCAAGTTCTTTGAGTTGTTTCTTGTCTTGCCATGCAAGTTCTTTCTTCTCAATCAGTTTGCGGTTCAGTTCGTCAATTTGTTTTTGCAGTTGCCGAATTTCGCTTATCAGTTGTTCGCTTTCCGATTTTAATTGTTCGGAATTGTTGTCTCTCATTTCCTCCAATTCTTTCTTGCTCGGATTTTTCAAAACGAAGACCATACTTTTGCTGCTTTTGTTGCCGCTTACCGCATCGTTGTCCCACACCTGAAAGAAGTACTCCAAGTTTTCGCCCTCGGGCAAAGTAATTGCTTCAAGGTCGCAATAGTGATAAAATTCCTGCACATTTTCGTTTTGAGTTACCTCCAAATTGTCTTTATGCAGCACAATCGTTTTGCCGTTTTCTTTCTTGGTTATGAAGAAACAGAGCTTTGAAAAACCATAATCGTCTTTTATCTGTCCGCGGAACAAAATTCGCTTTGGTAAAAGGCTGTCTCGCTGCTGCAAAACGGCGATTTGCGGAAATAAATCGGCGTTTGAAAAAATTGAAAAGCCCAAAGAATCGGCAAAGTCTGTATATCGGTTGCTTGTTGCGATACAAAGCTCTGTGTCTTTGGTAACTATTTGTTTGTATTGAGCCTTGCCTTTTTTGTCGATAGGAAGATTGACTGCTTTTCCGTCAAAAGAAATAGTCAGAGCATCGGCATCTTTTGTTTGAATGTTCCAAACGATTGTTGCTCCTTTGGGGACGCTGATGTTGTTTATGCCCGAAAGCTCTTCGGATTTCATTTTTGTGTAAGCAGGATAAACAACGCTTGCAGAAACCGATGTCAAAATAGGCTTCGGACTTACTTCAACAGTGTAAGGTCGGCTCTCGACTCCCGCAGCCGAAAAGACCACAGTACAATTCTTGTTGATGCGTTTGAGTTCGTAAGAAAAAAGATTTTTGTTTTCCTTTCGCATCGAGAAACGTTGTCCGTCTATTGTTATCTCTGCCTGTTCGGGCAGAGCTTTTCCCGAAACTTTGACTCTCAGTGTCAAGTCTGCTTGCTGCAAAACTTTTAGAGAGCGGTTTTGAAGTTCAAATGAGAAAGGTGCAGGCTTTTCAAAGTAGGTGGAATGGTTGAGGTAGCGAAATGTAGGTTCTGAAAGAAAATTCGGAAAAATAATCGCAACCAAAGCCAACAGCACCACAACCAAACAAGCGACTTTTGCAGCCTTTTTTGCTTTCTTTGTGTCGATTGCCTTTCGGAAATCTATCGGCGAGAGCTGCTTTGTTCTTTGTTCAACTGTGGCAAGAAGCAGTTCGCTCTCCTTTGTCTTTGACATCTCTTGTAGTTGGAGCAGGTTCAGCAACTTGTCAGCAACTTCGGGGAAGTAATCTCCAATTATCTTCGCTGCCTCAAAGCGGTCTATGGTCTTTCCGATCTTCATCATCTTGAACCACGGACGAAGAACAAAGACCACCAACACCACACTTGCAAACACAATGTAAGCATAGAACAAGATAGTTCTTACAACGGTCGAATTGTAGTTCAAAAATTCAAAAAGAGTGAGCAGAAGGTAGAAAACAACTAAAAGGATTACCGAATAGAATAATCCTTTTAGCATTATGTTTTTGTAGAACTTGCGGATAAATCCGTCTAACTTTTTTATCAAATCATCATTAAGCATGTTCTTCCTCTGTTGCCATTCCTATGTATATTGCAGACAAGAGTGTAAAGACGTAAGCCTGAATGAAGGCAACCAAAATTTCGAGCAAGGTCATGAAAATGGAAAAGAACAACGGTATTGTGGAAGTTCCGTATCCGAGAACGATATTTTGTTCTCCGAAGATGAAGATAATGCACAAGAAACTCAAAATGATGACGTGTCCTGCTGTGATGTTGGCAAACAATCGCACGGTGAGCGAAAATGGTTTGGTGAACATTCCCAAAATCTCCACAATCGGCATGATAGGAATAGGGAACTTCAACCACCAAGGCACTCCCGGCATATTTACCATGTGCTTCCAGTATTGTTTGTTGCCGCTTACGTTGGTTATCACAAAGGTAAACAAAGCCAAACAAAGCGTTACGGCAATGTTACCCGTTACATTTGCTCCTCCCGGAAAGCAAGGTAGCAAACCCATAAGATTAGAAAAGAAAATGAAAAGAAAAGCTGTCAAAAGATAAGGCAGATATTTTGAGTATTTTTCTTTGCCTATGGAAGGAATTGCGATGTCGTCTCTTATGTACATGACGAAAAATTCCACCAAGGTTTGAACTCCCTTGGGTTCTTTGCCTTCTCGCTTTTTTGCAACCGAAGCTCCTTTGAGTACCAAGAAGATAATAAATCCCGCAACAATGAAAATCGCAAACACATTCTTTGTTATGGAAAAGTCGTAGGGCTTCTTGCCGTTATATACTCCGTTTTCATCAACACAGACTATCTTTCCCGAAACATTTTCTCCGTCTTGCTTGTTTGCAATCTTATATCCCTTGTAACAATCGTGTCCGTGGTTGAACCGATTTGACATAAAGATGTCCAACTTCCCTTCGTTTATCAAAATCACAGGCAGAGGTATAGATACATTGGTTTCTTTCCATGTGAGAATATGCCAATCATAAGCATCGCTTATGTGTTCCATTATCAGTTCTCCTGCATCAAACTTCTCCTCTTGCTCGGCAAAAGCACCAAAGCTGCCGAGACAGAAACAAAAAGCAAAAAAGCAAAATATCTTCTTCATATCTTCAAGATTTGAAAACGCAAATTTAGCAAATAATTTTCGCTGTGCAAACAAAAAAACGATTTTTTGCAAGAAATCGTTCCTCATTTTGTCTGCCGGAGACAAAATTTCAAAGATTGAAAACAGCGTTTGAAAAAGAGAAGCCCCGACTCTAATACATTTCTTCTCTGTGATAATGATATTACCACGCCGTGATAATACCATTATCTTCCCATGATAATAGCATTACCACGCCTTGGTAATCCGATTACCAAAGGCAAAAATTTTTTGGTAATCGGATTAGCTTGAAACGAAAGGACTTTTGGAAAGAGACGAAAGAGCTTTTGTAGGTGGTTTTTATTCGGAATAGTTTTCTGCAAGCTCTTTTTTGCGGTCAAAAGTCAGAAAACCTGTGCATTGATGCCGTTATTTTGTATCTTTGCCGGAGAATTGTAAAGAATAGTATTGGAACAAAATTATATCATCATGAAAATTCAAGTTGAAAAATCGGCGTTTTTGCTTAAAGCAGCAGCCTTTGCTTTGTGTGTATTTTCTTTTTCGTTTTCCTTTTCGCAAGATAACAAGCGAGTTTTGTTTGTCGGCAACAGCTATACTCAGGTGAACAACCTTCCCGAAGAGTTTATGAGAGTTGCACAATCGCAAGACAAAAGAGTAGAATGCCAAATGCAGGCATTTGGAGGGGCAACATTCTCTTCTCATTGCAATAATCCCTCAACGATTGAGGCAATAACTCAAGGCGGTTGGGACTATATCGTGTTGCAGGGGCAAAGTCAGGAAGTTGCATTCCCCGATAATCAATTCTTTTGGCAGGTCTATCCTTATGCAAAGACATTGGACTCTCTTGCCAAGGCTTACAATCCCGATGTAAAGGTTGTTTTTTATATGACATGGGGATACAGATATGGCGATGAGTTAAATTGTCAGTTCTATGAGCCTTTCTGTACTTTTGAATCGATGTCGGAGCGTTTGAGAGACAACTATGTGCTAATGGCAGAGGACTTTGGTTCAGATGTTTCGCCTGTGGGAGCTGCATGGTTGGAGTCTTTCAGACGAGATTCGACCATTGTTCTTCACTCTTCCGACAACTCACACCCCAATATCAACGGAACATATCTTGCAGCTTGCTGCTTCTATGAAATCATATTCGCCGAAAGATTGCACGAGGCATATTATCCTTCGTCCGTGTCTCCTTCGGTGGCAACATATCTTCAAGATATTGCCGACAGAACGGTGTATGACAATCTTGGCAGATGGTGCTTTTCAGAGACGAATGCCTCTCTTGCTGCGTCAGAGCAAAAAGCAAAGCCGCAGGTTGAATGCCAAGCGGAGCGAAACGCAGTTTTGATAGCAACAAAGAACATTGAGGGCAATACAAATGTGGAGTTGATAAGCTCTGATGGTAGATTGATTGAAAGACAAAGCTATCACATAAGCAATGGAACAACAATCGAATTGAACACATCGTACAAGGGCGTGGCAATAATCAAGGTAGAAAACGAAACTATCTCGCTTTCCAAAAAGGTTGTGTTGTTGTAAAGTAGGGGATTATTGCTGTAAGAAAGCTCTGTTTTTGCTAAACTTTCAGCCTTGCCAACTCTCGTTTTTGCAAAGGGCTGATACGCAAACTTTCTTTTGCTTTTTGGATTGTCTTGTTGTGCGTCCAATCGTTTAGTCTTTTGTCTTGCAAAATAGAGAGTGTGCTGTCGTATTGTTTTGCCAAAGCTGTGGCAAAATACCACGCCTGCATCATCATTATATAGTATTCCTCACTTTTTACCGACGCCACAAGGTCGAGATATTCTCTCTTGAAAGTCTCGTCTTCCAAAAAGTAACGCATCAACATTCCTATTCCGAAACGACAAACGTATGTATGCCTTGAAGTTATCCAGCGTTTTGTGTCCTCAATCAGCAAAGGCAGATTGCGTTTGAAACATTTCGGGTTGAGACTGTCGCAAGTTGCCCAGTTGTTCACAAAAGGCAGAAAAGCATTCAGCCTCTTTACACACTCGTCATAGTCTTTTATTTGTTCGATAAGGAAAGCGTGAAGATTATCTTCTTCAAAATATGTGTGCGGAAGAGTGTCCAAAAACTGCAAAGCCTCACAAGAATTGTTTATTTGCTTTGCATATTGCCTCAATTTGGGAATACGAATACCTATCACCCTGTCTTTTTCGACCGACGGCATGAGTTTTGAAGAGAAGTCTCTGTATTCTCTGTCGCTCATTGCCAAAAGCTCGTCTTTAATCGCAATCATAAATACACAAAAAAAGGTTTCGGCTCCCATTAGTCAAGAAGAACCGAAACCATACAAACTAAATGAACTTTACACTATTATTCTTCAGATGTTGCAATCGGAGTATAAACTCTTGTGGCAAGCTCTTTGTCAAGTTGATACAAACCATAACCATTGTCGCCAATCAATTTAAGAGTGTCGATGATGGCTTTTGCATTTTCTTCCTCTTCAACTTGTTCGTCGATAAACCACTTCAACATTGATTGAGTTGCGTAGTCTTTCTCTTGTTCTGCCAAAGCATAAAGGTCGTTTATCAAAGAAGTAACCTTTTCTTCGTGCTGCAAAGTTTGCTCAAAAGCAGCCAACGGACTTTTCCACTCTGTATCTACTTTTTCGATTGGTTTCAAAGTAACCTTGCCGCCTCTTGAAATCACATAGTTAAAGAACTTCATTGCATGATCTTGCTCTTCTTTGAATTGAATTGCAAACCAATTTGCCACTCCTGCCATTCCTTTGTCGGACATATCAGAAGACATCGAAAGATAAAGATAAGCAGACCAAAACTCTGCATTGATTTGGGCATTCAAAGCCTCTTCCAATTTCTTGTTTAACATAGTACTATGATATTTAATGATTAAACTTTTTCAATTTTTTCGTCCCGATTGTGAAAAACAAACATTTACAACAATCAAAAGTTTAACGAACAATTATCAATTAAATTGTACCTTTGCACACAAAATAATTTGAAATTATCATGAAGACTTACAAAGACACGATTGACTACCTTTTCGGGTTTCTTCCCATGTTTCAAAGAGTGGGGGCGGCGGCTTACAAAGCAGATATTCACAATACGGTCGAATTGATGCGTGCATTGGGAAATCCCGAGAAGAAGTTTCGCAGCATACATGTTGCAGGCACAAACGGCAAAGGCTCTTCTTCTCATCTGATTGCTTCAATTCTCAGAGAGAAAGGATTGAAAGTCGGCTTGCATACCTCGCCTCACCTCAAAGATTTCAGAGAAAGGATAAAGATAGACAACCAAATGTGCAGCGAAGAGTTCGTTATCTCTTTTGTGAACAAGCACAAAGAACTCATAGAGAGAATTTCGCCATCGTTTTTTGAGCTTGCGGTGGCAATGGCTTTCGTATATTTTGCAGAAAACAAAGTAGATATAGCGGTGATTGAGGTTGGAATGGGAGGAAGATTGGACTCTACCAACGTCATTGACCCTTTGGTGAGCCTGATAACCAACATATCGTTTGACCATACACAGTTTTTGGGTAACACATTGGAGCAGATTGCAAAAGAAAAAGCAGGAATAATCAAACCTCAAAGACCGGTTGTCATTTCCCAAACCAACGAACATACCGCCAAAGTGTTTGAAAGTGTTGCCAAGGAGAACAATTCACCCATTGTTTTTGCAGACCAATATATGAAAGTAGAGAATGCAGTCGATGTGGCTGAGGGTTTGCAGATGGATATTGTGCAAAAGGGAGTGAGGTTTGCCTCGCTTGTTTCTCCTCTTGCGGGCGATTACCAGACCAAAAACATTCTTGGAGTGATAGGAACAATAGACTGTTTGAACAAATACCATGATTTCAAAATAGATGATGTCACAATAAGAAAGGGCATTGAGAATTTGAGCGAGAATTTTCCTTTGTGCGGCAGGTGGCAAAGGCTCTCGGACAAGCCTCTGACGATTTGCGACACAGGACATAACGAAGATGGTTTGCGATTTGTGATAAACCAGCTCTCAAAGCAAAAATACAAGACATTGAGATTTGTTCTCGGCATGGTGAGCGACAAAGATGTAGATAAGGTGTTGGGAATGTTGGACAAGAAAGCAATATATTATCTTTGTAAGGCAGACATTCCGAGAGGATTGTCGGTCGATACGCTTGCCGAAAAGGCCGAAAAGGCAGGATTGAACTTCAAGAAATGCACCTCGGTTTCCGAGGCATTGCAACAAGCACAAGCCGAAGCCGAAGAAAACGACCTTGTGTTTGTCGGAGGTTCAACCTATACTGTTGCGGAAGTTGTTTAGCACATTTCAAAACACAGCTTCGGACAAAAAAATCAAAGTTTTGAAAGAGAGAAAATAGGATTATCAAAAAATTTTCGACTTGATAATCCGATTATCACGCCGTGATAATACCATTATCATGGGAAGATAATTCGATTATCAAGCAAAAAAAATTTTGATAATCCTCAAAATCGGTTTAGCAATAGAGATTTAAGAATAGGAAATCGCAAAAAAGAGGACACCGAAAACTACTTGTCGGTGTCCTCTTTGTGCTTAATGACAAAAATATCTTCGTTTTCTCGTTTCATCATATACTTTTCTCTGCCGAACTTCTCCGCTGCATCTATGTCTTTTTCGAGTTCCGAAAACCTTATGCTGTCTGACTTAATTTCGTTTTGCAAAAACTCTTTTTGCTGTTCCAATTCGTCCAACTGTTTTTGCAGCTTGAAGTAATAAATGATATTGTTTTTGGGACTAAAAAGAATAAGACACACAAACACAACCAAGGTTATGAGATACTTGTTCTTCAAAACCTTGAACAATTTTGTCTGTTTGAACTGGGCGAATGTCATCTGCTAAATGATTTTTTTGTCATATAAATCAATCAAAGTCTCTCCGCCTGTGAGCCAATAGGTGTTTAAGCCCACCTTTTCTGCTCCTTCCAAGTGTTGTTTGCTGTCGTCAATAAACAAAGTCTCCTCAGGTTTTATCCCTGCTTGGTTCAAAACAAACGAAAAGCTCTCGGGGTGAGGTTTGCGGTGGTGAATTTCGTTTGAAAAGAAAGCCTTGTCAAACACACAGCCGAACAAATCAAATCCCAACTGCCTTTCAAACTCTTTCTTTAAGTACTCTATGTGCAACACATTGGTGTTTGAAAACAAAAACAAGCGATATTTCAACTTCAACAAGCCCAATAGCTGAATGACATCCTTGGGAATTTCCAAAATCATCGAGAACCACGCCTTGTCGATTTGCTCATCTGTCAAATCTTTGTCAAGAAGTTTCCTTACACCATCTCTGAACTCTTCGGCACTGCACCTGCCTTCCTCAAACAAATCTATGATTTCGACCTGCTTTGCCTGACAATATACCTTGTCGAAATTCTCAATTCCATACGATTTGAAAGTGTCAATCACCTTTTGATAGCTTACATTGAGAATGACACCACCCATGTCCAACAACAAATTCTTTATCATAACACTCTGTATTTAATCTTTCCTATAATGATTCCAACCCTGAGCCTTCAAAGCAATGGTAGTGTTTTGAGGAGTTACCAAGTTACAACCCGAAGACTTGTCTGTGATGTGTCCTATTATGTGAATGTCGGCTTCATCTTTGATTTTGTCATAATCCTTTTGCGAAATGGTAAACAGCAACTCATAATCCTCACCACCGTTCAAAGCACCCGTGTCTGCCAATATCTTAAACTCCTCATACACCTTTGAAGTTCGATAGTCGATAGGCAACTTTTCCAAATACAACTCACAACCCACGTCCGATTGTTTGCAGATATGCAACATTTCCGAAGCTAACCCGTCAGATATATCAATCATCGAAGTTGGCACTATGTCATTCTTCTCAAAGAAATTCACAATTCTTCTGCCTGCCTCGGGCTTTAACTGCCTTCCAACCACATATTCATAATTTTTGAGTTCGGGTTGCATATCAGGATTGGCAATCCACGCAGCTTTTTCTCTCTGCAACACCAACAAACCTGCGTACGCTCCTCCCAAATCGCCCGATACACACACCAAATCGTGAACCGAAGCTCCCTTTCTGTAAGCAACCCTGTCCTTTTCGACCTCTCCAATCACGGTGAGAGACAAAAACATACCCGAACAACTGCTTGTGGTATCACCTCCGACCAAATCTACACCATACTTTTCGCACGCAAGGTGGATACCCTCGTAAAGTTCGTCCAATGCCTCGACAGAATAACGATTGCTCACAGCCAAAGAAACCACAATTTGCTTCGGGTGTGCGTTCATTGCATAAATATCAGAAAAATTAACCACGCAAGCCTTATATCCCAAATGCTTCAAAGGAGTGTAAACCATGTCGAAATGTACTCCCTCAACCAAAGCATCGGTCGAAACAACCACCATTTTATCGCCATAACACATACAAGCAGCATCGTCTCCTACCGAAAGCAAAGTACTTTTGTTGATAATATCTCTGTGAGGATTAAGCCTTTCAATCAAGCCAAACTCACCCAATTCTTCCAATTCAGTTCTTTCAGACATAAGTAAAATATTTTCGTTGCAAAGGTATTGAAAATTTTCAAAGATTTGGGAGCAACAGAGCAAAAGAATGAAGAAAACAAGGCCTCTTTCGGCTGCCAAAAACAAGATTTTGAGACAAAATGCACTGAAAATAAACATTTTTTGTTTGCCACTCGGTTTTTTTTTGTACCTTTGCAACCCCTATTGCGAGGAAATTGGCAGATTTGCAGAGCAAAAAGCCCCTTGCTTTCTCGCAAAAGGCAGATAAGCAAATGTTGAGTTAATTAAAATGCGTAAATAACGTTAGAAAGAGATGACAAAAGCAGAAATCGTTGCAGAAATTGCACAAAGAACAGGCATAGAAAAGATGACAGTTCAAGAAACTGTTGAGACTTTTATGAGTGTTTTGAAAGATGCCTTGACAAAAAAAGAAGCAGAGAACGTCTATTTGAGAGGTTTCGGAAGTTTCATAGTTAAGAAAAGAGCAGAAAAAACAGGTAGAAACATATCTAAGAACACCACCATTATAATACCTGCTCACTACATACCTTCTTTCAAACCTGCAAAAGTGTTCATGGAGTCGGTAAAAAAGAACGTGAAACAAGTAAAATAACAATAAAAAATCAAAATTATGCCAAGCGGAAAAAAGAGAAAAGGTCATAAGATGGCCACTCACAAACGTAAAAAACGTTTGAGAAAGAACAGACATAAGAAGAAATAATTCTTCCGACAGACTTGGATGTCTGAAAGTACTATTGCGAAACATTCAGGCAAAGTTTTTTTTGCGGGTGTTTCGCAATATTTTTTGTTTAACCATCAAAAATACCTAAAATCAAGTGAACAAAGATTTAATTATCGATGCAGGAAAGACAGGCGTAGAGATAGCTTTGCTTGAAGATAAACGCCTTGTGGAATTGCATCAAGGTAATTCGGAATCGACACATTTGGTTGGCGACATCTATTTGGGGCAGGTGAAAAAACTTTTGCCCGGATTGAATGCAGCCTTTATTGATGTGGGTTCCAAAAAAGATGGTTTCCTACACTACCTTGACTTGGGATTGTACTACAAAGCCTTGGAGAAGTTTACCAAAATCTGTATGTCGGGAGGCGGCGACAGCATGGACTTTGCCAAACTCAAAGAACCAAAATTGGAGAAAAGCGGCAAAATTGTAGAAACACTCAAACAAGGACAAGTTATCTTGGTCCAAGTAAGCAAAGAAGCAATATCAACCAAAGGACCGAGACTTTGCACCGAAATATCTTTTGCCGGAAGATATTTGGTTTTGGTTCCGTTTTCCGAAAAGGTATCAGTCTCTCAAAAAATCAAGTCGGCAGAAGAGCGAAACAGACTTCGCAAACTCATAAAGAGCATAAAGCCCGACAACTTCGGCATAATCATAAGAACGATTGCAGAAGGAAAATCCGTTGCCGAATTAGATGCAGACCTCAAAGACCTTTTGTCAAAATGGGAAAGCATAAAGAAAAAGCTACCAAAGGCACTGCCTCCGACAAAGTTGGTTTCCGAGTTAGACAAATCCTCAGTCATTTTGAGGGATATGCTTACCGAAGAATTCAACAATGTATATGTGAACGATGCAGACCTTTATGAAGAACTCAAAGGCTACATAAGTTCGATTTGTCCCGAAAAAGAAGACATTTTGCACCTCTACAAGATGCAAACTCCAATTTTTGAACAATTCGGAGTTGCTTCTCAAATAAGAAATTCCTTTGGGAAGGTCGTTACAATACGAAGCGGCATATACCTTATAATAGAACAGACCGAAGCAATGCACGTTATAGATGTCAATAGCGGACATCGGTCAAAGTCTTCCCAAGATCAGGAAGAAAATGCATTGATTGTAAATTGTGAAGCCGCAGTCGAGATAGCACGACAAATGAGATTGAGAGACTTGGGAGGGATAATAGTGATAGACTTCATCGACTTGAACGTGGCAGCCAACCGAAAGCTGCTTCTCAACAAGATGGAAGAAGAAATGAGCAAAGATAAAGCAAAACATACAATCCTTCCGTTGAGTAAGTTTTGCCTTATGCAGATAACAAGACAAAGAGTACGTCCGGCAATTAACGTCGATTTGTCAGAATTGTGTCCCGTTTGCAAGGGAACCGGCAAGATACAATCATCTATGGCGGTAATCAACGAGATTGAAAACGACATAAGATATTTGTCTTGTGAGCAAAACGAGAAACGACTCGAACTTATGGCACACCCGTTTGTTTGTTCGCATATCACCAAAGGACTTTTCAATTCACAAAAAAAGAAGTGGAACAAACAATACGGTGTCAAACTCAAAGTTACATCGTCCCCAAACATGGGCATATTGGAATATAATTTCTTGAATAGCGACGGAGAAGAAATAAAGTTGTAGGAAAATCATTCGTTTACAAACAAAAAAAGGGGAACAACATTGCGATTGTTCCCCTTTTTTTGTGATCTAGCCAGGATTCGAACCTGGGACCTACTGCTTAGAAGGCAGTTGCTCTATCCAGCTGAGCTACTAGACCCCTTTCAAAAAAAGAACCGACAGCGGTTCTTTTCTCAGTCGGGGTAGCAGGATTCGAACCTGCGACCTCCACATCCCAAATGTGGCGCGATAACCGGACTACGCTATACCCCGTTTTCCTTTTCCCAAAAACACAGAGTTCAATTTCTGTGCGGAGAGAGGGGGATTCGAACCCCCGGTACCCTTAATCGAGTACGACAGTTTAGCAAACTGTTGGTTTCAGCCACTCACCCATCTCTCCAATTCCTCAATCGGCAACGCCTTTATCGTGAATTGGGATTGCAAAAGTACACCTTTTTCTTCAAGCTGCCAAATATTTTTGCAACAAAAATTCAAATAATGTTGCACTTTTCAGTAAATCAATGGCTTAAAAATCTGTAAAAACTCGCCGAAAGCTCACAAAAAAGACCCGAGAACCTGCTTCCTACCCTTGAAGAACCAACAAAAACACCACAAATTGACACTCTGTTCCGACAAATCGACATTTTACTCACGGCGAAACGCCGTATTATTTTTGTGAAACGCCCTTTTGGTAAAATAGAACGGCGTTTTGTCCGAGCAAAACGCCGTTTTTTTCGAGCATATCAAAAAGTCGATTTTTCGAGGTGAAAAAACAGCGAAAAAATCCGAAAAAAAACAACACGTTTTTGCCCTTCAATTTCTACAAACAAAGACAGGTCGTCCTATAACCTCATAGGACGACCTGTCTTTCAAAGCAATTCTATATAGCCGAGCCTTAAAAACTTCGCACATGCACGCTGTGCGAAGTTTTTAAGGCTCGACTAATTATCCTCTTGCGAAAAGGGTTTGCGTGTTTGTTTTACTGAACGTGTATCACAAAGTAGTTCTTCTTTCCTTTTTGAACCAAGATGTATTGTCCGTTCAAAAGGCTGTCGCTTCCGACCACAAAGCCTTCTTTGACTTTTTCTTTGTTGATTGATATGGAGTTTTCTTTCAAACTGCGTCTTGCTTCGCCTTTTGAGGCAAGGATTTGAGTCTTTACGGCAAGCAGTTCGATGATGTCGATGCCGTTTTCTATCTCGCTTTTGCTCAACTCGAACATCGGTACTCCTTCAAAGACGGATAGGAAAGTGTTTGTGTCCAAACGTGAGAGGCTTTCGCGAGTTCCCTTACCGAAAAGCATTTCTGAGGCTGCAATGGCGGCTTCAAAACTCTCTTGGGAGTGAACTCTGATTGTTATGTCTTTTGCGAGTGTCTTTTGCAACAGCCTTGTTTCGGGAGCTTTGTCGTGTTCGGCTTCTATGGCTTCAATCTCTTCTTTGTTCATAAGGGTGAATATGCGGATAAACTTCTTGGCATCTTCGTCCGAAGTGTTGAGCCAGAATTGATAGAAGGCGTATGGCGATGTTTTTTCGGCGTCTAACCATACGTTTCCTTTTTCTGTCTTTCCGAACTTCTTGCCGTCGGCTTTGGTTATCAGAGGACAAGTGAGTGCAAAGGCTTCTTTGCCGGTTGTTTTGCGTATAAGCTCTGTTCCGCAGGTGATATTTCCCCATTGGTCGCTACCTCCCATTTGCAAACGGCAGTCATAGTTGTCAAAAAGGTACTTAAAGTCGTATGCCTGCAAGAGTTGGTAAGAGAACTCGGTGAAAGACAGTCCGCTTTCTATTCTTTTCTTGACGCAGTCTTTGCTCATCATATAATTAACCGTGATGTGTTTGCCCACATCTCTGATAAAATCGAGAAAACTCCACGAGTGATTCCAATCGTAGTTGTTGAGCATCAATGCAGAGTTGCTCTTGTCGGAAGAAAAGTCCAAAAACTTTGACAGTTGAGCCTTGATACATTCCTGATTGTGTCTTATTTGTTCTATGCTCAAGAGTTTTCTCTCCTGACTTTTGAATGAGGGGTCTCCAATCATGCCTGTAGCTCCTCCGATTACCACAATCGGACGATGACCGCACCTTTGAAGGTGTGTAAGCATCATAACACCTACCAAATGTCCTATGTGGAGGCTGTCTGCCGTGGGGTCTATTCCCAAATAGGCTGTTGTCATTCCGCTTTTCAGTTGTTCGTCGGTTCCGGGCATCACATCATAAATCATTCTTCGCCACTGCAACTCTTCTATAAAGTCTTTCATATTCTCAATTTGTTTGATATTCTCGGTTTGTATATGGGTTTGGTTTTGTCTCAATCGGCTGTTTTCAAGTTACAAAAACAACCCTGAGGCTTGCAAAGGTACGACAAAGTAGGAAATTACGCCGTAAAAATGGTCGCTTTTCCGTCTTTTTTGACTACCTTTGCCCAAACAAAAGCCGAAAGATGATTAAACGAGAAGATGTCACCAAGATAATGGACGCCATAAAGATAGAAGATGTCATAGGGGCGTTTGTTCCTTTGAAGAAAAGGGGAGTGAATTACATCGGCTTGTGTCCTTTTCATGACGAAAAGACACCTTCTTTCAATGTCAATCCGGTCAAGGGAATATTTAAGTGCTTTGGTTGTGGCGAAGGAGGAAGTGCGATTAGTTTTTTGATGAAGCATCAACACTACACCTATTACGAATCTCTCAAATGGCTGGCAGACTTTTATCACATCAAGATTGAGGAAACCGAGTTGTCGGAAGAAGAAAAGCAGGAGCGTTCCGAAAGAGATCGTTTGTTTCATGCCAACGAGTTTGCCCAAAGATACTTTCAAGATATTTTGTTTAACGACCCCGAAGGTGTGAGTGTGGGGCTTTCTTACTTTGAAGAAAGGTGCATAACCAAAGAGACAATCAAGCGTTGGGGTTTGGGATATTGCAAAAATAGTTGGACAGATTTTTGTGATGCCGCTCTTCGAGAAGGATTTACCATGGAAGAGCTTGCAAATGCGGGCGTAGTTGTCAGAAACGAAGAGAAAAAGTCATATTATGACAGATTTAAGGCTCGTGTTACCTTTCCGATTTACAATGTTGGAGGAAGAGTGTTGGGATTTTCTGCAAGAATACTTTCTTCGGACAAGAGCAAGGCAAAGTATGTCAATTCGCCCGAAAGCCTCATCTATTCAAAGAGCAGAGTCCTCTTCGGACTTCACCTTGCAAAGGAAAGCATAGCAAAAGAAGACTTGTGCTATTTGGTAGAGGGCAACATGGACGCCATAATGATGAATCAGTGCGGAGTTTGTAATGTTGTGGCAACGTCGGGAACTGCCTTGACAGAACCTCAGATTGCTTTGATAAAACGATATACGAGAAACGTAACCGTTTTGTACGATGGCGACAATGCAGGTATCAAAGCGACTTTCAAAGCTGTCAATTTGTTTTTGGAACAAGGGCTTAACGTGCGAACGGTTCTTTTTCCCGACGGTGATGATCCCGATTCGTTTGCAAGAAAACACACCCGAGACGAGTTTAAGGCGTTTTTGGAGAACAATTCTCAAAACTTCATTCTCTACAAAACCAATCTTTTGTTGCAACAAGCCGAAGGAGACCCCGTCAGAAGGGCAGAACTGATTAAGGATATAGTGCATACGATTTCGCTTGTGCCGGATATGCTTGAGCGAAGCACATATATTCAGCAATGCAGTTCGGTTTTGCAAGTCGATGAAGCCACTTTGGCAAAGGCACTCAAAGACCAACTTCGCAAAAATGCCGTAAACAAAGCCAAACAACAAGCAAAAGAGGAGAGCTTCTCGCAAACAGATGTTCCGATAACAGAACATAGCAGCCTTGCTTTTTCGCAACAAAAGGACAAATTGGTCGAAAATCCCGACTATGAGCAGGAAAAAGGGATAATAAGCATACTTTTGAAATACGGAGAAGAAGAGACAAATCAAGATGTGTACGACGAAAGCGGCGTTTTGGAGAAAAAATCAATTCCCGTTGCAATGTTTGTTGTATGCGACATTGCAAACGATGATGTAGATTTCAACGATGAATTGTTTGCCAAGGTCTTTGCCAAGTACAAAAAGAGCATTTACGAGAATCAAACGATACCCTCGGCAAAAGAATTTATATATGACCAAGACGATGGGATAAGACAGTTGGCTGCCGGCATACTTGTCGATGGCAAAACGATAAGTCCGCTTTGGACAGAGAAGAATGTGTCTGTTCCCAAGCCCGAAGACCAAGACATAAGGGATAAACTTATCTTTCAAAGCCTGCTTAGTTTCAAGCTGAGCAAGATTAACAGCTACATAAAGAAGATTAACGAAAAAATATCGAAGACAACAGACTCCGACAAAGCGTTTGAGCTTTTGAGTGAGAACAAACGCCTCACCGACTTGAGGAACAAAATTGCCGCAATGCTCAATCGAGTGTTCTCAAACTAAGACAGTCCGGAACAATTTGCCCTTATTTTCGGTTTTTTGCTTAATTTTGCACTTTCAATAGCAGAGTTATAATCACAAAAACAGAATATATTATGGAATTTAGAGAAGCAGTTGTTGAGGGTATTCCCGATTACTTGCCCGAATTGCAAGAATATGATTTGAGTGTGAGCCATGCTCCAAAGCGTAAGGACATTCTTACCAAGGAACAAAAGAAATTGGCACTCAAAAACGCATTGAGATATTTCGATAAGAAGTTTCACCCTGTTTTGGCAAAGGAATTTGCAGAAGAATTGGAGAAGTACGGACGTATATATATGTATCGTTTCCGCCCTTCTTACAAAATGTATGCTCGTCCGATAGAAGAATATCCTGCAAAGTGCAAACAAGCAGCGGCAATCATGCTTATGATTCAAAACAATCTTGACCCTGCGGTTGCACAACACCCTCATGAGTTGATAACTTATGGTGGCAACGGAGCAGTCTTTCAAAACTGGGCTCAATATCGTCTTGCCATGAAGTATTTGTCAGAAATGACTGAAGAGCAAACTCTTGCCATGTATTCGGGACACCCTATGGGATTGTTCCCTTCTCACAAGGACGCTCCGAGAGTTGTTGTTACCAACGGAATGGTAATACCTAATTATTCAAAACCTGATGATTGGGAAAGATTTAACGCATTGGGAGTAAGCCAATACGGACAAATGACAGCAGGAAGCTATATGTATATCGGTCCTCAGGGAATTGTTCACGGAACAACAATAACCGTTTTGAACGCAGGCAGAAAAATTTCTCACGGAGAGGGACTTGGAGGCAAATTATTTGTTACTGCCGGTTTGGGAGGCATGAGTGGGGCTCAACCAAAAGCAGGTAACATAGCAGGAGTTGTTTCCATTACGGCAGAAATCAATCCCGCTGCAACAAACAAGCGACACTCTCAAGGCTGGGTTGATGAGGTTTACTCAGATCTTGACCGCCTCATGAGCAGAGTTCAACAAGCAAGAGCAAACAAAGAAGTGGTTTCATTTGCTTACCAAGGAAACGTTGTCGATTTGTGGGAATATATGGTAGAACACGACATTCACGTCGATTTGGGTTCAGACCAGACTTCGCTTCACAACCCTTGGGCAGGCGGATATTACCCTGCAGGTTTGACTTTCGAAGAATCACAAAAAATGATGGCAGAACAACCCGAACTATTCAAGCAAAAAGTTCAAGAATCTCTCAGAAGACAGGTTGCAGCTATCAATAAACTAACCGAAAAAGGTATGTACTTCTTCGATTATGGCAATGCTTTCTTGTTGGAGTCTTCAAGAGCAGGAGCCGACATTATGAAAGAAGATGGTACATTCCGCTATCCGTCTTACGTTCAAGACATCATGGGACCTATGTGCTTCGATTATGGTTTCGGACCTTTCCGTTGGGTTTGCACATCGGGCAAACCCGAAGATTTGGACACCTCAGACCATATCGCAATGCAGGTTTTAGAAGAGATTGCAAGCCATTCGCCAAAAGAAATCCAACAACAAATGCACGACAATATCACTTGGATAAAGGGAGCAAAGGAAAATCATCTTGTGGTAGGCTCTCAGGCAAGAATATTGTATGCAGATGCTGAGGGAAGAACAAAAATTGCTGCCGAATTTAACCGTGCAATCAAAGATGGACGCATATCTGCACCAATAGTATTGGGAAGAGACCACCATGATGTTTCGGGAACAGACTCTCCTTTCAGAGAAACCTCGAACATTTACGACGGAAGCTCCTTCACAGCCGACATGGCAGTACAAAATTGCATAGGAGACAGCTTCAGAGGTGCTACATGGGTGTCGATACACAACGGAGGTGGCGTAGGCTGGGGCGAAGTTATCAACGGAGGTTTCGGAATGGTGATTGACGGAAGCGATGATGCCGACAGAAGACTAAGAAATATGTTGTTCTGGGACGTAAACAATGGAATAAGCAGACGTTCTTGGGCAAGAAATGAGGGTGCTATGTTTGCAATTCGCCGAGCAATGCAGGCAGAACCAAAACTCAAAGTAACAATGCCAAACATTGCAGACGACGAATTGATAAACAGCATATTCTAATTCTCATTTTATGCAAAGCAGAGGGGGAAATACCACATTTGTTTAGAGGTGTTTCCTCCTTATTTTTTAATCTTGTAAAAACACAAAAGCGATGAAACAGTTTTTTAAGTTCACTTTGGCGTCGTTTCTCGGCGTCTTGTTTTGTACAATCTTCGTTTTCCTTGTATTGTCCGGCATTTTCGGCTCAATGATGACCACAAAGGAAAGCGTTCCCGAGATAAAAGACAACTCTGTTTTGCTGATAAGGCTTGACAAACCCATATATGACAGAGAAGTAAGCGACATTTCCTCTCTTGCAGGAGCAATCGGAGGCGAAAGTGTGGGAAACATAGGGCTTACGGAGTTCATTTACGTCATTCAAAGAGCCAAAACCGACAGCAAAATCAAGGCAATAATGCTCGATTTGGCGGTTTTGCAAACCGGTGGTTGGGCAACGGTTGAAGAAATGCGTCAATGCTTGGCAGATTTTAAGACTTCGGGCAAGAAAATCTATGCTTACGGCGACATGATGACACAATCCTCATACTATCTTGCCTCGGTTGCAGACCAAATTGTGCTTAATCCGGCAGGAATGATTACACTGACGGGTCTTGGAGCGGAGGTGATGTACTACAAGGACCTTTTGGATAAGTTTGATGTCGATGTGGAATTGATAAGACCCAAAAACAACTCCTACAAGAGTGCAGGCGAGAAATATATCACCAATTCGATGTCCCAAGAAAACAGAGAACAAATCAAAACCTATATGTCGGCAATATGGGAAGGAGTTTCCGCCAACATTGTCAAAGACCGCAAGCTCACAAAAGAAGAGTTTGAAAGACAAGTCTCCGATTTGCAGGGCTGTCTGCCGCAAGACGCTCTGAAAAACAAGCTCGTCGATAAACTTTCTTTCAAAACCAACCTCATGGACAACATTTCAAAAGAAATAGTTGCCCAAAACAAACTAAAAGAAGGCACAAAAGCGAACTTTGTCAAATACTCCAAATATCGAAAGAGCGTAACCGACATTTTTAACCACAAAAAAGACAACATAGCAATCGTTTACGCCTACGGAGATGTCAATCAGGGCAAGGGAAGCGAACTTTCGATAGGCAGCGAGACCATTGTGAAAGCCCTACAGCAGGCAGCAAAGAACAAAAGCGTCAAAGCAGTGGTTTTGAGAGTGAACTCACCCGGAGGAGATGCCATTGCCTCCGAACTTATCACCAACGAAGTAATCAAAACCAAGAAGATAAAACCCGTAATTGTCTCTATGGGCGATGTGGCAGCCTCGGCAGGATACGAAATGAGTTCAAACGCAACCAAAATTGTTGCACTTCCGCTGACAATCACAGGCTCCATAGGAGTATTCGGAGTGATGCCCAACTTTGCACGCAGTTTGAAAAACAATCTCGGCATAACTTTCGACACCGTAAAGACACATTCCAATTCTGTTGCAATGAGCGTAACCACCAAACCCTCACCAGAGTTCAAAATGATGATGCAACGCAATGTCGAAAACTTCTATGACAACTTCATAACAAGAGTTTCCGAAGGCAGAAACAAAGACAAAGCCTACATAGACTCGATTGCACGCGGAAGAGTGTGGGCAGGCTCGCAAGCAAAGGCACTCGGACTTGTCGATGAGTATGGAGGACTGAAACAAGCAATCGAAACAGCAGCCCGCCAGGCAGGAATAAGCGACTACGGCCTGATTGCATATCCCAAAACCAAAGACATAGCCACCCAACTCTTGGAAACCCTCTCGGGAGAAAACGAAATGAAAACCTTTGCCAAAGAATTGGGCAAACCATACAGCTTTTTCTTGGAGTTGAAGTCGATTTGCCAAATGCAAGGCGTACAGGCAAGAATGCCATACCTGATAAACTTCTGACAAATCGCCGACTTAGTTTTTCAAAACGCCCTTTCGGTCAAAATACAACGCCGTTTTGCTCTGTCAAGACGGCGTTTCATTTTGCCAAATCGGCGTTTTGGTTTTTACCTCCTTGCTTGTTACACAGCAAAATAGGATTACCAAAATTTTTTCTTGTTGGTAATAGTATTACCAGCCTTATGGTAATACCATTACCTTCCTATGGTAATACCATTACCACGGCGTGGTAATTGGATTACCAAACCGAAAAATTTTTTGGTAATACCATTACCAACCGCAAAAGTGAGAAAACACCGCAAAAATCGAAGAAAAACAGAACGCTTTTGCCCTTTCATGGCGACTATTCTATGGTATTATCAACTCGGGGCGACGCTTACGCTCTGCCCCGAGCTAAGTTCTTTTGGACTTTCAGCCCGAGAGCTATGTGGTTTGCATGAAAATTGTATTCTTTCAGCCCGAGGGTATAGTAATCTGCAACCTTATCGAACAAAAATTCCGAATTTTTATTGCAAAATCAGAAAACATTTGTAACTTTGCTGCGAGAATTTTATTTTTTCGGCAATGAAAACAAATTATATCTTTTTCCTCTGCAAGAATAACTTTGAAAGGCGATGATGTTCGCCTTGGTTTCCTTGTTGCGAACATCGGTAAAATAAGCTCAAACGAGGAAACAACAAAGTGATTTTTGAACAAAAACAGAATAAGACATGAAAAATATGATTTTTAGAAACGTTTTGATTGCAGTTTGTCTTTTGATTGCAACAAATTCAGCAAAGTCTCAGATAGATACAGCATGGATAACATCAGAGCATTCAAGCCAATATATTTATCCTCAGCTGATAAACCCCGAATATGACCACGAAATGACATTTGATAATGTTGTCGTTACAGCTATAGAACTCTCTCCTATGGAAGTAAACGATTATAAATTATGGAGAATTGCACAGAGATATGATGTTACAGACAGCGTTAAATTATGCGGAGTTTCGTTTGCATCTAATTCAATACCGGTAGCTTTCGGTCAGAGAGCCGATACTCTTACAGTTGGTATAATGGATTCTGCACTATATTCTACAATCTATTCAAAGACTTTTATTTCCGGAGGCAGAGAAGATGGAAACTACATTGTTTATAATTATCCTGATTCTGCTGCTCACCTTTACATAGAAGTTATGTTTGATGACACTATACTGCTAAATGCTCCGTATTATGTTTTCTTCGAGTATCATTCTTGTAGAAATGGTACACGTACAGATATAAAGACAGTTAATGTCAGAGAATATAGTCGAAATGTTATACAAAGTCAAACTTGCGTACCCTCAGGCTATGCTCCAAAGTACAGACCTTACTTTATGGCAGAGGGAGATAGGGAATGGAGAGATTATAACGATATACTTCCTAATGCATCTCCCGATGAGATAGAGGATTTATATGCTTATGTATGTTCATATCCAAGAGTTAATAATTGCGATACCATAGTTCTTTCTCCGATTGGCATTTGCCCGATAAAGGTTTCGCAAGATACGGTTTCGCAAGACACGACTTCGAGCAGCGTTTTGTCGGTTGAACTTTTGGAAAGGGCGGTAAGGCTTTATCCAAATCCTGCAAATGAGGTGTTGAACGTTGCTTGTGATTATGATATTGAGAGCATTGCAGTTTTTGATGCCGTAAATCGCTTGGTTGAAGAGCGAAAAGTAAACGCCAAAACGTTGCAACTGTCTCTTGCAAACTATGCTCAAGGAACGTATTTCATTACGATAACCACTCCGAAAGGCAAACTGAACAAAAAGTTTGTTGTTCAATAAAGTCAAGCTGAGCATTCGGCAAAGCATTTGCAAAACAGACGATTACAAAACGGCGTTTCGTCATGCACGAAACGCCGTTTTATTTTGTTGAAAGGGCGTTTTGAGAGAACAAAACGGCGAGTTATTTTGCCAAGAGTTTGAAAAGAAAAAACAAAGTCTTTGAAAGTAGGGTTATTCTTTGAAAAACAAATATTTAGAGTAGGATTGCAATATGGCAAATCAAAAAAATCGAAAAAAATTGCCTTTACTTGTTTACTTTTTTGCAAATTTGCTGTCTGTATGTTTGAAAGGGGCAAAATTGAAAGGGGTTTTGTTCCCTAAAGATTAACAAACAAAAACATTAAAGCCATGAATCAAAAGTCAAAAATCGCAGTCGGATTGTTGTCATTGGGCATAATCGTTGCAACAACTGCTTCGTTTGCAGTCTTAAAAGCCCAAACGAACATGACATTCTCTCAAACAAAGTGTCTTGCAAAGGGTGAAAAGCCATGCAAAAGCTCGCTTCTTCCGAAAGAATATGAGATTAACGACCTCAAAGAGCTGAACGACACCCTTTATTTCTGCGGAAAGCACAGCCTTTCTGCCGAAGGAGAATGTTGCGGCTTTGTGGGATTTGTTCCGATTAAGGATTTGTCGTTGCAAAACGAGGCAAAGTGCAGCTGCATTGACCTCAAACCGATGACAAATGCAGAAAAACTATTTATATACAAGGACAACAACAATTCAAAAGTACTTGTTGCAAGTGGTACACTTGAATATGCCCAAGTCATTTACGCTCCCAAAGCCGATGAAAGCCTTGTTTCCCAAACCAAAGGTCCTGTATTGCCAATTCCCGAGGGCGAAACGATAATCGAATACCGAGACATGGGCGAAAATCCGCTCAAAGCACCTCTTCAAAATACCGAAGAGATACTCGCAAAGGAGAAAAGCAAAGCATACGACTGCATTTCAAAGATAACTTTCGGCATATCAAACTCCTGCAATGCGGAAACATTCCGAGCAAACGAACCGAAAGAAATCGAAAACATTGTGGAGTTCAGACAGATGCAAGATTATCTGTGCGTAGTTGCCAAAAGGACAGACTATCGCTACCAAGCCGCACCGCCGGAAGAGTATATAATCTACCGAATTGACAAAAACGACTTTTCCAAACAGCAATCGACTTTCAGAACTCGCCGCACAAGCAGAGCCAATCCGCTGAACATCAGCTTCAATGAGGGTATGAATACCATATATTTTGAAAATGAACTGATAGAGTTCTCAAACGACGAAGTCTTTAACTACACTTCCAAGTTCAAAGCTCTGTAAGCAAACCTGCAATCTCCGTTTTGCAAAGTCGAAACGGAGGTTTTGTTTTTCGGTTTGCCGTTTTTGAGTTTAGTCTCAGAAGTATCGGCGTATTTGTTTGAGAGAGTGGGTGTAGGATTGGTCTTCTGAAGAGATTATTCCTTTGTGGTCGATTGTGTCTATGCGAACATAGCCGCTCGAATGGGCTATCTGATTGTTTGAAAGCAATATGCCGACGTGAACAATCCTGCCTTCAGAGTTGTGAAAGAAAGCCAAATCGCCTGCTTTCGCCTCCGAAAGAGAGCGGACTTCAACACCCTGCTCTGCCTGAAGGGCAGCGTCCCGCCTGAGTTTGCAACCAAAGAGCTTGAATATGCTTTGGGTAAATCCCGAGCAGTCAATTCCGAAGCTGCTTTTGCCACCCCACAGATATGAAGTGTAGAGAAACTTATCCACATACTCTTTCAGCTTGTCTTGATTGAAAGTTGTCTGTTTTATCAGTGCGACTTCGGGAGCTTCGATGGTGTAGTTGCCGATTTGATACTTTGAAGAGAAAAGGCAGCATGCAAAGGGCAGTGTGGCAATGTAGGTTTGTTTGGTCTTGTTGTTGGTTATTCGGACAAGATTGAGCCTTTCGGCTGTGTACAACGGCTTTGCCTTGGAGAGAAAGTAGAAGTCTTCACTGTCAATTTCGACAATTTGCTTTTTGTCTGCCCAACCGCGATAACCATCGTAAAGACTTTCGATCAATGCACGCTCTTTATTCTTTTCCAATATCAAGAATACATCGCCGAAAATCAACTGACTGCATTGTTCTTCCTTTTCCGAAGGCTCTGTTCTCATCGGAACAACCGGCAGAAGGCACACTCCATATTCCATATCAAAGTTTTTTTGTTTCTATACCATATATAATTCGCTCTATTATCCTGTCTTCGGAATTGTTTTCAGGGTCATATTTTGTGCGGAGGTTATATCCGAACAGCTTTCCCAAGGTTTGGTAAAATGCAGCACGGAAACTACCTCTGAGTTCTTTGACTAAGGCATACGAATCGCTTCCTGTCTCTCGGTCAATCAAGCGTATGAGGATTTTCCCTTGCGAACGGTTGAGCTTTTTCAAAGAAGGTCCGAATTTGTTTTCGATTTCCTTCTCTGCCTGCTTCATTATCTTTTTGCGTTGTGAGTCATTTTTTGCTTGTTGCAAGACTATGGTGTATCTGTCGAGCAGTTTGCCTGCCTGTTTGGCGTAAGGATATACCACTTTGACGTTTTTGATGAGCTTTTTGTACTTTCTCTTCTCGGCTTCGCTCAAAGGACATACATAACCGCTGATTGTAACCACATCGAGGTACTGCATAGGTATGGTATCTCCTTGATATACTGTTCCGAACATTACAATTCCGCCGCCTTGCTGAGCTTTTGCAACACTTACTGCAAGCAATAAGATGACAATGATTAGTCTTTTCATGACAATACTCCCTTTTTAGCGTTTTGAAGAGAACAATTTGTCTCCGTGTTTGCTTATTTGTTCCTTTGCATATTTTGCGGTTATGGTTATTTGTCTTGCGGCTCTGTCATCGGGAGCCGAAAACATCAAATCCATCACCACCGTTTCTATTATTCCTTTGAGACCTCTTGCTCCGAGTTTGTACTCCGATGCCAACGAAACGAAATAATCCAGAGCCTTTGGCTCAAATTCCAACTCCACATTGTCCATTGCAAACAATTTCTTGTATTGTTTTACAAGTGAATTCTTGGGTTCGGTCAATATTCGCTTCAAAGCGTCTTTGTCGAGCCTGTCCAAATGTGTCAAAACAGGGAAACGACCTATCAGTTCGGGAATAAGACCGTATGACTTCAAGTCTTGCGGCTGTATATACTGCAAAAGGTTGTCTTTGTCAATCTTTCCGCGAACTTCTCTTGCGGAATATCCTATTGCATTGCTGTTCAGCCTTGCCGAAATCTTACGTTCAATTCCGTCGAAGGCACCTGCGGCTATGAAAAGTATGTTTCGAGTATCTACTTGTATGTATTTTTGGTCGGGGTGCTTTCTTCCGCCTTGCGGAGGTACGTTTACAATCGTTCCTTCCAAGAGTTTGAGCAGTGCTTGTTGAACTCCCTCACCGCTTACGTCCCTTGTGATTGAAGGATTGTCGCTTTTTCTCGCGATTTTGTCTATTTCGTCAATGAAAACAATGCCTCGCTTGGCTTTTTCAACATCGTAGTCGGCTGCTTGCAAAAGTCTTGTGAGTATAGTCTCGACATCTTCTCCCACATAGCCGGCTTCGGTAAGCACGGTTGCGTCTGCAATGCAGAAAGGTACGTCCAACAGCCTTGCAATGGTCTTTGCCAGCAGGGTTTTGCCCGTTCCGGTTTCTCCAACCATGATTATGTTGGATTTATCTATCTCTACATCGTCTTTTTTTTGATTGGAGTGAAAGTATTTCAGTCTCTTGAAGTGATTATATACCGCTACCGAAAGTACTTTCTTTGCTCTGTCCTGACCAATCACATATTGGTCCAAGTATGCTTTTATTTCGCTCGGAGTTTTCAGTGTATAGTTTTCAGTTTCCTTGACAGCCTTTTTGTGCCTTGTCTCTTTAATCATTTGGTTGAGCAACTCTGCACAATCTGAACACACACAACCCAACCCCAATTCGGAATGGACGAGCAAATCTACCTGATTTTCTGTTCTGCCGCAAAAGATGCAAAAGTCGCCTGTTTGTTTCTTATTCATGTATTGAGTAATTTATTTTGTAAAACTATCAATTTGATTTGTAAACTTGTCTTTTCGGACTTGTTATGCTTTACTTTTTCCGATTTTGTGTCCCCAAACCGAATAATACAATATCATTGCATAGCACGGAAGTGTGATTATGTATGGAAGATGTCTGTTTCCGTCAAGACAATCGACCAACTGACCATAACACAAAGGAAGTACCGCTCCTCCTGCAATGGCCATTATCAAAAAGGCTGAGCCTAATGCGGTGTGCGAACCAAGTTTGTCTATTGCAAGAGGCCATATTCCGGGCCACATCATTGCGTGTGCAAAGCTCAAAAGGATAATGAACACAATGGAAGTTGTTCCCGAGCTTACCAAAGCTCCGATTGCAAACACAAATCCGAGAATTGCCGAAACAGCAAGGGCTTGCGATTGAGAAATATGCTTAGGGACTAATATGATTCCGATAATGTAGCCTACAGTGAGGGCAATCAGGCTGAAAGTTCCGAGTTTTGGAGCAATGTCTTCGGAAATTCCCTGAGAAACTGCGTACAATCCCAAGGTGTCTATTGCAATTACTTCAACTCCCACATACAAAAACAATGTCAAAACTCCCAACCAAAGATAAGGTATCTTGAAAATGGATCTTTCTTGTTTGGTTTCGGAGTTTTCGTCTTCGTTTTTGACTTCGGGAAGTCGTGCAAGAGCAATCATCAATGCAAGCAAGCACAACAAAACTGTTATTATTATGTACGGCATTTGTATTCTTGATGCAAGCACAGCAAGTTCTGCTTCGAGTTCAGCTCCGCTGAGGGTTTGGATTTTTGCACTCAAAGCGTCCATTCCAGAAAAGAGTACGCTGCTTATCAATAAAATGCCTATCATTCCGGCACATTTGTTAAACAAACCCATGATTGACATACGTTTTGCAGCCGATTCTATAGGTCCTAATATGGTAACGTACGGATTGACTGCCGTTTGCAAGAGAGCAAGTCCCGTTCCCTGAATGAACAATCCCACAAGGAAGAGCAGATAGTTGCGAGACGAGGCGGCAGGAAGAAACAATATCGAACCTATTGCCATGACTATAAGTCCCAAACTCATACCCCTTGCAAAGCCTGTGCGTTTCAAAATTGCAGACGAAGGGATTGACATCACAAAATAGGAAATATAGAAAGCAAATGTTACCCAATAGGCTTGAGAATCGGGCAGCTGACAGGCTGTTTTGAGAAAGGGTATCAACAAACTGTTCAGCCATGTCACAAAACCGAACACAAAATACAACAATCCGATGATTGAGAGGTTGAAAACGTAACTATTTTTCTTCATTATACTATACTAATTATCAATTATTTACATTCATTGTTCCAAAACGCCGTTCTGCTCGGCTGAAACGCCGTTTTATTTTTCTGAAACGCCGTTTCATTTCGCCAAAACGGCGTTTTGCCGCAAGCCAAGTCCTAAGTGAACAAAACGGCTCAAAATTTTGGCGTGCAAATGTAACTAATTTATCCGACACAACGCACATTTGAGCCTCACAATCGACGCTTTGGCGATACAATATTTGCACAGATGAACAGGATATATGTTTTTTTTCTTACCTTTGCTCAAAATTACGAGCCGTGAAGAAGATACTTCTTGGGTTAATTGTCCTTTTGTGTCATTGGATTGCTTTTGCAGACAACACAGAAGAAGAAAAAGTGCGTTTGCTCTTGTCCGAAAGGGGAGAGGCTTCTGTTTTGATTGAGGCAGAAAGGGAAGATTTGTATCTTTTGACGAGGATTGTGAGCCTTGACGGCAAGAGTGGCGACGGCTATGTGGCGTATGTGAACAAAAAACAGTTCGATGAGCTTTGCCGCACGGGCTTCAAATATACTCTTTTGGAAAACAACTCTCCCAAAGCGGCGAGCATGGCTTCCGATATTTCGCAAATGGCTTCTTGGAACAAGTATCCGACATACGAAGTCTATGTTCAGATGATGAGAAATTTCGCTTCTTCCTATCCCGACTTGTGTTGCTTGGATACTATATGTCTTTCGGAGGACGGACGCTTGATTTTGAGTTTGAAAATCACCGCCTTGTCTGAACAATATACCGCAAAGCCGAAGTTTTTTTACTCTTCGTCCATACATGGAGACGAATTGACCGGCATGATTATGCTTTTGAGACTTGCAGACAGCCTTTTGTCTTCATATAACACCAATTTGCAGATACAAAACCTGCTTTCGAGCGTCGAATTGTACATTTGTCCCCTTGCAAACTGCGACGGAGCGTATGCAGGAGGAAACAACAGCGTGTCGAATGCCACTCGATACAATGCCAATTACGTCGATTTGAACAGAAACTTCCCCGACCCCGTCTATGGAAGCCACGCCGATGGAGAGCAATACCAAGCTGAAACAATCGGATTTATGACTTATGCCGAGAGAAAGCGTTTTGACCTTGCTGCAAACCTGCATGGAGGAGCAGAAGTGTGCAATTATCCGTGGGATTGTTGGACAAGCTCTCAGAGAACGCACCCCGACAAGGCGTGGTTTGAGACAATATGTTCCCGATTTGTCAGCATGGTGAAGCAAAACGCTCCTTCGTCATATTTTACCGATGTTGCGACAAACGGAATTGTTGCAGGAGGTAACTGGTACACCGTTTTCGGAGGCAGACAAGACTATCACAACTATTTTTTGAAGTGCAGAGAAATCACAATCGAAGTAAGCTCGACAAAAACTCCCTCTTCAAGCAGCCTTCCTCTCTATTGGAACTATCTTGGCAAGGGATTGACACAGTTTGTTTTCGATGCGACAAGAGGGATATGCGGAACAATAACCGACCAAGACGATTTGTCGCCCATAGACAGCGTAAGAGTGATTGTGGAAGGGATTGACAGAGACGATATGTCCGTTTTCTCAAAACAAGAGGGCGATTATTTCAGGGGACTTGAACAAGGAAATTACACACTTGTTTTTTCAAAAGAAGGATACCAAGACAAACGTGTCTCAGTCGGTGTGTTGTCAGACAGTCTCTTGGTTATGAATGTATCTTTGTCAAAAAACGCTGTCTCCTTGTCGGAACAAGAGCCGACAAATCGGCTGACGATTTGCCCAAATCCTTGCAAAGACAATTTGAGGTTTGAAAGCGATTTTGCAGGAGACTATGAGATTGTGTCCATTGGAGGAATTGTATTGAAAAAAGGCAGCTTTGCTTCGGGCGAAAGCACCATAAATTTTGCAGATTTGCCTGCCGGAGCCTACCTTTTCAAGTATTCAAATAAGGATTGTTCCTTAGGCATTTGTTCAACTACCATAATAAAACAATAAAACGGCAGACGATGACAAGACAAAGAAAAAACGATTGGTTAAAAGTCCTCCTGCCTCTGACATCAGGGGTTGTTGCCTTGGTCTTGTCGTTGCTTTTGTTTGATAACAGTCCAATCGGGATTGTTATATGCCTGATTGTGCTTTTTGTATCTTTGATTTGTTCGCTGTACTTCTTTGTTTCAAAGAGCAGGGAAGAGCAAAGACGGAAAGATTACACCTACGCAACAATCCACGAGTTGAAAACACCGCTTGCAAGCCTTCAATTACTTGCCGAAATGCTTTCGGACGAAACGTTAAGTCTTGACACCGAAAACAAAAAACGCCTGTTGAGCGAAGTAAAATCGCAAATCGAAAGACTCAAAGGCTTGGTGCAAAACGTGCTTTCCAATGCCAAGGCAGACAACGGGTCTGTTGCAATAAGATTACAAACATTTGGTTTGAACGATTTGCTTTTTGAGCTTGCAAACTCTTTTTCCGACAAAATAAAACAAGCCGACGGCAGCTTGAGTGTTGAAACAAACGAAACAGATATAGCACTCACAACCGACAAAGACTTGTTTTCAAACATTATCATCAACCTTGTGGAAAATGCAATCAAGTATTCTGACAAGCAAACCCTCATTCGCCTTGTTGTAAAGCCGTTTGAAGAAGGGTGTATGGTGATTGTGCAAGACAAAGGGGTGGGAATTTCTTCCAAAAACACAAAACACATCTTCAAAAAGTATTACAGAGCTGACGGCAGTTCAAAAACCCAAAGCAAAACGAGCTTTGGGTTGGGACTTTATTACGTTGCAAGAACAGCAAAAGCACTCAAAATAAAAATAAAAGTTGAAAGTACACCGGGCGAAGGCTCTTCGTTTATTTTGCTTTTGCCCGAAAAGATGATTACAAATACAAGACAGGAGAAACAATCATGAAAAAAACAGCAATAAGTTTGATTTTTGCCTGCATTAGTTTTGCATTGGCAGCACAGACAGACTTGTCTGACGGTATCATTGTCGGCAAAGACGAGGCTATAAGCACTCCCTATTTTGCGGCAACGGCAGGTTGGACTTTCCCTTTTGGCGAAATGGGTAACCGATATTCGTCTTTTATGAACATAAATGCCGATTTGGGCTGGAAAACACAGAAGAATTGGATGTGGAATGTGTCTTTTGGCTTTCAGTTCGGCTCAAATAATGTGAAGATAAAGAACGATATACTTTCGGGAATGCTGACCTCGACTGCCGATCCTTTCGTCATATCTCAGGCAGGTACCGATGCAGGACTTATAGCTTACAATCGAAATTTGAGTTTGTCCGTTTTCTGCGGCAAGGTTGTGCCTTTGTGGTTCTCAAACCCCAATTCGGGATTGTTATTCAGCATAGGAGCAGGATTTTTGCAACATCAAATAATATATGAGAACACTTTGGAGAACGCTCCTCAGATAATGGGCGATTATGCCTTGGGTTACGACAGACAGATGTTCGGGCCTATGCTTTCTTCCTTTGTGGGATATGTTCACATGAGCAAAAAGAGTTTTGCCAACTTCTTTGTGGGATTGCAATTCGACAATGCGTGGACAAAAATGACAAGAGATTATCAGTTCGATTTGCGAGGCGGTGATGATAATGTTTATTACGACCGAATGCTTACAATAAAATTTGGTTGGATGTTTCCTTTCTTTGGTCGCAAAGCCGACAAAATCTATTTCTAATTACTCATGCACTCTATTTATAACTTGTTTATTGCGATTTATGGGGCGATATTGCGTGTGGCATCGCTGTTTTCGCACAAGATTTCGACAATGTGTGAGGGCGAAAGCAAGGCTTTTGATGTTCTCTCTGTGATAAAGCCCGACGACAAGGTGGTTTGGTTTCATTGTGCTTCGCTTGGCGAGTTTGAACAAGGGCGTATGCTTATCGAAAGCCTCAAACGACAACAGCCTGACTTCAAGATATTGCTTTCTTTCTACTCTCCCTCAGGCTATGAGGTGAGAAAAAACTACTCTTATGCCGATTGGGTGGTCTATCTTCCGAACGATACGGTGGCAAATGCAAGAAAATTCGTTTCTCTTGCCAATCCTCTGCTGACTTTTTTCGTCAAATATGAGTTTTGGTACAACTATTTGATTGCTCTTGAGGGCAGAAGGGTGTTTCAAGTCTCCCTGATAATGCGTCCCAAGCAGTATTTTTTCAAGCCATACGGCAAGTGGTTTGCAAAAAGGCTCAAAGTGTTTGAGCATTTCTTTGTTCAAAACGAACAAACCAAAGATTTGCTATGTTCGATAGGTTATGATAATGTAACAATCAGCGGAGACACTCGCTTTGACAGGGTGATTGAGGTGGCAAAAAACGTCAAACACTTTCAGTGCGTCGATAAGTTTTGCCAAACAAACAAGAAGATATTGCTTGCAGGAAGCAGCTGGGACGCCGATGAGGTCATTTTGAAAAAGGCAACCGAGGGTTTGAACATGAAAATAATCGTTGCACCACACCAAACCGACACTTCTCACATAGAACGCTTGAAAGCTCTCTTTCCAAATGCCGTTTTGTTTTCTCAATATGCCGAATCAGATTTTCAAACCGACGATTTATCTTCTCAAAATGCCGAATTGAAATTGCAAAATGCCGATGTGTTGATAATAGATTGCATAGGAATACTTTCACATCTTTATAATTGTTGCGATATTGCCTACATAGGGGGCGGCTTTGGTGCAGGCATTCACAACACTCTTGAAGCTGCAACCTTCGGCAAGCCTATATGCTTTGGCAAACGTTACACTCATTTTCAGGAAGCTGTCGATTTGGTCGAAAGAAAGGCTGCATTCAGCATTTCGGATGCCGAAAGTTTGCAATCGATTTTGATACGGCTGAACCAAGACAAAGACTTTTACTCTCATGCAGCCGACGTCTCACTCTCATACACCAAAGAGAAAGCAGGAGCTTGCCAAACAATACTCAAATATCTGAATTTATAACACTCGAAAGCAGATGAAGCGATTTTTACACCACATCATATTTGTCGTAATCTTGGTTTTGGCTTGTTCGTGCAGCCCTTTGAAGCACATAAGTGAGGACGGATATTTGCTATCCAAAAACAAAGTGGAGTGCGACAGCAAGTTAATCAACACTTCTGACCTCAACAATCTGATAAAGCAAGATCCCAACGGAACATTTCTCGGTGTGAAGTGGAGTATGTACTTCTATTCTTTGAGCGGCAGGGGAGCCGACTCGACTGTCAATTACATTTCTCGAAATGTTTTCCGAAGGCTCGGCTCTAAACCGGTCGAACTCAATCCTGCTTTGGTAAAAAGAAGCGTCAGCGACATGAAAACTTTTTTGCAAAGCAAGGGTGTGTTTTCTCCCGAGATAAAAGACACTCTCGTATCGGTCAAGAAGTTTTTTGCTCCATGGTCTGAATACAAGCAGAGGCGGAAAGTAATCTACAAGGTGAGCATTCCTTGTCGTTATAAGGTGAATGAGTTCACTATTTCGACCGAAGACAGCGTTTTGAGGCAGAAAATAGAAGAGATTGCGGCACAAAACCCAATCACTCAGGGAAGTTATTATGACGAAGACAAGCTCGGAGACTTGCGTTCTTCAATTTCTTCTTCTCTCAGGGAACAAGGCTATTTTGCTTTCAACGAAAAATATATCACCTTTGTGATTGACACGGCTTTGAACAACAACTTGCTGAATATGGAGCTTAGGGTAGCTCTTCCATACGCCAAACAAGGAGATAGTTTGGTCGAAATGAAACATAAACCCTACAAAATTCGCAAAATATATGTCTATCCCGACTACTATCCCGAAACTTCCGCCAACTATACTCCCCCTACGGACACTCTAACCTTCTTTCACAAGCCTCACAAAAACGTAAAGCTCTCCCGATTTGAGTTTATACTCTCGCAACACAACTCCATAAAACCAAAACCTATCATGAGGAGTATTTTGTTGCAGAATGGAGATTTGTTCTCTCCCTCGATGGCAAAAATCACACGAAGTGCCTTGTCTCAATTACAAAACTTCAAGTATATCGACATTTCCTTTACGCCCGACAACTCTTCTCTTTCGGACACTCTTCCGCTCGATTGTCTGATAAGGCTCTCGATGTCAAAGCCCATAAAGCTGTCTGCTTCGTTTGAAATGAACTTTTCGGCAGTCAATAACAGCATTGCTTTGCAACAAAGTTCGTCTCTCGGCTCGGAGTTCAACATAGGATTTTCGCACAACAATCTTTTGAAAGGTGCAGAGATATTTTCGACCAACATAAAGACGGCAGCCGAAGTCAGAAGCGACATTTTCTCTTCCGATAAGCAGGGAAGCCTATGGAATTGGTTTAATGCGTTTGAGCTTGGTTTCGATATAGGTATAGAACTTCCGCGTTTTCTCGCTCCTTTCTCCACTCGGCTCTATTCGATGAGGTTTCGCCCCCACACTTCTATCAAGTTGGCATACAATATTCAAAAACGAACATACTATGACCGCCGTATTTCTACTTTTAACTACGAATACTCTTGGCAAAGCAGTGCAGCCAATTCGTTCTTCTTCATTCCGGTCGAAATAAATTATGTGGACATGGAGATAACTGACCAAGGTTATTCAGACCTTATTGCGACTTTGGACAAAAGAATACAATATCAGATGTCCGACCACTTGGTTATGGACGCCCGATTCGGATTTGTTCACAACGGACAGGCGTTGGCAAAAAACAGAGACTTCAATTATTTTCGTGCAAACGTAGAAACTGCGGGCAATTTGCTCTATCTGATAAGCAAGACTTCCAATCAGGTTCCCAACAGTCAAAACCAATATGAGGTTCTCGGCATTCCCTATTCTCAATATGTGAGAGGCGATTTTGATTTTGTGAGATACCACATCATGGGCAAGAAATCGAAGTTGGTAGGCAGGATTTTTGCAGGTGCGGGCTACTATTACGGAAATGCAAACAGCCTTCCGTACGAGAAATGCTTTTTTGCAGGAGGTGCAAACAACATAAGGGCATGGCAACTGAGGGAGTTGGGACCCGGAAGCAGCAAAAACGAAAGCGGATATGACAAAACCCAAACCGGAGACATGACTTTGGGAATGAGTATCGAGTACAGATTTCCGATTGTCAGCGTTTTGGAAGGGGCAACCTTTGTCGATGCAGGAAATATATGGACTTGGAGAGAGCAGGATAACAATCCGGGAGGCAAATTCGACATAACAGAGTTCTATAACCAGATTGCAGTCGGAGCAGGTGTGGGATTGAGAATAAATATCGAGTTCTTGGTGTTGAGGTTTGACCTTGCGGCAAAGGTCTTTGACCCTTCGATGAACCCCGGAGATAAATTCGTCTTGCCAAACACCCGATTGAAAGATTTGCAGTTGCAGTTCGGAATTGGCTATCCTTTCTAAAAAAATAGTTTTACCCTTTCGATACTTCCAAATCGGGCTTTTTTCGAGCAAGATTTAGGATTATCAAAAAAATTTTTTGTTGATAATCGGATTATCACGCCGAAAAAATTTTGATAATCCTTATTCGGCTCTGAAAATGTGGGAATTATGTCGTGCAAAAAGTCAGTCAGATGACAATTTTTGCTCAAAGTGCGGAAGAAAAACCCTCGATTGCTTGTTCGTACATGAGGTTGCAACCTTTCACAACGCTCTTGTCGGCTCTTCCGAGTACCTCAAAACCTCCGTCGGACTGCATTCTTCCGAGGTCTTCGCTTGCAATAAAGCTGCAAGTGTCTATGTTTGCAAGGTCAATCAGGTTGATAATGCCTGTTTTTCCCAAAGGACAGTTTTGAAAAGGGTCGGTTGTCTCTCGGATAACAACTTTCAGCCAAGAGGGAGAGTAAAACACTCCCTCAGACTTTGAATATGCCTGAGAGAACAGCTCACACATTCCATATTCTGAGGCTATGGATTTGACACCAAAGGCTTTGCAAAGCACCGAATGCAGCTCTTTTTTCGACATTTCTTTGCGTCTGCCTTTCATTCCGCCTGTTTCAAACACCAAAGTGTGCTTCAAATCGAACGAATACCGCTCTGCCAAATCCAAAAGGGCATAACTAACTCCGAAAAGTATGGTGGGAGTGCCGTTGTTTTCGTTTTCTGTCAAAACGTCTCTTACCTTTTCCAAATCGAAAGGGTAAAATCCCGATGCAGAATAAGAACTTTGCTTGATAAGACCCTCAATCATGTAAATCAAAGAAGAGTTCCCCTGCTGCTGATAGTGTGGGAGCATTGCCACAATGCAGTAATCTTCCGCCTTTGAGAAGAATTGCTCGAATGCAAGGGTGAAACTTCTTTCGTATATGCCGAAATCTCTTATCCAATGAGTACTTTTGCTCTCCGAAGTAGTACCCGAACTTCTGAAAAAGCCCGCAGGCTCTTCCGAAAAGGCAACTACCTTGTGTGTTCTGAAAAAACCAATCGGCAAAAAAGGAATATCGTCAATACATTTGACCACATCGGCATTTTTTCCGAGCAAATCGCACCACTGTTTATAGACTTTGTTGTTGTGATACTGCAAATGAAAAACCTCCATGCAGAGGCTTTCAAACTCACTTTCGCATCTTATTGCAAATATTCTTTCTCTCAAATCGTCCATTCTCCCCATAAATTGTTGTAATTTTGCAAACGTATAAAAAATAATCCGATTATTTTGCGGACAAAGTCAAGAAAATGAGAAATCCTTTATCGTCAAGACGTTATGTAGTCATGGGTATATTCATTGCAGTGGGGGCAATCTATTTGCTGAGGCTTGCCTACTTGCAAATATTTGACGATACATACACCGAACTTGCCAATCGGAATGCTTTGAGGTACGTTACACAGTATCCTTCGCGAGGATTGATTTACGACAGAAACGGAAAGCTCTTGGTATATAACGAAGCTGTTTATGACCTTATGGTCATTCCTCGTCAGGTAAAGCATATTGACACAGCCGAGTTTTGCAATCTTCTCAAAATAACCAAAGAAGACTTTGTCAAAAAGATGGAAAAAGCCCGCAAATACTCCACCTACGCTCCGAGTATCTTCGAGAAACAAATCAGCAAGGAAGACTTTGCACCCATACAAGAGAAAATATATCTCTATGACGGCTTTTACGCTCAGTCGAGAACCCTAAGATATTACCCCGAAGCTGTTGCATGCCACGTTTTGGGCTACATTGGCGAGGTAAACGAAGAAATGATAGAGAAAAATCCCTATTACAAAAAGGGAGACTACATAGGAATGAGCGGATTGGAGAAATCATACGAAGAAATTCTCCGAGGAAAGAAAGGAAGCAAGATAACACTTGTCGATGTTCATAATAGAGAAAAAGGCTCCTTCAAAGACGGAATATATGACACCGCAGCCGTTGCGGGAAAGAACCTTTACTCGACCATAGACATCGAATTGCAAAAATATGCCGAACAAATAATGGCAAACAAACGAGGTTGCATTGTGGCAATAGAACCCGAAAGCGGAGAGGTTCTTTGCTTTGTTTCGGCACCTTACTATGACCCCAATCTGTTGGTTGGAAGGGTGAGAGGGAAAAACTACAAAATGTTGGCAGAAGACATATCCAAGCCGCTGTTTAACCGAGTTCTCATGGCAGAATACCCTCCGGGAAGTATTTTTAAGATAGCTCAGGCACTGATTGCCCTTGATATGGGAGTGATAACGCCAAACACAGGTTTTGCTTGCGACAAAGGTTTGGTAGGTTGCCACAATCACCCATCGGCAACTTGCGTTCGAGACGCTATAAAGATGTCTTGCAACCCCTACTTTTACAGAGTATTTCAGCGAGTGGTGCAACAAACCAATCCCAAAAGCGGAAAAGCCGACAGCAAATATGGATTGGGATTGTGGACTGCCGCAGCCAAGCGAATGGGTTTCGGAGTCCGCTTGGACATAGACCTTCCCAACGCAAGGAAAGGCTTTATTCCCGACACAAACTTCTATAACAAATGGTATCCTTCGGGTTGGAATTTCTATACTATTTATTCCAATTCGATAGGTCAGGGAGAGGTCGGAGTAATTCCTTTGCAAATGGCGAACTTTGCCGCATTGGTTGCAAACAGAGGCTGGTATATCACCCCTCACTTGGTGAGAAGCTATGGCGATGAGGACAAAAAAGAGAAGTATGTCAAGTATGGGGAGAGACATTACAGCCTTATACCCTCTTCATACTGGGATTTGGCTGTTGAAGGTATGTGGGGAGTGGTTCATGAGGCGGGAGGAACTGCACGAAGAGCCAAAATAGACGACATAGCCGTCTGTGGAAAGACGGGAACTGCCGAAAACATTGGAGAAGACCACTCTGTGTTTATTTGTTTTGCACCAATGAACAATCCGAAGATTGCAGTGGCGGTTTATATTGAGAATGCACGAGGCGGAGGAGGCACTTGGGCAGCTCCGATTGCAAGCCTTGTGATAGAAAAATACCTCAAAGGCGAGGTGGAACGCAAAGAAATGGAAGAAATGTATATGCAGACCAATCCGTGTCAGCCTCTTCCTTTGGTTAGAAAAGTAAAACCCAAAAAGGTTCACAAACATAACTAAGCAAAATCGCAAATTCCATGGACAGAAGGAACAAAAACTTGTTGCACAACATAGATTGGTGGACGGTAATCATCTATTTGGTATTGGTTTTCTTCGGTTGGCTTAATGTTTATGCCGCTGTATATGACGGAGACCACAGCAGCATATTCGATTTCAGCTGTCGGTACGGAAAACAAATCATTTGGATTGGAGCGGCTTTGGTTATAGCTTTGTTTGTCATTATTCTCGATCCCAAATTCTTCACTCAGTCGGCATACGTCATTTATGGAATTTTTCTTCTCATGCTTGTTGCCGTGCTTGTTGTAGGTTCGGAAACCAAGGGAGCCAAATCGTGGTTCGGAGTGGGCGATTTCGGTATTCAGCCTTCGGAGTTTGCCAAAGGGGCAACGGCACTCGCTCTTGCCAAAGTACTCTCTTCGATAGACGCCGACTTCTCAAAGTGGAGAACAAAGATAGCTTCAATCTTTGTGATTGTCGTGCCTATGTTGTTGGTCTTTCTTCAAAACGATACGGGTTCGGCATTGGTTTTTGCAAGTTTTGTGTTTGTGCTGTTCCGAGAGGGATTGTCTGCCTATGTCTTGGTATTTGGAGCGGCTTTGATTGTGCTTTTCGTTTCGGCATTGTTGATTGACAAATATATTTTGGTCGCCATATTGTTTGCTTTGTGCCTTGTGGCATGGCTTGTAATCAAAAGAAAGTCGCACAGAACCAAGGTGTGGTTGTTTCTTGTTTGTTTTTTGATTTCCTCGGCAGTGGTTTTTGCGGTCGATGTGGTGTTTGACAAGGGTTTGGAGCAACATCAAAAAGACAGGATTGAGGTTTTGTTGGGCAAAAAAGAAGACTTGAAAGGAGTGGGTTACAATGTCAATCAAAGCAAAATCGCAATCGGTAGCGGAGGATTTTTGGGAAAAGGATTTTTGAACGGTACACAAACAAAATACAACTTCGTTCCCGAACAAGATACCGACTTTATTTTCTGTACCATAGGCGAAGAATGGGGATTTATAGGCAGTTCGATAACGATAATTTTGTTTCTTACTTTGTGTATCAGGCTTGTGAAAATGGCAGAAAGACAAAGGAGCAAATTTGCAAGGATATATGGCTATGGAGTTGCGAGCATTATTTTCTTCCACTTCTTTGTAAACATAGGTATGACCATAGGATTGCTTCCCGTAATCGGCATTCCGCTTCCGTTTATCAGCTACGGAGGCTCGTCTTTGTGGGCTTTCACTCTTTTGTTGTTCATTTTCATAAGGCAGGACGCCTCCCGATTGGAGCTGATATAAGTAGTTGAAAATCAAATCTCAAAAATTTGCTTGATAAAACGCCGATTTGCTCTGTCGAAACGCCGTTTTATTTTGTTGAAAGGGCGTTTTGAGAGAGTAAAACGCCGTTTTTTTTTCGAGCATATCAAAAAGTCGATTTTTTGCTTGCAAATCGGATAAATCAAACATTGATTTCGGGCTGTTGTTTTCTGAATTTTACATTGCAAAAGGTCAAAAAAGCAGCGTTTTCTTTGTCGGCTGCAAAATAATAATTAACTTTGCAAGTCAGTTGGCACACAACAGCATATTGACAAGAGATAATTTGTTTACAATTTTCTGACATGGAAACCAAGGATTGTATAATTAGTGAGAAGTTGCCAAGACATATTGCCGTGATTATGGACGGTAATGGCAGATGGGCAAAACAAAGAGGCAGAGAAAGAGTGTTCGGACACCAAAACGGCGTCAATGCCGTAAGGCAGGTAACTGAAGCCTGTGCCGAATTGGGGGTGGAATATCTCACATTATACACTTTTTCGACCGAAAATTGGAACAGACCAAAAGAAGAAATTGATGCTCTGATGTCGATGTTGGTTTCGACAATAGCAAACGAAGAAAAGACATTACTCGATAATAGTGTTCGTTTGGAATGTATAGGAGATTTGAGTGCCATTTCGCAAGACACTCGCAAGGCTCTTGAAGGTTGTATGGAAAGAACCCGAAAAGGCAGCCGAATGACGCTTATTTTGGCTCTCAACTATTCTTCTCGCTGGGAAATAACCAAAACAATCAAGACCATTGCAGCCAGAGCAGCCAAAGGAGAACTCGCCCCCGAAGAGATAACTCAGGACTACATTTCGGCAAATCTTGAAACGGCATCTTATCCCGACCCCGATTTGCTAATCAGAACAAGCGGAGAATACAGACTTAGCAACTATCTGTTGTGGCAGTTGGCATATACGGAATTGTATTTTACCAACACACTCTGGCCCGATTTCACAAAAGAAGAGTTGTATAAAGCGATTGTCGATTACCAAGGCAGGGAAAGACGTTTCGGAAAAACAAGCGAACAACTCAAAAAGTAAAGACAAAATTGTTTGAAAACAAAATTAAATTCAAAACCATACGTTTACAATTTGCAAGAATAAATCATCGGCTGATAAATGAAAGAAATCAACAGAGTACTTTTACTACCTATATATATATTGTTGTGCAGCACCATGGCAATGTTTGCACAAACCAATAAAATAGAATTGGATTATTTCTCTCCCAAAGAGTATGAAGTCGGAGGGATTGAGGTTGTTGGAGCAGAGCATTTGGATCACAATTCGGTCATTCTTCTTTCGGGCATATCGGTAGGAGAAAAAATCTCGCTGCCGGGGGATAAGATAAGTTCTGCAATCGACAAACTGTGGAAGCAGGGCATATTTGACGATGTTCAAATCTTGATTTCGAGAGCTGAAGGAAGGACGGTCTTTTTGGTTTACAAGCTACTCACCAAGCCGAGGCTGACTGCATTTAAGATAGAGGGTGTTAAGCGCTCCGAAGCCGACAAACTCAAAGAGAAAATGAACATTGCATCGGGCGATGTGGTTACAGAAAACCTGAAAAACAACTGCCGCAACATAATACATGACTACTTTGCCGACAAGGGATACTACTCTGTTGTTACCGAAATTGAAGAAAAGAAAGATACAAACACACTCCGCAACGAAGCCTTCCTGACTTTCAAGATTGACAAGGGAGAAAAAGTACGTATAGGAGCGATAAACATCAGCGGAAACAGCAATCGACTTGTAAAGCAGAGCAAGAGCTATAACTATTGGTGGAAATTTTGGAAGTCGGACGAAGAATTGTACTCTGTGGAAGACAGCAAAGTCCGTTCCAAAATGAAGAACACCAAAGAGTATCGTTGGTGGAGATTTTGGAAATCGTCAAGATTTGTAGATGAAGAGTATCAAGCCGATAAGGAATTGATAATTGAGAACTATAACAACAAGGGCTTTCGCGATGCAAAGATAATTCGCGATAGTGTCTATGTGGTCGATGCGGTGAGAAAGAACTTTTTCGGAAAGAAAAAGCAGGTCAAGGAAGTTGTAATCGACATGGAAATCCATGAGGGCAACAAATTTTACTTTGGAGACATAACTTGGGTGGGCAATACCAAATATGATGCAGCCGAATTGTCAAAACGATTGAGAATAAACAAGGGAGACGACTACAACAAGTCGCTTCTCGAAAAGAACTTGCAGTATGACCCTACGGGAACGGACATTTATTCTCTTTATACGGACGATGGTTATCTGTTTTTCAGAGTAATACCTGTTGAAACGACGATTGTGAACGACACAATCAACATCGAGATGAGAGTATATGAGGGTAAGCAGGCAAGAATAGGAAAAGTATCCCTCAGCGGCAACACCGTAACGAACGATTACGTCGTTATGAGAGAGTTGAAGACCTATCCGGGAGAGCTTTTCAGTAGAGACAATGTCTATCGCTCAATTAGGGAAATACAACAGCTCAATTACTTTGACGCCGAAAAGATAAATCCTGACATAAGACCCAATCCGGAAAGCGGAACTGTCGATATAGAATATCAGTTGGAAGAAAAATCGAGTTCAACCTTTGATGTTTCGGGAGGGTGGGGAGCAAATATGGTAATATTCTCGGCAGGTATTTCGCTGACAAACTTTTCGGCTCAAAATTTATTTAAGAAAGATGCATGGAAACCTTTTCCTACGGGAGACGGACAGCGATTGAGTTTGAGATTGCAGACCAACGGCACATATTACAGCTTGGTTAATCTTTCGTTTACCGAGCCTTGGCTTGGAGGAAAGAAACCTCAGGCCCTCACAACAAGCGTCTATTACTCTTATCAGGACGACGGCTATTGGAATACGACAAGCGAGCGAGAGTACTACTTGGGAATTTTTGGTGCTTCGGTATCTTTGTCAAAGAGATTGAAGTGGCCCGACGATTATTTCTCGCTCAGCCACGGCATTACCTATCAGCAATACAACGTCAAGAACTATCAGAGCTTTGCAATGCCGACGGGAATTTCCAACAACATCAATTACAGCCTCATTGTTTCGAGAAACTCGGTCGATCAGCCGATATATCCTCGTCAAGGTTCGGAAGTAACCCTCTCAACTCAGCTTACATTCCCCTATTCGTTGGTAAACAACAAAGATTACTCGACAATGACCTCGGCAGAGAAGTATAAATGGTTGGAATACTACAAAATCAACTTAAAAGCTGCATGGTATTTCAACGTGGTCGATGATTTGGTTTTCTCAACAAGGGCAAGGTTTGGTTTCTTGGGACAATATAACAGCGAGGTGGGCTATTCTCCTTTTGAGAGATACTATCTCGGAGGAGACGGATTGACAGGTTATTCTTTGGACGGAAGAGAATTGGTGTCCCTCAGGGGATATGACAATAATTGTTTGAACCCCGAGAGCGGAGCAACGGTATTTGACAAATTTACTCTCGAAGCCCGCTATCCTGTAACGCTCAATCCAATGGCGTCTGTCTATGTTCTCGGATTTTTTGAGGGCGGAAACTCTTGGGCAAACTTCCAGAGCTTTGAGCCTTTCAAGATGTATCGTTCGGCAGGAGTGGGAATAAGGATTTTTATGCAGATGTTCGGAACTCTGGGAATAGATTGGGGATACGGATTTGACGATGTGCCGGGAACAACAGGCACAAACGGCTCTCATTTCCATTTCTCGATAAATGGTTCAATAGATTAGAAAATTAGTATTGAAGATAAAAAATCACAGAAAGATGAAAAGATATTTGTTATTTGCGGTGTTGTCGGTTTTATCCCTCTGCACCTATGCACAAAAGTACGCTTGTGTAGATACAGACTACATTTTGAGCAATGTACCTGAGTATAAACAGGCTCAAAAAGAGCTTGAAGAAGTATCGCTTCAGTGGCAAAAAGAGATAGAAGTGAAGTTTCAGGCGGTCGATAAGCTCTATAAGGCTTTCCAAGCCGAGGCTGTTCTTTTGCCAAACGATTTGAAAACTCAAAAAGAAAACGAAATCATTGCGGCAGAGAAAGAAGCAAAGAATTTGCAAAAGCAAAGATTTGGCAGCGAGGGCGATTTGGCAAAGAAACGTTCCGAATTGATAAAACCAATTCAAGACCGAATATACAATGCTATCGAAAAGGTGGCTCAAGAGAAGAACTATTCGGTTGTGTTTGACAAGTCGTCGGGAGCAACCATACTTTATGTCGATGGAAAGACCGACATAAGCGACCTTGTTTTGGCAGAATTGGGCTACAAGGTCAATTCTTCAAAGCGATAAGGCGAAAAGAGTATTTGCAGAAATAAATAATAACAACAAAATAAACAACAGAAAGAATGAAAAAAACATTTCAAGTATTGGTGGTTGCAGCTTTATGCTTGTTTGCAACAGGTGCTTTTGCACAAAAGACAATCAAGTTGGGACATTTTAATTCGAGTGAATTGATGAAAAGAATGCCTGAGGCAGATTCGGTACAAAATGTCTTGAAAGATTATGCCGCAGAGTTGGAAGCAGAGTTGAAGGCAATGCAAACCGAGTACACAAGACTAACTCAGGAGTATGAGGCAAAAAAAGACCAATTAACCGACCTTTTGAGAGCAAACAAAGAGAACGAAATCAGAGGTGTGTTGGAGAGAATGGAGATGTTTCAACAAAATGCACAGGTTGATTTGAGCAACAAACAAAATGAGTTGTTCACGGTGGTGATAGACAAAATCAAAGCAGTCGTTGCCGAAATTGCAAAGGAAAACAAGTTTACTTATATCTTTGAGAGCAACGGCATATTGTGGTATTCGGAAGATAGCGAAGACATTACGCCGCTTTTGGTTAAGAAAATGGGTTTGAAATAGAGTGATTTACGATTTTGGTTGCAAAAAAATGTGCAAAAAAGCTCTGTAAAATTTGGCAGAAATCAAAAGTTGTACTATCTTTGCAACCGCAAAATCGGGCGGGTGTGGCGTAATTGGTAGCCGCGCCAGACTTAGGATCTGGTGCCGTGAGGCGTGGGGGTTCGAGTCCCTTCACCCGCACTTTTGAAACAAAGAGAGGAGCTTAGGAAAAGTTCCTCTTTTTTTTGTGCTTTCACCATTTGAAAATATCGAATAGGCGATTGCAGAAAGTTTTCCCAAATTTGCAAACCATGAAAGTCGATAGACATACACTCCAAGCCCAAGGATAACCGATTGTCTTGGGAAGATAGTATCATTATCAGCCATGATAATCCGATTATCAAGTCATTAAGTAAGTTTGATATCAAAGGACTATCACATCAAAGTCCGTTTTCTCCAAGACTTTCGCCAATAATTTTTCGCAGAAAGCTCTCTTTTTCAGACGATTTTCAGGATTGCCAAAATTTTTTTGCTTTGCAATAGCATTACCACGCCGCAGAAGTGCATTTAAGGCAGGTTTTTCTACAATCAAACTTTGGCTATTTTTGTCGTAAGTTGCGATTTATTTCATTGGTTTGCCGATAGCAAAAAGCGGATTGAGGCTTTCTTGTTGCAAAACCACTTTTGGATTTAACAATTATTTGTTTGGTACATTTGAAAAATTGTCCTACTTTTGCAGCGGCTTTTTAATAAGTCTATTAAACAAAGATATTAAACAAATGGACGAACAAAGAAATTCGATGGAGGAGAAGATACTCGCTTGTGCCAAGGAATTGTTTTTGAAAAATGGCTACGACGGTACTTCGACAACTCAGATTGCAAAACTTGCAGGCTGCAATCAAGCCTTGATTCACTATTATTTCCGAAGCAAGGAGAAGTTATTGGAAACAATAATCAACCAAAACAGCGATATTATCTTCAAATATTTTTCCACCATACCCGAGGGTTGTAACCTTAGGGAGAAAATATGTCACATTATCGACATTCATTTTGAGTTTTTGGAGAACAATCCCGAGTTCCCTTTGTTTTTGTTGCGGGAGATAAAGAACAATCACAAGTTCTTTGAGAGTTTCAGAAGCGTGGTACTCAGTCGTTTGGGTAATATGTTGCAAGAGTTGCAGCAAGAGATGGATAGCGAAGCCGAAAATAGATTTCTAAAAGACATGAAGGCGGAAGATTTGTTGCTTGACATACTTTCGCTCGACGTATTTAGTTTTCTCATTTCCATTCCCATGGTTTTGTTGAATAAAGACGAACAAGCGAAAGATGAATTCTTGAAAAAGAGGAAAGAACATATCAAAACAGCGATTACCGCACTGATAGAAAACAAATAAACTCTCAAATTATTCGATTGATAGCAAGACAATGATGTACAAATTAGGTATAGACATAGGTTCGACCACCGCAAAACTTGTAGTTCAAGACGAAAACAAGTCGGTGGTTTACTCAAAATACACAAGACATAACGCAGATGTTGCTTGTTGTGTGGCAGATATTTTGTTACAAGCAGAAAATGTCATAGGAAATGTGCAAGCCGAAGTGGTGATTACGGGTTCTGCAGGTTTGGGACTTTCGGAGAGATTGGGATTACCTTTTGTTCAGGAGGTGATTGCCGTATCCAACTTTGTCAAAAGCAGCAAAATGGAGATAAACACCCTTATCGACATTGGGGGAGAAGATGCCAAGATAATATTCTTTGACAAGGGCCAAATGCCTCTTATGAGAATGAATGGTAATTGTGCGGGAGGAACGGGTGCGTTCATAGATCAAATGGCTGTTGTGCTTGGCGTGGCAGTCGAAGAGCTTGATGCTCTTGCTCAAAGGGCAGAACACATATATCCGATAGCATCTCGATGTGGTGTATTTTCAAAAACAGACGTTCAAAACCTTGTTGCCAAAGCTGTAAGCAAACAAGATATTGCCGCTTCCATATTTAACGCCATTGCATTGCAGGTTATCTCTTCTTTGTCGAAGGGTCTGCCAATCAAACCCAAGATACTTCTTTGCGGAGGACCGCTTACCTACATCAAATCGTTAAGACAGGCATTTGAACGTCAGCTCCATTTGAGCGAAACCGACTTGCTCTGTCTTGAATACTCCAATCTCATTCCTGCAATGGGCTGTATTTATTCCCAAACGCAACAATCCTTTGTTACAAGCCTGAGCGAGTTTGCACAAAAGCTGAAAACCTCAAATCTTTCGACCACTTGCCAAAGCCAATCGGGACTTCAACCAATCTTTTCGAGCAAAGAAGAGTTGCTTTTGTGGCAAAAAGAAAAAGGAAAAGCCGAGCGAACAAAATCACTCGAGGGATTTTGCTCCCGAGCCTTCATTGGAATAGACTCAGGCTCGACAACAACCAAATTAGTCTTGACCGATAGCAACCATAACATACTTTTTTCGGACTATTCTGCCAACGGAGGCAATCCTTTGGGGGCTGTGAAAGCGGCTTTGGGCAGAATGTGTGAGCAAATCGAAAAGTGTCATGCCGCTCCTCAAATTGTGGCATCTTGTTCCACCGGCTACGGCGAAGATCTAATCAAGGCGGCATTCGGATTGGATATGTCGATTGTGGAAACCATTGCTCACTACAAAGCAGCCAAGGTTTTGTGTCCCCAAGTCGATTTTATTCTCGACATAGGAGGTCAGGACATGAAAGCAATGTACATAAAAGACGGAGTGCTTAACCGAATTGAACTCAACGAAGCCTGCTCTTCGGGTTGCGGTTCTTTCATCGAGACTTTTGCACGCTCACTCGGATATGGTGTTTCGGACTTTGCACGCCTTGCAACTCTTGCAAAAAATCCTTGCAACCTCGGAACACGTTGCACAGTCTTCATGAACTCCAAGGTAAAGCAATCTTTGAGAGAGGGGGCATCGGTTGCTGATATTTCGGCAGGGCTTTCCTATTCGGTTGTAAAGAACTGTTTATACAAGGTTTTGAAGATTGGCTCTCACTCGATTGGCAAAAACATAGTCGTTCAGGGCGGAACGATGAGAAATGATGCCATTGTGAAAGCCTTTGAGAACATTATGGGAACAAAAGTCTTCAGAAGCTCGTCGCCTGAGCTTATGGGGGCTTACGGTTGTGCCGTTGCAGCTGCGGAAAGTGTCAAATCAAAGGAACAAGTCGCTGCAAAAGAAATACGTTTGTCCGATTTTGAAACCAAGGAACTTCATTGCAAGGGTTGCGAAAACCAATGTCTTGTAACCAAATACAGCTTTGCGAACGGCAAGACTTACTTTTCGGGAAACAAATGTGAGAAAGTCTTCACTTCCACTGCAAAAAAAGAAAAAGCAGAGAACATCTATGCCTACAAATTGGAGAGAGTGTTTCGCAATACCTCTTCGGACAATCCTGTTTTGACCCTCGGCATTCCGCGAGTGCTGAATATGTTTGAGGATTTCCCTTTTTGGCAGGCGTTTTTCTCTTGTCTGAACATCAATGTGGAGCTTAGCGACCTTTCTACCTACGAAAGCTACGAGAAAGAACTTCATCAGGTAATGAGCGAGAACATTTGTTTTCCTGCAAAGTTGGTTCACTCTCACGTCAAGAACCTTTTGGATAGGGGAATTGACAATATCTTTTTCCCTTTTGTCATCTACGAACAGCAAGACGACAAGTCGGCTGCAAATACTTACAACTGCCCGATTGTCTCTTCCTATAATACTATTGTGAAAAACCAACTCTCTATCTTCGGTTCTGAAAACTGCCATTTGGATAACCCTGTTTTCAATTTCAAAGATCGAAAGTTGCTCTTGAAAAACCTCAAAAACTATGTGGATACTCTTTCCGAAAGGTGCAAAGGGCTTTCTGTGAGCGACAAACAGCTGAACACTGCTCTGCAATCGGCTCTTGCCGCACAGGCTCTTTATACCAAAGACATAAAATCCAAAAACAAGGAAATACTCGACCATGCTTTGGAAGCAAACAAGCCTGTTGTCATGCTTGCTGCCCGTCCTTACCACAGCGACAGCCTTATTCAACACAAATTGAGCGACATTGTTTCAGACTTGGGGGCTTGCGTGATAAGCGATGACCTTTTGAGAGACGAACACTCGCTCGATATGCAGGATACTTATATGCTTTCGCAATGGGCATACATGAATCGAATTGTCAAAGCTGCAAAGTGGACTGCTCTTCAAGACAATCGCATCAACTATATGCAGATTACCTCTTTCGGATGCGGACCTGATGCTTTCCTTCTCGACGAAATAGAAAACATTTTCAAGCGTTACGACAAGGTATGCACCATTATAAAGGTAGATGACATCAATAATGTGGGTTCAATGAGGCTGAGAGTTCGCAGCCTTTTGGAAAGCATTGCCGCTCTGCCCGAAAGAAGCTCACAAAAGCCTGCTTTGTTTGTCAATACCAAGAATTTCACCAAGCAAGACAAACAGAGAACAATTTTGGCTCCCTTTTTTACCGAATATGCCTCACCTTTGCTTCCCGAAGTCTTTGAGTTGAGCGGCTATAAGTTGGAAGTGCTTCCCCTTAGCAACGAGCGTTCGGCAGAGATTGGTCTCACATATTCCAACAACGAAGTATGCTATCCTGCAACCCTCATTGTGGGTGATGTAATCAAGGCTCTGAAAAGCGGAAAGTACGATTTGTCTTCAACAGCAGTCGGAATTACTCAAACGGGAGGGCAATGCAGGGCGTCGAGCTACTATGCGGTAATAAGGAAAGCCTTGGTCGATGCGGGATTTGCAAACATTCCGGTGATAAGTGTTACAATGGGAGGGGATTTGAACAACAATCAGCCCGGCTTTAAGTTGAATTGGGTTAAGATACTGCCGATTGCTTTTTCTGCAATGTTGTTTGGCGACAGTCTTTCAAAACTTTATTATGCCACGGTGTGCAGAATAAGCGACAAAAAGGTTGCGAAAGACCTCCAAAACTCCTATTTGCAAAAGGCGAAGGCTCTTGTGTTGAAGTCTGACCGCAAGGCAATGCTCCAACTTCTTGCTTCGGCAGTCGAGAGCTTCAACAGCCTGTTGCCAAAGGAGAGATTGGAAAGAAAAAAGGTAGGAATAGTAGGAGAAATATTTCTCAAATTTCACCCCTTTGCCAACAAAAACATAGCCTCTTGGCTTACCGAACACGACATTGAGGTCTTGCCTCCGATGCTTACGCCCTTTTTTACTCAGAGCTTTGTCAATCGCGATGCCAAGCTGCAAAACAATCTTCTCAAAAGCAACATTCCCGACTTCGTTTTCTCACAAGCCTACAAGATTGTAAGACATGAGGTCGAAAAGTTTAACAAAGTGTTGAGCAGATTTAAGTATTTCTCTCCTTTGGAAGACGTTTATGAGCTTGCAGAGGGCGTTAAAGACATTCTGCCTTTGTATGTGCAGTTTGGAGAGGGCTGGCTGCTTCCGGCAGAGATTGTTTCGTATGCAAAAAACAAGGCAGATGCGGTGATAAGTCTTCAACCCTTTGGCTGCATTGCCAATCACATCATAAGCAGAGGCATGGAAAACAAAATCAAACAATGTTATCCCGGAGTCAATATACTTGGTTTGGACTTTGATAGTTCGGTTAGCGAAGCCAACATTGCCAATCGTCTCATGATGTTGAAGGAAAGTTTGGGTTGAGCGAAGAAACTCCACAATAAAACCTCGCTTTGTCATTGCAAAGCGAGGTTTTTTCTTTGATAAATCGAGATTACCAAAAAATTTTCTCGTTGGTAATGGTATTACCAAGCCCATGGTAATAGGATTATCACGCCATGGTAATAGGATTACCACGCCGTGATAATGGTATTACCACGACGTGGTAATGATAGTACCAACAAAAGAAAAAGTTTGGTAATCCCTTTTCGTTCTTTCAAAAGAGGGAAAATTTACTCGAAAAAGCCAATTCGGTGCGTTTTTACCTCAAACCATCAAGCCATTTCATGGTGTCAAGTCCGTCGGCAAAGTCGTCAATCTGCGGTTCTTGGGCTTTGCCGAAACTCTCGCAGGCTATTGAGGAACAATTTCCCGAAACGATTTGTATCTTCTCTCGGTTTTCGGACAAAAAGTCCTCAATCTCCGCTTCAGAAGTGTAGAAAGAATAGTTCACAACGCTCACTGCCGAGTTCAACTCGGTGTTTTCTGTCAGCAACACGCTCTCCAAGTCTTCAAAATGCACGTTGTTCATAGTGAAGATGGCTCTGTGGTAGTCCAAGTTGTTGCGATATTTGTTCAAATCCCTCAACCAAAGGAAGTTTTGGCACGCCTGAGCGAGCGGAGTGAAGTCATAGCCCTTCGGAACAAAGAGAAGGCTTGTGTTTCTGCACCCCAATCCGGCATAGAGCAACATATCTTCTGCCAAACCTTGAAGCTGCAAGGCGGTTTCTTTACCCGAGAGAATTGCAACCGAGCTTCTCGAATGCCTTATGATGTGAGGGTATTTTGCAAAGTAGTTTTCAAAGAGAAGAGCGCTGTTGTCGCTTCCCGTTGCAATGACAGCCTGAAATGATTTGAGCTTTTCACTCTCGAAAACAACCTCTTGCGGAAAGTATTTTCCAAAAAGGAAGGGCAGAAGGACATCATCTTTGTGGGATAACTTGCAAACAACCTCATTTCCGCTCAACAGCACACACATAATGTCGTGAAAGGCAACGGCAGGAATGTTTCCGGCAGCAATGACAGCAACCTTTTTTGCCTCAGCAGCAAAAGAATAAGGCTTGACGAAGGCTTCCAAGCTGTCTTTTTTGAGCCATAAGGCAATTCCCTCCAAGGCTTTGCGAGAAAATGTGGGGCAGAACCACGGATTTTTGGCAAAAGCAGTCTGCAAAACAGCATTAAACTCTCCGTTTTCGAGCGAGCAGTTTATCCAATCGCCCATTGAACAAAACTTATCAATGATTTCTTCTCTTGTCATAAGCAATCAATTAAAATAGAATTTTGCAAAGGTACGACGAAAAGCCTGCCTATCTGTAAAAAAGCTCGCAAAAAAAATACCCTTATCGGCAAATGGAGAAAGTGTCTCTTGTCTGGCTTTCGCTCTGAACAAAGTTTAATACCACCCCTCTTTCTTTCAGAGCCTTTATGTTGCAGAGTCGATAGCCCTTTGCGTAGTTTATGTCTTTGGGATTGACAACTACGCACTTTGTTTCTTTGCCAAGGGACAGCAATCTTTCCAACCATATTCGGCTAAGCACAAGTTCTCTGAACGAAACGTTAAAAGGTCCGGCAATAAGTTCGTTTCCGCTTATCAAACCCTCCGAAGGGTGAAGCCCAACTCTCAAAACACTCACACCCGATTGAATAAAAATCTTATAAACTTCGGCAGACCACTCGACAGCTTGCTCAATAGTGAGCGGTCGATAGTCGCCTCTGTAATACATCTCTGCCAATTTTGTGTTCGGAATGACCAAAGTAGGATATATTCGGGTGTTGTCAGCACCCAAGCTGACGATTTTTTGAGCTGTCTGCTTTGAACGCTCCAAGGTATCTGAGGGCAGTCCTACCATCATTTGCAAACCAAGGCTGAAACCATACTCTTTTATGAGAGAGGAGGCTTTCTCGACATCTCTGACGCTGTGTCCCCGTTCGCAAAGCGTCAATATTTCGTCGCAAAGCGACTGAGCTCCAAGTTCAATCGTCTTTACATTATAGCGTTTCAGCGTGTCAAGCACCGCAACAGAAATATAATCGGGGCGAGTCGAAAGTCTGATGCCCTCAATCAAACCTTGCTTGATGTAAGGCTGCACAACCTCCAAGTACTTCTCCTGCTGCTCAATCTCCAATCCCGTAAAGCTCCCTCCAAAAAAAGCAAGCTCCACATGACTTGGTCGAACAAAGGTCTGCAAATGGCTTTCGATGATTTGAACAACCTTGTCGGTGGAAACAACTTCCGCTTGTCCCGAGATATGCCGCTGATTGCAGTAAATACATCGGTTAGGACAAGCAAGTTCGGGAATAAAAACCGGAATGTTGTAGTGTCTCATTCAAACGAGGGCGTAGAAAAGCGGTGTGAAATTCTCGTTCACACCGCATAGAATGTTATGATTAAGACTTCTTTTGTTCTTTATTTTGAGAATCTTCGTCAAAGTAACCGTAGCCATAGCCATATCCAGCTCCGTAACCCTGACCATAGTGCTTTCCAGCTCCGTAACCATAGCCGTAACCACCATAGCCTTTGCCGTAACCATAGCCATAACCATAGCCGCCATAGCGACTTGAATAGCCGTATTTTTGCATTGCGTTCTTGATTCCGTTCAAGACAAAGTTGTATTTAACGTTATTTTGTTCCAATTCGCCGAGAGAAATCTTCAATACGCCCTTGTCGGTCTGTTCACTACGAACAACAAACAAGTTGATGTCGGATTCTTTTGCCAAACACAAAGCATCGGCAATCAAACTTACGGGAGGAGTATCCAAAATCACATAATCGTACTCTTGTTTCAAGCGTCCGATTAGCTCTCTGTTCTTTTCAGAGTCGATAAGCTCCGAAGGATTTGGCGGAACAGGTCCGGAAACCAACACATCCAAGTTTGAAAATTCGGTATGTTGGATAATTTCTTCGTAAGAGTTGTTTCCAATCAAATAAGATGTGATACCGCAGCTTCCATCGACGTGGAACACCTTGTGCAACTTAGGTTTTCTCAAATCGTAACCTGCAATAATGGTCTTCTTTCCTCCCAACGACAAAACAGAAGCAAGGTTCAAACTTGTCAAACTCTTGCCATCGCTCGGAGTTGACGAAGTAATGAGGATTACACTGCCCTCTTTCTTGTTGCCGTCCTCCTTTAATATGTATTTGATGTTCGTTCTGATTGAACGATACGACTCTGAAATTTGGCTCTTTGGCTTGTCAAATACCACCATTCGGTTATAATCATCGGGAAGTTGAGGAATGTATCCGAGAATAGGAGCATCGGATATTTTCTCCAAGTCATCTTTTCCTCCCACGGTGTTGTTTGTGTAGTAGCGAATGAGGATATATACCGCAGGAACTAACAATCCCACAAGTATTGCAATCAAAAAGTTCATGCTTGTCTTAGGATACACCTTCACGGCAAACTTTGCCTTGTCTATTATCTTGTGGTCGGGAAGTGCAGCACTCTTTGCAATTTCGGCTTCTGCCCTCTTTTGATACAAGAAGTTGTAAATCTCATCGTTAAACTTGAACTGACGTTCTATGTTTATCATGTTTCTCTGAGTTGTAGGCAACTTATCTACCTCGACCTGCAAAAGATTTTGCTGACGTTTCAATTCCTTTTGAGTAATGTCCAAGTGTTGCTTTATAGTCTTCAAACTCTCTTGTATTTGCTTCCTTGTGGTTTCGATTTGAAGGTTCAATTCTTTAATTTTCGGGCTTTTTGGTGTCAGAGTTGTTGAAAGCCTTTGACGCTCAAGTACCAATGTTGTGAGGGTTTCGACCAAGCGGTTGAGGATAGGGTCTTGTATTCCCATTGTTGAGGGAACTGCAACTCCGCCTTCCAAGTTGGCATTATTGACATAGTCGGACAAAGCATCATAATAAGCTCTCTGTGTTGCAGCCTCGGCTCTTTGAACTTCCAATTCGTTTGTTCTCTCATACAAATACTGAGCATCGTTGGTCAAAGACAAGGTGTTGTTGCTTTGTTGAAAGGCTTCACGACGTCTTTCGGCAATCGAAAGAGAGTCGGCAATACTCGAAATCTGAGAATTGACGAACTCAATCGTCGCAACATTCATGTGGTTCTTCTCTTCAAAGGTTTGGTCGATGTAAATCTTGCAAAGCATATTGACAAAGTCTGTTGCCTTGTCGCTGTTCTCGTGTTTGTATTTGATAGATATGATGGAGCTTTCCTTGTTTATCAGTTCTATGTTGGTAGCTTTGAATTGGTTTGCAACAGCATCGAGATCGTTTACCACAAAAGAGTAATTCATTTTGGAATAGTTGTCATTCCATTTGTCGGGATTTCTCAATTTTACCGTAAAACGCATTCCGTCTTGTGTAAACCAGTCTCCGTATTTGAGAGTTACTCTTCTCTTTTTAACGTTTACTCTTGTGTCGGGCAACACTCTGTCTTCTGCATAGTCATAAACAGGCACATTCTCTTTCTCGTCGTAAGACACAATGCACTTGTCTTTGAACAACTCGACGTCTATCGGCACTCCAACAGGCTGAGACTGATACAAATCCAAATCAACCTCGAAAGGAGCTTTGTCATATATGTCCATGTCTCTCATGTTCAGCCTTTGGTAGTAGGTAACATGGAAATCCAATGCCTTGATTGTCCTTTTGACCATCGACAAAGATTGAATTGTTCCAATCTCGTTTTGGAAATTGACTTTGTCTTGGTTGTACACAAAGTTGTTCATCATAGACATATTTCCCAACAACTCGTTGTTGCTCTTGATTAACAGAGTTGCCGTTGCTTCATACTGAGGCTTGGAGTATCGGGTAATGATAAACGCTCCAATCAATGCCACAATGACTGCAATGGCAAACCAATGCCATTTGGACAACATCTTGAAGAGAATCTCCGCATAGTTGATTGAAGACTCTTCTCTTACTACTTCTTGCTTCTGAATATTGTTTTCCACGATACGAATTTTACTTGTTGCTTAATGTAAGGATTAACGAAACTACCGATATTACCGATGTAAGAATTGACAACGAACTTGTGATTGTGTTTAACGGCACATTGAGGGTTGTCAATGCCTTGGTGTTCTTGTTAGGTTCCACATAGACCAGGTCTCCCGGCTGAAGGTAGAATTTTTTGTCTTGAAGAATGCTTGCCTCGCTCAAATCCAAAGTATAAATCAAGTCTTCCTTGGAGGTCTTTCTCACAACCTTCACTCTGTGTCTGTTTCCATAATATGTCAAGTCGCCTGCTGCTGCAATGACATCAAAAACGCTCACACTCGGTTGGTAAAAAGTATAAGTTCCCGGGTGTGTTACTTCTCCCAAAACGGACACTTTGTAGTTTACCATCTTGCAAGACACCACTGCTCCCTGAACAAATTCTTCTGCTTTCTCCTTTATCTTCTTTTCTGCCTGCTCCACGGTCAAGCCTTTGACGTAAACCTTTCCCATGAGCGGCAAACCGATTTCACCTTCTTTATCTATAACAAAACTATTCAAGAATACAGCATTGTCGCTACTTATATAGTTGCTGTTGGTGTTGTTGTTAAACAAGGCATTTGCTTCATTTCCGACTGTGGAAGTTATTTGAATATAAAGCATATCCTGTTCTGCCAAAACATATTCGGGAGAATAGTTCTTTTCATCACCCGAATAGGTATGCAATATGTCGCCATTCATATCTTCACTGCCCTGCAAGTAGATCAAATTCTTCTGCGAGGTACATGAACTTAGCAATGCCACTGCCAAAACAAACATTGCCGACAAACCAAAAGTCTTTTTCATACTCGTATTTTTTAACGCACAAATTTACAACTATTTTTCCGAAATCTTATAATTGCCTATGCTTTTTTTGAAAAGAAGATATTAAACTGCGTATCTTTGAGAGGGTTATGTGCTGTGAAAATATATTGTAACAGCGACTTAAAAAGGAAAATCGCAGCGATAAAACAAAAAATTATTACTCTCTCGCTGCGATTTTTGTACTTAAAAAACACTCTTATTCTTCGACAATTTCTATCAGCACATCGTTCTTGCTGACGTTTTGTCCTTCTTCTATGTTTACCGATTTGATAATTCCGTTCATTGTTGCACAAATTTGATTGTCCATCTTCATTGCGTGCAAAGAGCAAAGCACGTCGCCTTTTTGTACAACCTGACCTTCTTGCACAAACACTTTGACTATCGTTCCGGGAATGAAAGCATAGATTTCTCCCGGTGCGACTTTGACATATAATTGTCTGTAATGCGTCCTTGTATTGGTATTGTTATCTGCCATTTTCTTCTGTCTTTAATTTGTTTTGCTAAGATAAATATACGCTTGATTGATCTCTGTTTATGTTTTTTTTAGAAAGGAGGAAGTCCGTGCTTTTTCTTAGGATTTTCCTGTGTCTTGTTTTTGCATATTTCCAAAGCGTGAGAAATATAATCTCTTGTTTCGTTTGGTTGAATGACCGCATCGACATATCCGTATGAGGCTGCAACGTAAGGATTTGCGAACTTCTGTTTGTATTCCTCGATTTTCTCTTTTCGAGTCTTTTCAGGATTTTCCGATTTCATTATTTCGCTTCTGAAAATTATGTTTGCAGCACCTTCAGGACCCATTACGGCAATTTCGGCAGTAGGCCATGCAAACACAAAGTCAGCCTTCAAGTGGCTCGAACACATTGCTATGTAACCACCTCCGTAAGCCTTTCTGAGTATGACGGTAATTTTTGGAACAGTAGCTTCCGAATAAGCATACAAAATCTTTGCTCCGTGGCGTATAACGCCCGCGTGTTCTTGGTCAATGCCAGGAAGATAACCCGGAAGGTCTTCCAAGGTAACCAAAGGAATGTTGAAAGCATCACAAAATCTTATAAACCTTGCCGCCTTATCCGAAGAGTTGCAATCCAAAACACCTGCCAAAGCAATAGGTTGGTTTGCCACAAATCCGACAGTCTCTCCGTTAATTCTCGCAAAGCCTATCACGATATTTGGAGCAAACAACTCCTGAACTTCAAGGAACTCCGAATTATCTACAATACTCTTTATTATATGTCTTACGTCGTAAGGCTTTGCAGGGTCGGAAGGAAAGACGCTGCTTATTTTGTATTCCTTTGAACGAGGCTTCTTTGCAGGGAATGGTTCTGCCTTCTTATCGTTGTTCCACGGAATATAGGTAAAGAGATTTTTGATTTGGTCAAAACACTCCTGCTCGCTTTCTGCAAAGAAATGAGCATTTCCCGACACTTCTGCGTGAACTCTTGCACCTCCGAGGTCTTCTTGTGAGATTTCTTCTCCGAGAACGGTCTTTATCACGTCAGGTCCGGTGATAAACATCTTGGAAATCTTATCCACAACGAACACAAAGTCCGTCAAAGCAGGGGAATAAACCGCACCTCCCGCACAAGGACCAAGTATAACCGAGATTTGAGGGATAACACCCGAAGCCATGGTATTGCGATAGAAAATATCACCATAGCCCGACAAGGCATTGACACCCTCTTGTATTCTTGCACCACCCGAATCGTTGATACCGATTATAGGAGTCTTCAACTTCATGGCATGGTCCATTATCTTGCAAATCTTCTTTGCGTGCATAAAGCCCAACGAACCTCCTGCCACAGTAAAGTCTTGAGCATAAATACAAACAGGATAGCCGTTTATTGTTCCCGTACCTGTAACCACTCCATCGCCGGGAAGAATTTTCTTGTCCATATCAAAATCTCTTCCCGAGTGTTGAACAAACAAGTCATATTCATGGAAAGAGCCTTCGTCCAACAACTCCAAAATTCTCTCTCGAGCTGTCAATTTTCCGATTGCTTTTTGCTTCTCCACCGCTTTTTCTCCACCTCCCTGAAGCACAAGCTGCATTCTTTGTTTAAGTTCGTGCGTTTTACTATTTACCGACATAACTTAAAAATTTAATTACACACTACATTGTCGCGGCAAAGGTACAAAAAAAAATTCATTTGGTACTTGCTTTTGCCTTTTACAGCTCTGCCGACATCAGACACCCGATTGCCTCTGACTTTACAACAATTTGAAAAACAGATAGTTTGAATTTGCAAAAATAAAACGCCGTTTCAGTCCGATTAAAACGCCGTTTTATCGTGCCAAAACGCCGTTTCATTTTGATAACTCGGCGTTTCGTATTTGTTATTGTAATGACATACGTTCACAAGGAGTAGTTTGCAAGAGGTAGTTGCACGTTTTTGGAGTTTGTTTTTGCTTTTTAGTCAAGCGATTTAGCACATCGAAAATTGCAACGGCAGCAATATCATAGACGCTTTTGCCATTTCGGGGCGAAATCTTTTTGGGTTGCCTACCTTGTGTGCCGCTTCGCTTTACGCAAGGGCTGTGTGCAGTCTGTCCTTGCGGGGCGTGGGCTTTCGTTTCTTGCTTTTTGCTGTGGTTTTGCACCTTTGGCGGTCGGTAATAGGATTATCAACAGATTTTTTCGCAAAAAATCGGACTTGGATTACAGCAAGTCGAAAGGGCTGAATGCCGAAATGATGTGTTCGATTTGCATGGGTGTGGCGTCGTTTGCAACGATTGACACCACATCGAAGCGTGCTTCCTTTTCGATGTTGTGTCTCACAAGGTAGGAATTGGCGGCTTTGATGATTTGTTTCTGCTTTTTGAAGTTCACTTTTTCGTATGGCTGCTCAAAATAGTTGTTTGAGAGGGTCTTGACTTCGACAAAAACAATGCTGTCGGTCGATTCGTCCATTGCAACAATGTCAATCTCGGCTCCGAATGCCACAAAATTCCTGTGCAAAATTTTGTATCCTTTGCCGAAAAGGTAGTCTGTGGCGATTTGTTCGCCTTTGTTGCCGAGTAGTTTGGTGTTCATAGTTGGCTGATTGTGATTTTGTTGCCTTGTTGAGAGACTTTGGTCTTACAACCTGCTATAAGGGGAGTGTTTTCTTTGCCTATGTGTCCGACGGGAATGTCAAACACTTTCGGATAGTCGTAACTTTCTACCGCCTCTGCTACAATTTCGTATGCCGATTTGCCAAAGGGGATTGCGTTGTCGTGCATTTTTGTCATCGCTCCCACAAGAAGACCTTTGAGCTTGGAGAGTTTGCCGCTTCGTTTGAGGGCTTGCATCATGCGATCGATGTGATAGAGATATTCGTCCAAGTCTTCGATGAACAAAATCTTACCTTCGGTATCGCCAAAACTCTCTGAACCCAAAAGGGAATAAAGAACCGACAGATTGCCTCCAATTATTTCGCCTTCAAATTCTACATTTTGAGGTTTGTAATCCGATATGCACTCTATGGTGTTGCCTTTGCCGGAAATAATATCAAATATTTTGTTCACACAAGGCAGGTTTGCCGTTTGAGGACTTACTTCCAAGGGCATTATTGCGTGAAGTGATGTCATGTTGCAGCAAAAAAACAAGTGGGAAAGCAGTGCTGTTACGTCTGAGTAGCCAATCAGCCATTTGGGATTGGCAACAAGGGACGAGAAATCGACCATATCCAAAATCCTTACAGTGCCATAGCCTCCTCTTGCGAGCCAAACAGCTCTTATTTCGGGGTTATCAATCATGCTTTGCAAGTCGGCGGCTCTTTCTTTGTCGTTTCCTGCAAACTGATTGTCTCTCAAGCCTATGGTTTTGCCGACAACTGCCGTATAACCCATGCTTTCGATTTTTTGGACTGCGGCTGCGATTTCCTCAAGGCTTATCTTTCTTGCCGAAGAGCATATTGCGATTTTGTCTTTCGGCTTCAAAAAAGCAGGAATTGTCTTCAAGGTGTTTTCTTTCGGCTTGTTCATTGCAAAAAAAGGCTGTGAGGTGTCTTTCGGATTGGGGAGTTTATACAATGTCGGCGTAAAGGTCAAACTCTTCTGCCGCAGTTATTTTGGCAAGTACAAATTTACCCACTTCGGCTCTTTGTTCCGCAGGAATGAGGACCTCATTATCGACCTCGGGAGAGTCAAATTCGGTTCTGCCCACAAAGAAATCGCCTTCCTTTCGGTCAATCAATACTTTGAAAACCTTACCTACCTTGGCTTGATTGAGAGAAAGGGAGACGGATTGCTGAATTTGGGTAAGTCTGTCGAGCCTTTCTTGCTTGGTTTCTTCGGACACATCGTCAGGGAGCTGATATGCAGCCGTTCCCTCTTCGGGAGAATAGGTGAAAGCTCCCATTCTATCGAACCTCACCTTTGAAACAAAGTCTTCCAAAGCCTCAAATTGTTGCTCGCTTTCGCCGGGATAACCGACAATCAATGTCGTTCTGAGGCAAATGTCAGGTACTTTTGCTCTGATTTTTTCAATAAGTGAGTAAATCTCTTCGGAAGTTATGTGTCTGTTCATTGAAGAGAGTATTGCGTTGTCGATATGTTGCAGGGGCATATCAATGTATTTGCAAATTTTCGGCTCTTTTGACATCAAGTCTAATAAGTCTTCGGGAAAATCATTAGGGTAAGAGTATTGCAACCTTATCCATTCGATGCCCTCGATTTTTGCAATCTCTCTCAAAAGGTCGGTGATGCAGTGTCGTCCGTAGAGGTCTGTGCCGTAGTTTATGGTGTCTTGAGCAACCACAATCAGCTCTTTGACACCTTGTTTTGCCAAAGCCTCAGCCTGAGAGATTATTTTCTCCTTTGGTTCTGAGACATGACGCCCTCTGATGTATGGAATGGCACAAAAAGAGCAGAACTTGTCGCAACCTTCCGAAATTTTGAGATAGGCATAGTGGGAGGGAGTGCTTATCTTTCTTTCTGTCGTAAAGTCGGAAAGGTTGTTCTTCAATATATATTCTGCAATCAATTTGAAATCATTTGCTCCGAAAAACTCATCAACCTCGGGAATTTCTTTTGAAAGCTCGTCTTTGTAGCGTTGAACAAGGCAACCAAAGACTATAAGCAGCTTTATTTTCCCTTTTTTTCGCTTTTCGGCATAGCGAAGAACCTCATCAATCGACTCTTCCTTGGCATCTTTGATAAATCCGCAGGTGTTTATTATCACTATGTCGAAGTGTCCCTTTTCCGAATCGAAGCAAACCTTATAGTCTTTTCCCAACCAACCTGCAAGCTGTTCGCTATCCACCAAATTTTTTGAACAGCCGAGGGTGATAATATTTACTTTGAGCATTTGGCAAACAGGATTACAAACGTATTCTCACCCCTATGGTGAAGTTCATTCGACCGAGAGATTCTTTGTTTTCGGAAATGTCTATTTTGTCTTCGCCAAGTTTGAGAGTCGAAACGCTGCCTTGAAGAAAACTTGCGGTAAATCCCATTCCTATATACTCGTTGAAAGCGTAGTCAAGTCCGCAACCTATGCCATATCCGAAGCTGTTGCCGCTGTAAGTGTTTGAAATACTGTTCTTGTCTGTGTTTCTCATGTTCATGTAACCTGCAGTTACTCTTGCCCAAATGTCAAATTGTTCTGCTATTGTGGGCAGTTGAACCTTGAAACTTGGTCCTACATAGAAAATATTCATGTCGTCGGTGCAGTAAATCGAGTTGTTTGCTTCGCCCGAAGAGGGTATGATAGAATCAAATCCGTGAACTGCTCCGAACATTGAGGCTTCAAATCCTACCGAAAGCCACTGATGAAAACGATAATCGTAAGCAAACTCGAAGTTGTAACCATGTTTCATTGTCTTTGCATGGTCGCTGTTGCTTACCATATTGGCAAATTGTTCGGGGTGATTGTCCGCAAACTTGAAAGCATAACCTGCATTCATCGAGAAGTTATGCTTGTTGAAGTTATTTTGTGCAAGTATCGGCAAGGCAAAAAGCACCAATGCCGACAATAACAATGTCTTTTTCATCTTTGATTAACTGTTTTTGTGATTATTCAAACAAACTATCTACAAATGCTTTGGCGTTGAATATTTGCAAGTCTTCCATCTGTTCTCCCAAACCTATGTATCTTACTGGTACTTTGAACTGATCGGAAATTCCTATCACGACTCCTCCCTTTGCAGTGCCGTCCAACTTGGTCAAAGCCAAGGCATTGACATCTGTTGCGGCTGTAAATTGCTTTGCTTGTTCGATTGCGTTTTGTCCTGTTGAAGCGTCCAAGACCAAAAGCACCTCATTGGGAGCGTCGGGCAGTACCTTCTTCATCACGTTTCTGATTTTGGAAAGCTCGTTCATCAAACCAATTTTGTTGTGCAAACGTCCTGCCGTGTCAATTATCACAACGTCGGCTTGCTTTGCCACTGCAGATTTCAGAGTGTCGAAAGCAACCGATGCAGGATCTGCTCCCATGCCTTGGGTTACCATATCTACTCCGACTCTTTCTGACCATATCTTTAATTGATCGACAGCTGCCGCACGGAATGTGTCAGATGCTCCGAGTATTACTTTCTTTCCTGCTTGCTTAAACTGATATGCCAATTTTCCGATGGTAGTTGTCTTTCCCACTCCGTTCACTCCCACAACCATTATGACGTATGGGGCTGAGGATTGTGGCAAATCGAACGATTCTCTTTCGTCTGAGATGTTTTCTTGCATCAATGCCATGATTTCTTCCCTCAATATGGCATTCAATTCCGCAGTTCCGAGATATTTGTCTCTTGCAACGCGGCCCTCAATTCGCTCGATAATTTTCAGAGTTGTTTCAACTCCCACATCTGCTTCGACCAAAATTTGTTCAAGATTGTCGAGAACTTCCTCATCAACCTTTGATTTGCCTGCTATTGCCTTTGAAATCTTGGTAAATACGCTCTGTTTGGTCTTGGAAAGACCCTTGTCCAAGGTTTCTTTCTTGTTCTTGGTAAAAAAAGAGAAAAATCCCATCGCTCATCGTTTTTAATTAGACTTATAAATCCTTGCAAACAGATGTTCTTTGCTTGTTTTGCGACATCTGTTATAACAATAAAGTTGTCATTCTCCACAAAGAGAGAGCATGACAACTTTATTCCCTTACGTCAATCTCCGCTTGCAGCGGAGCTATTTACACCTTTTGCTTCAAAGAATGAAGAAAAAAGTTTCCTTACTTCTTCGCAAAATACTCCTTAACGCTGTCTGATGGTATGATTTCTTCCTTAAATGTGTAAGCTCCGGTCTTTTCAGAACGCAAAGTTCTGATAACCTTGGCGAAATCTTTACCTGACGAAGTTTTAAGGGTTGCAACTACTTTCTTTGCCATCTTACTATACTCCTCTTATTTGTTGTTACTTTATTTCCTTATGTACAGTTACTCTCTTCAATATAGGATTGTATTTCTTCAATTCCAATCTTTCGGGAGTATTCTTTTTAGATTTTGTCGTTATATAACGAGATGTGCCGGGCATTCCCGATGCCTTATGCTCTGTACACTCAAGTATAACCTGAACTCTTACGTCTTTCGTTTTCTTTGCCATCTTTCTACACTTTTTTGAGGCTGCAAAGATACTCAGTTTTTTTGTATCTGCCTAATATTCTGTGAAAAAAATTATTCTTTTTCTTGATTTGCTTTCTCGATTGATTTTGTAACTCGCTCAATTCCCGACAATTCCGAGGTTAAATCGCCATAGTAAAATGCTCTGTCGTAGTTTGTGCGTGTGTAGTCTCTGATAAAGCCGAACACACTCTTGTCTCCCTTTTCGAAGCTGTGGGAAATGGAGGCTTTGTAGCCGTCTCGGCAATCTATTTCCATGGAAAGGAACTGTATTTCTCCGCTTTTTGCCCTGATTACGTCAAAATTGGTAAATCTAATGGAAGAATACTTCAAGATGTTCTTTCTTATCTCCAATAATTCTTTGTCGGAGGTCGAGCTGCTCACTCCCACAACAACATAATCCTTACCTATATAATAAGGAAAAGGAGAATTGCTTTCGCTCTGTGCTTTTATGGCAAGAACGCTCAGCAACAACACGCTCACAAATATCGCAAATTTTCTTTTCATCTGTCAATATGGTTTTGTGTGCAAATATACGATTATTTTCTTTCTTGATTTCGCAAAAATAACTCCTCGTTTTATTTTTGCAACTCGCCGTTTTGTCGCAACAAAACGGCGAGTTGCAAAACGCTTTCTCAAAGGCGTGAAAATCAGTGCTTAATATGGTCCGAGTTTGTTTGATTTCGGGGCTTTTGATTTGGTGTTTTGACTTTGGCTTTTCTGACTTTTGGTCTTGCCGAGTGAACAAAGACACAATGATTGCGAAGGGTTTTTGTTCTCTGTGGGGCAAAAATCGTGGGAAATTCACTAAATTTGCAGGTTGATTTCGAGAAATTAAAGATTTAAGTCTATATGTCAGATATTGCAAGTAAGTATGAAGCCAAATCTGTAGAGCAGAAGTGGTATTCACAGTGGGTCGAAAATAAATGTTTTAGTTCAAAACCCGACGGAAGGCAGCCGTTTACCATAGTGATACCGCCTCCAAATGTGACGGGAGTGCTTCACATGGGACACATGCTCAACAATACTATTCAAGATGTGCTTGTCCGCCGTGCAAGAATGAAAGGTTACAACGCTTGTTGGGTTCCGGGAACAGACCATGCTTCCATTGCCACAGAGGCAAAGGTGGTTGCAAAGCTCAAAGAAGAAGGAATAGATAAAAAAGACCTGACAAGAGAAGAGTTTCTCTCTCATGCGTGGAAGTGGAAAGAGCAACACGGAGGAATAATCTTGAAGCAGTTGAGAAAACTTGGAGCTTCGTGCGATTGGGACAGAACAAAATTCACAATGGACAAGCCTTTGTATGATTCTGTCATAGATGTGTTTGTCGATTTGTACGAAAAAGGTTTGATTTATCGAGGTGTCAGAATGGTAAATTGGGACCCTGTTGCTTTGACAGCCCTAAGCGACGAGGAGGTTATCTTCAAACAACAACAATCGAAGCTCTATTACCTTAAATATATGGTTGAGGGTTCGGAAGATTTCGTTACCGTGGCAACCACACGTCCCGAAACAATTCTCGGAGATACTGCCGTGTGTGTTCATCCCGAAGATGAGAGATATTCCCACCTCAAAGGTAAACGACTTATAGTGCCTTTGGTAGGAAGAAGTGTGCCTGTCATATTTGACGAATACGTCGATAGAGAGTTTGGAACGGGAGCATTGAAAATCACTCCTGCACACGACATCAACGACTACACCCTTGGTTTGAAATATAAGTTGGATACAATAAACGTATTTAACGATAACGGTACTTTGAACGACAATGGGGGCGATTATTGTGGCATGGACAGATTTGAGTGTAGGAAGAAAATTGCCAAAGACTTGGAGCAGGCAGGCCTTATGGTCAAGACAGAGGACTATATAAATAATGTAGGTTGTTCGGAAAGGACAAATGCAGTCATAGAGCCGAAGTTGTCTCTTCAATGGTTCGTAAAGATGTCCGATTTGGCAAAACCGGCATTGGAAGTTGTGATGAGCGACCGAATTAAGTTCCATCCGGCAAAGTTTAAGAATACTTACCGCCATTGGATGGAAAATGTAAAAGATTGGTGTATCTCCCGACAACTTTGGTGGGGTCAGAGAATACCTGCATACTACCTTCCGAACAATGAATGTGTGGTTGCAAAATCTGCCGAAGAAGCCTTGGCAAAAGCTCAAAGCCTTTTCCCTGAGGAGAACTACACTTTGGCAGACCTCAAACAAGACGAAGACGTTTTGGATACTTGGTTCTCTTCATGGTTGTGGCCTATAAGCGTCTTTGACGGAATAAGAAATCCCGACAATGAGGAAATCAAATACTACTATCCTACAAATGATTTGATAACTGCACCCGAAATTATCTTCTTTTGGGTTGCCCGAATGATAATGGCAGGTTTGGAATATAGGAAAGAAGTACCTTTCAAAAACGTTTACTTCACAGGAATTGTCAGAGACAAGTTGGGAAGGAAGATGAGCAAGAGTTTGGGTAACAGCCCCGACCCTATAGAGCTTATAGAGAAGTATGGAGCCGACGGAGTGAGAATGGGAATGCTTTTGGCTTCACCTGCGGGAAACGATTTGCCGTTTGACGAAAGCTATTGCGAACAAGGAAGAAACTTCTCCAACAAAATTTGGAATGCTTTGAGACTTATCAAATCTCAAAAGGTGGAAGACATTCCTCAAAGCAACAGTTCAAAACTTGCAATCGAGTGGTTCAGAGCCAAAATCAACCAAACGCTCAGCCTTTTGGAAGATGACTTTTCAAAATACAGACTTTCGGAAAGTTTGATGAGGGTTTACAAGTTCATTTGGGACGATTTCTGCTCTTGGTATTTGGAAATAATCAAGCCGGCTTACCAATCGCCAATGGATAAAGCCACTTATGAGCAGACACTCGACATATTTGAGACACTGATGAAGATTTTGCATCCTTTCATGCCTTTTGTAACCGAAGAGATATACCATCTAATAAGAGAGAGAGAGGAAAAGGACTTCATAATGTTGGCACAGATGCCCGAGGTACAGCCGTTCGACGAGAAATTGCTTGCAGATTTTGAGTTCGTTCAAGAGTTTGTCGCTTGCATAAGGGCTGTCAGAAACGAAAAGAACATACCTCAGAAAAACACTTTGGAGGCTTTCTTTGCCAAAACGGCAGAAGCCGAAGTTGTGGAGAAGTATTCCGAACTGATAACCAAGTTGTGTAATCTTCAAATCCTTGCTCTGTGTGACCAAAAGGTCGAAAAGTCTGTTGCAAAAATGGTAAGGACAATGGAAGTCTTTGTTCCGTTTGCCGATAATATCAACAAAGAAGAAGAGATCAAGAAGATAAACGAAGAAATCAAGTACTTTGAGGGCTTTAAGGCTTCGGTGGAGAAAAAACTCGCCAACGAGAACTTTGTAAACAAAGCTCCACAAAAAGTTGTTGATACAGAAAGGAAGAAACTTTCCGATTGTGAGCAGAAGTTACAAACTTTGAAAGAACAGCTTGCGGGACTTGCTTAAACAAACAACAAGAAAGGTCGTCAGCAAATGATGACCTTTTTTCATGATATGAGTGTTTGTTTCTGTCAATTTGTCAGATATGCTTTTGTGGCACGTTTTTGGCTGTGTGTATATTGAGTTTGGTCGGCAAAGACGCCGCAACGATAAAGTGAATTGAAATAATAAAATAGTAAAAATAGGAGATACAAAAAATGGCACAAGTAAATGTAAAACCATTGGCTGACCGTGTTTTGGTTAAGCCTGCAGAAGTAGAGCAGAAAACAGCATCGGGAATAATCATACCTGATACTGCAAAAGAAAAACCAATGACGGGAGAAGTGATAGCCGTAGGTTGCGGAAAGAAAGACGAACCTATGACCGTAAAAGTTGGAGACAAGATACTTTATGGCAAGTATTCGGGAACAGAAATCAACATAGACGGCAACGACTATTTGATAATGAGAGAAAATGACATTTATGCAATCATTTAATTTGTAGAATTAGTAAATCAGGAGGAAAAGAAATGGCAAAGAACATAATATTCAACACAGAAGCACGCGAACAGTTGCGTCAGGGTGTTAATGCTTTGGCAGATGCAGTCAAAGTAACATTGGGACCAAAAGGAAGAAACGTAATAATCGACAAGAAGTTTGGCGCTCCTCACATCACAAAAGATGGTGTGTCGGTTGCCAAGGAAGTAGAGTTGGAAGACGCTGTTCAAAACATGGGAGCTCAACTTGTTAAAGAAGTTGCCTCAAAGACCAACGACCAAGCCGGCGATGGTACAACAACAGCAACCGTTTTGGCTCAGGCAATCGTCAATACCGGAATAAAGAACGTAACCGCAGGAGCAAATCCTATGGATTTGAAACGAGGAATCGATAAAGCAGTTGCCGCAGTAGTCGCAGACTTGAAAGCACGTTCGAGAGAAATTGGCGAGGGTAAAGAGAAAGTAGAGCAAGTTGCCACAATATCTGCAAACAACGACAAGTTCATAGGTCAAATGATTGCAGAGGCAATGAATAAGGTCAAGAAGGAAGGAGTAATCACCATTGAGGAAGCCAAAGGTTTGGATACAACGGTAAAAGTTGTCGAGGGAATGCAATTTGACAGGGGATACCTTTCTCCATACTTTGTTACCAATACCGAAAAGATGGAAGCAACTTACGAAAATCCTTTCATCTTGATTTACGACAAGAAAATATCCAACTTGAAAGAGCTTTTGCCTATCTTGGAAAAGACCGTACAAACAGGAAGAGGCTTGTTGATAATCTCGGAAGACATAGAAGGCGAAGCACTTGCAACATTGGTTGTAAACAGACTTAGAGGTTCTTTGAAGATTGTTGCAGTCAAAGCTCCGGGATTTGGAGACAGAAGAAAAGAAATGCTTGAAGATATAGCAATTCTTACAGGTGGTACCGTGATTTCCGAAGAGAAGGGATACAAATTGGAAGACACCGACTTGTCAATGCTTGGTACTGCTCAAAAGATAACTGTCGATAAAGACAATACAACAATCGTTTCGGGAGCAGGAGAAAAGGCTGCAATCGAGGCAAGAGTTAATCAAATCAGATCTCAAATCGAAAAGACCACATCTGATTATGACAAGGAGAAATTGCAAGAAAGACTTGCCAAATTGGCAGGAGGAGTTGCAGTTATCTACGTCGGAGCTGCCTCAGAGGTCGAGATGAAAGAAAAGAAGGACCGTTTTGACGATGCTTTGCACGCAACAAGAGCTGCATTGGAAGAAGGAATCATTCCGGGTGGCGGTGTAGCATTCATAAGAGCCATATCGGCATTGGACAACCTCAAAGGCGAAAACGAAGACGAGCAAACAGGTATCCAAATCGTTCGCAGAGCATTGGAAGAACCTTTGAGACAAATTGTCGAAAACGCAGGAATGGAAGGCAGTGTGGTTGTAAACAAGGTTAAGGAGATGAGTGGCGACAACGGCTTCAATGCAAGAACAGAAGTATATGAAGACTTGCACGCAGCAGGAGTCATAGACCCTACCAAGGTTGCAAGAGTGGCAATCGAAAATGCGGCTTCCATTGCATCAATGATTTTGACAACAGAGTGCGTTTTGTCCGAAATCAAAGAAGAAACCCCTGCAATGCCTCAAGCACCTGCCGGAATGGGCGGAATGTATTAACAGATAATAGTGCATACTGAGAATAAATTGGTTTGGTTTGGAGAAATTGGCAGCACCTTTTTGGTGCGGTCGATTTCTCCTTTTTCATTTATAAAAAATGAATTGAGATGATACAGAGAGTACAAAGCCTTTACTTGGCAATAGTGTTTGTATTGAGCGTGTTGAGTTTCTTTTTCCCTTTGGCAATCTTTGAATGTTCGGGCTATGATGCCGCCAGCTACAATCTTATCCCCGAAACGGTATCAGAAAATGCCACTTTCATTCCGCAACAAACCGTGGCGTGGAACGCAATCGCCTTTCCGATAGCCATAGGTTTGCTGTCGTTGGTTGCAATCTTTATGTTCAAAAACAGAATGAGGCAGGTGAGATTTGTTGCAGTGGCATTTCTTTTGAGCGTAATCTATGCAGGATTTCTTTTCTTGTGGATTATCGACAGCCAGTCGTCGGCTCTTATGGCACAAGGGGTCAATGTTACAAAAACAATCTACGGATTGAGCTGCTATTTCCCTATAGCACAGATAATACTGCTCATTCTCGCACAGCAGGCAATCAAAAAAGATGAAAAATTAGTGCGTTCTTCCGAACGTTTGAGATAGTTGAAAATCAGAATTTTAGATTTGTCTTTGTAAAACGCCGTTTTGGTCTGCCAAAACGGCGTTTCGCTTCGATAAAACGGCGTTTTGATGTGAGCGAAACGGCGTTTTGTTTTTTATGTTTTTTGACAAGAGTTGTTCAAGAGCGGAACTCGCTTTTTGAAACAAGCCCGATTTAAGACAATTTGTCGTATCTTTGCAGTCTGAAAATAAGCATTAAGAATTATGGACGGAGAGTTTTTTGTTCACCCCACGGCTGTTGTGGACGAGGGTTGCACGATTGGAGAGGGTACAAAGATATGGCACTTTTCCCATATCATGACCTCTTGCACCATAGGCAAGAATTGCAACATCGGACAGAACGTCGTCATTTCTCCTTCTGTTGTTTTGGGCAATGGTTGCAAGGTTCAAAACAATGTGTCGGTATATACAGGTGTGGAATGTGAAGAAGATGTGTTTCTGGGACCGAGTTGTGTTTTCACAAACGTGATTAACCCGCGTTCGGCAGTTGTTCGCAAAGACGAATATCGCAAAACCCACATCGGAAAGGGAGCTTCGATAGGAGCAAATGCCACCATAGTTTGCGGACACGACATAGGAGAATATGCACTTGTGGGAGCGGGAAGCGTGGTTACCAAAAACGTACTCCCTTACGCCCTTGTGGTGGGAAATCCCGCAAGACAAATTGGCTGGGTGTCCGAATACGGACATCGTCTCAGCTTCAACCAAGAAGGGAAAGCCCTCTGCCCCCAAACAAATCAAGAATACCAATTAGAAGACGGAAAAGTCAAAAGAATAAAGTAGAAAGATGAAGAATTTTGGCATCATAGGAGTTGCGGGATACATTGCACCGCGACATTTGAAAGCGATAAAAGAAACAGGCAACCGCCTTGTTGTTGCATTAGACAAGAGTGATTCTGTCGGAATAATGGACAGCTATTTTCCGCAATGCTCTTTCTATACCGAGTATGAGCGATTTGACCGCTTTGTAGAGAAGATTAAGCACACCGAAGACCGATTGGACTTTGTCAGTGTCTGCACTCCAAACTACCTTCACGACTCTCACATTCGTTTCGGACTGAGAGCAGGAGCCGATGTGATATGCGAAAAACCCCTTGTGCTTAATCCTTGGAACATAGACGCCTTGCAAAAGATGGAAGAGGAGACCGGCAAAAAAGTCTATAACATTCTCCAACTCCGTTTGCACCCTGCAATCATCAAATGGAAGCAAATGGTCGATGAAGGACCGAAAGACAAGATATACAACGTCGATTTGACTTACATAACCTCCAGAGGATTGTGGTATTACACCTCTTGGAAAGGCGATGTTACCAAGTCGGGAGGAGTTGCAACCAACATAGGCGTTCACTTTTACGATATGTTGTCGTGGATATTCGGAGCGGTGAAAGAAAACATCGTTCACATATATGAACACGACAGAGCGGCAGGTTTGTTGGTCTTTGAGAAAGCGAGAGTGCGTTATTTCTTGTCGATAAACGCCGACACCCTTCCCAAAGAAGCCGTTGCGGCAGGAAAAAGAACCTATCGAAAGATGGAAATGGACGGAAAGGAGATAGAATTTTCGGACGGATTTACCGAATTGCACACCGAAAGTTACAAAAACATCTTTTCGGGCAAAGGATTTGGCTTGCAAGACGCAAGACAGTGCATACAAATCGTTCACGACATCAGAAATTCCAAACCAATAGGCTTGCAAGGAGACTATCACCCTTTGGCAGCCCTGCCATTGGAGCGACATCCTTTCTTCAAATAAGAAAAACCAATCATGATAGAGCATACTCGTTGCGATGAATTGATAAAGCAGTTTGAGCAACTTCACAAACTGAAAGTTCACAAGATACCTTTGGAGTATTTTGACGGCAGACGAGTATTGCTTTTGATGTGTAAATGTTCGGGAGTGTGGACAGATTTGCCCTTTTGTTCCGAAGGATATGTGCAAACTTGTGAGGAAGAAGGGGAGAAGTACCCCTTCAAGTTTGTCGAATCCCAAGACGGCAATCTGTTCTGCTCAAAGAACATCAAATGGCAGATAAGAGACACACGCGTTTGGAGCAATAATGTCTATGCAGACAAAGTCAATTTTCGCATAAACATAGATTGCGACAACCCGATAACAAATCCCGATGTCAGACGCAAAATACACAAAGCACAATCGTTGGGAATAGAAGTCCGACAAGGCAAAGAAGAACTTCTGAAAGACCTTTACAAAGTATATGTTAGGCGAATGTATGAACTCGGAAGCCCTGCAAGCGGCAAATCTGCCCTTTTGAAGTGGGTAAGACAGCCAAACCACACCTTTTTTGTTGCATACCACAATCAAAAACCCATAGGCGTTGCAACCCTTTCGCAAAGAGATAGTCAAAGTTGCGAAAACGGACTATTCTCCACCGACATAAGATACAACAAACTTTATCCGAGCTATCTTCTTCACCACAGCATGATAACATACGCTCAAGCTCAAGGAATGAAAGCCTACTATTTCGGACGAAGCACAAGAGGGAGCAGTGTCTATCGCTACAAAATGCACTACCGACCAACCGAAGTACAACTCTATTGGAGCAGTTCGTACCCTGCGAAGAACATTCGCCAAAACGGCCTTGCAAAAAAACTATGGCGATTGTTGCCGTTTTGGTTGGCAAAGCTCATCGGACCTATTATAAACAAGTATATATATTAAGGTAAAGGCACGAGAAACATTACCTGTTTTCGATAAGGAATTTCCTTTGGACAAAGCAGCCTGAAAAAGAATTGTTTTTATCTTTGTCAATGTCTGATTTTCGGATACTTTATACAATGTTTCGCTTTTGTTTTTCTTTGAATTTTAAGCCCTTTTGAACATAAGGGCGACTTGATTTGTCTTTATTTTGAGGCGTTTTGGTTTGTGGTGTCGTTAAAATGTGTACCTTTGCACCTTCAAAAAAAGTAAAATAAGAGTAAATTATGAGAAAAATTTTGTGTTTGGCAGCAGCCTTTATCCTTGCTGCCACATGGGTGGAACCTTCTTTGGCAAACCCTTCGGCAGGTTTGTTCGAGAGTGTGTATCAACTCCCGTCAGCAACTACCAATTCTCAGACTGATAACGTTATAAACGTTCCTTTCAGTGAGAATTTTGAAATTCCCTCAAGTTTGAACCCGTGGTGGTTTGTCAATTCCTACGAAAACGCTTGGTGTTTCGGTACGGCAGAAAACAACACCACCGATGACTTTGGCAACCTTTTGCAAAACGGAAGCGCATTGTACATCAGTTCAGACAACGGAGCAAGTGCCACTTACAACACAGGTCATAGTGCAGTGTCGTATGCCTGTGTCAGAGTAAATTTTCCTCAAGCCTACGCATTTGAACTCTCTTTCGATTGGAAGTGTGTGGGAGAGGGCGGTTATGATGCCTTGTCTGTATATCTCGTTTCGGCAGATGCACAGATAGACACCACCACAAGCGGCGCTCCTTCGGGCTATCCCCTTATTGAAAATTTGAGCGGAGGCTATTCGTTTCAAAGAGCAAGCACAATTTTGAGCGGAAGCGAATATCAAGGAGAGTACATATTGGTGTTTGCTTGGCGTAACGACGGCAGCGGAGGCTACAATCCTCCTGCGATTGTCGATAACCTTTCGATACAATCCTATACCTGTGCTTCGGTAACCTCACTTGCAGTAACCTCAGCCGATGACAACAGTTCTGCAAAAGCGACAGTAATGTTTGACGACAACATCAACACAAATGCATCTTACGTTGCAGAATACAGATTGCACGGAACTTCCGACCAATGGAACAGAATATCTGCAACAAGTGTACCTTTTGAAATACCAAATTTGGCATTCGGTTCTCAATATGACTTAAGAGTGAGAGCGTTCTGCTCAGAGAGCGACTCTTCTTTGCTTTCCAACGAATTGATATTCAGAACCGTTTGCGGAGTTATGAATTTGCCTTGGAGCGTTTCAACAGCTTCAATAGAAATTGACCAAACCCCTGCGATAGGCAACCAACCTGCACCCGTATGTTGGTACAATATCAAAGGCGAACAATCGGGATATACCGGTTTTTCTTACCGAAGCTTCTATTCTGACCTATATTATAGTGGTACAAACGGACCTTCTTCAAACAATCCGAGCAACTATCTCATCACACCTTTGTTAAACCTTAGCGGAAACGACAGATTGAACTTCTCAATCAAGGCTGACTATCCTTCTTTCTTACCTGTGGTTGAGGTTTACGCCTTTGATGCAAACTCAGGCGACATTTCCTCGGCTGCAGACACCACCGACTTTGTTTTGATTGACAGAATAGTGATGCACAACTACGTTAATGAGTTTGTACCTTACGAATTGAGCCTTTCACAGTTCCAAGGAGCAACACGATTGGCATTTGCAGTGAGAGAACACTCCGGTTACTTCATCTTGAACAACATAAGCGTCAGTGCAATGCCCGATTGTCCTGAAGTATATGACCTTCATGTGGTTTCCAATACTTCAACATCTATGTCGGTTTCTTTCTCTACCTCAAACGTAACACCAAATGGTTGGGTTGTTGCTTACTCTCCTGTCGATGAGGGAGAGAGTTTCAATCCTGCAACGGCAATTCACCTCAATGTTGCAGCAACCGACAACCTCCCTGTGATAATCAACAACCTTCAAGCAGGACAAAGATACTGTGTTGCGGTAAAACACAACTGCTCTACCGCCTCATATTGTCCGGCAGACACCATTGTATTGGAAACAGTCAGCACTTTGCCATATTCGGAAGACTTTGACAACGCAGCCAATGCAACAGAGTGGACAAGGATAACAACAGACCTTACCGAAAATCGCTGGTATGTGGGAACAGTAACCAACAATACCACCACCGTTTCGGGAGAACTGACAAACGGAGGAGCATTATATATAAGTAGAGACGAAGGAGCAACCAACGAATACAACAACAGTGCAACCACAACTGCAATCGCCTACACCAATATCGCCTTTGGCGAGGGCAACTCTTTCGTTTTGACCTTCGATTGGAAAGCAATGGGCGAGGGCAACTTCGATTGCTTGAAAGCATACTTGATGCCTGTCGGTTCAGACTTTATATTGAATGACATTTATGCCATAACTCCAAATTTGAGCGGCTCTTCAACTTGGCAAACCGAAACAGTGAGCCTTTCTTCCGACTATGCAAACTCGGTATGGAGACTTATGCTCGTTTGGAAAAACGATTACAGCGGCGGAGTAAACCCTCCTGCAGCGGTCGATAACGTAAACATTCGTGCAGTTGCTTGTTCCTCAATAGAGAATGTAAATCTTGTTGTTACAGAAGAGGCAGAAGGAGCTGTTTTGACGGTAACAATCGACGACGACAACACCAATGTATCATACATATTGGAATATAAGGAACAATCGGCAGCCAACTACACAACCGTAAGCGGCGTTCAGTTCCCTTATTCAATACCTGTCGATTACACAAGCACATATCTTGTGAGAGTAGCTCCTGTTTGCAACGACGGCACACAGCTCGGCTTTACCACAAATCAAATAACCATTCCTTGTCAATCTATCTATCCCGATTGGGTAGAGAGCTTTGATGCCAATCCTTTGAGCGAAGGCTGTTGGCAACAAAAGACCGGAATTTTGCCTTCTTCGACAAGTGTGAACACATCGTCTTTGTCAAACGGCTACTATTGGTCTTACAACACCAGCTCGGCAATTGACGGAGTTATATCCAACAAAATGGCAATCAATGTTTGCGACAGCAGAAACGGTTGGTTGATTACCCCTTCTGTAAACTTGGGAGACGGAAGCACAATCTACCAATTAGCAGCCGATGTGGCACTTACTGCTTATGCAGGGGGAAATCCGGGTGCTGCACCAAACGATATGTTTGCCATATTGGTTTCTACCGACAACGGCTTGTCGTGGAACAGAGCCAATGCTTTGATATACACCGACAACGACACCGATACCGAACACAACTACTCATCTTTTGGCACTGCTTATCAGAGAGTAATCTACAAATTGGTCGATAATGCAAACAATCCTTACACCGGAGTGGTCAAACTCGCATTCTATGTTCAGGCAGCAAACGGAGGCGACAACCTTCTCTACATAGACAACCTTGCATTGACACAATGGTCAGAGTGTCCTGCACCTTACAACTTGTCAGCTACCGAAACAAGTTCGCAAACTGCCACAATAACCTTCCAATCTGCTCAAACGGCAACCAACTTTGAGTATGTATTGACCGAAGGAGCAACAGCACAACCCGAAGGACAAACACCAACTGCTTTGACTTCTCATTCTGTTGCTTTGACTTCCCTTACTCCTTCAACCACATACACACTTTCGGTAAGAACAATCTGTTCGGAGACGCTCTCTTCGCCATGGGCAAGCTACACCTTCACAACATATCCTGCCGTTGCTTCACTTCCATACACAGCTTCTTTCTCTTCGCAAGAAGAAACACTGCAATGGGTAAGCCTTTCAAACGGTGTAAACAAGTGGACGGTAGGTCAATCGACCACATCCGACTTAGAACCTGAGCAATCGGGCGACAACGACATGGCAGCCTACATTTCCGACAACGGACACTCATATCAGGCAGCTATGTCACCTACTTACGCATATTTCTTCAAAGATTTTGACTTTGGCGACGGCTTTACATCTTACAATATGTCGTTTGACTACAAGGTTGCAGGCTCTGTAAACAGCTGGTCGGGCGACACGGTTTCGGGAATGAAGATCTACATTCAAGACATAGAAGATACGATAAACCTTCTTGGTCTTCCTACCAACACTTCCGACTTTATGAGAACGTATGTTGGAGCTGCCGAATGGACAAATCAAGCATTTGAACTTCCTGCATTGAGCGGAGCAAAGAGAGTAATCTTCTTTGCATGGGGTTATGAGCAATATGGCTCAAACATAATCCCTGCCGCAATCGACAATATCAGGATTTGGGAACAATACTGTCAAAGACCGATAGAACTTACACAAACCAACTCAACTTCTTCCACCGTTTCAATCTCTTGGCAAGGCTTTTCAGACAGCTATATCATCACCTGCACCCCTGCCGACGAAGACGAACAAGCCCAAACCCTCACAACACAAAACGACTTTATCACATTTGCAGGATTGCAACCCTCTTCCTCATACACAATCACAATCAAGGGATTGTGCGGAGGCGATGAGTCTTTGCTTTCAGACCCTCTTGTTGTTTCGACTTCATGCTATGACGGAGTGGTGAGTGCGTTCCCATACGAAGAAGGCTTTGAGGGCGGAGTGGCTTGCTGGTCTCAAACAAGTCAAGACCCATCTTTGAGTTGGCAAAGCAAAACCGAACACTACTATTCTTACAATTCATACATCTATCCTGCAACCGACGGAGGCACACACTTTGCTTACGCCACACCAAACGGCTACAACAGAGACACACTCTATCTGATAACACCGGAACTCGACCTTACAACATTGAATATGCCTCGATTGTCATTCTTGCACATACAAAAACAATCCTACGGACTTGATAAATTGAAAGTATGTTATCGTACCTCTTCCGAAGGAGAGTGGATTGATTTGATGAGTTTCAACAATGCGATAGAAGCATGGGTAGAAGACTCAATCGACTTGCCGAACCCTTCTTCACACTACCAGATAGCCTTTGTTGCACAAGGCGACCTTGCATACGGAGTGGGCTTAGACAACGTCAAAGTCTATGAAGCCAACACCACAATCGCACCATGTGACGCACCCGAAGACCTTGTTGTGAGCAGTTTGACTTCAACCACTGCAACAATCTCTTGGAATGGAGACGCAACTTCCTATCAGGTGAGATTGGCAGACCAAGAGGCTGAAACCACAAGCTCAACCACCAAGACATTTACCGACCTTGCACCCGAAACATTCTACATTGCATTTGTAAGAGCAGTATGCAATGGCAACAATTCCCAATGGGTTTCGATAACCTTTACAACCCCGGGAGCATACGTTGCACCTGTTGTAACAACTCTTGCAGCCACCGAAATAACTCATGCAGCTGCAACCCTCAATGCGACAATCACTCCGGGCAGCGAGCCTGTAAGCTCTCAAGGATTTGAGTACAAGGCAAGCACAGAAACGGATTGGACAAGCGTTTTGGCAACAGGAGAAACAATAAGTCTTGCACTTACAGGATTGGAAGCACAAACCGAATATCAGTTCAAGGCATTTGCAACAACCGCAAGCTGCACCGTATATGGAGAAACCCTCAGCTTCACCACAACAGAAGCACCTGTGATAGTACCTCCTGCGGTTACAACCCTTGCAGCCACAGCCGTAACACACAACTCTGCAACCCTCAACGCAACAGTAACACCGGGCAGCGAGCCAATCACCTCTCAAGGATTCAGAAGCAGACAACAAGGCAGCCAAGAGTGGGTTGAGTTCCTTTCAAGCGGCGAAACCATGTCTGCAACCATAGAAGGATTGACAGCAGCAACCACTTACGAATACGAAGCCTTTGCAACCACCGAGAGCGGCACGGTCTATGGAGACATGATGAGCTTCACCACAACGGCAAGCATCGTTTCGATAGACGCAAACACAACAACGATGACCCTCTATCCAAACCCTGCAAGCGAAAAGGTAACAATCGCACTAAGCAGAGTTGAAAGCGGAGCAAAAGTAGTTGTGAGCGATATGCAGGGACGTGTTATTTTGAGCGACAACATGACAAGCGACACTTACGAACTGTCGGTTGAGAGCCTCTCAAGCGGCGTTTACTACATCAGAGTGATAGATGGTACTTCAATACACACACAAAAGTTGATTGTAAAGTAAGCAACAATCAATAAAATTCTTTTCAATAGTGGGCGGAACTCGAAAGTTCCGCCCTTTTTTTGTGCCGTTTGCAAAAGCCGAAACCACAAGAATTTGCACCCTTACAAATGGTTGATTTTCAAACTCTTTGCTTTGTTCAGAATAGAACGTCGTTTTGTTAATGTCAAAACGCCGATTTATTTTCGCAAAACGGCGTTTCGTCCGAACAAAGCGGCGTTTTGTTTTTCCAAAGCAGCACGCAGGGTAAGCAACACCAAGACAATTTCGCCCTGCAAGGGCAAAAGCGAGTGTCAAAAATGGTGATTTTTTGCTGTCGAAATGATGATTTTTTTGCGTCAAATGGGGTCGAAATGGCGAAAAATCGGCACAAAAAATCGCTCTTGAAATGTTAAAAATGAACCGATAAACAGAAAGTTCCTTTGTTATCAATAGCCCGAATTTGTAATTACCCTTAAATGTTAATAACTCTACTAAGCACTTTCTTAATACCCCCCCAATGCATAATTTAATTTGAGTTAAACAACAACGACTTCAAATGTTAAATCAATTTCTTTAGAAATCAAACGATTTTGAGATTATTTTGGAAGTGTCATATTTTTGCAGCCTGTTAAACAGCTCCACTTGCTGTTTGCTCAAAACAAAACCAAAAAGAAGCAAGAAAATGAAAAGAGTAATTTGTTCGCTGATGCTCGCTCTCGGCTTTGCCTTTGCAGCAAATGCACAAATAGTGCCGCCTACACCGGGAGAAGGTGCAACAACTAACGCACAACAGCGTAATAAGCAGTACAGTGTAAAAGGACCTCTTGCCCCTGCAACACTTTTGTTGCTCGGCTTGGCAGGAGGATTTGCAGGCGTAAAGGTTTATCGTAACAACAAAAAAAGAGAGGAGTAGAAAGATGAAAAGATTGAGTTTTTATTCATTTTTGTGTGCAGTCCTCTTGATGTCCGTAAATGTTTTCGGACAATTCGCAGGAGGTAACGGAACACTTGCAAACCCTTATCAAGTCGCTGACGCATCGCAGTTTGACGCGATAAAAGATTATCCCAATGATTTCTTTGTTCAAATTGCCGATATAACCTTTGAAAACAACAGAGATTTTCCCGAAATCAATAATTTTTCGGGAATTTATGATGGACAAGGTTATATAATCAGTGCAAACCGCGACAAAGCACAACCTTTGTTCGGTACTGTAACAGGAACAATAACAAGAGTTACAGTCAACATGAACGGAAGAACAACCAAACCAGCTATATTGTGCAACACTCTTAACGGAGGTACAATAAGCTATTGCAATATCCAAGGAAATGTTGAGGGAACTACGGCAGCAGGCGGAATTGTAAACACCATGACCTCGGGTCTTGTCGAGTACTGCTGCTTTACAGGTGATGTTACAGCTTACGGAGTATATGGTTATAATGTCTATGGTTATGCAGGAGGAATATGTGCAAGACAAAACGGCGGAGAAATAAAAGGCTCTATGGTTGCTTCTCCAAGTAATATACATGGTGCTACACTTTTGGGTCTTGCTACTGCATCCGGAATAGCAAATGGCTCAAATTCTCCACAAGTAACATCATGCTACAGCCAAGCAACAGTAACCATATCTAATCTTTTGATAGGAGCTGATACTCCCGGAGCTGATGTTGCAGCCAATGCTACCACAACAAACTCTTATCCTAATGCAGAGGCAGTAGAACTATCAGGACAAGCGTTGGCAGATTATTTGAACGCCGGTCTTGACCCTGTTGCATTCGTTGTTGATGAGAATGGTAATGTGGTAAGCGTTGCAAGTCGTCTTTCGGCATCTCCTTCTAATGGTATGGGAATTTTTGTCAGCAGGCAAAGCGGTAATTTCAATGCTGCTTCAACTTGGGACTTCACTCCTTCTGATACAAAACAATTTATCATCTCCGCAGGTCATACGGTAACTCTTCAAAATGCAAATCACATTTCGGGAGCAAGCATTATCGTAAGAGACGGAGGAAACTTTATCAACAATACCACAAGCGATGTTACTGCAACAATGGAAAAGAACATCACAGCCGATAAGTGGAACTTCATTGGTTTCCCTGTTCAAGACAATACAACAAACGGCTATGGTGTAGCTCCGTTGGCAGCAGTTGAAGGAGACATTTGGGCATTGAGATATGACTATCAAAACAACACATGGGACAATACTTACTTGCATTGGTACGAGGGTAGCCAAGACTATGTGAAAGCAGGAAATGGTATCTTCGCATATCCTGATAACAATTACACTCTAAGCATAGAGGGAACTCTTAACAACGCAGACGTTACGGTAACAAATACTATCACACCAAGCGAAAACGGAAACAATACAGCAAGATGGATGGCTTTGGCTAATCCTTACCCTGCTGAAATAAACATAGAATCTCTTCCTGAAACACAAGGCGTTGGAGTTTATTTGTATGACGGAACATCTTTCGGAACAATTCAAAGTTCGGGTACTATCAAGGCAGGACAAGGTTTCTTTGTCAATATGCCGGAAGCAGAAAACAGCTTTAATTTTACCCCAGCGATGATAAACGGCTCTACAGCCAAGAGCGTAAGTGCAGAGCGTGAGTTTGTGAGCGTGTCTGTTTCGACCGACGGCTACAAAGTGCCTGTATTGTTTGCTCAAAACGATGACGCAACCGACGGATATGACATTTACGATGCAAACAAGATGTTCGGAAACGGAACAGTTGCAGAGCCATACTTGATTTGTGAGGGAATAGAGCTTTGCAAGGAGGAAGTACTCTCTTCTTCTTACACAGCAACAATGAACGTTAAGTCTTCCGAAAGTCGCAGCGTGGAGATTGTTGCCGACAACATTCCTGAGGGTTACTCTCTTACTTTGATTGACGGAGCTTTGGAAGTTGTGATGAACCAAGGCGATGTTTATACTACCGACATTGCAGAGGGCGAAAACGCAGACCGTTTCAAACTCTTGATAACCAAGAACAATGTCTCGATAGCAGATGTTGCCGAAGCAGAGAGCATAAGAGTTGTAAACAACAACCGCATAATCAGAGTTTACGGAGGCAAGAGTGTTCGTACAGAAGTGTATAACGCATTGGGACAAAAGGTCTATGAGACAAGCGACAGAGTGTTTGACTTGAACAATGTGGCTTCGGGAGCGTATATCCTAAAAGTTAGCGACGGCAAAACTGTAAACTCGGCAAAGATTGTTGTCGAATAAAGATAGAAATGATAAAACTTTTTCATTAAAGTTCTTTTTTCTTGTGGCAGGAGCGGAGTCCTTTCGCTCCTGTATTTTTTTTGTCTCGATTATACCATATTATATATAGAGACCGAAAGCAAAATTTGCTACCTTTGCAAAGTCGAATCTCAGAGAAGAAAAGCATGAAGAGAAATAATTGGATTTTGGGTTTGGCGATTGTTGCCATTGTGTTGAGTCTCACTACGATTTGTTTGCAGATTTTTGTCTTTGCAAAGCAAAAACCCACTGCCGAACAGCAGTATAGGGATATGATAACGCAACATCTGCATCACTTTTCGGCACCTTTGCCCGAAAGTCTCACCCTTTGCGGCGAGAGTGTGCCGCTTGACAATGTGTTTGTCAGGGAGGCTTTGGACAGAGAGCTTACTTCGATAATGTATCAGCACAATTCGACTTTCCTAATCTTGAAACGCTCTTTCAGATTTCTGCCCGAAATTGAGCGTTTGCTTGCCAAAGAGAACGCTCCCGACGATTTGAAATACCTTGCCGTTGCCGAAAGTGCTTTGAGCGACGTTACTTCGCCCGCAAAGGCTTCGGGATTTTGGCAGTTTATGCCCACAACTGCAAAGGAATACGGCTTGGAGGTTACAAACGAGTGGGACGAAAGATACGATTTGCCGAAAGCCACAAAGGCTGCGGTGAAATATCTCACAGCATCGAAGAGCCGCCTTGGCAGCTGGGCTTTGGCGTGTGCTGCATACAACTGCGGCGAGAATGGTTTGAGGCAGCGAATGAAGCAACAGAACTGCAACAACTATTGGGAGCTGAGCCTCAACAGCGAAACCTCACGCTATGTTTACAGAATACTCGCCTACAAAATCCTTATGGAAAATCCTCGTCAGTATGGTTTCAATGTGAGAAAGAAAGACTGCTATCAGCCGCTCGAATATAGGGAAGTGGTTATCGACAGCACGATAACAGACATGGCCGCTTTCGCTCAAAAGATTGGTTGCCCCTACAAGTATTTCCGATTGATAAACCCCTGCGTCCGCTCAAACAAACTTACCAACAAGACAAACAAAAAATACACCTTTCGCACTCTCGAAAAGGACAGCTTTTCGTGGACTTACCTTGTGTCGAAGTTGGACAATCCCGAAGAGTTCTTGAATTGATAGCCGCCGGTGTGGGCTTTTCGGAGGCTCATTTGCTTTTGTCAGGCTTATCCTCTCTGCGTTTTTGGGCTTGTTTTTGGAGCTTTTTACGAAAGAAATTGTATCTTTGCAAAATATGGATAGTAACAGATTGCAAAAGGTTGCCCGTCTGATACAGAAAGATATGGGAGTTATCTTTCAAACAGAGGCAAAGAAGTTGTTTATGGGAGCGATGATTACTCCCACAAAGGTAAGAGTGTCGGCAGATTTGTCGATAGCAAAGGTTTATGTGAGCATATTTGCCTTGGGCGGAGCGAAAACAGAGCAAATTTTTGCCTTGATAGAACAAAATAAGACCCTTTTGAGAATGAAATTGGCGGCTTTGGAGCGTCATCAGCTTAGAATAATCCCCGATTTGAGCTTCTTTATTGACGACAGCTTGGATTATAGCGAAAACATAGAGCGTTTGCTTAAACAATAAATCTCATGAGGTTTACTCTTTTCGTTGCATTGCGGTATTTCTTTTCCAAGAAGAACAAAGGAATTGTGCATATCATTTCCTTAATATCGCTTGTGGGGATTGGAGTTTGCTCAATGGCATTGATTGTTGTGCTGAGTGTGTTTAATGGTTTCAGTTCGGTCGGAGAGAAGATGCTCTCTTATTCCAATCCGGACATACTTATCGAGAGCCGAAAAGGCAAAACCTTTTCGGTTTCGGACATCGACATAAGCCAAATTGAGAACACAAAAGGCGTGGAGGCTTGTGTGAGAGTGTTTGAAGAGACTGTGATGATGACTTTCTTCGATACGCAAAAGGTTGTCGAGCTGATAGGAACTCAAAACGCCTTTGCCACTTTCAACCATTTCGACACACTGATGAGAGTTGGAGAGTTTGATGTGGGGAACGCCGAAAGCCCGAATGCAATCCTCGGTTATGCACTCTCACTCGACATGGGATTGGACAGAGGTGCCGAAAACATGAACCTGTCTTTGAAGTTTTGCAGCTTGAAGAAAGATGCAACCACCTCAATCGTACCCGAAGAGAACATAAACACCGTTTCGGCAAACTATAGCGGCAGTTTCATGACCGCAGGCGACATGGATGTAAACACGGTCTTTGTTCCCCTTTCTCTTGCACAAGAACTGTCGGACTATGACTCCAATACCGTGAGCGGACTTTATGTTTTTGTAAAGCAGGGAGAGAATGCCGAAAGGGTAAAAGAGCGATTGCAAGACCTTTTGCCTCAAACAATGGTGGCAAAAAACCGTTTAGAACAAGAACCTGCCTATTTCAAAATAGTAAAGTCGGAAAAACTTGCGGTCTATCTCATATTGAGCTTCATTGTCTTCATTGCAAGTTTCAACGTAATGGGGTCGGTGTCGCTCTTTGCGATGATAAAGCAAAACGACATCAAGATTTTGACTTCCATGGGGGCATCAAAAAAGAGAATAAGGAGCATATTTTTTGCTCTCGGGCTTACTTTGAGTTCCATAGGTTGCATTGCAGGGCTGCTTTTGGGAAGTTTGTTCTGTTTGTTGCAACAATGCTTCGGCTTTGTCAAGACAGGCACACAAAACTTAGTCATTGACGCTTTTCCGATAGGGCTTCAACTATCGGATATTGCAAGTGTGATATTGCTTGTGGGAATAATCTCGATGCTTTGTGTGGGAATAATGGTAAAAAGGATTAAATGCGAATAACAAAACAACAATATATATAATATGAACAGCAATTCAAAATTGGTAGTCTATAATACCCTTACGAGAAAGAAAGAACAATTTGAACCGCTTAACGCACCCTTTGTGGGAATGTACGTTTGCGGACCAACCGTTTATGGAGATGCTCACTTGGGACACGCAAGGTCGGCACTGACTTTTGATACCATTTACAGATTTTTGAAGTTTTTGGGCTACAAAGTCAGATATGTGAGAAACATTACCGACGTCGGACACCTCGAACACGACAGCGACGAGGGCGAAGACAAGATTGCAAAGAAAGCAAGGCTTGAACAGTTAGAGCCTATGGAGGTTGCACAATACTATACAAAGAGATACTTGGACGCGATGGACAGCATGAATGTTCTTCGCCCCAACATACAGCCCCATGCAACGGGACACATCATCGAACAGATAGAGATCGTTCAAACATTGCTCGAAAAAGGCTATGCATACATCAGTGAGGGAAGTGTATATTTCGATGTGAACAAATATAACAACGAAACCCACAAGTATGGCATACTTTCGCACAGAGTGATTGACGAAATGATTTCCAACACAAGGGAGTTGGACGGACAAAGCGAAAAAAGAAACCCTGCCGATTTTGCACTTTGGAAGAAAGCATCGCCCGAACACATAATGCGTTGGCCCTCTCCTTGGAGCGAAGGCTTTCCCGGCTGGCATTTAGAGTGTACTGCAATGAGCAGAAAGTACCTCGGAAAACAATTTGACATACACGGAGGGGGCTTAGACTTGCTCTTTCCGCACCATGAGAGCGAAATAGCTCAAAGTGTCTGTGCTTTTGGTTGCGAACCTGCCAAATACTGGTTGCACAACAACATGATAACAATCGGAGGTCAAAAGATGGGAAAGAGCCTCGGCAACTTCATAACCCTCAATGAGTTTTTTGCAGGAGAACACGAGAAGTTGGACAAGGCATACAGCCCGATGACAATTCGTTTCTTCATTTTGCAGGCACACTATCGCTCGACTCTCGACTTTTCCAACGAAGCACTTACGGCAGCCGAAAAGGGAATGAAAAAACTCTTTGAAGCACAGAAAAAAATTGACACATTGCCGGTTTCAAACACTTCGAGCGTCGATTTTGATGCAGTCTTTTCAAAATGTATCGAAGCAATGTGCGACGATTTCAACACACCGGTTGCCATAGCCGAGATGTTTGAAGCCTCACGCTTGATAAACCTTGTCTCAGACAAGAAAGAAACCCTCACACAAGAAGACAAAGAACGCTTGAAAGCCGACTTTGATACCATTTTTGGCGATATACTCGGAATGAAAAGCGAACAAACCGACAATTCTGCCAACTTGATAAACTCTTTGATGGATGTAATCCTCTCACTTCGCAGCCAAGCAAGAGCAAACAAAGACTGGGCAAAGAGCGACATGATAAGAGACGCCCTTGCAAAGGCAGGCATCACAATCAAAGACGGAAAAGAAGGAGCAACATGGAGCTTAGATTAGACAAATTGTCCATTAAAAAGATAAAAACGATGAACCAAACAAAGAAAGTCGGAATTTTGTTGATGTTTGCAGCCGTTTTGACACTATGCTTTTCTTGTGGCAAAAAACAAAGCACTTCTGTCGGCACAACGGAAGACTATTCCAAGATAGACATACCTCAATTTAGTGCCGACAGTGCCTATGCTTATGTGAAGGCACAGTGTGATTTTGGTCCGAGAGTGCCAAATAGCAAAGCGGCAAAAGATTGTGGCGACTATATAATTGGATTTATGAAACAATATGCCGACACTGTTATCGTGCAGAGCTTTTCTGCCACTCTGTGGAACGGAAACACGGTTGAGGGACGCAATATTATCGCATCATTTAACCCTGATAGCGAAACAAGAGTGCTGATGGCTGCTCACTGGGACAGTCGTCTGTGGGCAGATCATGACCCCGAAGAGGCAAATCACCACACTCCCATACTCGGAGCAAACGACGGAGCAAGCGGAGTGGGCGTTCTGATGGAGATTGCGAGAGTGTTCAAAACCAAAGCCTGCAAACAAGGCTTGGACATAGTGCTTTTTGACCTCGAAGACCAAGGTTCGCCTCAGTGGTCCGACGTAGAGATAGAAGACCAAAGCGATTGGTGTCTTGGCTCTCAACATTGGGCAAAAAATCCTCACACTCCTTTCTATCGTGCAGACTATGGCATTTTGTTGGATATGGTGGGATACAAAAACGCACGCTTTACCAAAGAAGCACAATCAATGTATTATGCTTCCTCAATAATGAATAAAATTTGGGACATAGCCTCTGCAAAGGGCTATTCGGACATTTTTGTCAGCGAAAAGACCTATCCCATAATGGACGATCATGTGTGGGTCAATCAAATTGCCAAAATACCGATGATAGACATTGTTCAAAACGATGTTTCCGGCAGTTTCTTTCCCTATTGGCACACCTTGAAAGACGATATGGAGCAAATCGACCGCAGAACGCTCAAAATAGTGGCAGATGTCTGCCTTACTGCAATATACAGCGGTCAGTAAGCGTTCTTTTGATTGATGAAAAGACTTGGTTTTCTTTTGCTTTGCTTGGTTGCAGTTGCGTTTTCGTCTTGTTCGGACGAATATCCCGACTATGCTTATGTGAATTTCTACATAGACCCCGAGAGTTCGGAGTATTACAACCTCAATTACGGACACAGAGGCTGGGAATACTTTGAGGGAGGAGCGAGAGGAGTTGTGGTTTTTCGCAAAAGCTGGGACGAATTTATCGCTTTTGAGCGTACTTGTGTTGCAAAAAACTGCCATGGTCGCCTTCAAGTCGATGAAACCAACAATGTGCTGCTCTATTGCCCCAAGTGCGGTTCACAATATATCTATTATGACGGTTCACCTCTTGAGGGCAGTGCCGCAAAACGCCTTTTATATACCTATTGTACCTATTTTGACGGATTATATCTGTGGGTGAACAACTGTAATTGACATTTCGATCTATGTATGGTTTGATTACATATTTGAGAAACAAGCTCTTCGATTGCGGAGTTTTGAAAACACAGACCCACTCTCTGCTTACCGTAGGAGTAGGCAACCTCAAAGTGGGAGGAACGGGCAAAACCCCCTTTGTCGAACACCTTCTCACAAACCTCAGTTCCGAATATAACATTGCAGTTGTTTCGAGAGGCTATGGCAGAAAGAGCAAGGGATTGCAAATAGTAAGCCCCAATGGCACGGCAGAGGAGTTTGGAGACGAACCCTTGCAGATGTCAAAAAAGTTTCCGCAGGTTTTATTTGTGGTTTGCAAAGACCGCAACACCGCAATCGAACACATAGAAAGACACTACCCTCAAATAGACCTTGTATTGCTCGACGATGCCTATCAACACCGCTATGTATCAAGAGACATCAACATACTGCTGAGTGAATACTCGCGACCGTTTTTTTCAGACAAGGTCATGCCGTTCGGACTTTTGAGAGAATACCCCCAAGGCAGCAAGAGAGCCGACTATATTGTGATAACCAAGTGTCCTCATATAGATTTGCAACAGCAGAAAGACTTTGTCGGCCGCATAGACCCCATTCCAAATCAAAAAGTCTTCTTTTCGCACATTTGCTACAAAGACCCCTATCTTGCAGACAACAAAAACATAACGACCGACCTCAAAACCCATGAGGTAATCCTGATAAGCGGCATAGCAAATCCCAAACCACTTGTCGAACACCTCAAATCGCAAACACACCTTTTGCAAACCATAATTTTTGGCGACCACCACGCCTTTTCAAACAAAGACATAAAGCGAATAACAACCATATACGAAAGCACAAAAACCGAAAACACCATACTCCTTACCACCGAAAAAGACGCAAGCCGCCTTTTGCACTTCCCCCTTCCGCTCTATGTTTTGCCAATAGAGACAACAATCAGCCAATATCCGCAAAACAATCAGACAATCATAAACCAAATAAAACAAGACCTATGTACGATAAAATCAATCAAACGGCAGAATACCTCAAATCACAAATCGACGAACTACCCCAAATAGGGGTGATACTCGGTAGCGGTTTGGGCAACTTTGCAGAGGGAATGAACATTGCCCGACGAATAAGCTACAAATCCATTCCCAACTTTCCGCTTTCGACAGTCAAGGGACACAAAGGCGAATTGCTTTTCGGCACCATGGCAAACAAACAAATCGTCTGTATGCAGGGCAGGTTTCACTACTATGAGGGCTACTCAATGCAGCAAGTAACCTTTCCCGTCAGAGTGATGAAAGCCTTGGGAGTTAGAGTGCTTATAGTAACCAATGCTTCGGGAGCGGTCAATCCTGAGTTTGAAACAGGCGACATAATGATTATCAAAGACCATATCAACACAATGCCAAATCCTTTGATAGGACCAAACGACGAAAGGCTCGGAGTACGCTTTCCGCCAATGAGTACCGTCTATGACAAACAACTGAGAGACAAAGCCAAAACGATAGCCCGAGAACTTGGCATCACACTTCGAGAAGGCGTATATATAGGAACAACAGGACCGAGCTTTGAAACCCCTGCCGAATACAAATACTTTCGCACCATAGGGGCAGACACAGTCGGCATGAGTACCGTTCCCGAAGTGATAGTCGCCTCACACAGCGGCATGAGAGTATTTGGCATGAGCGTGATAAGCAACGTATTCAGAGAAGACAATCAGCAAGACTGCACACACGAAGAAGTACTTGAAGGAGTTGCAAAAGCAGGCAACAAGATGAGCCGCATAGTAGAGCGTCTGATAGCCCAAACCCTCTGATAGCAAAGCCCTTTTGCCAAACAAAAAAGTCGAAACCGCAGGTTGAGTGTTGCGACCTTTCCTTTCAGCTATTGTTTTTGCCCACGACTCAGCTTGCTTGCGAAGGTTGGTAAGGTAAAATCCTTGTCCGAAATCCACTTTCTTTCTTCCCAACTTTACAAGAGGGGCTTGAACTGATATGTAAGACCCGTGAAATAGTGTAATCATACCTCCGCCTCCCAGTTTAACAAGGTCTCACTAATGTCATTTGCCACATAGTCGAGACTTTGAGTATGAAGTTCCTCATACCGATTGATAAGTCGGCAATGTATCAATCCTTGTTTTTGCAACCTATCGTGCATTTCCTTTCCCGAAATGCCCAATCTGCGAGCGCCACTTTCTATTGCCATGACGGCAAAGTGAATACGTTTGTATGTTTCGTCGTCTGTATAATTCATAATATTCTGTTTGTCTTTGCAAAATTAGCGATTATTTTCTATGATTTTTCGATTTTTGCTATCTTTTTGCACCTTTGACGGATAGCAATACTGTTTCGCAAAAATCAAAACGCCGATCTGTTCTGACGAAACGCCGTTTTGCGAAAATAGAACGGCGTTTTGACAGTAATGAAACGCCAATCTATTCGGAACAAAATGAAGAGTTTGAAAATCAACTATCTGCAAGGGTGTGAACTCTTGCTGTTTGAGGTTTGCAATCAGCACAAAAAAAGGGCGAAACCCGAAAGTTCCGCCCTATGGAGTGTTTTATTGATTGATTATTACTTTACAATCAACTTTTGTGTGTGTATTGAAACTCCGTCTATCACTCTGATGTAATAAACGCCGCTTGCAAGGTTCTCAACCGATAGTTCGTAAGTGTCGGCAGCCATTGTGTCTGTCAAAATGATACGTCCTTGCATATCGCTTACGACTATCTTCGCTCCGTTTTCAACTCCGCTCACTGAAATTGTTGCTCTCTCGCTTGCAGGGTTAGGGTAAACGGTCATTGTTGCAACTGTTCCCTCAGCTGAGTTCAAGCCCGAGTTGGCAAGAGTGGTGAAGAGAACTACGTTTCCTTCAACTGTTCCGCTCTCGGTGGTTGCAAAGGCTTTGTACTCATACTCGGTTTCAGGTGTCAAACCGCTGATTGTTGCAGTGATTGCAGTTCCTTCTGCTGCCACTGTTGTCCAATCGGCTGCTGTGATTGCCTTGTACATGAAGCCTTGAGCTGAAATTGCCTCTGTGCCTGCTGCAATCGTTCCGTTAAGGGTTGCTGCCTCGTGAGTAACTTCGGTAGCTTCGAGAGTTACAACGGTTGGTTGAGTTGCAGGTGTTGCAAGAGTGGTGAAGTTTACGACTGCTCCCTCAACTGTTCCGCTTGCGGTTGTTGCGAATGCTTTGTATTCGTAAGCCGTCTCAGCACTCAAACCATTGATAGTTGCACTCATCGTTTCACCTGTTGCTGCCACTGTTGTCCAATCGGCAGCTGCGGTTGCCTTGTACATGAAACCTTGAGCCGAAATTGCCTCAGAGCCTGTTGTAACTGTTCCGTTCAATGTAGCTACTTCGTGAGTAACTTCGGAGGCAGGAAGTGTTGTTACTGCAGGTTGGGTAACAGGAGCTGCGGTTGTGGTGAAGCTCATCGCTGCACCTTCAACTGTTCCGCTTGCTGTGGTTGCAAATGCCTTGAATTGGTATTCGGTTTCAGCACTCAATCCATTGACAGTTGCAGTCATTGTTGTGCCGCTTGCCGAAACGCTTGTCCACGTTGCAGCTGCGGTTGTCTTGTACATAAATCCTTGAGCTGTGATTGTCTCACTGCCTGCTGTGATTGTACCGTTCAATACAGCCGAGTTGTGAGTAACACTTGTTGCTGCAAGGGTTGCAACTGTTGGAGGAACAACTCCGCCTTGCTCTGCAAGAGTTGTGAATGTGGTGCTTACCCATGCAGAGTTGTTGTTTTCGCACATTGCTCTCACCTCTGCGGTATAAGTGGTGTTTGCAGTCAAGTTGGTGAATGACTTGCTTGTTGTGGTAACTGTTTCGGCAGCTGCTCCATTCAAACGAACTTCGTAGCTTGATGCTGTTCCGTTCCAAGAGAAGTCTGCAGATGTTTGAGTGATGTTGTTTACTGCTAAAGCGGTAGGAGCATCGCAAGGCTGAGGTGGTTCACCTGCCCAAACTTGTTGTATCGAAACATTGTCGATAACAGCTCCCGGTTGAGTACCGTCTGAATTATCATTCTTCCAAACAAATACCAACTTCTTCATTGAGTTTGCAACGTTAGGGATTGTAACAGAAAGTGTTTGTGTACCACTCAACAAGTTGATAATAGGATAATAGCTGTGTGTGCTTACCAATATGTTGGTTGCATAATAGGTGGAAGCATAATAAGTCGATGTTGATGTCGATGCTGTGTAATTGGTATCTGCATCAACCCAATATACTTTCAAGTAGTCGAAAGAGCTTTCTCCTCCAATGGTCAAGTCGAAGCTGATTGTCAAAGAGTCGCTTGTTCCTGTGTCAAACAACTTTTCTGCAACTATAACACCTGCAGCATTTACGTCGTATCCTGCAGTTGCTCCGTTGTCTTGAGAGATGAACATCTGTCCGTTTGCAACATACCATTGGTTTGTGCAAGAACCGTTCTTCAACAACCAACCATTGCTTCCCTCTTCGTCAAATCCGCAAGTGTAAGGTACAGATTCTGAATTTTGATAAGTAGAGAACCTTACAGCATCGGAATAGATAGATTCATCGGTTCCGCAAATGCCCTTTACAGCAACGATATATTCGGTTGCATCGTCAAGGTTGGTCAATGTGTAAGGTGAAGCACTTACGGTAACGTCTGTCGAAGTGGTCTCAGAAACTTTTCTGTAAGAAACAACATAGCTTGTTGTTGTTCCTTCCCAAGAAATCTCGGCAGAATTTGTCGTAATGTTAGTTACGTTTACGTTTTGAGGTGCAGGGCAAGTAGAAGCAGTGATTGAAATGTTGTCTATCGCTGCAGGAGTTGTTGCCTCAGCAGCTTCATAATAGCCAAATGTAAAGAACACCAATCTCTTTTCACCCGAAACTTGAGGCAATTCGATTTGAGCGTTTGTCCAAGCGTTTTCGCCATACAACATAGCTACAATATCATCTTGGTCAGGGAAGTTACCGTCTGTCGGCATAGGGTCGCTTTGGTTTTGAAGAAGTACTACAAGACCTCCGTACAAATCAGTTCCCTCTACATATCCCGTACACTTCCAATCGAATGTAAGGTTATATACATCGTCGCCTGCACCAAAGTCAAAGTCTTGCCACATATATTGGAATGTTCCTGCCCAGCTGGCTGTTGCAGCATAGCTTGTTCCGTTGTCGTTTGAGATATATGCAGAAGTTCCTTCTTCTTCCTCACCTGCAAAGGTTGCAGAACCTATTGCCCAAGCATTGTTCGAAGTGTTATCTCTTACGAAACTCCATGCAGAGTTCTCTTCTGCGGTTTCAAAGTCGGTGGTGTAAGGAAGGCTTGTAGGTGCTGCCCATGTGGTAAAGGTTATAGCCTCTGACCAGTTTGAAAAGGCTGCTCCGCAACTACCTCTTAGAGCCAAGGTATATGTTGTTTGAGGAGTAAGACCGGTGATTTGCAAAGGAAGGTCTGCCTCAGCAAAGGCAACAGGTGTTCCGCTTGTAATGTCTGCATTTGCTCCCTCAACCAAGACATACTCCCATGAAGTTGCCTCTCCAAGCTCGTTGAAAGTAATATCTGCGGTTGTTGAGGTTACGTTTGCAGCGGTAACGTTGTAAGGATTTATACAGTCATTCCATTCTGTGATTGAAACATCGTCCAAGAAGAAATAGTTATCTCCATTTTCTACTGTACTTTCACCATAGAAAGCAATCTTGACTGTTCCTGTGAATGGGTTGTTGTTTTGATCGACCAATTTGATTACTTGATTTGACCATTCGTTAAAGAAATCTGAGAAGTTGTGTTCTGTATCTTCGTCTCCGTCTGCATAGATGAGAGCATTAGCCACATCCCAACTCAAACCATTGTCGGTAGAAACCAAAACAACAAATCTGTCGTCCGGAGCATCTTGTGCATTTCCTCCATAGAATGCAGAAACCTTTGCTTTGAATGACAATCCGTAAGTGGTAGAACCATCTCCAAGGTCAAACGAAGGAGTGATTAACCAACTGCTGAAAGTATAAAAAGAACTTGAATAGATGTTGGCTCTGATACATTGATTATCACTATTGTAGTAGAAGTTGCCGTAATCCTCTAAAGAAGAAGTTTGAACTATTCCGCTTGCAGGCAAAAGTCCGTACATTGAAGTCCAACAAGCAGGTTCTCCATTAAGCACATCTGAATAGAAGTGTTCTTCCCAAGGAACTTGATTAACACTGCAAGGTATTATCAAACTTGTTTGTGCAAATGTTGTCTGTACTCCGTCAGGACAAACAGCAGCAACAGCGATTGTATATGCGGTAGAAGATAAAACGTTGTTTATGGTATAAGGGAAGTCGTTTGCCGACAAGTCAGATACGATTGTGTAATCTGAATCTTGAGTGTTTCTGTATTTCAAAACGTATGTTACTCCGTCAATGCCGGCATTGTTGTCTGTCAGACTAACTGTTATTGAAAGAGCTTCGTCTTCGTCTTCCGGTTCAACCAAGGTTGCAGCGATAGAACTAACAGCACCGCAAGACAAAGTCTCTATGCGGATATTATCAACTATTGCTCCCGGTTGAGAACCTGAATAAGAGTTGTTAGTCCATACAAACACCAACTGATAAATTCCGTTTGCGTAAGCACCTGACAAAGTTATTGCACAGTTCTCCCAAGCAGAAGATTCATTTTGTTTTGTTGCCAATAAGTATGCGTTTGAGGTCTCTGCTCCGTAAGGTAGCAAATAGATGTTCAAATAATCGTAGCCGCTATAATCTCCACCTACCTTATAGTCGAACGAGAGGTTGAAAGTACTTCCCTCACCGAAAGATATGGCAGGAGATTTTGCGTATGCAGTTGCAGGGCTGCTTGTATTGTAACTTGCATTTGCTCCGTTGTCGTAGCTGATGTACAATGCTCTTCCGTTTTCGGTCAAGTTGCCTTGTTCATCTGTTGTGTTGTTGGCTGCTGTTCCCACTGCCCAAAGGTTTGTACCTGTTCCGCTCAAAGTGTATCCGTGGTCTGCTTCGGTATTATCAAAGTTTTGAGAATAAGGAAGCTCTAACACAGATGTAGGAAGAACTGCTGTAACAGCCTCTGAGTATGTTCCGCCTTCGCAAGACTGTCTTGCTGCAATATAATAGGTAGCTCCCGGAGTCAAATCCGAAATAATTACAGGTAAGTCATCGCCTTGTGCAACTGTTATAGTTGCAGAGCTTTCAGGGTCGAAAGTTGTGCCTTCTGTTGCTTCTGCGTATGCTATCGTAACGCCAGCCGCACCAATGCCTGCTGTGCTATAAGTAACGGCGATTGAGCTTTCGGAAGAAGCAACTGCCGACAAATCATATACAGGAGGACAAGCCGGCATAGCATCAACCGTTACCGAGTCCATAAGAAATGCTTGTGTTGCGTTTCTTACCGCAAATGCAATACGATATGCTCCCACATAATCTGACAAAATAGCAGCACCATCTTCGTATGTTGTGCCAAGATCAGAGTGATTGATGCTTCTTACAAGTGTGAAACGAGATGTGTCTGCCATTGCGGTAACGTCTGATTCGCTCACATCACACACCATTACATCAATTATAGGTTTTGGAGCCTCAGAATAATAATCACTTGCCACCCTTATCTTGTAAGATATTTGTTCGTTTCCGGTGAGGTTGAACACAGGACCTATCATCCAATCGCTGATAACTGATGTTGTTGAAGTGCTGTAAATTCCCGAATATCTCAAAGCACCTGTTCCCGAGTGAGGATCATAAGTGTCGCGAGCTGAGAAATAGTATCCTGTTGCTCCTCCGTTGATATTAAACCAACACAAAGGGTGTACTGCATTTGAAGTTACTCCTTCTGCCTCGATAAATGCATCTTCAAAGCCTTGATAGTAAGGTATTGTTGCGTCAGTACATGGAGAATAAAGTGCTACAGGGTCAGAAATAATAGAATAGTTGCTGCCCGAGCAAACAGGAGTTGCTCTGAAAATGTATTGAGTTCCGTGCAACAAATCTGAAATGCTGAAAGGACTATCGCCTGTAAGCTCTGTCCATTGTGCATCTGCAGCTGCTCTATATTCCAATATGTAAGTTACATCGTCGTTTTCGCTAACTACGTTTACGTCTGCACTTACGCTTTCTCCTTCGTTGGTCCAATCAACGCTGATTGTGCTGACAGGCTCGCAAGAAATCTCAAACAAAGAAACGTTATCCACACAACCTGCTGCCGAACCATCCATGCTGTCATTAAACCAGAAGAAAACGAGTTTGTAAAAACCTGTTTCAACATCGGAAATTATAACTCCTTTCTTAGCCCAATCGGTTGTGCCTCCAAGTCTGTCGCTTAATGCGTACATATCTTCAGGAGAGGTGTTTGAAGGAAAATCGTAATCTGCAGGAACCAAATACACTTTTACGTAGTCGTAGATTGTAGTTCCTGCAATGTCATTGCCGCCTTTCCAATCAAATTGCAAACCATAGCGTGTATTTTCTTGCAAAGAAAGGTAAGCGTATGCATAAGCATTTGTTGTGGCACCGTTGTTATAGGCTGCACTTGTACCATTGTCGCTACTGATGTAGAGACTTCCTCCCGGAAGTGGGGTACCTTCCTCGTCTGTCGAGCTGTTCTCGGCTGAACCTATGTACCAGTTGTTAGGAGAGTTTGACATGGTAATCCATGTTGTCATGTTCTCAGAATCGTCAAACGTCTCTGTCGAAGGTATAGGCAGACAATCGTTTTCGGTAGGAGGTGTAAGGAAAGAGCCTGACGAATAACCGCTGTTTTCTTCCGAACAAATAGCATAAACTCTGAAGTCATAATTGCTCAAAGACGTAAGAGCTGTCAAAGTGTAGAAAGTATCGGTGATAGAAGTGCTTGCAGTTGTCCACTCTTCTTCGCTTGATAGTTTGTAGTCCAAGCCGAAAGAGGTAGTTGAAGGATCGGTTCTGCTCCATACAATGGTTGCTTGGTCAGCAAGAACGTCTTGTGCAATAGCTCCCGATGCAGGATAGCAAAAGCCTTCCGGCATAGGATCAAAGGTAAACCTTGTGTTAGGTCTTTTCATATAACGGTCGTTGTTTCCATCGCCCGGATTAGATGCAGAGATGTCAGTTACGTCTCTGTAATTCATCACCATCATGTAGTCTGATGTTGCAGTTTGAGTAAAGTAAAGTCCATAGGAGTAACCTGATCTGTTACTCAAATAGCCCACAAGAAGGTTTCCCGAACCTGTGTAGGTGAAAGGTGTAGTAAGAGTAATCGTAACCCAGCCTTGGTTGTAAGTTACGGCTGCTCCCGAATAAACTTGGGTAAGATTATTCGTCTCATAGTCGGTAGGTGAGGAAAAGCTCGAACGACTAACCTCAGCCATATAAATTATAGGTGAAGGGTCGTTTAGCGGACTTGATTCCGCATACTGATAGGAGATAGATGTAATCACTCCGGGTTGCAGTTCGCTCGCAAGGTAAATCACCTCCGAGAAACTCTTTTCCCAATTGGAGTGAATAGGACCATAATCCGAGTCCATCGAATTTTCATTTCCTACCGTCACAGTGGTCTGTGCCGGCAACTGAATTGCGAAGGCTATCGCCATCACAATCAAAGATAGAAATTTTCTCATGCCTTTTGGTTTTTTGTGTTTATAAAATAATATTTGACGGTCCAAAGTTATGAAAGTTCTCCAACACTGCCAAATTTTTTTGCAAGAAAGTTTGACTGACGATAAAAACACTTTTTATTACAATGTTTTGGCACACTTTTTGCTAAGAAAGGTATAATCTTGGTTATCAATCACTCATATAGAAGGACCAATTGGAGAGATTTTTTCGAGAAGAAAAATTTTTTTGCAAAGTAAAACAGCGTTTTGGTCTTGGTAAAACACCGTTTTATTTCATTGAAACGCCGTTTTGCTCACACGAAACGGCGTTTTGTTACGTGCAAAAAAGACAATAAACAGCTTCTTATGTCCTATTTTCGTACAAAGTTGGTATATGCCACGAACTTTATGTTCGCCGATAACAAATATACTATATACTTAATAATCAATAATCATGTAGGCTGATTTGCACCTAAAGAAACAATGACATATACATCGGCAGTAATATCAAGTCTTGCTCTTTACGAATATCTTTCGAGTGAAGGAGGTATCGTTTAAGTATGCGGGCAGAGAACTTTTTCTGAAACTCATCGATAGAAACATGAAGATTGGATTTCGATGACTTAACTTCTATCGGACAGATTTTTGCATTACGAGACAACAGGAAGTCTATTTCATAGTTATGTTTGCCCGATGGGGTCGGCCACGTGTGGTAATACAACTTGTTTCCTGTGGCTGTCAGAATCTGAGAAACCACGTTCTCATAGACATAGCCTACATCAGCATTCAATTTGTCGCTCAACAGCTTTTGATAGATGACATTATCTGTAAATTTGTCGTCCCAGAAGGCGAGAGTAACAAACAATCCTGTATCTGCACAAAACAATTTGAACTGATCGCGGTTGATGTGTGATGCAAGTCCTGCACTCGGATCGTTAGCATGATAAGCTATATTGACCGTCATGGAGTCTTTGAGAATGTTTATCTGCTCTCTCAAACGATCTAATTTTCCTCCCTCAATCACACTACTCACTTGATAGCGAGATGCGTTACTGTTTAATTGAGCGGGAATGGCATGAAATAGGTCTGAGGTTTGACCTGATGAGTCCAAGTCGTAGAAATCTTCATCGTATAGGTCAAGAATGCTACGCTTGCGTTGGTCAACAATGCTCATGTCGTGTGTGTCAAGGTAGTCATTGACAGCCTGTGGCATTCCTCCAACCAAAACATACAGACGGAAATCACGCATCATACGACGATTTGTATCATCACTCAGCGGACTCAAATTGTCGAACATTGTACGCAAAAGGGGGATAGTCTGCTCATCTCCCAATGCCCAACGAAACTCCTCATAGTCCATAGGATACATATCAAGGC